>LKMJ01000073.1_pt1 | contig 58386 bp, 72 predicted proteins | sample 643391 | NCBI WGS metagenome assembly LKMJ01 (sample SAMN04112250, study PRJNA286221) | soda lake metagenome | biome: soda lake; feature: Kulunda Steppe; material: water; isolation source: sample PL-Br10 brine of Picturesque Lake | place: Russia: Kulunda steppe | collected 2010-07 | reverse complement strand
GGATAGTTGGGAAGACCAAAATCCAGTGAAAAACTCAACCACAATCGATTAAACCAAATCGTTCCGCTTTCTTCCCCCTGAACACAGATTTGTAGCAACCGGTCGAATTAACGAGTTAACGACTTTGCCACCCGACCACTCAGTTGTGACACCATATCTTAGGTGCCGCCCGGGGCTCTTGCCGCACCGGGTGGCTTCGAAGAGTTCGTTCCACTTCTCTTCGAAGCAAGGTGCTCACTGGAGTGGACTCCTCCACTATCCTGTGGGGTGATCATGGTCTACACCTACCGAATACGAGAGAAATGCATGTAAAACAGGCATGCATTTCCCAATGGCAACACGAATGGAGTCCCATGATCACTCCACGATTACCTGGGTCAAATGTACACGCAAGATCTATTCGAACATGTCACGTGTTCGAATAGATCTTTCTCACCAGTCGCTGTAACGATGGACGCCTTGCGGGCGGCAGGAAACAGTCGGGTGGCTGCCACAAAACAGGCAGCACCAGAACAACTCATGTCACAGACTAAGAACACAACCCGTGTCGACGCAACAGTAACGATCGTCCACGACGGAGGGAGTGAAACCATCTCAGGATTCGCCCACTTAGAAGAAAACCTTCTCCCAGACGGGAACACACAAATCCACGTCTGGTATAACGAACATTCGGGCGAACCAGACACAGAATACGATCACGGAAACATCGTTGCAATCACTGCTGGTGACACCGATGTCTGAGCACACTATCTCCCTTACTGTCACGACCAACCACAACGATCTAGATATCGAGGGGTTGCACGAACACATCGAGGCCGCAATCAACGATGTTGGAGGGACCCTCACGCAGATCGACATGGTCGAAACAACTAACCGACCAGTTTCGATGGACCCCGATGAACTAGGATGCTGTCCGTTTTGCGACGGGACTGAGTTGAGCGTCCAGGAAATCGTCGAAGAAATCTATACCGTCACATCGGACGGTAATCTCGTATACATTGAGAACGGCCACGAAAACGGGCCAGTCATCAATATTTACTGCTGTGACTGCCACACCGCCTTGTACGAACACTCATTGAACAACCTGCTCGTCAACCAATGACTGCATTCATCATTCACGTTCCAGACAGTAGTACCGCTGACGAAGAAACAATTCAAGAACATCTCTCCTCGATCATCGAGCCCACTTCTAACGAGATCAGCGATGGCCAAGCAAAGCCTCCCACTAACACTGAGATTCGTGTGACAACTGCAACCCGACACTCCGATTGGGAACGCGGTGACTCATGCCCTGAGTGCGGGAGCACAGAGTTGAGCGTGCTCATACCTGTCGAAGATATCTATCACTCTGATGATGGCGTCTTCGACTTCCGACGGAACGGCGATTATCTCGCCTCACCCGTTAGCATCCAATGCTTGGAGTGCCATGAGAACCTCATGTACAAACCCTACGAAGAACTCTGACACCCCACAGTCCGGCACAGCCTCGTCTGCGTAACTATGTGGGTGACGCAGACGTAAGGTGCGGGCCCTGACCATCACTGTGAAAGCACAGTCAAAACGCATCAGATCAACTGGTCTGTGAACGACCACATCCACCCATGATTAATCCGAACGCAATCATCCACCTCGACGATGCGACCATTGAGACATCAGGCGGTTCTGAAGAAAACGTTTCCCGTCTCGCCGCTTGGGATTGGACCGAAATCAACGATTCAGCAACTGGTGAGACTCTGTTGAAAGTAGAAATGAACGGCGGCAATGTCTACGCCAGAAAGAAAGACGTCACTAACATCAGTGAGCTCGGGTGAACACACAATGAACATCTCTCCACACGATTTCCCAGACACGAAAGCACGCGATGCCGACCCTGCATCGATGCCGTTCGGCCCACAGTCTCCTGACCGGCAAACCGGGATAGCTAACGACTTGACTCTGTTTTCGGGAGTCAGTCAAACTATTCTCCAACACGCCTGGCCGAACGGTCGTGGACCCATTGAAATTGTCCTCATAGGTGATGACAACACTGACCCTGTTACTGTACGAGAGAACGTCGCTAATGACTTGGAACGATTCCTCCCAGATGGGCATGTGAGCCGAGTTGAAGAAACACCTGTTGGGCGGAACCAAGCAGTTCCAATCGATGCAACGATCGTCGGAAGTGTACTCATCTGGCGGCATCCCTTGGTCCCTCATATTGAGTCGATTCTCGATAACCACGGTCTTGTCTACGACTTCACTCTCACCTGGAAGCAATCAGCTTCCTCACTCGGTTTCTCTCCGGCAACGACACGGTGGAGCTCAATCGACCCTCTCTACGTGGAGCTTGATGGGCCGACTGATCAGATTGACACGGTTGTGGATGAAGTCATGGAAGCAGTGATCTCGACAGTTCCACGACCGTCAATCACGACGGTTGAAACCGACATCGACCCGCAAACCATTCCCCGAGAGTTCGGATCACGAGCGACGGGTGAGACAGCACTGCAGTTCGCGTTTACTGACCGCGAAGTCATGCACAAACCATCCAGTGGTGTCTACAATATCCCGGCAGAACATCTCTCAGAAGCGGTCACCGCGGCTGTGTCTAACCCCATAACACCGGCTGCACCAGGAATCGAAACATCGTCTGATGCGCCATCCGAAACAGGCGTGCAGTTAACGATTACGTCGCCCCCATACTTGGACGCAATTGATTACGAGACGTACGCAAAAGGGAACGGTGACGACTGGTCGAGAAAGCATGGCGTCTCAATTGATGGTGCAGACAACTCCATGGATGAAGATCAATTGGTTGAGTTGTGGAAAAAACAACAGAGAGGTGTCTTCGAGGAAGTATTCGAAGCAACACGTGATGGTGGATACTGCGCGGTTGTGATTGGCCACGTCAAGATGGAGAAGGATTCCTGGGTTCCACTCCCCCACGAGTTCAGTTCAGTGATGCGTGACATCGGGTGGGAATTCCATGAACGGATCATCTGGACAAAGATTGGAAGTCGAAGTTCACGGTTTGGGACCACAATCCAGCACCCTCACGGGACGTACTATTACCCGAACCAGATTCATGAAGAGATAATGATCTGGCGGAAGGGAGATATTGAACGGCGGAAGCCCGACTCGGAAGAATTAGAGATATCCACGTTGATGAAGCAGGAAGTAGCGAACAACGTCTGGCATGTTCCACCAGTACCGCATAACAAGGGAGTGAATCATCCATGCCCGTTCCCAGAAGAACTGGTCCACCGATTGACGGTGCTGTACTCGTGTCCGGGTGATATCGTAGTGGACCCGATGGCTGGGAGTGGGACAACCGTGAAGATTGCTGATCGGCTCGGACGCGTCGGTGTGGGGACAGAACTCCAACCAGCGTTCGTTGCTGAAGCTCGACGACGCTTAGCAATTGAATCCTATGAACGTGGGAACCAGTTGCTGCCATCGTACGAGCGCATTCCAGGTGACGTTGAGGAAGCGCAACTCACACGCAGTGTTGCAATGGAGTCTGGAAAACACGGCGTTACCACGGATGGATCACCATCGAAAGCGATTGAAGATGATTCGTCAAATCTGAGCAGTAATGAATCGGAAGAAAGAACTCGGCCAACAGCTCCTGACGGTGGGACTAAAACCGAAAACGAAGCAAGCCAAAACCAGCAGTCTCACTTGTTCGAATTCGATTCCTGAACAAGGAATCACCCCCGGGTAGTTGCGGTTTCTGAACCGAGATGTTTTAACGATAGTTTCCATATCCCCTATTAATGACGAGGCAGAATCCCCTCGATGAGTTTGTACTTCCGGAGCTTTCTGAGGAACAACTCAAGCACGTCGAGGCGACTATCTCACAGGACGCTCCACCGTCTGACGAGGAACATGAGGAGTTCAGTGAATGGTTTTCGCTTGACCGTATCACTTCACGTGAAAGGATTAAAGAAACGCGATACACTCGAACTGAAAAGTGCGAAACAGATAACGGGACAGTCGTTTACCTTGGCAGTATTACGAGAGATAGGCGTTCAACGAAGAGTTCGAAGGTTTCCAAGCGGGAGATTGGGTATGGGTTATGTCGAGCACTTGCAGTCCCGACAGTCCCGCACGTCTTCAATCGAGAGGAAGGATGGTTTGTCACGCCTGAATTTGAAGGGGAGTACAACCGTGAATACATTTTTGAGGATGTCGAACGGCTTGACCGGTTTGTGACTGATCTCGCTAAGCACGCCATCATGTTTAATTGGGATCTCGGGATGGACGTGTTGATGACCGAAGATGGAGAGTGGAGGCATGTCGATATCACCCCGCGTGCTAGTAAGCCTCTTGTTGCAATTTATCGGTTATTCACATACTCTGGGAAGTTCTTGGTGAAACATGGACAATACCCGCCCGAGTTGCTCGATATCATGATGCTGCGAGCACGGGATATCGGTGTGTACGTCTGTCATAACTATGAGGAGCTCTTGGATGAAGACTGGTTCAGCGGGTCACGGTACCGTACTTTCACGAATCAACTTCCATATGTTGTTGAGAAACTCCCGATTACGCATGGTGGGCATCAACGTACAGATTCAATTGAACACCTGAACGACGTAACGCCAAACGGGCACATCAGCACGCTTGATGATTACTGGACTCCAGTCGGGGAGTATCTCACGATGTACGAAGAACGGGATAGTAAGAAGAAGAAAAAAGAAGAACGGAGGAAAGCGAAAAAGCGAAGAGAAAAACGGCGACGTTTGGCGAACGAATTCGAAGAAGAGCTTGAAAACGAAGAAACTGGTGGAGAGAGCTCCGAAAGCAGCACCAATGATGGGACAACCAGTTCAACCACTAGTGATAAAAACAGTGATACCACAACGGAATCTGTAAACGGCGATGAATCGGGTTAGAGGAAGTGGTATTTCTCCTTGAACAGAGATTTGTACTCACTGTCTGTGATGACACCTGCGAAGTAGAGGATTTGAAGGTCTCGCGGGGTAACCGCATCGACTCCTTCTCTGTCAAGGCGACTTGCGATCTCTGCGGCCGTCTCGAAGTTTTCCTTACTCGTCTCTACAGTAACATCAGCGTTCGTTCCTTGGAGGTGGTGTGCTCGTTCAAGACCGATCTCCACCAGCTCATAGAACGTCTCTTCAGTGTCAACGCTCAAGAATAGGAACGCGATGATATCTTCGATACTTGCCTCACCTGCTGACGGGACACCTGGATCGAAATCTGTCGGGTCCCCACCTTCGTACATGATGTGTTCTCTGGAATTAGCATCCAAGGTAACAGCCAACAACTGGAAGTCGATTAACGCGTGAAAAACGCGTTCCTGAAGGGCTTCGAACGCTTCGGGATTATCTTCAAATCCTGCTTCTGCATCGAATAAATCCGCATCCGATAACCTTGCTCGTTGTTCCGGTGTTAGTATCCCAACCGGCCGGTTGATTCGATCCGGATCATACTCGTAGAGTACATCATCCGAATCAATAGACTGAGTCTGCTCCACATCCGTGTCTAAAGCAGTCATCGCTGTGATCTACCGCGATATATGATAGAACGGTACTTCAACCCTCAGTTTTGCACGGCCTGCACGTCCAGTAATTGCAACTCAGTCTGCAGCTTCTGCGATCGTGTCTGTCTCTCCCGCTTCGATACGTGGGAGTTGCACGCGCCACGTGGTTGCGCTCGTGTATGACCACCTCTCTACATCGAGCCTGTCATGTTTTTCCTGGAGTTGTGGCATGAGTTGACCGATTTCCTTCGGAGACAAACCAACATCACCGCTGATGAACTTGCCTTTGATATAGAGCTCACCACCGTTTTCACTGACTTCCTGTAAGAGATACTCAGCAAGTTGCAACGCTTTCTGTGACAACTGTGCATCCGTCGCGTTACTGCACGTGTTTACTGACATGAGTTTGTGATTGTGTAACCGGCGTATCCGCAACTACCGTGTGATGGTAGTTCTTATTCCATCCATCACACACCACTCACTTATACTGGATTGTTCTTTCGCCGTATTTCACGATTATCAAGGCTTCATTTCACATTTTCACTGATTTTACACCGTCATTCAAACTGTGTGAAGCACCGTGTAACGTTTTATCGCCGGTGAAATCGGGGTTTAACCGCCTAACACCGCCCATGCGTGGTGTTCACAGCCGTGGCAACAACTCAAAAGCGTGTTCTGCTCCCTCCCCATTCGTTCACACTGGTCGCGCGCACTTGCTGCGACACAGCGTTCACCCTCGCTGGGCCACTGACTCGAACGCGGTTGCGTACTCGTCACCGCCCCCACTCCCTCGCGCGACATAATGACTCACCCCCAGAGACTACATTAAGAGCAACCACGCGCCACTACCCGACTTAACCAGTAGAAGGGTGATGATCCTGACCCGGCACAGCGCGGTGCGCGCAAATGATCCTGACTGGACGCGCACTCCAGCCGCCGGTACCGACTAGAACAGCACACCCACAAGCAAAACCAGCAGCAGTCACTGCAACCCACCACTTTCAGATGTGGGGAACTCACTACCTATGCCACTCCAATCACGCCTGACGAACTTCACTAGCAAGTACACTCAACTTCGAAACCGCTTCCAGAACATCCCTGCAAAACCCAATGATGAAGAATTGAGTACCCTCATCGCTCCGAACCATCTCTACGACTTCGATGTGGAAGCCTTAGATAACATCGACCGGTTCCGTCGTCGTATCCGCGACGCCGAATACGCCACTGACCCCATTGAAGCCTGGTCACACATCCTTGGTGACTACCTCAGTTACGGCAATACGAAAATTGAGTCCTCGGTAGCGATCTTCAACATGGGAGCCGCAACAGATTGTGTGAACCTGAACACCCAGTTCTGCCAAGTTGATCCTGATGAGTGCTACGCGGTCGTCAGTGAGACCGAATTCCCGAAGCCACGGCAATACCGGCGAAAACAACAACTCATCTGGGAGCACTTAGATGCAGTCACGTGGGCGGAAGCATTCCGTCGGCACTACGAGCGGAAAGAAACACCAGTTACAGCGATTCGGTTCTCAGAATCCGGGGATTTCAGTTCCCAACACGATATCCTGAAGGTGAACGAAATTGCCCGGCAACTCACTGATATCGTGGACATCTTTACCTACTCTGCAAGCTCATGGTTGGACTGGTCTGAAGCAACTCACTTCACTGTTAACCAATCGAACAACATGGGTAACTTCGGTGATCGACGATACGTCGTTGTTGAATCACCTGCAGAAATCCCGTCTGATGGTGTGTGGTGCCCGTACGACCAGACCGACGGGAACATCAAATGCGGGGAGTGTCGCGTCTGTCTTGATACCAAAGCGCCAGACGTCTACATCGAGTTTGAAAACCTCGCTAAGGGACCAGGAGCACCAAAAGAAGAGACTCCCTCTGATCAGAATCAACCAAGGTCACCCGTCGAAACGAATGACGAAAAACCTGTATTCCAGGATATCCCGTCGATAGACGCTTCTGCAGAACTCTCTGAATGATCAATTACGTTCGGAACGACTCCCCACACCCACATTCACTGACAACGTTTGGGTTGTCGACGTGGAATCCCTCAGCTTGCAGACCACCTTCGTAATCGAACACACTTCCTTCGATGTACTTGAGTGATGCTGGATCAACAAAGACTCGAAGTCCGTGGTGTTCAGTGACCGTATCATCTTCTTCTGGTTCGTTCTCGAAGCGCATTCCGTATGAGAGGCCAGCGCAACCACCCTGCTGGACAAACAAACGAACGCCAGCAACACCGGCGTCCATCCCTTCCTGATCCATGAGTGACAAGGCTTGATCTGCTGCATCCTCTGTCACGATAATCGAGGACTCCGTATCGCCGTCTTCCACTACAGTACTCATAGTTCAGTATTCTGTTGCAACACCTATGAACGTTCGCCCTTTCTCACTCGCGTAAATGAGTTCGGCGATTGACGGTGACGTGAATAGCCTTTTTCCACAAACCGTTGCTAGATCAAGTATGCCGAGACAGAGTTTCTGGTATGATCGTGATCTCGATCACGCCTTAACGACGTTAGAGTTAACCGACTACGACTACACCGAAGATGAGGAAGGGTTCAGTGAGTTAGAATTGCTCTTCGATGTCGATCCGATACACATTCACCGCCTGATTGAAGAACGAACAACGTACTTAGCAGCTGCGACTGGGGAAGAACCATCGATGGACGCTGTCATGACCACGCTTACCAGTGAATTAGCAACAGCACTTGATGTTCAATTCAACACTGTCGGTGTGGACTCCGCCCCTGCTGGAGCATACCGACGATTGAATGACCGGCAATGGGAGGTCTGTGAAGACGAAACCCTCTACGGTGAATACAGTGACCTCTTGTACGAACTCACCGGCCGAGACATCAACTACGACGAACACACACCCTCAGTTCCCGGTCTCTACGAACCCTTCTTAGAAGCGATCGTCAACTCGGACGATCACGATCTACCGCCCCCAGGAGCAATCCGCCCGATTATCACTGAACACCTCAACCAGCTCCGACAAACGAATCAGTCAACCGCTGCGGTAACCGCGTTGAAGCATGAACTCGAAGCAGAGGGTGTGAATCCACGGTCTGCCTACCGGATTGCTGATCGCATGGAAGAACTCCTCATCTCCGATGCCGAACTTGAACGCGCAACGGAGAACAACGAGTGAACAGTTCCTCAAAGGCTTCACATAGAGTTCAAGAAATCTGGGAATAAGTCTGGGGAATCAGCCTCACAAGCAGCGAGCACTGGGTTGACTTCTTCGGCTCTTGGAATCACCGATTCATCAACTGTCGGGAGTTCCTCCTCACGGTATTTCCTCCCTCGGTACGTCGGGAACGCTTCAGAAGCAGCGTGAATGTTGTTTGAGACAACTGGTGACAGATACTCTTTGATGACTGGGGTCTCTTCGAGGTAGCAAGCAAGCGCTACACATTTCCGCTCGATTTCCGGTTCTAACCCTGGATCGAGGTTCATGTACATCAGCATTTGTCCGAGTGAGCTAACAAACAAGTCAGGCCCTTCACCTCTCTCAGGGTTCATGATCCGCGTGTTCAATGCCTGCATATCCACGAACCTGTACTCTCCATCAGGTCGAATGAGGTGATTCTGTGGACCACAGTCTCTGTATCCTAAGAGAATCAGTTTCGCTAAGTCCCACCCCCATCGTTCCCTATCCAAATTCCTAATAGCCTGCTGAAGACGTGGTTTTGGAAGATCTGCTGGGCGTTCTCCCTCGAATTCCTTCATGACCCACCATTCCGACCCGAATAGTGGTGTTGGGACTGAAACACCCAAACGAATCGCAGCTTTGTAACAGTCCAGGAGATCCGAAACACGATTTGATTGGATAGAAACGTTATCCTCTGGGGCGATATTAACGAAAAATGCACTGTGAGGATCAGACTTCACCTGATAGACGTGAGCGTCAGTACCAGTCACGGTCGGGTCTTCGATTGAACTCTCAACGCGAATGATCTCCGCATCAACGACCGTGAATTCACGCATGAACTCACGGTCATGATTCACGAAGTAGTGCTTCTGAGTCATAAATCTCTCACTGACTCCCTCTTGAAGTCCTCTGAACGGTTATCCGAACTCGCAAGCACTTGCCGAACCTGACCCGCTGACGGTATCCCCTCATCGCCTGGTGGGTCAGAAATCAACTCAGCAACCGGTCGATCCGATACCACCGGAACAATCTCCTGAGCGGTCTGGATATTCTCCAAAATAACTCGATTAGAATACTCCTCCAAAGTCCCCTGGTTATCAACGGTCTCTGCTAACGTTCTCAAGTACTCTTCGAACTGTGCATACAACAGATCCGTTCGCCCCAGTCTTGAAAGCGCCCTCCGAACACCAATCATATATCTGAAAAAGTACGGTGAGATGGGGTGACCCGCCGCTTCAAGCGTTCCGTGCCGGAACTCACCAGTTGGAGAAACCACCATGCTGGAAACTCCAACCTCACTATGCCCAATTAACGTGAGTCGGGCTAAATCCCACGTCACAACTTGACGGTACTGATCAGTTAGAACCCCCTCAGCACGGAGATTCTCTACCAACTCACGTGAGAGGAGTTTCTCCCCCTCAAATCTCTGCATGGCGATCCATCCATCCCCGAAAACTGGTGTCTGGACAAACGCTCCTAATCGCATCGCACACTTATACGACGCTACGATATCCTGAAACCACGTTCGAGACTCACCAGTCCGAACCGCCGGGAAATCAAAAATGTAGACCTCATACTCGCCCATCTCTGCTTCGAGTATACGGAAGTACGACTGGTCATCCCGTCGTCCTGCACCATACTCTCGGTTAAACACTCCCCTCACACGAATGGTCTCCTGAACAGAACTATCCCCACCCCATCCGTTCGATGTTAACTCACGGAAATCAGTCCCAAAAGAATCACCACACCACGGCGTTCTAAGTACCGGGCCGAGCACTTCAGCATCCGATAACGAAAACTCCTCAGCAAAGTCCTCGTCGTAAGTCCGGTATAGTGTCCCATCACGGTTGCCGGTGTTCATGTCAACAATCGTCTTTACCTAATCTGGAGTTTTAAACATTTGTGAGACCGTCGTCATCACCTCCAGTGTCTCTACTTCTCAACTCGAAACAGCACTGCTTTCTTACTGGCAAGTGCAAAACTGACCAGTGCAGAATAACTCTCACTGCTACCACCCCAGCGTAATCCATGCCTGAACTAATCGCCCTCACAACTGCATTCCGAACCGATTCAAAATATCAAATTGCTGCGAACGCAGCCAGAGAGCTCGAACAATACGGCCGGAAAACGAACAGCCCCTACTGGAATATCACGGCTGCGTCCGCTAACATCGACACCGTTGAGAAACTAACCGGTAACACCGAAACAGCAAATGTGGAGGAAGACGCTGACGACCTACTGGTGCATGAGTTTGGAACAAGCGAAGCCGATGCGCTCCTTGATGCGGCGTTCAGTGAGACGATCGAACAAACCCAAGATAAGCTTGACCGGATGGCGAGTACGCTCAGTGAGTGCCTGAGTTCCCCAGACGATGAGAATACAGCATCCGCGATTGAACATGCGCTCACGTCGGAAGATACTGTTCGGGCACTCCTCCAGGATGATGGCTTCATTTACGCTGCTGCTGATATCGGAGATCGCTTCGGGACTGTGTATCGAGTGTATGACCTGACTGGGTGGCGGCACGGTCACCCGGTTCGTTCACGAGAAATGCTCGACGAAGTCCGTAAACATCACAACTCCAAGAAGGGACGACAACAAGCCCTCTACGTTGTGAAGCTCCTCGCACGGTCAAGATGACCGTCAACGGCTCTGCACGTCACGTTTCGAATCCCGTAAGAACACCTGTTTAAGCAGACTGCTGCCAGTTGTAGCAGTGCTGCGTGCATCAGCACGCTACGAGAAACCCGCTCTGTCCGGAAGACTATAGGCACAGGCAGTTCATTCAGAGCACACCACACCGGGGTGCCCTATGATTCCCGGGCGGAACTCAACACGGAATTCAATAAGAAAATGAGTACCATGGAAGACCAAGAGATCACTGCTGTCCGCGATATGACCGATGAAGAGTACGACCGAATGTATTGGCCGGTCGATAATATGGGGCGCGCTACCGTCATCGAAGTTGATGACGGGACCCGACTGTTCCCCTCCTGTGACACAGAAGGGAACCGTGCCGGGTTCTTCTTCGGAATGCCAACCGAATCCAGCGATATCGTTGGTGCAACGATCGAGGCTGTCCGTCCGATGGAAGATGACGAGCTCAAACAACATGGATGGCCGGTCGGGAACCCGCATCTCCCAGCTCCACCAGTGGTTGAACTTTCTACTGGTGATTCCATCTACCCGTCTTCTGACGGTGAAGGGAACAGTCCCGGAGCGTTGTTCGGCTTCGCAGCCGACGAAGATGAAACGTTCATGATTCTCTTCCAGGAGAACTGAAACTCGTACCAGTCCTATCGAACCGGCCACTCCACCCCCTATTCGATCGATTTCCAGTCGTTAAAGGGGATGAGCCCCGAAAGAACCAGGTGTAGACGAGCACCTGACTGCTCGGAGAATCCACCAACGCAGAGCATACCGAATCTCACGATACCAGACCCACATGACATCCGACGTTCCCCTTTCAGAATTCGCTGATCAAGCCGAATCGACCAACAACCAATCAAAAGACGATGACTCGCCAGTCACTGAGCGTGATCCGTCCACTGAGTCACTTTCCGCTGAGGAGGTTACCTTCGATGCAGACGAACTTCCAGACGCGTACTCGTGGCGTGACGACATCACAATCCACCATGACGTCGCTGCAGTCATCCCGCTCGCCGAAGAAACCGCTTTCGACGTCACAACTAAGACCACTGGTGAACGCATCGGGCGAAACCAAGTCGGGTACATACTGGACGGTCTAAATGCACTGAAAGAGATTTCCGAGACCGTCGAGCGTGTGTACCCTCCATCAACTTACCGTGAGTTCGACGAGTTCAACCCTCACTACGCGCAAGTCACGACAACGTTCTCCTCAGGCCTACATGGTGGATGGGGGATCACTCCAGAGTGGTTCGAAGCCGCACTTCGATTCGTCACCGGTGGCGGGCAGTACAACGCATCGAACATGACCGTAACCGCCCTTGATTTCCGCATCGGATGGCTCTTCGAGCACAAAGGCGATGCGTACCTGTTCGCTTACACGAAAACCGGGCAGCCGACTGAGACGATCGCCACGGTTGATGTGAACGGCATCACCGTCGAAAACGAGGAAGACGAAAGCGTACTGCGAGGCATCAAGCACGTGATGGAAGTCCTCCCCGAAGTCGGTATCGAGATTACCGGATTCAGCAAGCGGAAGAACAACTCACTGTACTTCGAGACCGATCAAGACGAACCAATCAAATTCACCGGGAAACAACTTGCCCGTGTCCGAACTCCAACGAATGACCTGGCCGAATACGAAGGAACGCACGAGATTGAGTTGTTCCACCAAGACGAAACCTACGAGTACACATGGGAGCCCGGAGCAACCAAGCACGAACCGGGTGATGTTCTCGAACGCGACGGATCTACTGAGAAACGACTGGTGCTAGGGTACACCCGGCACATGGACCGGGTTCAACGCGGAATTCGTCCCAATAAGTACGAAGCCGGAACACGTGTCCTTGCCCGACCATGGTACCTGACTGTCCGTCCAGATGCGTACAACGGTCGGATTGACACCCGCGTCTACGGTTCCAACGGGAAGGAAACAATTGCTGAAGTTCCGTACGATGTTCCCGATCACCCTGACCCGGACAACCTCAACAACGTGAAGCTCTGGAACCCACAATAAGACATCACAACCTACGATCAAACTACCATGACTGACGAAACTCAATCCGAAATCTACACGACTGGAAACGTGAACGACCTGACGCCTGGTCAAGCACTCCAACGACTATATTCGTACACTGAGTCCACTGGCCCGGACGTCGGCAGTGTAATCACCCTGTTAAGTGATACGCCGCCCGGTGTGCGTGTTGATGGGCTGATCGAGCGCATCCAGGAAAACAGCGAGTCGTTCAAGGCTCCCCGAGCAGACTCTGACAAGCACTTCACCGATCTTGTTGGTGATGCTCGTGAAGCAGCTGACACCGGCGATCCAGAAACCGCGATTCAACTCCTCGATGAGACGATTATCAACCACCTGGCAGAGACCATCAGCGTCTTTGAAACCGTTGAGGAAGGTGCTGCAGAACACCACGCGTTCGACGAAAACGTCATTGAGGAAATTGAGTACGTCCGGATATCGTACGATCATATGCACGATCTCGCTCGCTACGCTCGTGATAAACTCTCCACCGCTCCATCATAACTCACCACCGCTACCGCCACCGCAAGGGGTGCGTGTCCAGTGTGGGATGAAGACACGCACGCCCAAACGCCAGCCGGGTGTCTAAGACACGACCACCAAGAGAACGTGATTCATATGCCGAATACATCACCACAGTCACGAGTTGAATCGACCAAGAACGGTCACGGCGACATTCCACATCGGGGGAACCCTACACTGGATGATCCTGACGTGCACACCGCTCGTCGAGATGACTACGATACCGCTGCAGACATCATTGAAGTTCTGACCAGACAAGACACACGGTCAGCGTTAGATGAGTCGAATTGCTGTAATAGCGGTGATCAGGGTTTCCGAACGTACAAGACGGACCTTCCCGTGATTCGGTCTGAAGACATCGAACCTGGACTGCTTGTCTACCGGCCGACACCCGGGCTACTCACTGCGTACGAATTCCGATCAGAACCGTACGTGAATGAGCACGGATCACGCCGTGTGGACGTAATCGCGTACAGTCGAAGTCATTCAGGTGACGATCCTGAAATCCGAACGCACGATCGGTCGCTGTTCGTTGCGTCTGTCGTAGATAAGATGACCTTCCTTCGGCCAGAAACAGTTCAGGAAACGCTTCCGACTGCCTGAGACGAACAAACCACGAAATACCATGACACAACTTTCACTTACCGACGATCGCATCCTCGATGAAGCGGTCAACAGTACCGATTCTGACTCTGGTGACGCAGGTCCAGACGTCACGACTGAACACGATCCTTCCGAGCCTTCGCGTGAAGACTTCGGACCTGTTGAAAATCATCCTGCAGTTCAAGACATCTCTATCGATGGGATGGAGTTAGAAACGAACGCTGATGGGTGGCGGAGATTCCCGCACCCGGAAGAGATTACCGCCCATCTCGACGAAGACATGGACGCTGACCAGCCGTCGTTCCCGTCTGAGGTCAGAGAAGCAATCGATGAGCTCACGGATGACCCTGACCTCGGAGAGTTCCTGGTGATGGACGCCGAAGCTGTCTACGAATACCTGGAGACACTACAGAAACAATCGGACCTGCACCTGGAGAATTTCCATCGTCGCCAACTTATCGTGAACCAGTTAAGCGGTGGGCGCGGATACGCGAAAGGCGCTAGCCTAAGCACGTACGACAAGAAGTGGATCTGTCAGTGGGAAGTCCACCGACGACTGGCTGAACGCGACTTTGAGAAATGGGGCGATGAAACCCTATTATCAAAAGAGAATCGTGGCCTGCCGAACGCCTAATCACTAACAATACCGAGTTGAATACGCCTTCTTGTACAAACTCAGACCACCAAATGCCGAACGTCCCTTTCCGGAATCCATGAACGATTGCTGCACAAACCGAAATCTTGTAACGCCAGAAACCGACGACGCCGAAAATCCTGGGCCGTGGCCCTGTATCTTCGATGAAGACGACGAACCCAAAGACCACGGGTACACCCTCGTCACAGAATGCCTGGAATGCGGAACCAGGTACAAGTCCTATTACAAGCACCACGAAACCATCGCTGTCGAAACGGGTGAAACAGTAGACCTACCACGCAGATAGCAGCGCGACTGTGTGAGTTCCACACCACCAAGAGCCTTTGACCGTACAGGTCAAACAAACCAATACAACACGCAAACCGTGAGATAGGTGTAAGGGTTCAATGACAAGTGGCACAGATCCAGATCCAGATCCAGATCCAACAGCCAATCGCTTGTACGCAAGGTACGATGAGGCGTTCGTGTCGATGATTCAAAGCAAAGGGGTTGAGTCAATTACTATCTCACCCGACCAATCTGGATTTAGAACACGAACGAGTGGGGCAGAAGTCTACAAAGGAACGGTGAACGGGACTGAGGTATTCTTGATTGATGCCCGGCCGGAACAGCAGAAATATCAAAATAATCGAGTCCGTGATCTCGTCCAACTTGCGAAGGCAGCCGTTCGTCTTGGGGTGTCGATCCCAACACCTGTTATTCTTCGTGACGGGTGGGTGTTGAAAGCGTTCGACGGTGACCTCGTGACAAAATTCACAAAACGAGAGTGGGAAGGCATCATGAAAAAACTAAATCAGGAACAGTTTCTGTGGGACTGCGCCAAACTGTATGTACTCGGGCATAATGATGTCTCCCCGGTGAACATACTATTACAGGAGGACGGATCATACCGAGTGATCGATTTGCAGGCGATGAATCACCCATTCCGAGCTGGTATTCAGGACATCCGATCGTTTGGCCGGACATGGATGCGTTGGAATCTCCCACCGGAAGCATATCATGAAATGGAACACTACGCAGTCGCACTCGCCAACTACATCGATGAAACCAATCTATTGAATCCGTACCTAACGGAACAGGTTACGCAGAACATCAACGCAATCTCAAAACACCTACCACTCATTGAGAGTAATCAACTACAAGCGACACAGAACAGTTTAGAGTTGGACACGGACGTCGTCCCACCAGAAGACGTGGTTTCTCCAGTCCTGCACGAGCACGAAGAAAGCGTCGCAACCATTCTGGGAGATGGGAGAGATGGGTGAGAAGGGTTCTTCGTTAGTCCACAGCCCAGATGAAACGTTCCTTGACGCGTTTGACCTAGCAACTGTGGAAACGGTAACACCGGTAAAACAGACACCATGGTGTGGGAATCTGAATGCCTCCGATTTCCGCCAGTTGACAAGCAACGGGTGGGGACCGCGGACTCCAACAGAAGAAAGCAAAACAACGCTAAATGAATCATTCGATGCCGTATACGATGCAGGTCGCCCACGTAACAAACCGCCGTACACCATCGTGAAGGTGATCACGGAAACCGAGACGGCGTACGTGTTCGATTTCCATATCACGACCGAGCACGAGCAAACCTGGTTTAACGAACGTGTTGAAGCGTACAAATACGCACTTCGACTCGGGGCGCATGTTCCGACCGTCGTGTTTGGGGATAGTTGGTGGGCGATCAAACACTTCGATGGAGAGCGGTTCCAGGAGGCACTTCACTACATCAAAGATGCAAGTAGCGAGAAGGAACAGGCGATACTGAAACAATTATGTCTTGATTTAGCACGTCTTACCATCATCGGACACGGCGAACTCGGAACACCGAGTTTACTCATCCGTCCTGATGGTGAATTTCGGCACGGAACAATGCACACAGCAGGACACCGACTCACCGACGCGCCATTCAGATACATCGTGAATATGAAACGCGTGTTCTCAACGGGAAAACGCCCCGGGAACTGGTGGTTCACGTATGAAGACATCGTAACAACACTCGCAAAAATGCTTCACGAACCCAGCACTGATACTGCCATTCGAAGTATAGACGAAACACCAACGATTACTCAAAATATCGAGGCGGTCATGCACTTGTTCCCCTTGAAACGTGATTCCGTAGACGGTCCGTACGTCCCAACCGCACCAGTGGAACAGTGGGTTCCACCACGGCAGGAAACGAATCGTCTACTGATGAAAATTGACCGCCGAGCAGTTCCCTAACCAGCCCGACTGGGGCGTAAAACACCTAACGAATCACTTGAATTGCTGAACACCGACAAATCCGAACACTTCCTGTAACAATAACACCCATGACAAACAGTTGGACACTCCGTACGGACGGGAACTTATTCCCAGAATCGTATCTTCGTAGTACGAACCGCGACATCGCTGAAGAGTACCTATGGCCGGTCCCAGTTTTTGAACGGTTCCGAGACGCATTCAGTGCCCGCGCCGGAAGCACCGTAATTCGTCCGGGTGATATCCTAGAATACTGCGGAGAAGAGTACGAAGAGTATCTCCTCGTCGTGACAGTACTCCCGAAACCAGCCAGCGAATCCAGTCATACAACTATCGAGGAGTCCGATCGCCTGTTGACATACTCCAGTAACGCCGAAACGTACCGTGTACTCGATTCTTCCCGGTTCATCGAAACGGCAAGCGGTGACCGACTTCAACACCCGACCGGAATGTATGCTGTGCACGAAGCAGCTGCACCGCTCATTGATGGCGGGCACGATTCCCCACCAGACGTGACCCATCCCCCATTACCACGGGTTGAACCGAACGGTAAGATTAGTGACCGGACAGAACGACAATTCCCTCATCGGAACGACGGTTCTCGTATCACGCCACGGTCAGCATTCGCCGGTGACGTTGAGCCGATCAACGAATTGCTTCATACGATTCATCAAGGAGATGCTGGTGATGTGCTGAGACGCTTCCCGGATAACAGCGTTCATGGATGGGTGACATCACCACCGTACTTCCAACAGCGGGATTACAACGCGGACGGGCAACTGGGTTTGGAAGCATCTGTTGACTCGTATCTGGAGTCGCTCTTGACGGTCGTGAACCAGTTGATGCGAGTGACACACGACCGAGGACTTGGATGGATCGTCCTCGATGATTCCTACAATGATGGTGAGTTGAGTGGCATTCCTGAACGGCTCCATCAAGAGTTGAAAGTCGAGGGGTACAGTATCGTCCATCACTCTCCGTGGGTGAAGCCGAATCCGAAGCCGGAGCCAGTTGAGCGACGATTATCGCACGCTCACGAGTACGTGATTGCGGTCGCGCACGATGGCGCTGACCATTACTTCAATAAGCACGTCTTAGAAGACACTCACGACGTGTTCTCGATTACCGTTGGGAACACCGAAACAGATCATGATGCAGTGTTCCCGGTTGAACTCCCGAAACGTCTCATCAAGTGTTCGGTGCCAGAACGTGTCTGCGCAGAGTGTGGTGAGCCGTTCGACAGAACATACGACGTGACGGACATTCGTGATCTGCCGCGTGACCGGCCACAGGCCAAACGAGCGCTTGAACTCGCTGAGAAATATGGTCTCTCGGATGAGCATCTGCAAGCAGTTCGAGCAGTTGGTCTCGGGCATACTGGGCAAGCGAAACGCACCCAAGATGGGACTGGGAAGAATCGGAGTGAAGTCGAAGTACTCGCTACGGAAGCAGAAGATAAACTCGGATCGTATGCTCGGGAGTTCACCCAAGCGCGGAAACGCCCCACTGGCTTCGACCAACAGTGTTCCTGCGAAACTCCCAATGCAGAGCCAGGGATTGTCCTCGATCCGTTTTCTGGGTCAGGTACGACATGTGTGGCGGCGAAGCAACTTCATCGACGTTGGGCAGGTATTGAATTGAATCCAGACTATGTCGCGGCTGCTGAAGCCCGTATCGGTGTCGATGTATCTGAACCAGACCGATTGACCAGCCGTGGTCAAGAAACACTCACTTCCTTCACCCAATAGGTTACTCGTCTGTGTGGATGATGCCTGTCGGGCCTGGGGCGAGCGCACGCAGCGTTTCATTTTCTTCCTTCCAGGAGGATGCCCACACGATTGCAGCTTCCTTGTCATCGAATGTGCGGAACTGCCCAGTCTCCGGATCACCAATTGAGACACGTTCAACCGACCCGTCATCAGTCGCTTGAATGCAGACACCGTAAGTAGCCTGATTTTGCCTGATAAATAGAATCACGCCTGTTGGCTCGTGCTGCCACTGTTTGACTACCGGGTCAGACACTTGCTTCTCAGTCCAGTTGCTCATACAGTTAGTGAAGATTGAGAGCGCGAAAAAGCGTTGTATTTCTTGCGCGCTGTCGCACAGGCAAGTTGAAACCCTGACTGTTAGTAGGTCCCAGATGAGAACATCTTGTATGGAAGATCGTTTCCCGAGCCGGTCACCAGAAGAACGAGAAATCCTCGAAACAATGGTTGAGCGGCGCGGTGAAGCATACGTAGAAGAGAACACCGAGTTGATCTTAGCACAAGCACGGCTCGTTGGCGAACTCTAAGAGGTACCCGAAACAATGGATGACCGCGTTGAACGCGCATTGGAACTCTTACGGCGGCTTGAGCAAGATGAGCTTGATCTACCCGACGTTATCGACCGGATCGAATACATCTCAAAAGACCCAACAGTCATCCGGGAAACGCTGGATCGAGCTGAGTTGCAAGGAATCATCGATCGTGAAGATGGGATTATCCGTCCGAAATCTACTGTCACGACGAATTTCGATGAAGAAGTGATCTCGAAAGAGGGAGAGTTCAGTTGTCGGCGCTGTAGTTGTGGCTTGTCAACTGGGTACTTCATCAAGTCGAAGGAAACAGAACTCGGGCCGTTCGGCTCCAGTTGCATCCGGAAAGTTACCGGGCGAGAATAGAGCACCTCGTCCGTAATCCTGCCACGGTTCGGTCCACCCGTGATGCAGGGTAGAGTGGACGCAGGCACACAGTCTGCTGGAACATCACAGCCAACTAAATGTACCTATGACACGCCCCGACTACCTACGCGACGCACCGCTGCACGATCGAGGAAACTTCACTGGCATGCATCATCACAAATGGATGCCGTGGGTGGCTGACCTCTTCTGTGGGAAAGGCGGTGTTGGTCGTACCCTTGACCGATTATACCTGCGGAATAACTACTTCGGTGTCGATATCGAAGATTACGGAGACGAATACCCTGGGCAGTTCGTTCAGGCGGATCTCATCAATAACCCACCGATTTCGTTTCCGACAGCACACCTCATCTGGGTGTCGTTCCCGTGCACCGCGTACTCATCGTTGTCCGCGATTCAGTACGGTTCTGCAGAAGCGGCGTTAGAAGAAAATCCGCGTATTTCGGAATCCGGAATCCGGAAACTCGCCCGAGATCTTGGATGCCACTACGTCATCGAGAACGTCCCGCGGGCTAGTTACGTTGGGGACCTGAAAGCGAACGTCAGGGTGAACGGTTTAGCGTTCGGGCTCCCGTTCGATATGGAACGGCATTTTGAGACATCGTTTGAGTGCCCTGATGCGTACGTGAGTGGAGAGGCTGATGTGACTATTAGCACGAGAGGGGATCAATCAGTGAAAGACCTCGCAGAGGCAAAACGCGTCCCAGCTTCGTGGGGAAAACAAGCTGTGCGATCGGCGATGCCACCTGAATACGTCAAATGGATTCTTCACCACTGTCCTTCGACTCCCTGTCCGAAGCCACCGCGTCGACAAGAAACGTTGAACGAAGGCCCAGACCCGATTGAACTTGCTCCTGGTGGAAGCCCCTGACGGGTAGCGGTCTGATCCAATTCCTATCGCGGTTCAAATGTACTGTTCTTCCCACTCTCGCCGGTCGTGGATTGCTTGCTCACCAGCCTCCGTGATTGCATAATAATTCGTTCGACGGTCTAACTCGCCTTTCTCGACAAGTTCCTTATTGACCAGCGTGTCGAGATTTGGGTATAGCCGTCCGTGGTTTATCTCGCTGGTGTAGTAACGCTCAACCTCTTCTTTAACGTCTTGACCGGACGGTTCGTCTGCTCCAGCGATGACGTACAACAGGTCTCTTTGGAAGCCAGTGAGGTCATTCATCGGGTTCGTCCGATGTCTCCACGACTGCCCCTATCGTTAATTTGGACGTACAATCAGTGATACCCCACATTTCACGCCGCATGACGTCGTTACCGTTGAAACGAATTTCACCGTAGCGGTGTCCGCGTTCGTCACGCGGACACCTCGTCAAGAATTGCGACCCCGGTGTTCACTGGCGTAGGGAGAAGGGTGGACCTGCTATGAAACATGCAGAACCAACTTGCTACTGGGTGATTCGACACGACGACGACGTGAAATTCGACCTCGTCGCCGATCGAACCACCGCTGAAAGAACTGCCGAACAGTACGAACAAGACTGGGGAGAACCGTTCCACTTTGGACCAGAGTACCGTAACACCATACCGTTCACAGAACTCCCTGAGTCATGGGAACACGATTGGGATAGTCGTGTCCCAAACAGAATCACCGTGACGGACGTTCCGGATTACGCACTCGTAGAGGGCAAATCGTGATTAAAAGAATAGCGAGGGGGTCTGTTACCGCATCTCGTCAAGGGCGGTGTACGAACCGGCTTCGGCAGAAATCCACTGCGTTGCCAGTGCGTCCTCGTCACCAGCTCCTGGTACCAAGACGCACTCTGAGGATTGCCCCTCATCGATGATCAGGTGCTCTACGTCTCGTGGCGTCGCGCCGGCCACAGCTCTCTGCGAACGGCACATGGGGTCCTCAATTTGAGTCATGGCTGTCACCTCTACTACGGTAAAGTAGCGGTACGTACTTGAGAGTTTGTGACTCCTTACCGCCCCCACTCACCTCAACGGGAAGTGGATTTCACTCCCGCACGACTACAGTATCGAGTCGAATTTGTGCAAGGGAATCCGGAGGTTCTTGAAAGCCTGTTACTTACACGTTAGATGTGGTCGGTGATATGCAATTAGAACAGCCGGTCGTGTTTGACCACCGAGAAGCGACCGTGCTCGTTGATGTTCTCCGCTGGGCTCACGAAACCGACGATTTGAATGAGTACGTTCCTGGAACACTCACCTATGAAGATGATGTCCTGCCCGAGCTCATTGAATCACTTGAGGACGAGCACGCGTTTGATGCCGCCCAGCTTGACGTGCATGACCTTGGGAAGGTGATGCGAGCATTTGCGAGTGAGTTAGAACAACAAGCACTGGATATGGAAAACCCCTCGTCAATTTTCGAGTTCTACGAGAAGACCTTCCAATCGATCCAATCCGAAATCCAACAGCACACCACATCTACGAGTCACGACCGGTACTGACTTAGCGAGGTCCAAGCTACAGTGCTCTCCCGCAACGCAATGATGTGCAGTGCCCAAACCTTGACCGGCGATTGATCAACCAGAATGGGTCAGTGTGTTTCACACCACTGACCCGGCATTGATGCAGGGGCATTGGCTTTGACCAAGGCATATGCCAATGCCCTCACGCAACACGCACACCGATCAGAGAACATTTACGGGTGCCGCTCCGAAAAAGGGCACTGCGTAGCGGCGTACAAGCCGTTACCGGAAATCCAAGCCATGAGAGACGTTCCTCTCCCCGACGAAGATGTACAGCACGCAATTCACTTCGCTATCGAAGTGAACGCACCACACTACGCCGATACCGGTGACGAAACAACATATGAAGTCCTCCAGAACGCCCAACAAACCTTGCTCAACGAAGGATACCTTCCGGGAGATGCAGTCCCGTCCGTTTGGGATATCCTGATGGAGTACAACCATTTTAAGATCGCTTCAGCTCCAGACTACAACAACGGCACAGATCGGAAACCGCTCATCAACGCAGTACACATGTTCATCGTGTTCAACGGTGACCACCTCTTCGACAGTTACGCAGACTACCGAAAACAAGCGTGGGATCAGCTCACCGCGTCACCAAATGAGGAAGAGAATACAGATGAGTAACCGGGCGGTTGAGATTGAAATGGATTTTACGTACTCGACGGATGTCACCGGTCTCGATTCGTTCTGGCGAGACGTTGGGAAATCCCTCGGTGCGTTTAACGTGAACCGTGTCGAGATTCATGAGCAAAACAAGGATGCCGAGGCGAAGAAACGAACTGTAACCGCTCGCGCAATCTACAACACACCCGAAGAAACGCTCGTCGATGTGCTAGAAGTCGCACACAAACTACTGGCGGGCACAAGCCCGCTCGCTGATAAGTCAAACGCCCCATCCTATGATGCAATCGATACAGCATTGTCGAAAGCTCGTTGGGTCGATGGCACTCGTTGGGAATCGTTCGAACAAACTGACCCAACGTACGTCATCGAAGCTAGCGGGGAAACCATCGAAGTGCCTGATAACATCCTCGTTATCGAGGACCCAAAGGATGCACCAACCCGTATTGCAACAGATGTACCAAACGGCGAAAAATCGCAGAAGACACACCAGGTTGTTGACGCAAGAGAAGCGTACACGTCTGGTCAACCGTTCGCCATCTGGGAACGATACGAAGACTTCCATTCGAGCGCCTGGTACAGTTCTGTCGTGCCGAATCCTGGGAGTGCCGACCGAGAGTGGGAAAAGCAAGGTGAGGATGAAGCCACCGCAGTGAGGCGGGCGATCAGCCTTGCTAAACGGTACAGTATCCCGGTGTTGCTACGGTAATCTCCCCGAGGTTGACGGCACTCACCAGTCCATGTCGTGTCGTGACTGCAGGTTTCACCGGCTACAGCCGAATACCTGTAGCCGACACCTGCAGTCACCTGACACCAGTATCGTCGTGAGACACCGGTCGGTGAGTGCACGGAAACGGCGGGGTGGTGTGCTGTAACTGCACACCAGAACAACACATGACAACAGTCGAACCACCAACAGAACCCGTTGTAGAACCACTCCCAGAAACCCCTATATCCGTTGTTCGAACACCGAATAACGACATTGTCTTCATCGATCACACCGCGGCCACGCAAACAGTCGCCTTAGCAGCCAGTGAGGCAGTGAAATTGCATAAACTTCTGATAATGCCTGAAAACCCTATCCCTGAGTATGCTGGCAAGCACCAATTCATCATCTGTAAGAATTCCCCACAGGAAAGTCGTGAAGCACTCGTGCCGGTGGTTGAAGCCGTAAACGATGATATTCAGTTGACTGGCCGAGGCGGGGATTCCGTTCTCTTGCCACCAGTCGCACAGCGCGCACTCGTAAGTTGCCTTGATGACTGGCAGTATCAACTGGGAGTGGGTGACCACCCCACGATCCTCTCACTACCCTCGATGATCACGATGGAAGGTGAAGGACTTGTTGAGCCGTTACTTCACGACGACCATGATGAAGTCCTAGAACACTTCTTCCAGCCGGTCGGATACTGGTCACCATCAGAAGGGAGATACGTCACTATGGACTAATCGTTGTGACCACCTTTGTCTACTCACTTTACATTCGAACCATGCAATCAGTGAAGCCCGAAAAATTGTTATACTATCAGTGAAATCAGTAACCTGGAAAGCGTAAAGTCGAGCACTACCTATGGCACTGTCAAGACAAACCCCCGTCGAATCCACTCCACGTCCAGAACGGACCCCACTCTTCCTAACTGAGGAATCAGAGTTCCTAACCGAGGAATCGAACCAATATATCTTCGATGACGACGCCACTATCGAGTTACAGAATAGTCACCCGCTGTTCGATATCCCCGTGATGGAGGCGTACGATGCGTTCGTCGAAGCACTGTACGAATTACACGCAGACAAAACGTTCGCCAATAACTACGATGGTATTGAGGTCCTCTGCTTCAAAGCTGAAACTGCGATTGAAGCAGTCCTCGATATCAACGAATTAGAAGAAAAAGGCGTCTCACACGCGACGCGCATCAGCTGTGACATCAACGTATTCGAAACGTTCACGGATTTCACGTCGTCGTGGTTCGAAACGTTCGTCAATCACTACAACGAGTTGCTTCACGAAGAGACCCCAGCCGAGTTCGATACTATGCGTGACGCAGCGAACAGCCTCTCAGAAGACTCTATGATGTCTCCCGAATTGATCGTGCAAGCGATCGCCACCGAACTCGGTGTAGACTGTACTCGCGGCGAACCGACGCCATAGCAAGGAACGATGTCGCGGGCCCCGACCCGACGGGTAACGGGCGGGGCCCGAGTCACCAGACAACCCTTGTTCTTTGAGACAATCAAGCAGTCGGTTCTCGTGGTGAAACAAGTAACTGCACACGATTTCGTGTGCGTGACCGCTATGAATCACGAAGCCGCTGAAACCCTCAAGCAGCAACTTGAACAGTACAACAGCATTGACCAAGCAAACGTGTTCTACGTAGACGGGTACAACAGAGTCTACGACTGGGAAAACGCGTACGAACCAGGTGGTGGAGATCGATTCGGTGTTGAATTCCGAACCGTCGATTCCGCTGCACTGCCCAGCAACGTTCTCGGCAAACTCGCCGACACCGACGTCACGTTGATGAATTCACTTCTCCATCGCGGTGAGTTCCGAACCGTCCCGTGAACCCACGGTCATCGAGGGAACAAACTACTGCCAGAGTGCTGGCAGTCACCACAACCGCTCCGAGCGGGACGGTGCGGTAAAACACGGAGCGCAGCACACCACACGTGCTGCGTGGAATCCCATGTCGAAATACCAATTCCGAACGTACAGCGAACCAGCCGAAATGACTGATAAAGACCCCGTCAAGGAGATAATCAACAAATATCGATTCCCAGATGACATGGAAGTGTACTTCGCACCAGCCACGTCGCAGCTCCACGTTCAACCTGGAAACACATTCGTGGAAGCCTACAAAGTCGATAGCGATGAGCCGCAAGAAGTTGGATTAGAAGTACCGCACACGCCAGCGTTCGGTGAGTTCCTCACCGAGATTGCTCCGTTCATCGCTACTGATGACGCGTTAATGATCCAACTCATCGGATTCGGCATCACAGATGAACCTCTGATTGGAGTCGAATGGGTCGTAGAGAACGACGAAATCAGCGAAACATCATTCACTCACGGCAAGAGTTCCAAGTGGACTGAGCTCGCGGAGACAACTCCGATTTAAATCCCAAATTGCGTAGTCTATTTTTGGATTCTCACTCCTTTAGGGCTGAATTCGCGCGTAGGCAGCGTACCCAGGTGGCTGTACATCCCTAAGCAAGTGAGTGATGTACAGCCACCAAGGATGTCAAGTTGTTGGGCCTCGTCCTCCCCAACCGCTTGCGCGTCTCGCTAACGCTGTGGTGCTCAGCCCTCGTGCACGCGGCGAGTCACGCGCACGCCAAGTCGAAAACCCATGGACACGTAACGAGTTTTAGGTTGGCCGAAACTTTATATCGCGGCGCGAATTCAAACCAAGCAATGCAGTCACAGAAACAGGACCAGTCTTCAAACGATCCACGACCCACGGTCAATATCCACCAGACCAGTCCAGACAAATACGTGTTCACCGAAGACGGCAACACTGATGGATGGATCGCTACCAGTCATATCACCACCATTGAAGACTAGCCCTCTCTCACCTCGCATCCAGTGGTCATTCTGACTGCTTAGTACACCCATAGAGCAGTATCGATACCAGGCAGCCGCATTCCTACGGTCGCGGCCAGGTATCGATACATCAGACACCAAACACTGCTCGAAAATGCCAGGTGACCGGCCGCACAGCGTCGGTAACCTGGCATCATCATGACACCAGTCTCTACCCGGGTGTACTGCGCGAGGAAAAAGGGTAACTGCCTCGCGGCAGCAGCAGACAGCGCCGCGGGGGAAAACACATGTTCGATGCGAACTACCTGTTCATCCTCGACGAAGAATCGCATGTTGAAACCCTTGGCGGTCCCGTGACCGCCAGCAACGTCGTCGGTCGTGACTACACCGTAGGCGATCACTTCAACAACGAGTACACCCCAACGTTCATCGTGAAAGGGCAAACCGGTGGCTTCACCGTTCGGAAAGACGACGTCGTCCAGATCGTTGATCTCACCGAAATCCCCTCGAACGCCGAGACGGGCAGCGTTCCCGTCACGACAGAGTGACCGAGGTGTCTTGAAATGCCACACGGCCAGTTTTTCGATGAGTTTAGAACCGACCTCACGTTCCACGGCACAGTGCCAGCCGCTCCAAATCGGTTCATCGACGAACAACTCGAACGCTTCGACAGCCCCGACGATATCGACATCACGTTCGTTGACTCGTGTAAAGGATTCACGTACCGAATCAACGTGACGGACGTGATTAGCGCAGAACAGAACGACAACGGCACGTTCGCCGTTGAGTATCAGAAACCCGGTTGTGACGACCACGTGACCACGACCGTCACGATTCCACGTGGGTTCAGTATCACGTCCGTCACAACGTAGCCAGCATTACCGATTACCCCTGATCCAAAATCTATGACGACCATCAACGTACCACCATTCGACGGAGAAACGCCTATCAACTACCGTGATTTTCGAGAATCCATTGCACTCGCCCTCGCAAGCGAGGGCGTAGATGAAGACACCATTCATACGGCTCTCTTGACCGTAGACGACGCAGTCGTAGCTAATGAAGAACAGCTCGCCTGGCCTGAGCAACCTCAATAGACATTGAATTCAACTATGACAAACTGGGACGCTGCACAGACCGAATTGGAACAGATTGCTGAAGACGCTACAGATCAAATGAGAAAACACGGCCTCAACCCTGAAGAGCGGAGTATTCGTGTTGAAAACCACGAACTCTGGATCACAATTTGGTTCCCTGATCAACCAGACACGAAAGTGCTGGCGCGGAACCAAGAAGCGATGACAATCCTAAAGGAAAAGATCACCACGTCTTCGTCACTTCCCACAACGGTGAACGCGAACTACGAAGCTGACACCGGTGAGAACTTCATCACCGCTTGGTGGCACTCTGGATAGCCAAACGGCTACACAGACACCATTACGACCTGATTATGACGCAAAACAACGAATCTAACACGACCAGTGAAGCAAGTACCGAATCGGTCAAGCATGAGATCACAGCCTATGAAGCTCATTGGAGGAAAACGAAATTCCGACACGACCCGGACTCAGTGACTGCTGTTGAAATCACATATGAGGAAACACAGGAAGCCGTTGAGAACACTATCTTTCACTGGGAATACTACTGTCGGTGCGGGGAGGAATTCATCGACTACGAAGCGGCGAAAAAGCACTTGCTCGATCACTCGAATTCTTCTTGACACGGTCGAAAACGCGTCGGTGAAATGCAGATACTTTACGTACTGCACATCGTGAGATAGTGTAAGAACAACCCAAATACAGTCAGTGATACACCATGAGCGAATTCAGAACCCGAAGCGAGTACCTCGCTGAACAACTCGGAACCATCGACGATGAGATAGGTCTCACCGACTACGGTCTCCTCAACCACGGACGGGGAGCACATATCGTCGAACCGAAAGACACCGCAGACAAGACCATTCCGTCGATCCGAAAACAGATTCGACATGCCGGTGGGAAGGCTCCCGTGTACGAAGACGGTGGGCTCACTATCACAAACACGTGGGATCGGGACGGTGAGCTCGTGATGCGGGTTGAAATAGATCCGGGCTACGAGGAACTGTTCAACCTGATCGATCGTCTTCACGCACTCCCATACCTCGGTGAAGAGGATGTCTTCCTCCGGGAGCCGCCAGAAAGAGGGCTAACGACGTGTGAAGTCGTGATCACGTACGACCGGACTCGTGACGCTCGCAGGACCGAACAACATGGTGTGCTGAACCAAGAGATGTGGTCTCTCCTCGACAACTTCAACGTGACACGCCTCGATCTGGATACTGACGTCGTGACGATCGTGTGCCAACCGAGAAGCGACCGTTTCACTCCTTGATCCAATCTGACTGTTTTCATCAAAGAGTGATTACGCAAGACACCCGGTGAGGGTAGTGACACCACATTGGGTGTCACGTCAAGAAGCTTCCGCGGTGCCCTTCGGGGGCTAACGGGTGTATGAACCCGTTATGCCATACACGCTCACTACGGAGACCCCAGTTGAGATGGTAGAAGAACTCAACGAGCAGGCGAACGTTGATTTCTTAGATCATCTTTCAGCACAACAGCGAACGCTGTTAGAAGAGGCTCTTGCTTCGCTTGATCCAGATCTTCCTGTGGAAACCATTGGTCGGTATCCCCCGAGAAGTCAACTTAGAAATCGATACGCCAATCGGTATGGGAAACACCCGGACAGCATTACCGTGATCGGTGTCAAGCCTGACCGAACGGGGAATGTCGATCTCCGTATTGTAATTCCGAAAACTGAGGCCAAGGGAGGTAGTGGCGATGCATCCACAAAAGACGCGAGTCATGTGGATGCTGAGTGATTCTGAAGTTGAAATCTTGATGCCTGACTTTCCGAGCTTTTACACTGATTCTCAGCGTTTCAGAAGAACACTCGCCATGAAGCAACGCGATTCGAAGGAGAACAACGGTGCGGTCCCTGATGGGCGATTTCCGGTCATTATAGAATTGATTCGTGATGACGTCATTACGCTAGTGAGCAGCGCTGATGGGATTGGGATTGTCGTTGCGCCTCTCGATTCGGTTCCTGAATCGCTTCGGATGGAGAAACAGCCTCTCTACGTTACCTTCGATGACGACACGATCGTCGAAGTTGAGAATGCAAGGGATGCGGCGATGCCAGATACAGGTTTGCTGAGTGAGCCTGCAGCGTCGGAGCTTCGCAGTCGAAGTAGCTAGTATCGGTGGTTTTCTGAGTGTGAGAGATCTTGATCACCCCAAGGGATTCGAGATGGTGCGTGTATGATGAGCAATTGAGAGAGGCAGTTTGTTCGGAGGGAGTGGAACGCCTGAGAGAGGGCCGAATTATGCGTATTGTGAATCGGAAGGGGAGACTCACAGCACGACCATTCCACCTTGCCGTGTAGTATGAGGCGATTAGCCTGTGAGAGAATCGGCCGCCCGACCAGCAACGGGTGCACGGCCGTCAATTGCGGCGTGCACCCGTTATCGTCATATCCTGACCCACTCGTCGTCGTGAGAACTCGGGCGGCTCTGCGGCAATCCTGTGGGCGCTCGCAGCAAACGAGTAGATAGAACAATGGGTCTTGACTGGATTGTCGTTCCACACATTGGAGCGACCACGATGATTGAAACGACAACTGACCACAAGTACGATACTGTCTTCCGAGGCGGCAACATCGTCCACTCTCCACTCCCACGTGAAATCGTCAGAGACGGTTGGACAGACATGCCTCCACACGAGATGCAGTCGTACGCGGTCGCCCTCACAGGTGAAATTCACAGACATAGCGACAGTTACGATGACGCTGTTACCGAGCAGATCGAATCAGCAGTTGCATGGTTAGAATACTGGGCCGGTCATGGATATTCGATAACCGCAGAGTGGTGAGATTCACCGAGGATTCATGGGGCAACAACGTTGAAAAGTAACGTACAGCTGTTCCCCGCGCGCAATAGCCAAGGTGACGCTCGGGGAGAGATTCGTCCCGCCCTCCACAGCGTGTACATCACGTAACTGTCCCCGGTGCCCCGTGATCCGGAGTTGATCAACACCATGTCAAACGAACCACCCGTAGCTTCACAGACTGACGAACCCACCGTAAATCCCAGTAGATTCGACACTGAACAACCCACTGTCCAGCACTCCCTGAATGAAGTTACTGAGGCATTTGAAGAGATGAATCGACCCAGTATCTTACAATACCAAGTAGATGGGTTGATCGCTGAAACGCTTCTCTCGGAACTTCATTCTGAACAACTGTACGAACACGTTGTTGATAACGACCTCCAACACCGTGCTTGGGTCCTCTCAGACACGGCATCGCAGGCGATCGTCGAAATCACCGTGACCAACGACGATGATGAAACAAGGACACACTACGCGTTACCACCAGTCGGTGAAACGACACTGGATCTTCGCTGGTGGGCATTGAACTGTTACGTAAACGACCGAGCGTTCGAGATACAACACGTTTCGAACCGTGTCGTTGCTGACCTCTTCGACTGCACGCCACCAGCATGGGTTGGCGCGATTGGAGAGCTCCTCGATGAAGGCATCGCTCCAGTGTAGGTGAGGTGTTCACAGACCACCGCTACCCATTAATTTCACTTCCAATCCGGCCGGCAAGTGTTTTTATCAGTTCGCCTCATACGAATGCTTGGCGTCAACCAGTCCGCGTTAACTCCAACCCTGACCGGCTCTCCCACCACAGTCCCATTGAGGACTCAGGGCCAGTTAGGGGATGTCGGTGACGCCGACCCATCCACCGCATCGGTGGATGGGAATCAACTCCACTTAGACGCCCCGTCGAGCGGTAATCGACGCCGCGCAACGAGACGGGGCCTGCCACACTCACCAGTTCCTAAAGGTTCGTAGCGGTGATGCCGCAAACATCAGGGTAGCGGCGCACACAGCCACTTCCCACTCATCAAATCACCAATCACCCCCTCGAACAAACACACCATGAATGTAGATACTGACCGTTTACTCCAGATTCGCGCATACCGCGCAGCCCATGACCCTTTAATCCCGCATCCGCGGACTGAAGGCTGGTTAGAAAGCCTCCCTGAACAGTTCGAAGAATCCGTCTATGAAGCCCGTGTTGACCGGATAGAAGATGCACCTACGGAACACCCGATAGAGAAGGGAACATGGGCTGAAGCAACGGTTTTCTGTTTTACCCGGTCGATGGATGCCGCAGTTGACCAGCAAGAGCTGCTCGGCGTATATCAGCACTGTATGGATAAATTCACGACGGAGCATCTCGGGAGTTCATTTCCTGACCTCGTTCCTGATTCGATGGATATCATCACAACCGACCGTCACCGGGAACGAGCCGAGGAATTCCGAGAGTTCATCGCCACAGTTCAACACAAGCAGTTTACCGAGCAAATGTACGATGATCTCCCGTTCGATCCGAACGGAGTCCCGAAAGCATTCTGGAAACAGTCCCTGCCCACACAGGCAAACAATAAAGAATCCAACGAGGCAGCACAGGTCACCTTGACTGACTACTGAATACGTCACGTTCACCCTATGAAGACTGACAATCACTCACCCAGCGACACAGCTCGCGCAGAAACTAACGCAGAACTCACGATTAACGGGAAGCCTCTTGAACCGCTTGGCGTGGACGTCGATTTGAATAATCGAACGGTCACGTTCACCCAGGACGGCGTTGAGTACCCAGCAGGAATTGGCGCAGAACTCCTATCCTTGACTCGTGAATATGAGGAACTGACAACCGACTTTGAATACGAATTCGGGACGCTGTATCGATTCCGACCAGATGATACGGAATCAAAACCTTGGTTCCATCGGGCTGACTTCTGGCCGTATACCGATGATTCTTCAGAAAATCTCTATCATTACATCCGATATGCGTACACGCATCCTCGTGACACTGAAATCACGTTGAATATCTCGATAGAACGCGATGAGATTGCTTACCCGTTTGATACACGGGCTGTCATCGCATTTTTCGATCCAGATGAGAAACGAGTTCGAGTATTTGGTTCCGACGATTCTTCAGCGAGATCCGCCGGAGATATTTCCCGACGCGTGTTTCAACCGACAGTGAACCTGTACGCAGCGTTCGAGAAGGAGTTACTGCAACTCCGAGTCCGCGCGAAACCGTACCAAGACCCGCGATCGGAAGATAACCATGATCTGGCCGAAATTGACGCGGGACACCTCGATTCTCCGTATCGAGCATCAGTAACGGGGAAGAATATTACGTGGAACCCAACGGAGTACTCAGTGACCGGTCCGGTGTTCGACGTGATGAAACGTGAGGCAGCCTCGTCATTCCGAACGGCTCGTCCTGGTTCGTTCAACGCGGTTCACGCCTTATTCTTGGATTCACACGTCGACACACCAGATACAAGCAGTTCACTGTAACACGATTCACCATGGTAGTAGATAATAACACAACTGACCCAGTACCGTCCAAGGATGAATTGGTCGAGATTCGCTCACCGTATCGACCGTATCCCCTCGGGGCAAAGAAAGACCTCCGAGCAGCAGTAGACCACGTTGAGTACGATCCTGACGACTCACGAGTAGCGTATGTCAGTGATATCCCAGCAGACGATCTCATCGAAGAGTGGGAATTAGAAGTCGTTCGTACTGACTCACCGGAAGAAGTCTGGAAGACAACGCATGGAGAACGAATCGAGATTTACACCGACCGGGTTCTCCACGACGGAAGGGAAGTCAGTATCTCACCCGATGAAGCGAAAAAGCAAGTCAGAGACCAAGACCACTTCTCTCGACTTTTAGATGAAGATTCATAACACAATCTGCAGACCAAGCTAGACCGATGATGCGTCGTAAGAAGACAAAACTACTTCCTACTAGGTCACGGAGTTAAAACTGAAATCACAGCGAACGCACCCTCTAAACCGGCAACATAGAAAGAACCGGTTCTAGTAGAGGTGTGCAAACAGGCGGTCTGACACACATCACGTCACAATGAGTACTGAACCAACAACGAAGACAACTCAGTCTTCAACGCAATCCCCGGTTTCGAAAGAAACCATTCCAACAGAACCAATCGGAGCGCTCACCATCTCACTCCCGAACGAATGGAGCGTTGACGAACCAAAATATCCGAACAAGAACGCGATTTGTACCCTATACGGGTACGCTGGCACCAGGATTGATCTTCTGGAAGTCTCCTTCGCCTCGAACGATACTGAGGCTGGTGTACTCGCCAAATTGTACATCGCTGACCCACCGTACTCACCCGCATACGAAGAGACCTCAACGATCATAGTTGATGCCGGCAACGCAGACGAAAAACTCGCAACTCTTTTTGAAGCTGCACCGTCACCAGAAACAGCCTAACACGAAATACGCGAGACGTCAGTGTCGTCTATCGATAACTGATTTTCCATAGATAGTCAATACTGACTCTCGTACCAATCATCACCACCACACCGGAGGCAGACATGCAAGCAGAACTCAGCGTTTTCACCAAACCAGACACCGACACCAACATCGACCGTACCGTATCGTCCCCTGAAGGGCCGCCAGCAGGGGAACAACCAGCAGTATTCGCGGGTGAGATCAACACGGAGTTGATGGAGACTGCCGTTCGTCACCTCACTGGATACTTCGATCACATTCTGTTCCGCGTGACCAGTGATGGCATGACGTTCAAGCCATACGTTACGAAGAACGAGGAAAACGCGTTCTCACAAGTCGTGACGCTTCCCGCTGATGACTGGGAGACCTTCGAAATAGCACACGATACAGAGTATATCGCAGCTGTCGATCCATACAGCGATTTGTACCAAGTGTTCGCTGGGCGGGACAGCATTACTGATACAGTATCGATAACTGTGAATCCCGTCGGTGATGCGGAGGTGAATTGGGAGGATCTCCAAGCGCACAGCCTGTACGACCCGAATCACGATGCAGGGACGGATCGCCAAGAGACGGTTGATTCACTCACCGTTGCTGGTGAGGACTGCACTATCCTTCGGAACCCGTCACGAGAGTTGCTGACCGTTGATGAGTTGAGTTACCACACAGATCTGAAGTTGGACGCTACATACGAGTCGAAATCCTGGTTGACCAGCACAGCGTCTAACCACGGCGACGATAGCGTCATTCTAGTCGCAGCCACTACTGGCGACAGGGCACGTGATCCGGAACACGTTCTGAGTTTCAGCGTCGTCGATACCGACAACTGGGAGACTATCGGAGAACCACTCGTCCTGACAGCGAATTCAACCGGGTTCAACAACGAAGACCCTGATATCAGTAATGTTCGTGTCGGTGGCACCCGTTCACGTCCGAAAGCCCGTATTGAACAGTGCCTTCCAGACGAGCACGATCAAGCAATCGATGGGACGTGGGGGTTCTATCGCTTAGGGCCGCTTGCCGGGATGTTCAAACATGTCCTGAAAGACTCCCTCACGTCTGGAACGTACACGTTCGAGATGTCCTCTGACTTCCCGCTACAGGTAACGCACGACCTTTCCACAGCCGTTGAAACGGACACCACTGCAACAGTGACTAACATGTTAGCTCCTGTTGTCTCACCCTGACAGTCTACAGAGTTCTCCCCTTAAAGCATCGGCACTCCCACACGAATCTGACCATCTGTTGCAGCTTCGCTTAACAGCTTCCAAACCCGTCAGCCAACCGCAGTAGTCGGGCAAAGAAACAGGGTACACCCGACAGAGCGAGCCGTAACCAGCGGCACGAGTCGTGTCGGACCCATCCACAGTAAATCTCCAGAGTGACAACCATGACATCAACTGATACTGTTCCGTACTCAGCCCCAGTCGAGCGGAATCCGACCCCGAACCGAAACGTCTCCCAATTCTCGCTGAATCACCCGAAAAACTACTTCGGTGTCCCACTTGCTGTTGCCGCACCAGGCGATACTGGACTTCTCATCACTGACAAACTCGTCAGGATGGGCGGTCGAGCCCGTGCCGGCGCTGAAGCGCTCGGTCTCATCGATCCAGATGGGAACCTGACCGATCTCGGTGAGACTGTCGTTGCGCTTATCGAAGAGGAATCTACCGTTGAAGCGGAGTTAGATCGTTTCGAATCGATGAAGGGGTCCTCGGAGCGGTTCATCGAGACAGCCCCACGATACTGGCAGCCGATCGCCAAACACATCCTCCAAGAGTACGCCGTCGCCGGCGATGTCGTAACGGTCCTGGAAACAACTGGACCAGTAACACTAGCAGAACTCACTGCAGTTGCGATTCGGAACGAACACCCTCTCCAAGAGTCACTCCTTCGTGACCCTGAAACGTTCGATTCCAATTCGTTCGATGAAGACGATGCAGCCGAACTGAAATTCCCGGACGTGTACGCTGGGCAAGCGATTTACCAGTTCAAAAATCTCCTGTATCACTGCGGGATTCTCACTGAACGGGGCGCGGACACGAGCGCTGTCGTGCCGACACAAGACGTCTGGGCGTTGGAACCATCCCTTCTCTCCTTGGGAGGTGATGCGTGATGCCGCAGCGTGCGCCTTCGTTCGAAGAGATACTGGAGAACACTCCAGAAACACGGAAGCAACATGCGCTGCGCCAGATCATCGCTCGGAATAATCAGTGTCAAATCTGGATCGGTGGGTCTGAAAACGACCGTTTCGATTACCCCTACCGGCTAGCTCCCGTTGACCGGGTTGGGGACCGCATCCGGAACGCCTCAACAGAGTTGATGATTGACTCCAGCATCAACGACCCGACGATGACGAACAAGGAAGTCGTTGAGAAGGCCGTTGAATACGACGCTCAGTACGTTATTCCGAAAGACTACTGGGGGGACATCGATGCAACGCACGAGTCGATTCTGGAATTCCTTGACTTGTACAACGAGGCCGGGTGTGAAGCGAAAATCATCTTCCCACTGCAGCCACCGCACGACGAGCACTACAAGCGGTACGAGGAGTTCTACAGCCAGGTCTCCCACATCGCTGTCGGCGGTGTCAAAGACGAAGACCCTGAGACGCAGATTGAAGCCGTGAAAACCGTTCGTGATGTCGTTGGACCGTACAAGCACGTCCACGGTCTCGGGATGGGGTGCTCTGAGAAGATCGTCGAAGCCATTTGGAACAACCACGGTCTGATGGATTCGATGGATACGAGCACTTTCGAACGCCTTCCTGGGTTTGGGAAGATCGCTGACGCGACGTGGGAACAGCAAGAAATTGCGATGCCGAGCGGCGATGAAGTGTTCACGCTAAACGCAGTTGCTACCGAGTGGATGGTGTACATGGCAAACTACCAGCTCACCAGCCTCGTCAAGCGGAAACCAGATATCGAACTCACTGATGATGCGCAGATGACGCTCAGTGATTCGTGGCGAACGACGACACCGTCGTCCGTTGAGACTGATGGCGGTACTACGCCTGAAGAATCTGAATCAGTTGATGAGGACGAGTCAAAGACAGCGAGAAAGCCTGCACCGGTAGAGGAGTCTGCCTGAAACCCACTAACGATTGGTGATTAATTCATGGGAGTTTCAATTGAGTTCGATCGGGTCGCAATCGCGTTTCCGTTCGAAACACAGTTTGGACGCACAGAACAGCATTACCTACTTGCCCACGAGACTGGGTCCGACAACACGCTCACTCACGACGGGAAAATCGCTCGTGACTGGAACTACTACACTGTCGGTGATCAACGGGACGTGATCTCTACCATCGCGTTAGCGGCCGGTGACATCGAAGGTGGGATGGTTCGGTATCAAAATGGTTCAACGAAACCGGAGAACTACATCAAGAACTGGCGGAAGACGATGGAAGATGACTCGATGTCAGTTGAAGAATTTACAGATCGATTCCATCTTGCAGAACTCGTGATCTGCCGGCCAAAGAAAGTCACTGACCTCCCAGATGACGCAAGGGATGCGTTTGAGCAGATTCAGAGTGAATGGCGACGGACGCAACCTGATGAGGATTCGTTTCTTGAACGCCCTATTTATCGGGCAGACATTACAGTTGAGACGTTGCAGTTGTTCGAACGGCTTTCGGATGAGACGCACGTTGAGATAGACTTCTGAATCACTCAGGCTGCATCAGTCCACAATGATTACAGGGAACGGACGCCTGTGAGAGTCCAGACTCTGGTGAATCACGTTTCACCAGAGGCTGGACTTGACCCCTCGTCACTCTGGTTGACCCCTTGGCGTCCGTGCTCAGCAGAGACGGAACGGTGAGCACACCACGCAGCACTGACACCGGCACGCGAGTAATGGAACTCGCTTCGTCAGTGTTCGCGTCGCTCACTGGTCCGTTATGAAACCTAGAAATCACAGTGATCGATCCGATAGTACCGCTACCGACCACCCGTACCGCCTCGATGGATACCCACCACTCCCGTTCGCTGACGACGATAACAACGACCGTGGAGATCTTGTCTGGGCTGTGATCGAACACGGAAGGCCAAAGGAAGACCCACAGGTTGACCGCGTGTTCTACGATGAACCAGCAGCCCGGCACCACGCAGCTCGCATCCGCGAAGAAGAACACCTCCCGGCGACCGTCCACCAGACTCGAATCGAGTAAGACTCGAATCGTCTGAGGAAGAACCCCGCTATGGGTGGGCAGTTTCCAAAGCGACGGTCATGCAGGCGGTAACGAGAGGGTGAGCCTGCGAGAACCGCAGCACTAGCACCCATCGCTTTCATACAGAAATTAAACCATGTCCTCACAGAACCCCGATACTGACCGTCAAGCACAACTCTCAGAGACGCCTGCCGTCGATAATGACCACGACACAGATTCAACACAGTCAGTAGATGCTGACTCATCTGGAACGCAAGTCGGGTTGACCGACGTTTCTTATGACGGGCATGTTGCACCAGAACCCCCTGAAGACCGTGTAACGGAATCGCTCCACTACGAGGAGTTCTTCGAATCCGGTGTTGGTGATGTCATCTGGGTTGATGGCACCGAATACGTCATCGTGGATCGGCCGATGCGACTTATCGCACCGAGCCCGCTCCTCGTCGTCAGTGAAGACGGTGACCAAGGGGAACTCATTGCTGGAGAGTTGCCTGATGGAAGCACAGATGGTGTGACGTGGGTTTCCAACGTGTCCGATAAGGAATCTCATGAGATTTCCCGAAGCGATTTGATCTGCGGGTACGACCGTGTCTACCGGTTAGAAGAATCCTCATGGAAGCACGTTCATAACTGGACACCCGATACGGATGAACGGGAGTGCCCGACGTGTGACGATGGTCGAAGTGGTGAGCCACTTCGGATTGAAGAACAATCATCTAACGTCGTTGAGATTCGTCGGTGCACAGACACGGATTGTAAGTACGTGTACCGGTACGTTCGGGAGTTCCCAACGCCAGAACCGGCAACGATTGTGACCCACGACTACAACGAGGGATCGTTTGAGGTAGACACCGTGACTGGGGTCTTCCGTGCAGAAGATCAAGATGACTTCAAGTTCCCTGTAGAGACGCACAAAGGCCGTGATGACGGGTTTTGGACCGCGTCGGAAATTGCTGAATTCGTCAACCCGAAGATGGTTGGCCCGGAAATCGCGTCGTTGCTGAACAGCGATGAAGACGTTTCCCCTGAAGTGATCTTGGATGAGTTAGAATTCACAACCACGGTCAGCAAGATCAGTGGAGACGAAACTCGACCGGTTGAATCGCTCGGTGAGTTGTACGAGTTGTATGTAGCTGATCGTCTCATTCCCGTTGATGACGAGTTCACTGAGTTGCTGGATGACGCGTCTCTCTTGGAGTTTTTCCGATCGATGCAGTTCCTCCGTCGTGTGATTCCAGACAAGCCGGACTATCCGAAAAATGAGCCCGAGGACACCGGGTTCGATGTCGAAGCAGACACTGCAGTTGCACTCGCTCGTGAAGCCGTTCGTCAAGGTAGTATCTCGGATGATCTCACCGATAAGGTTGACAGCGACGTCTCTGACAACGTCATTGCTGAGTTAGAATCGGTATTCACGGCATCGCTGACTGCTGCAGAGATCATCTCTACCCGAGTCTTCAAGGAACTGTTGGAAGAGCACGCGGACAAGGAGCCGTTTGGAGCAGTTGAGATATCGACTAACCGGTCTGGGGAACTCGAAGTTGAGTGGCGTGATGCCCCTCGCTACGAGAAGAAGATGCGTCAAACCTACACTCGTATCGAAAAGAACCAGACAAACCAGGACATGTTCCGCTGGTATCTCGATCGCCATGACCTAAGTACGATCGCTCCCTAACAAGTGGTGAAGAAATCACGGTTTGCACTCAACGATTAGTAGTGCAATAGCGAACGCCGACAAATCACCGATACACATGACAGAAACACTTGTCTCACTTGATGTTGAGTCTGTTCTTGCAGATTCACTTCAATATTTTATCGACCAGTATAACGAGGAGAACGGCACCCGGTACGTGAAGTCTGATGTCGATCATTGGGCGTGGGTGCGGAATGAGGTTGAGTGGGAAACATTCGAAGAAATGACCGACGACGGGTGGCGAACTGCTGCCAGCAGAATCCCTCCAAGGGAGTTAAATCTGAATGAAACCGTTGACCGGTTGCATTCTCACCCTCACGTGGCAGTGGATATCGTTACTGCTCGAACCGGTGTTGAGAATGAGATGGAAACGTGGCTGAGAAACCATGGGATTACAAGTTACCGTGATTTCCGTTCTACTGAAATATCGAAGGCAGAGTTAGGCTACGATGTCTACATCGATGATAATCCTACCTTGCCACCTGATCTGTATCCTGATCAGACACAGTATTTGATTCTCGGATCGCATAACGTAGCAGCGGTTGATTACGAACAAACCATTGTTTGTGAGACTGTGAGCGACGCGGTGGAGTTACTCCTTCGAGAACTCGACAAAGCAGTCCAGTGAAGGCGTCCGAGGATCAAACTCTCACAAAAGTACTGGGAATCCGAATCAGACTTCTTCCAAGAAGGGTGAAGCAGATGTTTATGCCTGAGTTCCACTAATTAACTGGTAAGGCTGCAATCTACTGCTGTTCCACAGTGGATTGCTGCAGTGAACAGCATGCACCGCCGGGAATTCATCAAAATCGGAGTTGCGATGTCTGCCTCTACTGGGATAGCTGGCTGCATCGGCGGCGGGAATCTCATTGATGTCAGTATTTTCATGACCGACGAAGTACAGGAAGAATCGCTGTCTGAACATTCCGACCCGTTCTTTCCAACGAAACTCATCGGTGCTGCTGCAACGCCAGTTCTCAGAACAATTCCAGGAGATGGCGAATCAATTGACGTCAATATTCGAACGCCAGATACCGTTCTTCCTGAAGATGATCTTCCCATTAAGACTGAACGACCAGCTCACGACTGGGAGAACGCTATAGATTCTTTCATTCCCAAAGAAGAGAGAGGTGATGACTGTAATCTCTTACTTATGGCAGAACAGACTGGCGGATTGCAAGGACAAGCCCGTATCCCTTGTATGAGTGGGTGTGATCCGAAGAACTTCAGTTCTGCTGTCACCCTTAACGCAGACCATTTCAGCGAACTCACATGGGACGACAAAGAAGGACCATGGAAAGTCCGAAGCGTAACCGAAGGAATAATTGTCACCTCAATCCATGAGATTGGTCACACCTTAGGACTCCAGCACACACATGGGGCTGGGAAATCAGGTGAACTTGCTACAGAAACTGACGATGGTGAATCAATCCCAGCAGAAGTCACTCCAATGCTTGGGCGGTACATCTTCAACGATGACTACCAAGATATCGAAAATGAGTACGGTGAACAGTTACCAGAATCACCTGGTGGAAATGATGCAATTTGTTTAGAAACTTTCAACCCAAAGATGACACTATCAGACATAGTTACGGCCGATCGTGGCCGAACACCACTTTAATGAGAGTAATGAAATACCAAGCACGCGTTCACCTACGTAAGAGTGATCCACGACGCTATACAGCACCTACGTTGCACTAACTCACAAACAGTTTAATGAGGGGTGTTCAAACACGTGGGTAGAACACTTGGAGACATGCACCTATGACATCAGGATACCTCGTTACACTCGAAGGGATTGACGGTAGTGGGAAATCCACAGTTGCAAATACGCTCACAGACAGTGATTTCACGACAATCGCTAATGACGTGACGTTTACGCGAGAACCTACAGCGTCTGAAGCTGGCCAACTTCTACGACAGATCCTCGCCACTGGTGACAGTGATTTGTTCGCAGAGTTATTCCTGTTCATGGCTGATCACGGCACACACCTTGCGGAGACGATCCGCCCAGCGCTTGAACAGGATGAACTCGTTATTTGCGATCGGTACATTGATTCGCGGTGTGCCTATCAGGGGTACACATTAGAGCCGTTCCTTGATCAACCAATACGGTTCGTTCGGAATCTTCACACACCGTGGTCTCGATTCCCTGACTGCACGATCCTCCTTGATCTCCCACCTGAAATCGCAGTCGAGCGAACATCAACTGGTGAGAAGTACGAGCAAGAGGACCGGTTAGAGGCGATTCGTGAGAATTACCACGAACTGCAACGACTGGACCCTGACCGATTTGTCATCGTAGATGCCACCCAGTCAGCTGACAATGTGAAACAAGAAGTCATCGAGATTATCACGGAGCGAGTCTCAGACCGTGAACTGCCATCGAAGCAGTAGATAGAAACACACCACAACAAGAAGCGCACCGACTCCTCCGATGAGAGCCAAATTGTATTGGAGAAGGCTCAAAACGGTATCGTGGAAGTTGTCAACGAGACCATCACGAGTGAGGAACAGGACCATGAAAGCAACGCCTCCGATAAGCAAGAGGAACATCGATATGTAGGACGAAAGTTCCTGAGTTCGACGCATGCTTGATGTAAGTCCAACGAACAAATAAACCTGTGCTGAGATCAATCAGATCGATGCGAGCGGCGTTTCCAAATCATTATAGGGTTCCGATTCTGTTTTGATTGATACCGGCTATCCGCGACCCGTTCACCCAAGATAAGAGGTGGAACGGGTCTGCGGGACAGCGCAGGAACCGCACCCAGGTCGTACAGTTTGCAAAGAACCGGCGTCCACACCGTGCGGGGCGCTGGAAAGAAGTAAGGCTGCTAACGCCCCTGTCACGGGGTTGCACAACCAAAACATGACCGAAGACACAACCACAGAAGGCATCGAACGCCCAATTAAGCGTGAGGATGCCAATACGCTAGAGGAAACGCTAACTGAGAACGCCTACTACAACATTCTCCCGGCTCGGTACCTCCGGAAGGACGAAGACGGGAATGTCATCGAAGATCCGGAAGAGCTCTTCGAGCGAGTGGCGAAGAACATCGCACTCGCGGATGTCGTTTACGAAGCCGAAGAGCGCGGCGTTGAGGTGGAAGTCCGCCCAGCGCAAGTGAAACACAACTACAGCAACCGGGAAGATCTCGTTGAAGAGGTCTTCGGCCCGCACGCCTCGCTCGATGATGAGGACGTCACCGTGCCGTTGACAGAAGAGAACGTCAGCAAGTTCTCCTACGACAACGTCGTACCGGAGCTTGAGGATGAAGATCTTCAGGAGTCAGTCGAAGAGACGAAAAGCAATTTCCAGGAGATGATGGAATCGCTGGGCTTCATGCCGAACAGCCCTACGCTGATGAACGCTGGAGACGAACTCCAGCAGCTCAGCGCCTGTTTCGTCAATAGCCCGATTGACGACATCACAGACATCCACGAGAAGATAACTGAGGCTGCACAGGTGTTCAAATCGGGAGGCGGCATGGGGTATGCCTTCCACCACCTGCGGCCATACGGTGACCAAGTTGGATCGACTGGGGGCATCGCCTCCGGTCCGATTTCGTTCATGCGCACCTACGATCAGATGTGCGCTACGATCGCCCAAGGCGGAACTCGCCGAGGAGCACAGATGGGGATCATGCGGGTTTCGCACCCGGACGTGATCCACTTCATCCACGCAAAGAACAAGGACGTCTCCCTGAAGGAGACGTTGAAGTTGAACGATCCGGACGACTACCGGCACAACTCGTTCGTGGAGGCCCTCGAAGAGGCACGTGAACTCATCGATGAAGAAGGAAAGGTCCCGGAGCACCTGCGGAACGCTGCAGAAGGGCACCTGTCGAACTTCAACATTAGCGTCGGTGTGACCGACGACTTCATGGAGGCGCTGTTCAACGACGAAGACTTCACGTTCACCAACCCGCGAACGTGCGAGCCACACATCGCCACAGCGAAGACTGAGGAGATGTACAGTTGGTACGGCCTCGATGAGTACGTCGAACCAGGTGAACCGCTGGAGATCCCAGCGCGTGTTCTCTGGGAGCACATGATCGAAGGAGCCCACGAGAACGGTGAGCCGGGGATGATCTTCATCGACCGCGTGAACGAGGAACACTCGTTCCCGGTAGAGTCGAATCCGACGATTGACCCGGACGACCCTTATTCCGAGTACGAAATCCACGCAACAAATCCCTGTGGCGAACAGCCGCTCATGGAGGGCGAAGCGTGCAACCTCGGACACATCAACCTCTCAACCGTCGCGTCTCTGGAGGTACCGGACTGGCGCGCCTGGTACGACGAGAACGGTGACGACTACAACAACCTCGAAGACGCAGTGGATGCGTTCCTCACCAGCGCCATCGACTGGGACATCCTCAACGACCGCGTTCAGAAGGGAACTCACTTCCTGGAGAACGTCGTCACGATGAGCGACTTCCCCATCGACAAGATCACCGAAACGGTCCGGGCTAACCGGAAGATCGGCCTAGGCATCATGGGGCTCGCACAGTTGTACATCCAACTCGGCGTGAAGTACGGGAGCGACGAGGCCAACGAAGTTGCTCGACAGTTGATGCGCCACATCAACCACGAGTCGAAGCGCGTAAGCCGTGAACTCGCCGAGCAGCGAGGCTGCTTCACAAACTGGGACGACAGCAAGTACGCTGACCCAACGATTGACCCTGAGTGGTTCAAGAACCAAACTGGCGAAGACCCGACAGACTGGGAAGATGGGTTCCCGATGCGGAATCACAACACAACTACCATCGCGCCGACAGGAACCACTAGCATGCTGGGGAACACCACTGGAGGGTGTGAACCCATCTACAACGTTGCCTACTACAAGAACGTGACAAGTGACGTTCAGGGTGACGAGATGCTCGTGGAATTCGACGACTACTTCCTCCGGACCCTGGAGGCAAACGACGTCGATGTCGAAGCTGCGAAGCAGGAATGCCAAGACCAGATGGCAAACAACGAGTTCGACGGCGTCGAAGGACTAAAAACCGTGCCTAACGAGATTGGTGAGCTCTTCATCACCACCGGTGACCTCACCGCCAAGGAGCACGCGAGCGTCCAGTGCGCACTCCAAGAAGGAGTGGACTCGGCGATCAGCAAGACCACCAACGCCCCGAACGATGCTACCGTCGAAGATGCAATGGACGCCTTCGAGTTCGTCTACCGGAACGGTGGGAAAGGAGTCACGTACTACCGTGACGGAACCCGCGCCAAGCAGGTGCTGACCACTCGTGCCGAGAACATGGAATTCGACGACGAGCAAGAGGCCGCTGAGATCATCACCGACCAGATCCTCGAAGCGTTCGGTGGCCTGGATGCGTTCCTCGACCACGATGAGGTCCGCGATACGTTCACCGATGAACTCGACGGGCTCGTCGAAGCCGCTGAGACGGTTGCTGAGAACGCCCAGGAAGCCGCCACCGAGAACAACTACTTCGAGCCACGACCGCGGCCTGACGCTCTTCAAGGCGTCAGCCAGCGCATCGAAACCGGATACGGGAAGGTCTACGTGACCATCAACGAAGACAAGAACGGTCGCCCGTTCGAACTGTTCGCTAACATCGGGAACAGCGGTGGCTTCACCAACTCCTTCACCGAAGCACTCGCCAAAGTGATCAGTAGCGCACTACGCGCCGGTGTTGACCCCGCAGAAATCCAGAACGAACTGGAAGGCATCCGATCGCCAAAGGTCGCCTGGGACCGAGGCGAACAGATCAGCAGCATCCCGGACGCAATCGGGACAGCGATGCGGCGCTACCTCGAAGGCGAAATTGAAAAGGCCTACCCCGATCAGTCCACGATCGATGAAGCCGCCAAGAAGGCCCAGGAAACACTCGATGACACCGACGAAACGGACGGTGAAGAAATCGAAGCCAACGGTGGCACCACTGCTGCCACGTCCGTTGAGTCGGACCCGAATCGGAACGTCGAACAGAAGATGGAGGAAGACCAGCAAGAGATGCTCCAGCAGGGCGAAACTCCTGAGTGCCCTGACTGCGGCTCGATGACGCTGTACTTCTCCGAAGGCTGCAAGAAATGCCAATCCTGTGGCTGGAGCGAGTGCTGAACACTCAGCACATCTCCACGGTCACCTGACCAGCAGCCTGACCGCATCGCTCATCACGTCAACTAACGGCACGTGATGAACTCAACCCCGTGACACCACATTCTCTCAGACCTCATGATTACAGAGTAGCAGTGATTCCGAAACGCTACGCTCTCTTTTTGAATCACACTACTCCCAACCCAGGCATCGATGAAACACACTGTACCGACCACCGGTACGCTGGAAGCCTAACTGTTATCAATCGATACTGCAAACCAATCTACAGAGTCGATGAGAGACCTGTTCTCAAAAGAGGTTCTACTGTCTATCCGCGAAACGGTTAGCCTGCAGAATCAACACGATCGTGCAAAGAAGGCCCTGTTTGCCCTTCCCGAATTCGCTGGGCTTCTGAAAGACGTCATCGTTGCAGCACCATATCTCATCTTCATTTACATTCTAATCGCCGGGATCGACATTCAGCATCGAATCCTCGGAACGATGGACCCTGAGACAATTCTTATGAGCGCCTTTGTTACCTTTGGCTTGCTCTCAGTCGCAAACGCACTCACCTACGTTGAAACCTACAACACGCACACCTCTGGAAACCGAATCACAAATCCCGGGTGGTACGCTACACGACGCGTACTCCGTCTTGGTGGAGTCGTTACACTCTCCAGTTGCATCATCATCGTTGGACTCTTCATGTTCATCATCCCTGGGCTCTACTTCGCCATTCGGCTCTCACTTGCATCCCCAGCTTGCATCATCGACGATCTGGGTATCCGTGAGAGTATGTTCCACAGTATCGAAGCCACCAGAGGACAGTACACGATGCTTTACACGGTTTTCGGGATCTTCGGATTCCTTTTCCTCCCACTATTTCTCTTACTCCTCCTAACGACCGCTTGGGCCGAGATTACTATTGTCCTCATCTTCTTCGGGATCGTTCCCCCGCTCCTTCACATGTCCCTTGCACTCCTCTACATAAATGGGACCAGTGAGGACCTCAGTTTCTACTGACAACCAATCGCTGATCCTACTCTCAAAATTAGCAGCGTAACCGGAAGTCCTACGCGGTAAGTTCGCTTTCTTCAACGTCTGCTAAACCGTGTAGCGTGACCAATACCGTGTGATCTGCGAACGTATTCACCTCTAACTCTTCAGCGTCAAATTCGACTGAATCCCACCCTGTTGTTCGTTCTGCTAACTCCTCGACTCCTGGCATCGGTGACTCACCGCGCGTTTCCATCTCGATTTGCCAATCTGGGCCATAGTACCCGTCACTGCTTTCCGGTGAGGACACCGTGAATTCCATCACGGTTGCATCCGTTGTTTCCTCGACTAGTAGTCGGAGGTAACTTTGCAGGAACCCACAGTACATCTGTGCCGTAATCGGGTCCGTTCCAGGCCCTTCAAACCCGATCCATTCTGTCGGGTCTGGAAGCCATTCCCAACCCCCATCAACAGCCAATTGCTCACAGTGACGAATCCGGTCTTCGAACATCTCTGGTGTGAGTGACTCGACGATGAGGACATACGACAAGTACGTGCGAATCGCTCGCTTCAGTGCCTTTGGATTCGGTGAGTACCCTGCTTGCCCGATGAACAACGTGTAGTGTGGCCGTTCAGATTCACAGGTTCCACACGTCACTCGGAGCGAGTTGAACACCCCTGTTTCAACGCCTGGGTACGACTCCGAGAGTTCGTATTCAAAGATAACGTCACCGCAGGCTGGGCAGTAGACGCTCCCATGCGTGATTTTCGTCCGGTACGCAGGCTGTACCGGGTTTTGTGCCTCGCTGACGTTCGTGATCACCGTCGCTTTCGATCCGTCAGTTCCAACGAGGGCAACCCCGCCACCGTCTTTCAGAAGGAACCCTTCGATGTCTGCAACTGAATCCAGGTCTATCTCCTCGGTAGAAGGTGTCTCCCCATCTTCACTAATCGGGATTCCAGCTGTCTCAACGATTGTGAGAAGCGTGTCGATTGCTTCCCCTTTCCCGCTGATCTCGTATGCATCTGCGAAGTCCTCAAGCCGGTTGAATACTGACCGGCGGATGGTGATTGAAGTCCAAGCCCCTCTCTCTCGTGAACTCATTACTGATGAAAAGTCACGGTTCGGGTAAAAAGCCTTCACACGATATTCCATATACCGTCACCGATTTGCAATGATAACTCGAAAACCCTCACATGGTGTGCTGACCATCGCCGAACTTCCCGTAGATTAAAAGAGGGTGACTGCGTATCCTGTAGCACCATGACGAGTGAGCCAGAGCTTCTCGAACGACGATCTTTCCGGGAGAAAGTCTTCGAGCGCGATGAGAACACATGCATCGTGCCGTGGTGTGAGGCGTCTGCGGATGACGCGCATCACATCATTGAGCGTAAGCTCTGGTCTGACGGCGGGTACTACCTATCGAACGGTGTTTCTGTCTGTAATCCACATCACCAAGCGGCTGAAGCCGATCTCATCCCACCACACGCGTTCTGGCGGTGGCTTGACGTTGACCCACTCACACCATCTGGCCACGGTACTGCAATTACAAAATGGGGTGAAGAGCTCGACTCGCCACCATGGCAGGAACACCGGCAGTTCATTAAGTACCAATCATCACGGCACCTTCCGTTCAGTCATAGTAGAAACGACGATGACACAGAATTCCGTGGAGTGGGGACCTTCATCGATGTGCCGCTTGTCGTCACAATCAAAATGGACGGTGGAAACGCATCTATCGTCCGGGATACGGAGAATCCAGTTCGAGCACGGAATGCAAAGTACGCTGACCACCAGTCGTTCGACCTGTTGAAGCAACTCTACTGGGAGAATGATCTCTACTCAACCCTGCCACCCTACTTGCAAGTCGTTGGAGAGTGGCTATACGCAAAGCATGCGATTCACTACGGTTGTGATGGTTGTTGCTCAGAGCGAAACCAAGGCCCGGAACTCGACGCGTACTTCCAAGTCTTCGGCGTGTTCGATGCGAGGTATAACATGTGGTTGTCGTGGCCAGAGACAGAAGCATGGGCAGAAAAGCTCGGCTTCCCGACCGTGCCGGTTGTTCGGCAAGGAGATAATCCAGACGCGGTGCTGTTCGAACACGAAACAGAGTTCTATGAAACGTTAGTTACTGATGCAGAGCGCGTGGTTTCGAACGGTCACGAAGGCCTCGTTGTCCGGAATACGTACCCATTCCACTACGGTCAATTCTCTCACCGGCTTGGGAAGTACGTGCGTGAAAATCACGTTCAGCCCGGCGCGACTCACTGGAAGCATCGTCCACTCAAAGAAAACGAAACGAAATAGTGTGGGTGGACGGAAGGAGAACTCCACACGCTTTTGAAGATTCGTTCACTACTGCATAGTAATGACTGACAGCGGAAAGCGTACGTCTCAGCGGCGATTCGATGAATTCGCTGTTGACTCTGACACAAGCGATAAGAGTACTCCCGAGTCCAGCACACCTGATGAACCAGTTGCGAGCTCAGAGACTGATTCTAACAATGAACCTGCCGATAGGGAAGGTGTCGATGAGCCAGACCCGTTAGAGACAGCAACGCACAGAAGCGTTACCGATCGATCCCCGCCGAAATCGAAGGCTGATGGGCTGCCTGGTATTTCTGGAGAGTCGTTCAACGAGTACTGGTTTCGGCGGAACGCTGAGCGGAATCTCGAAGAAAACCATCCAGAGCGAAATGACCCGAGTCACTCCTGGCCGATTGGACGGTTTGAACCACACCAGCTCGGGAACTGTCATCGGCAGTGGTTCTACCACTGGTTGAACGCACCACAGGAAGAGTCGGACCCGCATGGTATCTTCGCGGTCGGGCACTTCATCGAGGAAGAAATCGTTGAGCCGTGGTTGAAAGAAGTCTTTGAGCCAGAATATGAGATTGACAACGCCATTCACGTGAGTGTGGACTTGGATACGTTGTCGACAGCACCTGGAACAGTTACACCCGCAGTCGATACCGGGGTGAGCGTTGAGTTACCAGAGGGCCTCGGGTACAATCAACCGGAGAATCAAGACCCAGTGTTGGACGCAGATACAGCTTGCCTGACGATCGCGGGCAGCACTGATCCTGCAATTTGTGACAGGGAAAGTGGAGAAGTGATCGCACTGACAGAGGTGAAAAGCACTGGGTCGCTTGGCCGAGTCACGAAACCAAAGCGGATGCACATGATGCAGATTCATGCGTACATGAATGCCCTCGGAATTTCTGATGGGTACGTCATCTACGTAGACCGGAACGACCTATTGAACCCGAAAGCGTTCAAGGTCAATTTTGATCAAGGGGTGTGGGAAAGCGTCGTTGAGTGGGTTGAAAGCACTGCATCGTACGCGATGACTGGAACGCTCCCACCAGCTGATGCGCCGGAAAACTGGATGTGTCGATACTGTGATTTTCGTAACCGGTGTGGTGAAGGCCGATCGAACCTCGCAGAAGACATGGGTCCACGCGGGTTCGTTCCAGGGTACAACGAGTATCCACGGAACATGGTCGAAGACCACTTGGAGGCTTACCCGGATGTGAAATTGACACCGTCGCTGGCGATTGAGTACCCTGAGTTGGCTGCCGAGCATGACGTCGCTGAATGGGTCTGCCCGGAGTGTACAGCATCATTCGAGTACACCAATGACTACTTTGACGACTTCAAAAACGAGAATTACGCGACGCCACCGTGCCCTGCGTGTGAACAAGTGTTCGAACAGGTTGTATATCTGAAAACTGACGACTGATTGCTGATTTCAAAGTTTGATACTCAGACGACCGAAGAAACCCAGTCATTTATAGTGGCAGGTTGAATAGGTGAAGGTGGAATGTACGATTTAACAGGATTCCAGCGTGACCTGCTGTACGTCATCGCCGGACTTGACGAGCCACACGGACTGAAAATCAAAGACGAACTCGAAGCGTACTACGAGAAAGAGATCCACCACGGGCGACTATACCCGAACCTCGACACTCTCGTTGATAAGGGATTAGTCGAGAAAGGCGAGTTAGACCGGCGTACGAACTACTACACGGCAACGAAGCGCGGGCGGCGTGAGCTGGAAGCACGTCGAGAGTGGGAAGCACAGTACTTCGACGCGTAGTTCGGTCACACCAGTTCTCGCACCGATTAGTTTACACGATTTTCACCGCCGAGCCTGCACTCGGTTTAGCAAGAAATTCAAGGGCTTATATCAGTGCAAACCCTATAACGGTTCACTATAATGAGCGAGTCAGAACAAGAATACGGAGCCGGTAACATCACGGTGTTGGAAGGGTTGGATGCCGTTCGTGAACGCCCCGGAATGTACATCGGATCGACCGACTCTCGGGGACTACACCATCTCGTCTATGAAGTCGTGGACAATTCCATCGACGAAGCTCTCGCTGGGTACTGCGACACGATTGAGATCATCATCCACGAAGACAACTCAATCACTGTCAGGGACAACGGTCGTGGTATCCCTGTCGACATGCACGCTGAGTACGAAGCCCCCGCCTTGGAAGTCATCATGACCGTGCTGCACGCTGGTGGGAAATTCGACAATGAATCCTACAAAGTGAGTGGCGGTCTGCACGGCGTCGGTGTCTCAGTCGTGAACGCGTTGAGCATCGAGCTCGAAACTCGGGTGAGACGAGATCGTGCAGTGTATGAGCACTCGTTCGCTCGTGGCGTTCCACAACAAGAGATGGAAAAACTCCGTGACATGGAGCCAGGTGAGGATACTGGAACGGAGATTTGGTTCCGGCCTGACGGTGACATCTTCGAGACAACCACCTACGAGTTCGAGACACTGGAAAAACGCCTTCGGCAACTTGCGTTTCTGAATTCAGGGATTGAGATCAAACTGTTCGATGAGCGTGAAGTCGATGTTGACGAAGACGTTGCGGACGACGCTCCTGATAACGTTACGCGGTCGCGTGAGTTCTTGTACGAAGGCGGGATTCGAGAGTTCGTTGAGTACCTCAACGAGACGCGAGAAGCCATCCATGACGACGTCCTCTACTTCGAAGGTGAGGAAGAAATTGAGAAGGGGGTTGTGGACGTAGAGATTGCGCTGCAGGTGACTGATAGTCCACAGCAATCGATTCACGCGTTCGCTAACAACATCAACACTCGGGAAGGGGGGAAACACCTCACCGGGTTCAAGTCAGCGATTACACGGATCTACAACGCGTACGCTGAAGAAGACGGGATGCTTGACGAGATTGATGGGAATCTCTCAGGTGAGGACGTCCGGGATGGAATGACTGCGGTGATCTCGATCAAGCACCCGGACCCGCAGTTCGAAGGGCAGACGAAGACAACGCTCGGGAACGCTGAGGTTCGCGGCATCGTTGAAGGGCTCTTGAACACCGAGTTGAAGACCCTGTTTGAGGAGAACCCGCAGCTTGCCGAGTTGATTGTCGGTCATGCGGTTGAGGCTGCGAAAGCTCGCCAGGCAGCAGAGAAAGCGGAAGAGTTGACCCGGCGGAAAAGCGCGTTGAATCGAACAACCCTTCCTGGGAAATTAGCTGATTGTCAGGAAAAAGACCCTGGAAAAGCCGAATTGTTCATTGTGGAGGGTGACAGCGCCGGGGGAAGTGCCAAACAAGGGAGAAATAATAAAAACCAAGCGATTCTGCCGTTGAAGGGGAAAATCATCAACGTCGAGAAACACCGACTTGACCGCGTGTTGGAGAACGATGAAATCCGAGCGATGATCAAAGCGATCGGCGCTGGAGTCGGAGAAGAGTTCGATATCGATGAGGTCAGGTACGAAACGATCGTGTTCATGATGGACGCTGACGTTGACGGTGCGCACATCAGAACGCTTCTCTTGACGTTCTTCTTCCGGTTCATGCGACCGCTCATCGAGAAGGGGTACGTCTACGCTGCTCAACCGCCCCTCTACCGTGTGAAATATCGCGGTGAAACCTACGACATCATGACCGAAGAAGAGCGCGACAGGATAATCGAAGAAGTCTGCAATGGCAACCCCACACAAGTCCAGCGATTCAAAGGACTCGGTGAGATGAACCCTAGCCAACTCTGGGAAACCACCATGGACCCTGAGAACCGGCGACTCATGCGCATCACCATCGACGACGCCGCAGCCGCCGATAAAACCTTCTCCATTCTCATGGGCGACGATGTCGAACCCCGACGTGAGTTCATTCGGAACAACGCCGACGGTGCAGAGTTCATTGACATCTAACTACTTTTCCCTTCTCTCCTCGCTCACACGTTACCACCTACACCGCACACCACGGCGGCCACGAACTGCACGCGAATCGAACAGCAGAGCGCTCTATGCGCAGAAGAGAGCGCTCTGCGCATCCGCAAACCACCACCTGTATGGGGTGGCCGCCAGGGAGCAGGGTGCTGCAGCACACAACAACCCACTGCAGCAGAATCCCATATGACCAGCAAAATGGAACTCACTAGCGACCTCATCCGAGTCGCTGATACGAATCTTGCAGAACAGGTCGTCAACGAATACCTCACCACCGGTGAACTCACCCTCGCCTTGTACAACGACGACCAGCTCTACATCAAAGGTGACTGGGTCTTCGCCGTTGAACACGAATCGAACGCAGAACACGATTACACGAACGGCGAACCGATAGACAACATGCACTTTCTCGCTGATGTCGCTCGCACTGCCACTGAATCTACTCTCCCGTTCACCATCACAGAAGTGTGTCAAGGCCTGCTCGATGAACACCCCGGCCTCACCCGGTACACGGTAGATCGAACCACCATCACGATGACAACCGACTACGGTAAAGAGAAAACCTGGCCGGTCGCTGACTACGGTATCGTCACTGATGAGACAACCCTTGCCAATCTCACGAAGAACAAACGCCTGACAGACTACGAACAGCCCAACAGCGACGAATAGCCGCAGGGGAATCCCGACCTTTCATGTGAATTCACAGTGTGTAGATCACACGAAGGCGTTTGGTTCCGCACTCCAAACGTTCATCCGTAAAGCCGTCACCGCACGAAAGGGTGTTGCTGGAAACATCCCGTGGTGACAGCAACTGTCCAAACAGACGCTGCCCAACCACAGAATCATGACAACACGTCACCCGCTACTCGACCAAGAAAACTGGTTAGATCCAGACGAAGACGCACCCGATCGCGTGCAAGCCCTCCTCGAAGAGCTAACCCCGGAAGCCTTCAACTACTGGTACCGAGAATGGCAGTTCCGCCAGAACATCGAAAACGGGAACGCGTACTTCAACAAGACAGGGTACGTCCCAGAACCAGAACGGCACTCACCCAGTAAGCTCCTTCAGTGCCAACGAAAGCAATGGTACAACGCGTACAATGCTCCCGCTGAAGGCGAAGATCCCATGGGGATATTCTGGGTCGGCGACCGTTATGAGAATGAGATCGTGATGCCGTTCCTATCGGAATTCGCCAAATCCATCAACGAGAACAACTACGCCCAGAACTCAATGTGGGTGGACTTCGAAGTTGACGTCGGTGGCGAAGTCGGCAGCATCCATATCAAGGGTGAAACCGACCCGGTCATCGTTGACCGGCGCGGCAATCCGCTCGTCGTTACGGAAGTGAAGAACAAGCAGTCACTCTCAAAGTTCGACCCGGACGATCCAGAGCCTGACCAGCACCACAAGGCGCAAATCCACGCGTACATGTATGGGCTGTCGAAGTCGTTCGAGCGCACCATCAACAAAGGCGTGATTCTCTACGGGTCACGGCAGACTCACGAACTGCTTCCTGTAGTGGTTGAGTTCGACCAGGAGTTCTGGGAAGAGACCGTCATCGAGTGGGCGAAAGAGCAATCAGAGTACCGGCTGAATAACGAGCTCCCACCGATCGATCCGCAGTTCTCGTGGGAGTGTAAGTTCTGCGACTACGCCCAACGATGCGGTATGGGTGACGACCCGCCGTGGCAAACGCCCGGAGATGCTGAGTACGCTCACGGTGGGATGTGGCAAGATGTCGGTGCAGACGGCTTCCTGCCACTCACAGAGTACCCGCTCGATCACGTCATCGAGTACATGCGAGCGCATGCGCCGAAAGGCGCGAAGCTCACCCCCACGCTCGCCGAACAGTACCCGTCCCTTCGGGGGAAATTCGATGTCTTCGACTGGGTCTGTCCCTCTTGTGACAGCACCTGGCCGGAATACCATTTCGACTGGAACGGCGACACCGACAACCCGCCAGAATGCCCAGACTGCACAGCGTCACTTCGTGGGCCACTCCCGGAGAACCAACACAGTGACGATGACACTCCTGACTCCGATGACACGGATGCCGATGAATCCGGTAATGACGTGACCTCTGTCGACAACACCGGCCAAACTACACTCGGAGAAAGCGATTAAAGGCGGAGTAACACCCCCTTGAAAAGTTGCTACTGGGCAGTGTTGTTTGATGGGGTAGACTCCGCGGGTAGTTGGTCAATGAAAAGTGCGTAACCGTGTGCCTGAGTGAAGGGGTTACCCTTCGACGTAGTTGTAGAGCGCACCCCAGATTTCGTTGAACTTGTCGTTCTTCGACGGGAAGAGATAGAAGACGATGTAGTCTTTCCCTTCTGGGTTGACGACGATGACAGCGTGTGCTCCATCTTCGAGGTAATCGCAGCCGTTCCCCTCGAACAACGGTTCCGTGAGAAGTTCCCCTCGCTGAAGGTTGGAATACACTTCGAGGACCTCTCCATCATCGGTTTCGACCTCCTTTGACTGAACGTGGATCTCGTAAAGAAGATCACCGTCATCGTTACGGCGACCAGCAGTGAGAATATCTTGACCATCCTCGCGGCGGTCCCAGAACTCGTCCGTCGGTCCAGGTGCGTACCCGTCAGTCGGAACGTAGTACAACACCGAATCGTGGATGATGTCGAACTCTAAGAGATTCCAGTACTCGTTTTCATCGCCTTCGTCCGTCACGATCGCTTCAACGAGATTCCCACTCTCAACCTGTTCCAGCTCGGAGCGGATTTCCTCGTCGTACCCGATGGTGTTCACCCACACTGTGTCGTCGCGTGGAATATCGTACAGTGCCATGCGCCGGGCCTGATCGCCAAATCCGACTACACGGTACACACTTTCAAATTGCTCTGGCATGTCTCTTATGCAAACTCTATAACGCACCGCGTTTTAAACCCTCGTCGCAGACACTCCTTTCAGCGATCCACCACGGAAATCGCAGAGTTTGCAGTACCTTCTGCCAAGGGCACTCCGCACCAACGCGATTACCATCTCTCCCACTTCCTCTATCTCAAGCGTGGAACAGGAAAACAAATCTTCATAAGGAATCTTTCCGAAGTACCCCGTAACTTAAACCATGACTTCCGGGTCCGGACCTCTCAGCAAACACCGCCCAATCCTCCAGCCGAGCACGCTCGGCAAGTACATCGGCCTGGATACGTGCGCTCGCTATTTCAAATTCCACATCGAAGATGCTGGGTTCGAAGACCTCCGGCACGACAAAGAAGACTTCATCGAAGCGTTCCGCGGCGGTAACATCATCGAAAAGAAAGCCGGGAACGAATTCGAAGCCGACGTCATCGACGTCATCAAACAGCACGTCACCAACTTCTACGACGTCGAGCAAACCACACTCGCTATGGCCGCCCAAACGGTCCCAGAGACTGTCGTCGAAATCCTCAACGACATCACCCTCGACGACGTCCCAAGCGCCGAGCAACTCACCATCGCCGACATCGAAAACGGAGACTTCACCTACGCGGACAAACACGCCAACGATATCGTCCTAAGCGACCCAGACACCCTCACCGCCACCGTCACCGACACGGACGACGACCCAACCAGCGGCACGGAGGACGAGCCAGACAGTGGGATGGAGACACCGTTCGACCAAGACAGCCTGCACTCAGCGTTCTTCCAGATTCGCGTCGCCTACACCGAAACACTACTCGATACGCTCATCCGTGGCGTCAACGACCGCCCGGCCGACACTGACCTTGACTTCCCGGCCCCAGCCGAAGACACCGGGCGGAACGCACCAGCAACGTCGGACACTCGCCCGGCGAACGACCCAGTCGTCGTGTTCCAACCGTCGTTCACCGCTGACATCGGCGCGTGGACGATCGCTGGCGACGCCGACATCATCCTCATCTGGCCAGGCGACACCACCGACACCAACCCAGCGGACGCCACCGCAAAAGTCCGTGTCATCGACGTGAAGCTGGCCGCCGAAGAACAGGCCAATCACCAAATCCAGACCGTCACGTACAGCATGGCGATCGCGCAACTCAACGCGCTCGCCGACATCCCATTGGACCTCGAAACCGGCGTCCTCACCCAGCACGACACCTACCTCCCACTGACGCCCGCGGTCGCCCCAGAGTTCGACCGGGCCAGTCGTGAAACCGACCTGAAACGGCTCACGAAACCCGGTGGTGTGCTGGATACGGTCCTCGGGATGCAATTCGACGACGCCCCGTTCCAACTCGATTCGAAGTGCTCATCGTGCCAATATAACGAAGTCTGCTACACGACCGCCATCGAAAACGCCGGGCTGGAGCTCCTCGGTGTCAACCGCGGGCTACAACGCACCCTCGAAAAGCACGGCGTCAAGGACCTGAACGACCTCGCCGCGCTCGCTGACTCGCCCGGCGAAGAACCGCACCCGAAGAAAGACTCGAAACCACCAGCGATTCGCCCCAAAGAAGACACGTACAACGCCCTCGCCACGATCCCAGGGCTGGGCGAGAAACTCCCGGAACTCATCCAGCGTGCCCAGGGGCTCCTCAACCAGTTGAACCCTGACCATCGCCGCGTTGAAGGCGTCAGTAACGCCGTCCACATCACGAACACCGGGTACGGCAACCTGCCCGACGATAACTGGAACGAAAATTGGGAGTGGGGCAACTACGAGAACTACCGATCCGGGTCGATGATCCGCGTCTACCTGAACGTGCAGTACGACCATGTCCGGGACGTTCTCGCCGGGATGGCGTTCCACGTGACGGCCGCCGCGAGCGTCTCCAACCCGGTCTCGTTCGGTATCCTCGACCGGGACATGCCGGAGAACCCAGTAGACGCACACCGGGCTGAAGTGGAGATGCTCGAAAAGTTCATCGAAGAGTTGTTCGGCGCGATCGAGAGCGTCGGCCGTGGCATCTTCCTCGATGGGTACGAGCAGGACAACCCGTTCCTCCACTTCTTCACCTACACGGAAGAAGAGAAGCGATTGATGGAAGAGCGCCTCGCGCTCTACACCGCCGGGAACATCACGGTCCCCTCAACCTGGACACCGAACGCCGTCCAGCACACCACGTCTACCAGCGGCACCGGACGATCCGCAACCAGGACGAGTGGTGACGGACCGGCCCGGCAAGACGGTGGGCAGCAAACCCTGATCGAGAGCCTCGCTGCGACACCACACGCCGAACACGGAGACAAGGCCGACGACGGTGAGGAGTACGAGCACGAGCCGGTG
>LKMJ01000072.1_pt1 | contig 58499 bp, 43 predicted proteins | sample 643391 | NCBI WGS metagenome assembly LKMJ01 (sample SAMN04112250, study PRJNA286221) | soda lake metagenome | biome: soda lake; feature: Kulunda Steppe; material: water; isolation source: sample PL-Br10 brine of Picturesque Lake | place: Russia: Kulunda steppe | collected 2010-07 | reverse complement strand
TATCTTATTTTTACACACTTCGCCACTAAGGGTTATTGCGTGTATGTGTTTACTAAAAAGAAAAGGTATAGTTTAAACCTTACTCAAATAAACAACTTTGTTTAACACATATAGTTGTAACTACACAAATAATGTGTTAATAAAAAGTAAAAATTAATTGAACTACTTACGGTGTAGTGTATGTTCCGATGGTAGAACTACTACCGTCACCACTTGACCAGACCAGCCGAATAGTGTCACCAGACTCAACATCATCAGTGTCAAAGTCTCCATCATCTCCAACTACGAATGAGTCTCCTGCACTATATGGGCCATTATCTTCATTTTCTGCACTTACATCACCAGCGATTGAAAGTGTTCCTTCTGCAACTTCGTCTCCGCCGTCATGAACAACAGTTACATTATTATCGTCGGAATCGTAACTGTAGTCCCAGTTCACTTGTGGTGCTGGTTCACCGAGAAGGTCGCCACTGAGGACGAATGTTCCGATGACTGCTGCCAAGATTACTGTGATTGCTACCATGAGAATGACGCCAATGACTGGTGATACACCAGCATCGTCGCCAATTAGTTTATTTAATTTCATACTACATTTAGTCATTTGTAAAGGGTGATATATAAAAGTGTCTCATGTAGTGAATATATGTTTGTTATTGGTTATGGAGTTTTAAATGTTCCAATGGTGTGGCTGTTTTGGGTGTTTTGTGATTGCCATATTATACGTATTGTGTGGTCGTTTTTTATTTCACCTATGTTGTAGTCGGTGGTGTGGTCGCCTATTGTGAATGTGTCTCCTGTTCGGTATGGGTTTGTGTTTGGGCCTGCTTGGTTGGTTCCGTCGTTGATGATGATGGTGTTTGGTTCAAGTGTGTTTCCGCCTGTGTGGGTGACTGTTATTTTTCCGTTTCCTGTTGCGTCGTAGTTGTATGAGAATGTTGCTTGTGGTGGTTGTTCTAGGAGTGAGTTTGTGTTTGTGAATATGAATGTTCCAATTACGGATGCGAGTATGACTGTGATTGCGACCATGAGGATGGTTCCGATTACTGGTGAGACTGCTTTTTTGTTTTTTAGTAAGGTGTGTAGTTTCATTATTTGTAATAGGTTGGTTGTGTTGATTGGGTTGTTTGTATCATTATTGTTAATATTGTTAGTATTGTTTTATGGTTTGTTTTCATAAGTATTATATGTGTCTGTCTCGTATTTGTGTGTATGATAGATCATCCGACTCATCGTGAGGCGCGTTCAGTGTTTGTTGAGTGTTTTAATGTTGTATATCCTGATTGGGAAGTTAATTATAGTAATAGGGATTTGAAGTGTAGTGATGTTGATTATGCGGCGATGAAGACGTATCGTGGTCGGTGTGGGCCTCGTAGTGGTGGTCGGGTGTATTTTGGTGTTCGTCGTAGTTTTTGGGAGGATGTTGGTAGGCCGCGTCAGGTTGCGTTGGTGTTGCATGAGTTGGGGCATGTGAAGCAGTTGGATCATAGTCCTGCGTTTTGGGAGTTGGTGGCGAAGTTGTTTTGGCGTTTGTATGATGAGCGTGAGGTGTTGGGTAATGTTTTTGATGATGGTGTGATGCAGTCTGAGGGGGAGTGGGAGAAGGTGAAGGAGCATTTGGTGTTTAATCCGACGACTTCTATGGTTGATAATCGGTCGGAGTGTGTGTCTGAGCGTCGTGCGGCGATGAAGGAGTTGTTGGAGTGGGATGGTGAGGTTGGTCAGTGGGATGGTGTGAAGTTGAGGACGCTTTTGCCGTATGGTGAGAAGTCTGTGTGGGTTTATTTGGATGATATTGAGGTTCCTGAGTCGGAGCGTGTGTCTGAGGAGGAGTTGTTTGAGTGGTTTTCTAATCCGTGGGGTCGGGATGGTGTGAAGGTTGATGATAGTGGGTATTCGTATCGTGTTGATCCGTGGTCTGTGAAGCGTTTGGATGATAAGATTCCGATTTGGGCGTATAATGAGTCGGAGCCTATTGATGGTGATTTTGTTGCTACTGATGGGTTTATGAGGGTTCAGTTGTATCAGGCGGTGTATGATGAGGATGCGAAGGTTCGTGTGTTGGTTGAGTAGTTGAGGGAGGTTGTGTTGTTATTTTTTGTAGTGTTTTGTTGAGATGTGTCTGTGTGGTGTATTTTATAAATAAAGGAAAACGGTTGTGAAGTGTTGCGGTTATTCGCTGGTTCCGCGTACTTCTGTGAGGGCGTGTAGTGCGCCTTGTCGGTATGGTTCTACGTCGCCGTCGTATTTGTCCATGGCGAACTCGACGTAGGGGTTTTCTGTTTCGTTTTGGAAGCGGTCGATTCGGTTGAGTGTGTGTCGTGCGGCTTCCAGTACCCAATAGTCGCGTTGTTGTCGGGTGACTTCTGTGATGAACTCTGGACGGATGGAGAGTCGGATTTCTCCTTCGTCGTCTTCGTAGGTGTCTGGTTTTCCAACCATTGCTACGTATGCCGGGGTTTCGATTTCATCAATTGCGTCTGCGGCTTCGGGTTGGTATTGTCCGGCGTATGCGAATAGCGTTTCTGCTGTTTCGTTTTCGGGGTCGCCGGAGTTGTCGATGATTCGTGCGCGTCGGATGTTGTCGTCGGGGCCGACACGTTCCGATTCGATGAATTGGCCGACGTGGAAAATTCGGTTTGCTTTTTCTCCTGTTTGTAGGAGTGAGAATTTTGGGGCCATGTCATCTTCGCTCTCTTTGAATCGGTAGAGAGAGTCGTTCAGTTCCCGTGCGAATACGCGGTGGGAGAACTGTCGGGATGGTCGGCTTTCGTTATCATCGTCTGTGGTTTCTTCTGTCATGTTTTCCTCGTTTGTTGCGCTCATTAGGCTGACACCTCGTTGGCCCGCTCAATTAGTTCATCTGCTTGTTCGGTGATGTTTGTGTCAAATTCGGTTGTTGCGTTTTTGACTTTGACTCTGGTTTGTCCGTTGTTGTTTTCACCGATGTCACGTCCTTCAATTTGGAAGTAGTGACCGAGGAAGTATGGGTTCAGTTCTGGTAGGACTGCATCGCGGTTCATTGCGTCTGCGGCAATTTCTTCGGCTTCTTCAAGGCCGATGCCTGTTAGTTCTTCTACTTGTTCTGCGTTGAAGTAGAGAATGAAGTATTCGGTTGAGGTATCGACGGTGGCCTTCATGCGAAGGTCGTCAATTCCATCAACTTTGCCGTGTTCTTTGCATCGTCCGTTGTCGAGTACGCGGGTACAGTCTTCTTCTGAACACCGTTCAATGAAACCACTGCTGTATTCGTTGACGGAGACAATGGGGCCGGTTAGCTCCATCGTGTTGTCGTCAACTTCAATTTCTTTATCAAGTTTCTCGAATTCGGTATCGTCCGTGAACTGCACGGAGTAATCACCTTGGTAATGGTTGGTGATTGCGTGGGAGATTCGGTATGATTCTCCTTCTTCAAGGACTTCGTTGCCGTTGCCTTTGAATCCGGTGAACTTGTTTTTGCCACTTGCATCTCCGACAAGGCCGACCTGTTCGATGGAGTCGTGACGTGGTTCCCATTGTTGGAGACACTTGACTTCGATTGTAATTAGCTGTTTGTCGGTGTCAAGTTCTTCAACTCCTTTTTCAATGGGGTTTCCGTCTGCGTCTCCCGTTGGGCCGGTGTTTCCAAGTGCATCGTTGTTACGTCGAACAATGCGCTTGGCGTCATTAAGTGGCGTGGAGAAGTCTTCGATAAGTTGAGTCAGTTCTGACTCAATATCTTCTACTGTTACATCTGAATCGTCTGGCATGTCTGCGGCAATTTCGCTGGCCGCGTCATTGATTTCTGTCATGGTTTTAGTATCGCTTTTCGCCCTCCGTTTGTTTTCGTATGGAGGTGTTCATTAGTTACATTTCCAGTGACTTAAAAGGTAACTATTTAGTTTTATTGATGGATGAAAAAGTATTATAGTTTTGTTTGTTTGGATTGTCCGGTTACTTCTTGGTAATCGGTTCCATTTTCAAGTGCTTCTTCTTTTTTGATGCGATAATTTCCACCATCCGTGACGTGTAATTCGCTTGGGTGGAAAAAGTACCAATCTTCACGGTCGAACCGTGCCGCAATTCGTGGTTTGGCTCCGAATTTTTGTGAGAATATAATTAAGTCTTCAACTTCTTCACCGGGGATATAAATTGGACTTCCACTGCTTGCCTTTGACTCAATTGCCATGTAAATGTCTCCATTTCCAGCTAAAACATCGGGTAGTTCTCTTTTTGTTGAGCTTCCGCTTGATGGGATGCGTGTGACGCCAAAATCGTCATCATAGAGCATATTAACAAGTTCGCGTTCGCGGCGATCTCCTTTCTTAGATGCTGACATACTCAAACATTACTGTACTAATGTATAATTGGTTTGGTGTTTACACGTATGTATAGAGGCATGTATTATTGTTGAGAATATGAATAGTATGTTATGGAGATTTGTGTTATGGGATTAGTGAGTGTGTGAGGATTCCACTTCCGTATGCAATAGAGAGGACTAATGAGAGGAATCCAAAGGCGAAGAATCCCAAATTTGCAATTGGGTTTTTCGCTTTGCATACTACGATGTTTGCTTCGTAGTCTTTGTATGGGGCGAATGGTTTGATTCCTGCTGGTGTAATAACATCTCCAATCATATGTCCAAGAATGATGAAGGCACTAATCCCTGCGGCAAATAGTAGTGTGGTAGTGTTTTGTGTGATTGTGAATAGTGGTGCTGTGGTGAGGATGCTTGCACCGATTGCTGAGAATACACTGTGTGTAACTGGCCCTCTGTGGGTTACGTTTGGTATTTTTTGGTCAATGTCTGGTATTCCTGAGAAGAACCAGATTAAGATTCCACCTGCGATTGCGTATTGAATGTATCCGTAGTATGATAGGGCAAATGCAATTGGACTGTAGAGTAATGCATTAATCCCGATATGTCCTTTTTTGTGCATAGTTATATTTTATTTTGTATGTATTTAAAACTTATGGTTTTTATTAGGACTGTTTGCCTAATTTGTTGTTACTATTATCTATTGGATTGGGTGTTTATTGGGAAAATGGTTGTTTGTTGGGCGATTCAGTTGGGTATTTTGTTAGATGATACCCATTTCTTCAAGCCGTTCCGGTAGGTATGTTTCTGTTACGAAGTCAAGTCCCCGACTTGCAAGTGACTGCTGTTCGGATTTCTTTTCAATTTCTAGTTGTGTTTTGATTTGTTTTTCCCAATAGTCGGTTTTGAATCGTGGGTCGTCTAGTTCAGATTTTAGTGCGCGTTTATCTGAATCAGAGAGTGGGTCTGTTGGAAGGTCGTATTCAACAATGTCTGTTGGTTGAATGCCGATGTATCTTGCTTCTGGTGTTGCTAGGTGTCGTGAAAGGTGGGCGGATTTAATTGATCCATATGCAACTGAACCGTAAATTCGATATGACCATGGGTCACCGTCAGCGAATACGGTGATTGGTAGGTCTAGTTCGTCGTGCAGACGTTTGATGAGGCGTCGTGTGGCGCGTGCTGGCTGTCCTTTGAGGTGGACGACGATACAGTTGTAGTCTTCATCAAAACCGTTCTCAACTAGTCTGTCGCGCATACCGCCTGTTTCTACTGCAAGGACAAAATCTGCGTCGTGGTCAAGAAATTCGATTTGGTCTGCGTTGTTTGGAATTTGGTATCCACCTTCTCCAACGTCTTTTTGACAGTGAATCTTTCTGTCTCCACGTCGTGTTTGTTCACGAATTGTTAGTGGGCCAATGACTGTTGCACCCGATTCTTCCGGTCGCATGTGGAAGTCTTCACGGGTTACACCGGAGATGATTTCAAGGTCTTCGATAATGTCGTTTGATTCATCTTGGTCATTGAATTGAGCGTATTCATTGTCCCATGATTCGGAGAGGTAGTATAGTTCACGTAGGGTGGATGAACGGCCTTCGTTGAGTTGGTTTGTGAGGAACTCGATTGTGTAAATCACTTTCAGGAGCTTTTTGGCTCCATTGGTGCTGTTAGCTGAACGTTTGCTTTTTCTGTCTCCGTAGACCCATACTCCGCTTTCTTCTTCAAGTTCGATGTTTGTTTTTGTTCGGGTTGGGATTTCTACGTATGGGATAGTCCCTTCTCCGAATTGTTGTTGGAGAGTTTCTGCTAGGTCGACTAGTTGTGAAGTTGCTTGTTCGTCGGTTTGGTCGGTTTTCATTTTCATGGTTGAATTAGTGAAGTTGTGTTATGGGTTTCTTCTGTTATCTTGTTATTGATACATGCCTTTATATTGTAGCATTTTGGTGTCGTGGTTACGTTTTGTTAGACGTTAAGTGTCACACGTTCTTCTGGTACACCTTCGACTGTTGTGTTTGAATTTGTTGTACTGTCAACTGTGTATTTGATTTCGGTCTGTTCCCCTGCTTTGACTTTTCCTGACCATTTGAGTTTGTATCCGTCATCATTTCGGATTACTTCTGATCCATCTTGTGAAGGGGTTGGAACGTTTTCAAGTTTTTCTGTGATGGTAAGTTCATGTGTTGAACTATTGGCAAAGTTGTGGATGGTAATTGTTACTTCGTCCCCATCTTGGTTTCTGTTGATTAGTACGTTGTTCATGATTCCCGCAAGTGATGCATCAATGTTAGCTGTTTCTTTGTTTGTAATGTTGCTTAGTTTGGCCGCCATTTCTGGTAGGATTTCAGCAATGACGTTTTCTTTTTCTTTTTGTTTTCGTCGGCTTCGTTGTTCTTTGAGGTGCGATTTGAGAGAGCGTGCGGCTTCACGTAGGGCACGTTCAACTTCATCTTTGATGATTTCAACGTCGGCAACTGCGTCTTTGCTTTCACTTGTGAATGGGACGTTTGTTGAGGCGACGTGAATCATAATGATTACGGGGTCATTTGGAATACCGCTTCCTCCGGGTTGGTCAAGTCCGTAGTTTCGCCAATTGATTCGTTTGACTACTTTTGTTGTTGCACATCCACCGCGTGCATATACAAGTGGGACTCGGTTAGCGAATCGAAGGGTTTCTGCACCTTTGGTTTGAATATCACCACCGTATGCGATTCCTGCTTCAGCAATGAAGGGGTCGCCGGAGTGAACTTCTGCACCGCGTGTGGCGGCTGTGTAGAAGTCTGCGTTAAATTCCTTCTTAAGACCACGTAGAATGTTTTTCTCTCCAATGGGAGCAAGGCATTTGCTTGGTGGTGCCATGAGGTTGGTTTTGTGCATGGCTTCAAGCAGTGATTGTGCCATTTGTCGGTTCTTGGTGAAGTCTTTTAGTTTGGGAATGTCTTCGGTGGTTGTTTTCATCCGGTCAGTGAATGATTCACGGATGTTTTCTCTAGCTGTGTCACCGAATCGTGTTCCAGTTTGGTCTTCTGTTCGCTCTGCTGCGTTGTTGATTAGTGTTGAAAGGTCGTCTTCTTTAACACGGTCTTTTTCATAGGTTGGTTTGTTGTCTTTTACAAATTCGTTTGTTAGTTCTTCTGCCATTACGTCAATGACTTCACCATCTTTTCGCTTGGATGTTGCATCATCAACAAGAGTATGAAGGTCTTGTTGTCTGGTTGATGTAATGTAATCCCATGTTGCACTGATGGATTTGTTTCGGACAGTAGAACCAAATCGTGTGTCGAAACCACTTTGAATTTCGTCTGCGGTGTCGTTTACGATAGTTACAATATCTGTATATGTAACTGGTGATTGTTCTTTGACTTTTTCAGTAACAGTATCACCGAATGAGTCAACTTCGTCACGGGACTTATTGACGACTGCCATTTTCACTTCTTTTTCAAGAGTTGTTTCTTCGGTTTCGATGTGTTCCCATGCAATTTCACGTCCATAATGAAGGTCGCGGAAGTTGTTTAGAACGCTTTCTGCACTTGTCTGACCTACCCGTGTAAATTCTTCTTGAAGGAACCCTGAGACACTGTAGGAATCTGTTTGTTGAAGCATTTGGCGGAGTGTTCCAAATTCAATTCCGTGTGGGTGTGGAAGAATTTCTTCGGTTTCTTCAGGAAGGTCTGCTTCATTATCGCGTTCATATACTTTGACACCGTCCATACTTGGTTCGGTGAAAGTGATTCGTGCGTGAGGATTGACTGTAGCTGTATATTTAATGTAGTTAATGAGTTGAGTGCGGGCACGCATGTTTGCACTCATATCAAGTTCAATTCGTGTTCCGTGTTCTTTATCCCAATCTACTTCTTTCTCATCTCGGATGTTGGGTTCATTTGTATCGGTATCAATAGTAAGTTCGTAGTATTGTGTTTTGTTTTCTCCTTTAGATCGACTGGTGACACGGGCGGGGTTTCCGCTGGTCATTTGAGAGTGTAGAACTGCCGCAGAGATTCCAATACCCTGCTGACCCCGGTTTTGCTCACGTTTATGGAAACGAGAACCATATAGAAGTTTACCAAAGACGTTTGGAATTTCTTCTTTAGTGATTCCCGGCCCATTGTCTTCTACAATGACTGTGTAATAATCATCATTTTCTTGAATTTCAACATGAAGATTTGGTTTGACACCAATTTCTTCTGTAGCGTCGAGTGCGTTGTCAACGGCTTCCTTAATTGCAGTGACAATACCCCGTGCATCACTGCCGAAACCAAGCATTTGCTTGTTCTTTTCAAAAAATTCAGCGATTGAGATTTCGCGCTGGCTTTGCGCAAGTTCCTCAGCAATTCCGCCGAGTTTTTGTTGCTGTTGGCTCGTCATCAATAATAGGTATCACTACCACAAATAAAAAACCTTGTTATATTTCGACGTAACACCTAGGGTTTTTGTTGCTAAAATATGATCCTGAGTATGAATAGAATGATATATAGTGTTGTTGAAGCTACAATTATGCTTGCGCCCGCACGAATGACTGCCTCAATTGCACGCAATTCTGATTGAGTTGCAAATTCATCTTTTGTTCCGATCCCAATTTGAAATGGTTTATTTTCTTTTGATTGTAGTTCTCTTTTCCATCCATTTTCATTTGCATATTCAATGGCATCACCAGTTATTGAAATGGTTGTTTCATTTGGAATAGTCCTTTCCGTTATTCTAAGTCCACCTGCCATGACATATTTATCAAATGTATTTCTATCAAATGGAATTGCATGTCCATGTTCGTTCCAGTACTTGGTTCTGGTTTCAGAGTCAGAATCCCATGGGATTATTATTTGTGTGGTAATTTCATCTGAATCAACCCAATTAATATCTTCTATATCAACTGATTTCATGTTCAAATTAAGACTTCCACTTCCATCAGAAATTGAGACAAGATTGCTTTGTTTACCATTGTACACATTTTTCCATCGTTTTTGAATGCGTCTTTCAATTGTTAAGCCAGTAATAATTGTTTCAGTTCCTGTTAATGGTGAAAGAAATGTTTCTTCTGATTCAACAACTCCATCAACTCTTACATATTGGTTATTTACATTTCCAATTCTGTTAAGTTGGGTAACTTCAAACATTTCATATTTGAATAATTTAATACCGTCTTTAATATTAAAGGGAGTTTTGAGTAAAAGGTCTAATACTGTATCTAATTTTATTTTTGATGTATATACTGATCGTGGAAGTAATGAATCTTCAAGAAGGTCATTTAATGATATGTCTTTATTTATGGATACAAGAGAAATAATAATACCACCAATAAATACTATCAATCCAATGATAAACATGAAAGTTAATAGTGTTGATATGATCCCCATTTGTATATGTAATTTTTATTTCTTATGGTGCTTTATGTTATTGGAATTGTGATGTGTAAACGAACTAAATATTTATGTCAGTTTTTGGATTAATCAATAAGTCTTTTTAGGTTCATTACTACTATTAAATTACCACCCAAATGATTGATAATAAAAAAGAAAATCAGAGTGTTAATACCGAGTTGAGAGTGATTAAAAATCCACATGGTGAACAGGTTGGAACTATTGATCTAACATCTGGAAATGTTGAATTTGAAACTACATGCACATCGGTTGAAGGTATTTGTGAAGAATTTGTGAATGAGAAGGATAATACTGATGTGAAAACTATTGAAAAGGATTTAAAAGACGTGCTATCTTTATTATCGTATGACGTAGTTGACCCAAATAAGCAAAGAGATGAAATGAGTTTTATTGGTTTATATTAGTTATCGTTGTTTTTCATAAAGGTCTTTGAGACGAGTTTTTGTTTCAGCATCTTTTGCACCTTTGTCTTCACGCACTGCTAAGAACCGTGGGAATCGAAGTGCATATCCTGAATTGTATGTTGGTGATTCTTGAATTTCTTCATAACCAACTTCAATAACAACTTTTGGTTGAAGGTCAATGTTTTTACCTTCTTCACTAACAATGTATGGTTTGAGTAGTTCTGTTAGTTCAGCAAGTTTGTTATCTGTGATTCCAGTTGCAACTTTTCCAACCATTTCGTATTCATCATTGTCTTGGTTGTAAATTCCAAGGAGGAATGAACCCATGAAGTTAGCACGCCGTCCTTCTCCCCATTCTGCACCGACAATGGTAAGATCAACAGTTTCTACGTCTGGTTTAATTTTTCTCCATTCTTTTCCACGTCGCCCCGGTGTGTATTTTGACGTGGGTTTTTTGAGCATGATTCCTTCGTGTCCTTCTGAAAGTGCTTTTGCTTCTACTTCTTTTAGTTCTTTGAGTGTATTTTTAATTTCTTGTCTTGCACTGTGTTCATCATCAACATATTGTTTCATGATTTCGTACCGTTCAGTGACAGGTGAATCAAGCAAGCTTTCACCGTCTGCGTAAAGGCAATCGAATACACAGAATGTAACAGGAACTTCTTCACGCATTGCTTCGATGTTATCTTTTCGTCGGATTCGTCGGAGTACTTGTTGGAATGGTTTTGGATTTCCATCTTCATCAAGTGCTACGATTTCACTATCAAGAATCACTGGTGTATCAATTGTTTCAGTAATATGTTCTACTACTTCTGGTAGTGAATCTGTTACATTTTCCATTTTTTGAGTGAAGATATTAACCTCATTTTCTCCATCATAATGGATTTGTCCCCGTGCGCCGTCGTATTTTGTATCGACAGCGATTTTGTCCCAATCATCAACTGCTGCTTCTTTAGTTGATTTTTTGGCTTTCATGGGTTTCACAGGACGCCCAACGGTCACTTTTGCTTCTTTCAATCCATCATTACCACTGTCACGGGCAGTTCGTGCAACTTCACCGTAATCATTTGTAACTTGTAGCGCACGTTCAACAAGATTTTTATCCACATTGAAAGCGTCAATGATTGCATCACGTACTGTTCCTGTCCCTACACCAATTCGCATTTCGTTTGTTACGATGCGTGAAAGGTAACGTGCTTCAATGGGAGTGCATTTATTGAATAGGCCAAATAGTAGCCGAATCATTTCATCAGTACTTCCTGATCCATTGGTATTTGAAATAGATTCTAATTCTTTGTAAACACCATTGATTGTGAGTGAACTGTTTCCACCAAATGATGTAAGACCTTTTTGTTCACCGTATGAAAGTTGTGATGCTACTTCTCCAATGTCTCCACACTGTGCGATTTTATCTTCTATGTCTTCTTGTGTTAGGTCTTCTTTAGCTGATCGTGCAAGGGCGCGATAACAAAGCTTATTTCCAATACCAAGTTTGGCTTCTGACCAGTCAGGAAAGACTTCACCACGAATGAAATTAGCTGTGATTGATAGCGAGTCAGTACTACCATAAACTTCTGTTTCAATATTTTCAGATTTATCCGATGTAGTGAACAATTCAGAGCTACTATCACATTCAATGAATAGATCAGAACAAAGGTCTGTTACTTTATTTCCGCTTGTTGCTTCCATCCGTTCTGCGTATTGTGCAAATGTATGAAAATCCATTTTACGTATTATATATTGTATCTCAAAGATTATAAAATTAATGGTTTGTGTAATGTTAGAGTTTAGACTATGGTTTCATATATTACTTTATAAAATAAGTTTTGTACAGACCCGAACAGTTATTTGTCTGTTATTCTGGTTTTACGCCGTCGTTGTTAACGCGACCAACTGCTTCACCGTCAGGGAGGTTTGGTGCATCAACCATGTTGAAGACACGCTTGTTCCCTTTAGATTTCCGAATGTAAATTCGGAAGTTTGACTTGTGACCAAGAATGTTTCCACCAACAGGATTTGTTGGGTCGCCAAAGTAACTGTCAGGGTTTGCCGCAACCTGATTTGTTACAACAAGGGCACAGTCATGGATACTACCGATTCGGTCAATATCGTGGAGGTGTTTGTTAAGCTTCTGTTGTCGCTCGGCTAGTTCTCCACGACCAACATATTCTGCACGGAATTGAGCGGTCAGTGAGTCAACACAGACAAGACGGACGGGCCAATCAGTTTCTGCGTGTTCACCAGCAACTTCCTTTGCTTTTTCAGCAAGCAGAATCTGGTGGTTGCTGTTAAACGCTTTAGCAACCTGAATCTTGTCAAGAACATCATTAACAAGTGCTTTAAGAGATTCTTCATTGTTAGGGTCAGCAGGTTCAATCTCTCGCTCTTGCATGGTTGCAACCATTACATCATCTTCAAGTCCCCGAACCATTTCTTCAATTCGTTCTGGTCGGAATGTATCTTCACTATCAATGAAAACACAGCGTCCAGAAAGGCCGCCAACTTCTTCTGGTAGTTGGACGAGTACGGCAAGTTGGTGTGTAACCTGAGATTTACCTGCACCGAATTCACCATAGAACTCGGTGATTGAACCAGTTTCTACACCACCGCCAAACAATTTATCCATTTCTGGAATCTGGAAACTAATCTTTCCAACACGTTGGCGGTCAGCCATCACATCTACTCCCGAATCGAAACTACCAACGTCTGCGGCATCTTGTGCCGCACGAATGATTTTTTGAGCGGTACTTGTTCCAACATCAACTGCTTCAAGGTCACTAGGACTAGAAACAGCAATGGACATGTACGTGTCATAGCCGCCATCAATGAGTTTTTCTTCTGTGGCAGGGCCACACCCGGTTAGCTTTGTAAGGTCATCCGACATAGCAAACAATTGTTTGAAATGCACCCATATAAATCCCCGTTAACAGCGGAGTGAAAGTGAAAACACCATACGCTTTAATCAGCCTTTTCACACTTGTTTCGTGTTAATAATCACTATACGTATATCATCTGTAAGCAACGAAAACAGTAGTTACGAATGAATTATGAAAGAGAAAATGAATAGAAGACTATTGACTACAGTTTATTAGGACATTGTATCGTTAGAAATAATATTCGTTTTAGTGCAGCAGTCAGCCACTCAAATCAATTTCTTCAAGATTAACTACACTACCTTCGATATGATTAAATGTAGTAGTAATTTCTTCTTTCAATGAATCTGCATGTTCAACCAATTCTGAATAAAAGAGACTTGATTCTCGGCGTGTCTCTTCCATAGATTCATTTAATACTTCAATTTTTGAAAGAGTTGCCATGTATTCACGGATATGTTCATTATATTCTGATCGTTGATTGATTTCTTCTACTGTTGTAACCAAATCTTCTCTACTAACAGGTTTTGATAAATATGCATCAAATTCCATATCAACAATTTGTTCAGATGGGTCAACTGCTGTAACCATTACGACCCAACAATCAAGTCCACGTTCACGCATTTTAGCTAGTACTTCTCCCCCATTCAAGTCGGGAATACGTCTATCTAAAAATACAATATCAAACGTGTCATTAACTGTTTCTAATGCTTCCGTGCCACTGTACGCCTTATAGGTATCATGCTCCGCATTGAGCCATGTCCAATATAAATCTGCTAACTCTTTCTCGTCTTCGACAACAAGGATTTTAGGTTTAAACATGGGTAGTTTCCATCACTCACTTAAGCTATAATACTAAGAGAGTAATAATGTTACCCCATTTAAACACATTATTCGTATATAATTAGTAGTTTAATTAGAATTTTAATCCATTCCAATCGCCATTAGATCAAGATACTTTGCATCAGTAATTTCTTCATCCATATCTTCAATCATTTCTCTATTACGGACAATTGCTTTCAATCGTTCACGGCACCGATTTGAAACACCTTTACGAAGTTGAGACATATCAACAGTTTCTCCCGAATCAATAATCGTATACATGTGTTCTTCCCATATATCATAATATACTGCATCAATAAGATCACCAGTAAGCTTCATTGACAACTCATCACGTTCCATTACAAGCTTCCGAACGTGTTTTTCAATTCGATTATTTGTAATATACTTTGCATTCAAATATTCTGTATAATCAACTGCACGAAGACCTTCACCAGTTTCAGCATCACGTTGCGTATTCCCCCACCTATTTGTATGGACTTCTCTGAAGTCTTCGTTTACATATTTTGCAAATGATTGACTTTCGTAATCTTTAATAACAATACCTTCTGCAATCAATCCTTCTCCATAATTTGATTGTAGGTCATTATAATCATCCAGTTCAAATTCATTTGGTGATACTCTATCAACTAATTCAACTGTTTCAAATCCTAATGTGTGCGAAATTTCGGTTACTGTATCAAAATGAAGGAACCGTTTTTCATCATGTGACCACATATCAAACACTACCCACGGTTCAACTGTATCCCAATCGTAGTCAATTGAGTGGTATAGCATGTTTTCACCAAAGATGGTGATGGGGCCATACTTTGAAGAAACCTCTCTCATTGAGTGTTCTGAGAGCGTATTATTGATGTATGATGCTGGCCTTCGGAAGAAACCATTTAATTCAGTAATGTCTGTTCCAAAAATGTTTTTTCTTGAGCCGTATATTGGAGTTATGTCTGAATCAATATGAACACGAAAGTTTCCACCATCAAGTTTCTCTTGAATGATTAGTTCATCTGTCTTGAAAAAAGAAGGATCAAATGAATTAGTATCTTCTTCTTCAGGATGTTCAATATCGTCTACTGTCCCTGTTACTTCAGACAAATACCCAACTTTAGGGTATCCATGAATTACTTTATTATTATACTCCGTATCAGGTTTTCGTCCATAGAAAGTAGTAGGCATACGTAATCATTCTTTCTATGGATATAAAAATATGATGATCTATTTTACAATATAGTTAAATACCGGAGAAAAGTTCATCAATCTTTTCGTCCATGATTTCTTTTGCATCTTCCGCTTGTTCTTTACTTTTTGCACCAGTGATAACAAGTTTACCACTTGTGTAAACAATTACAACGCATCCAACATCTTCAGGTCGGTAAATAAGTCCGGGGAATTGTTCGGGTTCGTATTCAACATTCTCAAGACTTAGACCAATAGCAAGTGCATTAAGATTAATTGGAGGCTCACTATTCAACATGGCCGTTGAAACAATGTTTTTAATAGAGAAATCATCTTCAACATCCATTTCAACAATATCAAAATCATTTAAGAAAGCAATGAAATCATCTCTTGCATCAACAAGATACTCCGGTGTATCTGCTCCAACAATAATGTATGAGCCGCTGTTGAACAGTAGTGCAACAGCCTCATCGAAGTCTACACGAAGCCAATGTGATTTTGATGTGTCATATTCAACGGTTGCGTTATCTGGATCAGCGTCCTCGGATAGTGTCTTGAGATTAATTTCACGCCCAAGATCACCAGAACCGACGACATTTTGCATAGTAACTACCATCTTCACTTTGACATATACTCTAGGTATTATAATATCTTGCCCCTTTGAATGAGAAAATACCCTGACGTGAAAGGTGTTTCAAAAATGAGAAATTAGTCAAAAAATCTACAGTGTCTAGCTTGGTGACACATTTTACACAGTGTTCTAAGATTTTCATAGTCATCATTCCCACGACGACTTACAGGCATAATGTGGTCTGCATGTAATTCAACATTTCCACCATGTGGCCCACTCATAACACCACAACACTGACATGTATAATTATCGTCTGAATATGTTTTTGAACGAATTTCATCCCAATTATGGGGCATTGAACGCCGTTCAACAGTATGATCAGAGTTATATTCACGTTTTGACTTCATCCAAGGGAGGAAATCACTCGGTGTAAGTATCCATGAATTACGGATGAATAACTTGAACCGCTCTTTTGGTGTGCAGAAATACAAATATTTGTATGAAAATAACATTCTGAATGGAGCTTCGATAGAATGTTTGCTGAGATATAAAATTGTTTGAATTACTACATGTATTGGGAAAAGAAGAATGAAATATAGTGGCCAATATGTTATTTGTGTTAATAAATTTAATACTTTATTTCCATCGGCTGTGTTTGTCGATGCCATAATATAATATTATCTATCAATGATAAACCATTTTTGGTTTAATAAATCCATAGCGATTAAACTATAGTTTTATATAACATATTATATGGGACAATATAATGTTGCGAAAATATTATTTGAAGAAGACAGACCCCTGACACGAAAACAAATTGCAAATATAATCGGAAATATTCAACCATCAACAATTGGTGATACACTCCGTGTCTTGAAAAGAAAAGAATATGCCAAACAAGTTGAGAACGGATACATTTTTCATCCAGATGCTACTAAAGAAGATTTACAACGAATCAAACCACTTTCTATTGATGAAATAAAAAAGAAGAAACAAACGTAAATTTAGTGTGTCTGTCTTTTCTTATGAATAATTGAGTATGTTTGTCAATATACATTTACTTATATCAAACAAACCAATTGACAAAGTTATCACTAAGACATAAAATAAATAAAGAGAACTGATGTGACGTTCTTAAGCTTATTCTAGGTGCGAAACGCCCTGTTTCGACACGTTAGCATCTGTAATAACGTCACCAAGGAAGTCAGGTGCATCTTCATCTGCTTCGGATTCCCATGCCCACGCTTCATAAACGTGTACACGATCAGTACCACGTTCACGAAGACGAATCTCAACACGTTCGGCTTCTTCTTCCGAATCTGCTGTTTCAAGACGACGGGCTGCCTTCAATGCGGCCTGTCGGGGAGTCTTTCCTGAAAATACACTGTCTTCTGAACCGTCTTCTCGCAATGCAAAGTTACGTTTACCGTCTTGTCGTACCATGTTTATCAAACCTCTATATAAATGTAATATCTTCCAGTCTTATATAAGTATTGTATTATATACCCTTATTATGCCTTTATTGACGACTTATTCAGAAATATGAAAGGGGGAAACTAAAAGAAAATACTATATAGGTCAATATAAAATAAAAATGCTAATAGAATGATTTACAGTATAGTTTAATCAAGTGCAGAGTCTGTAGACGCTAATGCAGACTCACTACCACTGCTTGAAGTTGATAGAACACTTTCTTCGTCATCATCTTCATCTTGCTGTTTTTGTTCTGTTTCTTGTTCTTCTACTGTTCCATGACGTTCTCTATACCCCGACGCACATGTACTACAAACATCTTCATCGTCAAGGTTTACTTCACGTTCAACTGGTTCCTCATACCGCCTCAGAGAACAATAACAGTGCCACATCTGAGGAGGGAACCCAACATTTACTAAATGAATTTTTCCCGTCTGATTATGTTTAAACGTTTCAGCAACCACCTGTTGTGACATCACTTAATGTGTGGAAAGAGAGATACTTAACTATTCCCCTAAAACATTCATAAACATCCAACTATTAAAAATATTAAACTATTTATTTATAAAATGTTAAAAGAATGAAAAGATAAATTACAACATTTAGCTAAAGATACCTTTGATTTTCTTAATGATTCCACCGATTAATCCGGTGTCATCTGAATCTTTAGTATCATCAGTTCCATCATTTTCTTTTTCAGGTTCTTCACCATCTTCACCTTCATCAAATACTGAAGAATCAAAACCAGTAGTTTCTTCTGGTTCTGGTTCCGGCTCAACTTCTTCAACAGTTTCAGATTCTGACTCTTCAGCGGTTTCTTCTACTTCAAGTTCTGGTTCTGGTTCCGGTTCCGGCTCAACTTCTTCAACAGTTTCAGATTCTGACTCTTCAGCGGTTTCTTCTACTTCTGGCTCTGGTTCTGGTTCCGGTTCTGGTTCAACTTCTTCAGTTGTTTCTTCTACTTCAAGTTCTGGTTCTGTCTCAACGTCCGACTCAGTATCAGGTTCTGATTCGGCTTCTTTTGTTGTTTTCTCTATTTCTTCAGTAGCTTCTTCTACTTCTGGTTCCGGCTCAACTTCTTCAACAGTTTCAGATTCTGACTCTTCAGCGGTTTCTTCTACTTCTGGCTCTGACTCTGGTTCTGGTTCAACTTCTTCAGTTGTTTCTTCTACTTCCGGTTCTGGTTCCGGTTCCGGTTCCGGTTCTGGTTCCGATTCAACTTCTGTCTCAACGTCCGACTCAGTATCAGGTTCTGATTCAGATTCTTTTGTTTTCTCTACTTCTTCAACAGTTTCAGATTCTGACTCTTCAGTATCTTCCTCTACTTCGTCAGTGGTTTCCTCTACAGTTTTTGTCTCATCATCTTCAGTTTCTTGTTCTTCATCCATTTGATCAAATGGATTATTATCACCACTTATCGTATTATCAGATACTTCAAAGTCTACTTCTTGTTTGTTATCTTGATTTACAATATCGTTCAGGTTATCGTCATCAATATTGAATGTATCATCATTGTTTGGCGTTGTTTCTTCACCAAACATGTCATCGTCAATTGTTTCGTCTTCTTCTAACGATGCAAATGGGTCGTCTGTTTCTGGTTCATCATTGCTTTCTGATTGTGTTGTTTCTGGTTCATTCATAGTATCACTTTTATTTGTTTCGTCGTCGGTTGTATCTTCTGAAAACGCATCCCCAAAGATTTCATCTTTTTCTATGTCATCAAATAATTCATCTTCATCATCAAACGGATCATTTTCAAATGGGTCTTCACCATTGAAGGAATCATCACCATCAAATGGGTCATCGCCATTGAAGGGATCATCTTTTTGTTCAGTTGTTTCTAGAATTTCTTCTGGATCAGATTTTTCTGTTTGGAATGGATTATCTGGTTTAGTTTCTTCTGTTGGTGAATCAGCTTGTTCAGTTTCTTCGGTGTCTGTTTCTTCTATTTCGTCATCAGCAGAAAACCCAAGTCCAAGTGCTTCTCCAATTGTTTCAGCATCATTGATTTCATCAGCACTTTCTTCTTCCTCATAATCATCACTTGATCCATCAAAGATATTATCAAGTTCATCGTTGTCAACTTGGAGACTAGTTGATTCTGTTTCACCAAAGTCAATACTGCTGTTTTCTTCATCTACACTTTCACCTTCAAGAGAACTAAATCCGAAATTCAGTTCTTCACTTTCTTCTTCTGTTTCATTGTCTGATTCACTCATGTTATGTATTCAAAGGGTTGTTGTATGATTTTGTTCACACGTCTTTATCTTTTTTCAATTTAAATCGCTATTCTTGACTGCGTTATATAAATTGTATAATTACAACAATAAAAGGACTGCGGATTAAAAATGTAATAAGCCCGATTTAATCAGACTGAATGTTTACAGGGCTGTTTTGACCATGCTCAGTTGATTGAGCCGCATTTTTCGTTGCTTCTTTAATGCTTTCAGTTTTTGATGCGGCGGCCTTACCTGCATTTTTGGTTACTTCTTTCATTGGTTCGGTTTTTGATGCGGCGGCCTTACCTGCATTTTTGGTTACTTCTTTCATTGGTTCAGTTTTTGATGCGGCGGCTTTACTTGCATTTTTGGTTACTTCTTTCACAGGTCTTGCACCTTCTGATGCTTTATGGGCGATTTGCTCTGTAACTTTTTCGACTTTCTTTGTTGCACTTGTCGGTGCGCGAACAAAGAGTGCGTGTCCAATGAATGGAATAGAAATGATAGCGGCTGTTGCAACAGCCATTTGAACAGTTATACTACTTATCGACCCGACAAATAATCCACCAACAAATAGTGTTGGAATTGTTGCAAGGATGTAATCATAATATGATGCCATATACATTAATAATTTGGACTTCAATTAGTTTAAACATTGTGATGCGTATTAGGTATTTGCCATGATGGTTATTGATAAGTTATGAGAAACTATAATGGTTGATTTGTATAATGTTATTACTATTCAATTGTTAGTATTCAAAGAAAATAAACCGCTAATTTATTTTATTCAGCGTCAGATTCAGTGTTTTCTGAGTCTTCTTCGTCGTCTTCATCGTCTTCATCAATGAGAGCTTCATGTGGAATTGAAGCGACACTTGCAACTGTATCAGTTTCATCGAGTGTCATGATGTTAACTCCCTTTGTATTCCTACTTACTTCTGAAATCTCATTTACACTTGAGCGCATGATTTGTCCTTGGCTACTCATGATGATAAATTCATCATCTTCTGTTACACCTTTAACGTCTTTGACATTACCGTTCCGACCTTCAGTTTTAATATCAATGACACCTTTACCATTTCGTGCTTGTTGGCGGTACTCATTGACATCTGTCCGTTTCCCGTATCCATATTCTGTAATGGTAAGGAGCGATTGTGGAATACCATCTTTTGCTGTAATGAATCCGCTGATGCTTGCTCCTTCATTTAAACGCATTGCATTGACACCGCGTGCAGTGCGTCCCATTGAACGAACATCTTCTTCATCGAATCTGATAGTTTTACCGTCAGTTGTTGAAACAAGGAAATCACTATTTCCTGTTGAAATTGTTGCATCAGCTAGGGTGTCACCATCTTCAAGTCTCATTGAAATGATTCCACCACGTTGGATGCTTTTGAAGTTTTCAACATTTGTTCGTTTGATGTAGCCGTTCTTTGTAATAAGGGCTACATGGGTGTCGTCTTCAAGTTCATCCGCGTTAACAACTGCTGTAATTTCTTCCCCGTCATCAAGTTTGAAGAGGTTTTGTGCAGATGTTCCTCTTGCAGTTCGACTAAACTCTGGAATGTTGTATGCTTTTAGTTCGTGTACTTTTCCATGAGTTGTGAAGAACAATAGTACGTCGTGGGTAGATGCATGGAATACGCCTGTTACAGAATCGCCGTCTTTGAGGTTAATTCCAATAACACCTTTTCCGCCACGACTTTGTGTTTTGAATGTGTCAATAGACATTCTTTTTACGTAATCGTCGTCTGTCAATACGATTGCGATTTCTTCATCTGCAATGAGGTCTTCGTGTGTTACTGTACCAGTATCTTCGATGATTTGTGTGCGTCGTTCATTTCCGTATTTATCTTTGATACTGTCAAGTTCATCCTTGATTACTGTGAGAAGTTCATCCTCATTTTCAAGGATAGATTTGAGGTTAGCGATTTCATCTTGTACATCATCATATTCTTGTTGAATTTCTTCTTCTTCAAGAGATGTGAGACTTCCGAGTTGCATACGAACAATGTGGTCTGCTTGTTCTTCATCCAACTCAAACACTTCTGTAAGACCATCACGGGCGTCTGTTCGTGTTTCTGCACCACGGATTAACTCTACAACGTCTTCAATGCTTGAAAGGGCTGTAAGGCGTCCCTCAAGAATGTGAGATTCATGCTGTGCTTCGTCTAAATCATGTTGTGTTCTTCGGGTAACAACCTCTTTTCGATGCTTTACAAATTCTGAAAGCATCTGTTTGAGAGTAAGGACTTGTGGTTGACCATTCACAAGTGCAAGGTTAATGATACCGAATGTTTTCTCCAAGTGGTTGTCAAGGAGTTTATTCTTTACAACATCAGTTCGGGCACGTTGACTAACTTCAATGACAATGTTAATACCATTTCTGTCAGATTGGTCACGAAGGTCTGTAATCCCTTCAATCTCACCATCATTAACATCATCTGCAATTCGTTCAACAAGTCGGGACTTGTTTTGTTGGAATGGTAGTTCTACAATGTGGATTTTATCGTTTCCGCTCTCATTGTATTCGATGTTAATGTCTGCACGGACACGGACTTTTCCACGTCCAGTTTTGTATGCATTGTGGATTCCTTCATAACCGACAATCTTTGCACCTGTTGGGAAGTCAGGCCCTTTGACAAATTCCATTAGGTCACTCACTTCTGCTTCAGGGTTATCAATTAGGTGAGTGGTCGCATCAATGACTTCATTGAGATTGTGTGGGGGAATGTTTGTTGACATTCCGACTGCAATACCAGATGAACCATTGACAAGTAGGTTGGGGAAGCCAGCAGGAAGGACAACTGGTTCTTCAAGTCGGTCATCATAGTTTGATTGATAGTCGACTGTATTTTTGCTAATATCACGAAGCAGTTCACGACTGATGGAAGCCATTCGTGCTTCTGTGTAACGCATTGCGGCTGGTGGATCACCATCTACTGAGCCAAAATTACCCTGTCCGTCAACAAGTGGTTGACGCATAGAGAATGGTTGTGCCATTCTCACAAGTGTATCGTAAATGGAACTATCTCCGTGTGGGTGGTAATTACCCATTGTGTCACCAACAATTGAGGAAGATTTTCGGTGACTGGTGTTGTTTGTAACACCTTCTTCATGCATTGCATACAGAAGGCGTCGTTGAACTGGTTTAAGCCCGTCACGAACATCAGGAAGGGAACGGCCCGCAATTACTGACATGGCATAGTCAATGTATGACTGTTCCATTTCGTCAGCAATTTCCATGTCTGTGACTTCTGCGGCATAATCAACGTCTGTCGGTTCTACCATCGGTGGTGTTGATTCAGTACTCATAATAGTATGTTTGTTGTATTGTTTGTCTGTTTAGCTGTGTAACGTAATTAAATGTCTACCCATTCTGCATCTTCCGCATTGTTTTTGATAAATTCCTTGCGTGGTTCTACTGCATCACCCATCAGTACAGAGAACATTTTATCAGCCGCCGCCGCGTCATTCACTGTAATTCGTTTTAGACGGCGTGTTTCAGGATTCATTGTTGTATCCCACAATTGCTGTGGGTTCATTTCACCAAGACCCTTGAATCGCTGAACTTGGTCTGCTTTTCCATCACATTTTTCTTGAACAATGATGTCACGCTCTTTTTCAGTCATTGCATCATACGTCTGACCATTGTATCGAATCCGGTACAGTGGTGGTTGTGTTGCGTAGATGTATCCATTCTCAATGAGAGGACGCATATAGCGATAGAAGAACGTTAGAAGTAACGTTCTAATATGCGCTCCGTCAACATCTGCGTCTGCCATGAGCAGGATACGGTTGTAGCGTGCATCTTCAATGTTAAATTCTTCTCCAATACCAGTTCCAATCGCTTTAATCATGCTTCTTACTTCATTGTTCTCTAGAACACGATCAAGACGATGTTTTTCTGCGTTCAGAATCTTTCCACGAATTGGAAGAATGGCTTGTGTTTCTGGATTACGACCTTGTTTTGCACTCCCACCTGCACTGTCACCCTCAGTAATGAACAGTTCTGCTTCAGATGGGTCTTTACTTCCACAATCTGCAAGTTTGCCGGGAAGTGCCGTAGATTCAAGCGCACTTTTTCGTCGCGTTAGTTCTTCTGCTTTTTGTGCTGCTTGTCGTGCTTTGGCGGCTTCAACAGATTTAGTTACAATTTGCTTTGCAACATTTGGATTTTCTTCAAGATATGTTCCAAGCCCTTCATGAAGCGCACTTTCAACAACACCACGAACATCACGATTTCCAAGTTTCGTCTTTGTCTGACCTTCAAATTGTGGGTCAGGGTGTTTAACAGAAATGACTGCTGTCATTCCTTCACGAACATCTTCACCCTTCAAATTCCCATCAATATCACCAAGCATATCATTCTTATTTGCATAATCATTCATAATCCGCGTAAGGGCAGTTTTGAAACCAGTTAGGTGGGTTCCACCCTCTCGCGTGTGAATGTTATTTGCAAATGTATTAATAGATGGTTGCTTCGATTTTGTAGTCTGAAGGGCAATTTCTACATCAATTCCTTCATCACGCTGTTGAAGGTAAATAACATCATCATGAAGAACTTCTTTAACGTCATTAAGGTATTCAACGTATTCTTTAATCCCTCCTTCATAATGGTATGTATTCTCTTTTTGTTCACCATTCCGTGAATCAGTAAGAACAATCTCAACACCGGAATTCAAAAACGCCAATTCACGAAGGCGGTTTTCAAGAGTTGAATATTCGTACTCAACCGTTTCAAAGATTTCTGCATCCGGTTTGAACTGAACCTTTGTTCCAGTTTCATCAGCATTATCCAACGTTCCAACTTCTTTTAGTTCAGTGACTTTTCCACCGCGTTGAAACTTTTGCTCCCAAACAGAACCATTCCGTTTAATAGTCACGGTTAGCCATTCAGCCAACGCATTAACAACTGAAATACCAACACCGTGAAGGCCACCAGACACCTCATAACTATCACTGTCAAACTTCCCGCCCGCGTGTAGGACAGTCATAACAATTTCAACGGCTGGTCGTTCTTCACCTTCATTAGTTTCAACAGGAATACCACGACCATCATCTTCTACTGTAATCACATTGTCTTCACCAATGTCAACACTAATCTGGTCACAATGACCAGCCAATGCTTCATCAATAGAGTTATCAACTACCTCGTAAACAAGATGATGAAGACCACGTTTATCAACTGAACCGATATACATGGCAGGTCGTTTCCGAACTGCTTCAAGTCCTTCAAGAACTTGAATATTACCTGCTCCGTATTCTTCTTTTTTATCCATATGTGAGTGTCAAAAGTTACGTCACGAAGCATTATAAAACATGTGATGGTGAATAAAGCGATTTTTGTCATTAAGCACACTACCTACACTAAATGAACAAAACCTTCTCATGGGTAAAATATGACTATTAAATTCCCACACCAACACATTGACACGTAAGAATGAAAGTAACACTATTCAAAATAAATGTGTAGAAAATAAATAGCGAGAAGAGGATTTGAACCTCCGATCTTCAGGTTATGAGCCTGACGGGTACTCCGGGCTACCCTATCTCGCTATCTATTTGTTTTTACTCAACCCACTTAATACTTTGGAAAATAAATAAACCAGTGTGTAATTTGTTGATAAATAAATAATATATTTAATAAAATGTAATCACAATCGGTTACGTTGAAAAATTTATCCTCGGAGCTTATTCTTTCAACGTAACCACTATTGATTACATTATTAATTAATAAATGATAAAGAATGTGTATAGATTAATCTATTATAGTTAGTGAATGGTGGATAATATAGTGAAAATGTGAAATGCGGGCGGGAGGATTTGAACCTCCGAACTCCCTACGGAGAGTTGATCTTAAGTCAACCGCCTTTGGCCAGACTCGGCACACGCCCGCTTACTGTGGGTTTAATACCCATGCCCCGAAGAGGATTTGAACCTCCGAACTCCCTACGGAGAGTTGATCTTGAGTCAACCGCCTTTGGCCAGACTCGGCACATCGAGGCTTGCTTGTTCGCATCTTTTGATAGTCACTATAACTATATAAAGGTTAGGTGAAAGAGGTGGGAGGTGGTCTGATTTCCGCTACCAGTGTGCCGTCACCACACGCTTGTCGGCAATAACCGAATAACCGACTTAGTTTTTTGACGCAACTTTCTTTTGGTACTCTGATGTGAAATACCACACATAGCACCGCAGAAAGTAACCTCACGCAATTTATCTGAACAAACAGATGGAGTGCGACAGGATTTCATTGTCTCCATATTAACTGTTATTTAATACGTTTGTAAATACCTTTTCATTTTAAAGATGAAAACGCTCGGAATGGATGAGTATATTGAGAATTATCAGGCATATCTTTCTTAATGAGTTTTATATGTGTATTATCAATAACCTCAATACAATTTGTTGCTGCTAAATCACGCAAAACAGGATACAAACTTCCAGCATCAATGATTGAATCACATTTTACATATGCTTTTGCAATCACTTCCCGTTTTAACATTGTCTTGTCAGAAGAGTCTTCAAGCATATCTAAAATAATTTCATATGGTGATTCATTATTTTTTGCCTCTACAGTTTCAACTAAATTCAATGAGTTAGGAACGTATCGAAGGTATCCATTCCACAATAGTTTTTGAATGTGTTTAGTTGGCTCAAGACTTTCATCAAATTGATTGGTTAATAGGAGTATTTGATATGGCTCATATGATGTTTTAACAGTGTGTAATATTTGCCTCTCTATCTCTGTCATTTTATGTTCGCCCTCACGATTTATTGGTCGGTTTTTCATTACTATTCATTTCTCATCAAAGTGATTAAACCACACGGTTAGAGTAATAATGAAAGTATGAATGAAAGTGTGGCAATGGCTTGGCACCAGTGAGCCGTCACCTCACACTTACCCTATGCGCCACGACAAAGGGTGTAGTTTTGCGACGGTGATAGTCTCAATGACCTCCTGCCATTTTGGAAAATGGCTGGCCCTTACAGAAGCCATTGTGACCGGAGTAGTTGACAACAATGACAATCATTTATTGTCAACCGATGTCTGTACTTGGATTTGAACCAAGAGTACACCAGTGGCAAATGGTGTGCCTTAACCAAGTTTGGCCATACAGATAAAACCTACTACTTCTGCAACTTTATCGTGGTGGTCTTCTACTTTCTTCCTTTTCCAGACTTCTCAACTGATAGTTAACATGTTCAGAACTATCTGGATGTGAAGAATGAAGCATATCATTTGGGTTGTCAAGAGTGTCTTCATCAACACCAGCACGAATAAGTAGTTCGTAATATCGAATTGCTTCTTCAACTGTGCTAAATTCAGCATTACGATATTCTTCTTCTGCAAATTCTTCAAGTGATGGGTACACACAAAGGGTTGTTGTATCAAGATTGATCAATGGCCCATTCATATTTCCACCAGTAACATTGATCAATGCTACAGTTTCTTTACCACTTTGAGCATCACGATATGGAACACCCGAATTTCTACCAAATTCACTGACAAGGTAGAATTTATTCCATGGGTGGTAGTTATCACTCACTTCAGCAAGAATCGTCCGTGAAGCACCGAATGTGAGAACATGCAACCGTTCTGTGTCACGATAGTTCTCTTTATATTCTTCCACATCTGCAAATTGAGCATTGTCGTCAATTGTTTTTCGTGGTTTAATTTGTGGAAGGTCTTCATATAATTGCAAAAGGGCCTCATCGTAAGTAAGACCTGCTTTACAAAGCTCTACGGTTCGGTCTTTGATTCCTTTACTGGAAGTCATGATTGATAACCCACTGTGTGTGGTTAACTTAGTATTGTTTGTATAAATATAAAAAGGTTATGATTTATACGGCAGAGGGGATTTGAACCCCTGATCGCCGCTTTATAAGAACGGTGCCCTATGCCAGACTAGGCCACTGCCGCGCTAATGATTTTATTTGGTTTAGTTGAAAAACGTTCCAAACCGTTGAACATCATCATTAGCACGGCGTATAGTATTCAAAGGACTACCAATTGATTCACGCAATGTGAAACAATTATTCAACATTAGAGTCATCTACGCTTGCACGTAGTGGAAACGGATCATCTCCACTTTCATGTGCTTCTTTCAATTGTTGGTTGAATACTTCTGTGACTTGTCTTGAAAACTCATTTTCTCGTTCAACATCAATGCCTCTTTCGGCTGGATGTACATTCTCAAGTACTGAATGGTGTGCAAATACCCACCCTGCTTGAATTTCTTCTGGAATTTGTCCGTAACGCCGCTCTCCATCTACAATATCCACTTCCATCCCATACTCGTTTCGCAAACGATCATGGAATGTTTCCAGATCAATTACTTCACCATTGTCATCACAAGCTAATTCAATAGCTTGTTCCATTTTCTGTTCAGCATCTTCTTCAGTCATTAAATTCGGTTCAATCGGTTCAAATTCAGATTCGTTTTCTGTTGTCATTTGTGTTAGGTTGTTTTTGGTTTCTTCACGGTCAGTTTTGTGTTTGTTTTTGAAGGACGTATAGTATTATTCATTATTGAACGCCGAAAGAGAGATTTGAACTCTCGTGTCAGTTAAGACACCTGCTCTCCAAGCAGGCCCATTGGCCGAGCTATGGTAATTTCGGCATGTGAACCCATTGTTTGAAAATGAAGTGCTATACAGATTTTATTCTGTGAGATTCTTTTTCCACTTGACCGAGATAGGCACTCGGATATATACTATGTTTCAAATCCTCCTTTGGAACAGGTCTTGTCTATTAACATCCTGTGTCTGCCACTACCAGACCGAAGGTACATGGGAATATGTCTGTACATTGACCAAAGTGTTTTGCAACCTTTAGTTTGATGAAACAGCCATTTCCAACATAGTACTGCCATATATCACTATACAATACGTGTAGTGATAATGGAAACGGTGAGGAAGGGATTCGAACCCCTGAGTCTTTTTACGGACAGTCGCTCTCAAAGCGACCGCATTGGCCGGGCTATGCTACCTCACCAAGATGTGTTGTTTGCCGTATCCGTACCCGTTTCCACAATAAGACTATCCCAATTAAGAGGTTCGTCTTATTGTCTTACCCTTGCGGGCAGGCACGGTGCCACGGCCTTCAAACCGACAACACTGAACGGCTGAAGCTTACCCCCGGATTTGAACCGGGGAACTCCCCATTACAAGTGGGGTGCATGATCCGCCCATGCTCGGTAAGCACGCATTTTTCGACTGTGGATTAGTACCATTCATCTTCCCTTTAAGGAAAGATTCAGATGGTCACATCACAGCCTTGCCGCACCCTGTAAGGATACGACTTGAATAGGTATGAACGGATTTGAACCGTTGATCTTCACCGTGTAAAGGTGTTGCCTTATGCCTGTCTTGGCCACATACCTTCTGTGTACCTGTACATATGCACTGGTACTATTTAAAGGTTATGATATTAGTTTGTGTAATATTTCAACACCACCATACCATGAACCTCCTCATCAATTGATAGTGACTATTGATATATAAAGGTAATCTGGTACTGTTTACCATCATGTTGAAACGGGTGTTAATCATAGTTTAACAATTGATTTACCAATACTGTCTTGCGATTTTATGCAGCAAAACAATATTGATATGGGCACAGGAGGAATTGAACCTCCACAGTCCCTATGGACACAGCCCCTCAAGCTGTTGGATTTTCCAATTTCCTATGCACCCGCAGAATATGAATGGAATGGGCGGTCAAATACATATCATGGAGAAGTTCTTAGTTTATTCTCCAGCATTTGACTACCATTTATTACTAGGTCACATGTCGGGGCAATCAATCCCCAAGCGTTTCCACGGAGTCGCCACCTCCATCAATGTAGATTAACACATTGATTACAACGTAATGTTGTAGTCGAACACTCCTTACTTTCAGGGGTTCGCATCCTTCAGCCCACTCAACCTATGAAAGCCAAGCCAGCGCATTGCAGTTCGGGATGCCAGCCCATACGTACACCCGGATTTGAACCGGGATGGAAACATGTTGTGAGCATGTCCCTCCAACCACATCATTATGCACGTCTTTATATAGCGGTATTTGGGCCGCTTGAAATAGTATCATCAATCCATGGTTGAATTTTTACTATTTCAGACACCAACTATCACAGCAAAGTCATAGTTGGTCATCTATAAGTATACACTACACACATAAAAAGGTTACATGTGCAGGATAATGGGCACGAAAGGATTTGAACCCCTGACATGTCGCTTTGGAGGCGACTGTTCTACCCGGCTGAACTACGTACCCGTATTGATTCATTCATAGACATGGATATGAATGAATCATATTTTCACATTGGTTGCTATGCCCACGTCCCTTCAAATCATGTATATTTATCCATTGTTACTGTTCAATATACAGGCATTTTAATTCGGGTCATGGTCACATAGCCTCTACCGATTGTGTTTCGGCTCACGCCGTGAATCGGATTTGAACCGATGAGGGGATCACTCCCCACTGGATTAGCAGTCCAGTGCCTTAGACCAGACTCGGCACATCACGGCATATTGTATCTTTAAGAGTAGTTCCTAAGAGTATTATTTCTCAGTTACTACGACGAGTACAATGGGATTTGAACCCGTGACCTCTTGCTCCGCAAGCAAGCGTTCTGTCCTGACTGAACTATGTACTCATATATTGAAGACAATTACTTCCACATATCCGGTATGGATTGGTGTGGGGTTTCTTTCATTGTTTTTCCAACAACGGTTTGTTGTCGCTTCAAGAACGCCGAAGATCGGATTTGAACCGACATATCGACCTTTCGGTGCGATTCCTGATCTCGAATCAGGCGAGCTACCAAATTGCCCAACTTCGGCATGACGCCGTAGGTCGGATTTGAACCGACGTGACATATGTCAGTCGAGTAGCAGTCGACCGCCTTGGCCAGACTAGGCTAACTACGGCTTTACTTCATTTGGTGATGTTTCACCCCCACCATGTTCTACCATCAATTGATTTGAGGTAGTCTGAAATCCGTGTTTGTGGATCAAGTTTGATACCATCGAATGGTGTACAATTTGGTGATGTTTTGTGAAACGTCACAATGTGTGTATCGTGATGATACACTTCATATACTATTTTATGTGTGATAACCGGATGTGAGTTCACACGAATAACCTGTTCATTTTGTGTTGTCATATATGGACTACAATTTCGTTACATGATTGTGAGTATGATTTGAGGTATACTATAGTATAGTTTCTATAGTATGAAGTGGATGTAGAAGGATTTGAACCTCCGATCTCTGCCATGTCAAGGCAACGTATTAACCACTATACAATACATCCATAAAGTGTGACAAGAAGGATTCGAACCTCCGAAGGACTAACCAGTGCGTCCTAAGCGCACTTCCTTTGGCCACTCGGACATTGTCACATGATGATTTTAGTGTCTATTGTAGCCCACATGATTTAATGTGTTCTTCAACAGACGAAGTATCATATTCAATTGTATTGTTATGATACGTTAGGGTTTCTGTGTCAACAACTCCATAACTTGCAGGGCCATTATCTTTGTATGGGAATCCAACACTCCCCGGATTAAGAACTAATCCTGATTGGCCTGCAAATTTATCAAGTAACACAGCATGTTGGTAATGAGTATGTCCGAATACAAGAACACCACCATCAACAACTTGGCCACCGACTGAAATATAATCCTTTGGATGAATACCAGCGTCTCCTGTTTCAACACCTGTTTCATCGTCCAACAATGGATTACAATGGGCGACATGGAATGTATCATCCATTATTTCATATGTTGGAAGTGATGTTAGCCATTCCATTTGTTCATCTGTGAGACTTGATGTTACTTGTTCATATTCAGCAATCTCGTAGTCTTCTTCTGGAACCCAATCGCGGGTTGGAAAGAAGCGTGTATCGTGATTGCCACATACTTGAACATCTGTCTTTTCACGGACAAGTGTAACAACTTCTGATGGTGAACCGAGTACACCAACAATGTCGCCTACACAAACGATTTTATCTACGCTGTGTGTTTCCTCTAATTCATGAAGTACTGCCTGTAGTGCAGGCAAATTGGCATGAATATCGGACACAACACCAACTTTTGTCATTTGTTGTTTACCCCAAATGGAACCGAATGGATTTGAACCATTAGCCTTCCCTTAGCGAAAGGGATGTTCTGCCAATTGGAACTACGGCCCCAAAGTGCGAACAAATGGATTTGAACCATTGATTTCACCCTTATCAGGGGTGCGCCTTACCAGACTAGGCCATGCTCGCATACCGTGGAAAGATAATACTTCTTTCCGTTTTCAATGACAAGTTCCGACATAATGTGTCGGTTTAATTTTTCTTGTCAAATATTTTGATGGGCATAAGAGGATTTGAACCCCTGACATCCTGCTCCGAAGGCAGGTGTTCTAAGTCCGGGCTGAACTATATGCCCATGTTATGGATTGTTATTGCACCAACAATTAATTCTATGTAGCTTTCGCCATAGTTTTGTATTGTTTTTCGTTTTTCTTGAATACAAATTCTGAAAGGCAGGTGAAACAATTGTTATTGTATTCACCTTTCACTTCACAATCATTACATTCATATTTGTTTGGTGCGTCAAACATAATGGGTTGGGAAAGATTTGAACTTTCGTCGCGGGCACCCAAGGCCCGAAGTATAGGCCAAACTAACCTACCAACCCAAGCTTCACTTCTTACTACACATCGTAGCAATATAAAGCTTATGATATGTTAGCAAGAATTTTAAGTGGGAGACAGCGGATTTGAACCGATGTACTCATGGCCCCAAGCCACGCGCAATAGGCCAGACTATGCGAGTCTCCCGAATAGGCACAGACGGATTTGAACCGCCGACCTTTGCCATGTCAAGGCAACGTCTTTACCACTCGACCACATGCCTTCATTGTTTCACCATTGTTTTAGCTCACCACGTTCCTTTGCACGTTCAACAGCCGCATCTGGTTCATCATTATTAAGTGAAGCCAATTCACGGTATCTTGCTTCGCGTGCTTCCCAATATGTATCAGGATCAATATCCCATTCGTGGTTATTTCGACAATTCATTGTGACCATGTTTTTGTTTTCAGTTATTGCATGACCTGTATGATTACAGTTGTCGTTGGGACAATCAAATTGGAGAGTGCCACATTCTACACACCGTTTGATGTGTTGTGAAAGAGAAGCGTATGTATGGCGATGAAACAAATCATTCATGTAGTAATTATACATGTGATTGGTGTATAAAACATCACCATTTTGTTCTCCAATTGAAATAAACCATGTTAGTGGTTTGAAGTGCGGAAGAAGGGATTTGAACCCTTGTAACTGGCTTGGAAGGCCAGTATGATACCAGACTACATCACCTCCGCATTGTGAAAGACTAATGGCCCGATTGTGGGCTACTCCATATGGATAGGTTTAATGGATTAAATCAATTACACCACATGTTTGTGGATGTGCGTTTGTATGTCGTTCATCATTGAGTGATCTACCCATTGGGAATCTATTCTTTTTGAGTGGCCTGAATTACAACGCACCAAGTAATTCTGTAGCCAACTCAGAGTGCGGAAGGAGAGATTTGAACTCTCGTAACATCCATGGCAAGGATGTATGATAGGCCAGACTACATCACCTCCGCATGTAAGTATCATATATTCTTGGAACATATAACACTTTGTTTATTACCAAAAACTACCCGCATGGAGTCGATGGGATTTGAACCCATGGCCTCCTGCTTGCAAAGCAGGTACTCTACCACTGAGCTACGACCCCGTGTTGTATTTTCTGTTTACGAAAGGTTCCTTTGGTAGCCCCCATGTAGTTTCTTCAACACCGTGTTGAAGTCCAAGTTATCAAGTCGGAAACGCTACAGGTGGCCATTTATCCAGTGGGCCGTCACTCCACATAACGCCTATAAATCCCAAGTACCCTCGTTTCATTATAGGCTTGTTTTATGACGCTTTCTTAAGATACTCATTAATCTTCCACAAGTCGAGTTACTCAGTTCGCCCTATTAGTGTACTCTGATCAACTTTCCCTTATTTATTATACTATACTGTAAACAGTTAAAGATATAGTATAATAATCTCTCAATCAAACTCTACCACAACTTCTTCGCCATCTGCATCTTGGTACGTCAGTGTTTCTATTTCTGCAATAGAAATTCGTTCTTCTGTTGTCGCACCAAATAATTCGTCATATACTGACATTGAAGCCGAAGGTCGGATTTGAACCGACGTGAGGCGAAGCCAACCCGCTTTGCAGGCGGGCACGTTAGACCAGACTCTGTCACTTCGACATAATGTCAGATGCTGAAAGACGGACTTGAACCGTCTCCTCCTGATCTTCAGTCAGGTATTCTCCCGGTTGAACTATTTCAGCACAATGAATACAATGATTGCTTCATTGTTAATGGGATAACCCGGATTTGAACCGGGGCATATGCCCGATCTTCAGTCGGGTGCCTTCCCAAGCTTGGCTATTATCCCGTATAGTAATGAATGTGTAGTTAAAATAGTAACTAACTACACAGTATTAAATTATGAATGGTATAGGTACTAACTTTCATACCCGATTTGGATATTACTTACGTTCCCACGGTTATCACCGTGTATTTCTCCTCCCTGTTTGGAAGGAGCATAATGCTCCGAATGGGATTTGAACCCATGTCACCCTCTTCCGAGAGTATGATTGGCCAAGACTGTCACTTCCCGTGTTACTGTCATGACCTCACACGGATTATCACCAATCACTACACTATCGAAGCGTAATGCTCGCTAGGGGATTTGAACCCCTGTCATCGGCTCGAAAGGCCGATATGATTGGCCGAACTACACCAAGCGAGCGCGTTGTAGAGATATGAACTCAGAGTGTTTATCCATATAGGATAACACTCATCATTTATCTATGAGTGACAGCGGGCATAAACAACGTTCATCTTTCGTTGCTTACACCATACCACACGAACGCACATGTTGTTCTTGGGGCGTTCAGACCCTCACAACGCTTTCACACGTTGGAATGCTCATTCAGGGATTTGAACCCCAGTTATCGGCTCGAAAGGCCGATGTGATTGGCCGAACTACACTAAACGAGCGCATTGAATTATTTGTGACCCAGTTAATGCGGGTCAGAGGGTGTTGAAACACCTATAGTGTACACATGCATCCACTCCACGATTGAAATCGTGTTTGTTCAGGGTGGAAAGCCCTATTGTGGACACGGAAGCACGCTATCCCCTTTGGGGATAACGTTAACGCCCGATGCGGGATTTGAACCCACGTCCGTTCCGTGACAGGGAACGATGATAGACCACTACACCAATCGGGCAAAGTGTGATGAAAGTATAAGTTTCATCACGTCCATTCGTTGGATTGGGTTCGTTGAAGTCGGAACAATACTTCCTCATTACCCCGGTGGGGCATTGAGGGGGTTAATTTCTTGCTTTATGTTGTACCCGTTAAGGCACAACCGACACTTCTACATTGTACCCTTACCATAATAAAACTTATGGTATAGGTAAGGGGAAATAGTGACAGGGGGCGGATTTGAACCACCGTAGCGGTGAAGCGGTAGGTCATGAGCCTACTAGGTCTGACCAGACTTCCCAACCCTGTCATGTTGATTGTCTATGAAAGACAACTCCCCTAAGTTATGAGAAGAAAACACGTTCTCATGCGACACAAGACGGGCCACCATCCAAAAAAACAGATGGTGGCAATGCTCCTAAAGGGATTTGAACCCTTGTTATCGGCTCGAAAGGCCGATGTGATTGGCCTGACTACACTATAAGAGCAGTACGTATGAATGAAATTACCCACGGTTCATGAGATAGAGACGGATTCAAACCGCGTGGGTCACAACTTCTTTCGTGGCTAGCGTCAGATTAAACCATTCTCCTTGGAAGCCATCCAAGTTTCAGATTGACCTTAGTAATGGAAAATGTAACTTCATATAGTCACTGTGTTCCACCCCGCCATTCTTGACGGCTCTACCTCAATGGGTAATTTTAAGTCGGGACACTCGGATTTGAACCGAGGATAAGTCGATCTACAGTCGACTGTTTTAGCCGGACTAAACTATGTCCCGTGGGGCCGGGTGCGAGATTCTAACCCACATCTCTTCCATCACAAGGAAGAATGTTATACATTCCACCAACCCGGACACTATGAAAGTTTTACTTCATTGTTTCTGTAATGTTACGAAACAATATACCATTCTTTTACCGGAGAATGGAAAGCCTCAAAAGGTAGTCGAAACCTTAGTCTCCTCCTTACCATGGAGGTGCTTTGCCACTTAAGCTATCAAGGCACTGCAACAGCATGAATAGAGGCATTTGAAAGTCGTTTATTTCAACGATTATATGCCTTAAAGTCGAGACGTAAGTAGTGTTAATACTTACTGGTGAATCGGGTTTTTCGACCCTTTACCTTACTATCTTCATAGCATCTCTATACTGATTCTGTCTTCCTACATACGCTATGATAGGCTTGAGAGGAACACCTGCTTGTTCTCACATTGGTTCAGTTATACCAACGTGCGTATTTTTCGTCTCATTACACGTTCAGACGGGTAGTGGTAGGTGGATACCAGCCACATGGGAAGGGTCATAAATATAATCGGGTATAGTATGAAGCGTCATACCCCGTCGCCGTATGTTTCCATCTTTCAATTATCTTAGTAATTGTTACATGGAGTTGTTTTCACTATTGACGGCTCATGTGACTTTCATGTTAGTGAATTTCTTCACGTACACTGTCTCCTGTATTTAATAAGAGTTAAAATACACGAAACAAGTCTTTCTTTGCGGGATCATTCCCTCCAATATACCTGTTATATTAGTACCCTAAAAGACAGGGGTAAGAATCGAACTTACCACACGCTCACTCATTTTAAATTACGCTATTACACACTGTGTATAATGTTGTAATTTAACTTTCATTATGAGTGTCTACCAAGATCACCTGTCTGCTGTATCAAAGATATACTATCATGTTCCAGAAGAACATTGTATGTACAGTGCTTTGTACAGCAATTGCGTGAGGGCGTGTTTTGTAAGCGGTAATGTAAGTTTTTCACTCTTACACATAGTTGATGTGGGTGCATCAACCTCCGCTTACTTGAGAGAACTGAACAAATGGTGTTTCATTGTTCAGTAAGGCCCGAATCGGAATTTGAATCCGAGTCTCTGGCACCACACGCCAGAAGGATAGACCACTACCCCATCCGGGCCACGCTTACTTCTCCGGTATCATTTCATTGTGGTTTTGTATCACCACAATCCACGCTTCAGGTAAGAACGCATAGACCTTGCACCAGTCACCCGATACGGGTGAGGGCACACCACTTTGACCTATGCTCCGACCGTCTATAGCGGGAATACCGTATGCTTACTTGTTACACCAGTTGAATAGTGTAACACACGCGCAAAGCGCGTGAAACGCCCGATGTGGGATTTGAACCCACGTCCGTTCCGTGACAGGGAACGATGATAGACCACTACACCAATCGGGCATACTAACCCGTTTACACGGAGACAGTTAGGGAGTGTCAGCCCGATAGTTCCATACGGATTCGAACCGTAGGCACGGGTTCCAAAGACCCGTATGTTTGGCCGCTACACCATGGAACTGCTACCACGTCACTATTGTCTTTGGAAGCGACTCACCACGAAACATGAATACTAAAAGTTCTCCCAACAGTACGTGGAAACTAAATCACGAAAGCAAAAACCAGAACAACCGTCCGTTCCAAGTTTGCCCCCGTGACGTGTTTCCACGCACGGGGACAACCCATGCGCAGTCACGTTACGTGGTTAAATTCGCATCCTTGGACGGTTGGGAGGTGTTCGCCAAACATTGATGGTTCATACCATCCCATCCGACCAAAGACGGAATCCACACGCGCTGTGTGAAGTGCAAAGTCAACATCACTACTAAGTAGTGAAATATATGCTCCACTATCAATGGAGTGCTGACCTTGAGATGATATATGTGCCATCATTGTTTGTTGAACACCTCCTTACGGAGACGACGTATTAGTTACATTGTATGCCTATCACTTAAAGGTTGGGGTTGAGGTAACAAATAAACCCGACCAATAATGAGGTTGCGTACCACAGTCACACCATATTTATTAACATCGGTAATACTAAAAAATTCAAATAATAAATAACGATTATATTGACCAAAATAAAATACTACAACATTTTTCACGCGCACAAATCCGGTGGCTATAACCCGCCGATGATGATTTATATTAATAACAAATGTCCCAAGAAATCAATCTCCTTAATGAACAGTGGAGCAAACACAATTTCACATCTCCATCAAAAAATACACCAGATTATCAACTCCATCATTCATCAATTGTATCTGTAATCACAAACATTGAAAATAACAAAAACAGATCAATACAAGAATTACAAACATTGTTTGACCAACAACATGACAATGGTTTCATACCCGGATTAGTAACATTTGATACTGACCCAAAAGACATAATCAATAACGATGTATGGTTAGAATCGCAAAACAATTCAACCAACTATTTACCGTTTTCAGCAAGTCCCTTCATTGTTACAGCTTTCAAGAGATGGTTCAAAAGTGTTGACAATAATGAACCAATGGAGAGATATATTACAAATCTTGATGCATTTCTTTCATGGTGGAAATATAATCGTCGGTGTAACAATACATCATTGTTGTACACACTTCACCCATGGGAATCTTTTCTTCCTAATTCAAAGATTTACACAGAAACATTATCAAAGATTACACATAATGTTAAAGAAACAAAGTGTCATAATACCATTCCCCTATTCCAATATGATAATGATGAATACTATAACGCATGTGTAGCACTATTGAAGGAAGCGAAACAAACCCTTACTTTAGGAAAGACAGATAGTGACGATGTTTATTCATTTAAAATGGTTAATCCCCTCATTAATTCATTATATAAGAAAGCATGTGATGATTTAAGGTATTTGTATAAACAAACTGGATATGATGAACGTGCAAACAAATGGGATTTTGAAGCAAAGCGTGTGGAAGCATCTCTTTCAGTAATTATGTGGGATGGTGATAGTAATTCATTTGTTGCATATGATAAAGTAAATAAAGAAAAAGTGATTGATGAAGTTACTGGTTATGGAACCTTAATTGGAAAAATACCGATCCATTCACGTACTAATAAAATAGTAAAGTCAATTAATGATAATAGAAGCCATTCAGGTCATGGTTGTTGTATTGGTTCAAATCATGTAATTTCACCATTGTTTAATTGGTTAGTTATTCAAGGACTTGATATGTATGGAAAATCAAAAGATGCAGACATTATGAAAAAGATTACCATTGATGTTTGTGATAGTAAACATGTTCCGTATTATACATCGGGTGGTGAACCAATTGATGATACAGATTGGATTGTAACAAGTTGCATTAATAGTTTGATCAGTTAACTTATTTGTTGATTGAATGATTATTATAATACATGAGCGATCATGGAAATGTGACAGTTGGTTCAGACCCAACAAAAGCCATTTTATCAGAATCAGAGTTACATAAAAAGTATTTGTGTGATTATGTAATCAATTCCGCTGTTGGTTGTAGACATGGATGTAAATTTTGCTATGTTCCAAGTTCTCCCAATATTCGCACTCGTTCTAAAATGTTGAAAGAACAAGCAGATGTTGAAAATCCTCAACTTGAATGGGGAGATTATGTTCTTCACCAGACTAAAGAAACTGCCTCAAAGCTACAAGATAAGTTAACGAATAAAAGAAAATGGAAGCAGACACAAAAAGGACTTGGTATTGTTGCTCTTTCATTTAGCACAGATTGTTATCAAGATGGACAGACTGCTTCTGTTACACGCGCATGTGTGAAGACATTACTTGAAAATAATCAACCAGATGGGCGTCCAATATACGTTCGTATTCTCACAAGAAACCCAATATTAGCATTACAAGACCTTGATCTATATACTAAGTATCCTGAGCGAGTAATTGTTGGTTCTTCAATTCCGTCATTGAATGATGAAGAAGTTATGTCAATCGAACCACGCGCTCCAAAGCCAACAACAAGATTGAAAGGATTGCAAAAGTTTTCAGATGAAGGTGTTCCAACATATGTTTCAATGTCACCAACGTATCCGACAATGACTAAGGAACAACTTAAAAAACAAATGGCACAATTCAAAAGTCTGAATCCAAAAGTTATATTTCATGAACCAATTAATCCACGCGGTGGTAATTTTAGTATGACAATTGAAGCAGCACGCGAAGCAGATCAACATAAGTTGGCTTCTTCATTGAATGATCTTACTAATGAAAAAGTGTGGGTTGATTATGCAATCACACATTTACATTGGGTTCAAGAGATTGGTGAAGAGCTTAATCTTCCAATACACTTGTGGCCAGATAAGAAATTACTTAAACATACTAATGGAGAGCGTAAGGAATGGATTCAAAGATGGTTAGATAGACAATCATCTGAAAAATTTGCAGAAAGAAACACTCCGTCTGAAAAAATGCCACCACTTCCAGAATTGAATAATACAACAACACTTAATTCATTTTTCTAACACTCATTCTTCTTTTTTGTTTGTAAGAAGGATGAATGAAAAACAGAATAGTATTGCTACACCAATTGGAATTTGAATACCGGGAAGTCCATACATAATTTGGAGAACCATACTAGCAGTAAATGAAACTGCTGAAACAAGAAGTAGTGTGCCAACAATTGTTGGTGGATTGTATGGAGATTTATTTACTATTGTTTCTTCTTTAAAGTATAATAATACACTGTAAATAAGTGATAATGTTAGTACTGTTGAAGCTATGATCCATACAGTATATGCAATCTGAGCAGACTGCCCACTTTGGAGACTATATGATTCTATGATAAATAGAATATCTATGCTTGATTCTTGGATTGCACCAGTTCCATATACAATTTCAAATAATGGAAATCTAAAGTTGATAAGTCGTGTTTGTATTTCAGGTAAGTTAGAGTACACCATATTCCATGGTAGAATGAAACTAATAAATCCAAATAATACAGTAAGTTCATTAATGTATTTTGGATCAATCCATTCTTTATTAGTAATGTCCATTGTGAACGAATATTATTAGCTGTGATTAATAATAGTTTGGTTATTTTGGCATTTAAGCACTACTTATGACCTTTTTTGGAGAAATAAGTCACTCATAAGTAAAGGGTAGGGGGGTGTATGTACATGTACCCACCATGGCTACCGTGGTGGTATGCGCCCCAATACAACCCAACATAAGAGCAACCCGATATATGGTGTTGTTCTAATCTTTGCCCCGTGTCTTTTAATGCGTGTTCAATCAAAATGGTTCTCATCCAGTGTGTAGACACTCACATTCGTATTTTCATTTGAACCATAACTTGTATTTCCATTTGTAAATTCTGAAAGGGTTCCTGACCAATCATAATTTTCATGATATGCATCCGTTTCTTTGTACAAGAATTTCCAAAGTAGTGACCGTTTGAAATCATCAGTGTCTTTTGGAGTAAGTCTGAAAATAGACTTTGGGGCAATAACAATCAATTTTTGTTCCATTCGTGACATTGCAACATTTAATCTGTTAGGATTTAGTATGAAGTCTTCTTCAAGTTTGAGGGAATCTGGATCACTGACAGTTGCAGACACAATGATAGTATTTTTGTCTCCACCTTGGAAACGTTCTACTGTATCAACTAATGGACTTTTCACTCGGTTGTTTAATAGCCCTTTCTGTGCATTGTGTGGGGTTACAATTCCAATAGGTGAGTTATCACCATCAGTATCAAGAACTTCTTCCAATGGTTTTGTTAATGCATCTACAATGTCAACTTCTGTATTACTTGATTGATTATTAGTCAAATCATCATGGATGATTAGTGTTAATGGCCCTTCTGGTTTGAGGGCTTCATCAACACCATTAGACAATGATGGGGGAGTATCAATGGTATCTGTGACGTTAGAATTGTAATTGATACCATCATATTTTTCATAGAGGTATTTTCGGAGGAAACCTGTTACACATTTATGGCACCGATATGTTCTCTCTAATCGAGTCATTGGTAGTGATGCTGTCTGTGAAGCCTGTATCTCATCAAGATATTCATCAGACATATTAACAGTTTCATCAGTGTTGAGGTATCGAAGGTAGTTCAGAGTTGACAAATATGCCCCTTCCTCTTTAATTGTTCTACGTGTTTCGTTTTCCCAATTATGTTTTAGAACAGGTGGCATTTGCCGATGATCTCCCGATACTAGTATTTGGGCATTATCATCTACAAATGCACCAAGATTAATAAACTCAGGCAATCGAAGCATTGAGGCTTCATCAACTGCCAATAAATCAAAAACAGTTGTTCCTTTATTGGCTATTCCAGATGCGCCACTATCACCTCCAATTTGATCAAACAATTTTTTGTGTCGGTATGGAGTTGCAAATACAATAAGATGCTTTGCTCCATTTTCAATTGTGTGATTGTTAGAGAGTTGTGCAAATAGTTGAGCTTTTTCTTCTGTACCTTTTTCTGACATATTTACATATGTACAATGATTGTATGGATTCTCTTTATCACTACCAACCAAACGAACAATAGATGTATTATCAACTATGTCAGGATATTCTTCTTTCAGTTTTTCCATCAAATCATCAAGATCATCCATTACTTCAGTTACAGATGTGTTAGATGGGCCACTAACAAGACCACGAAGTGGTTTTTGTTCTTGATTAAATGAATACAAACGACTGAATAGTGTTGGTGCTAAAGCACCACTAGTTTTACCAGTTCCGGGTGGCCCTTGGAGAATACTTATTTGTGATTTTGTTTCTTTAATAAAGTCTCTTTGTTTTTTATTTGGTGACTCATCAATTGTGTCATTCAATGTATTGACAAACTCATCAACAGATTTTTGATTAAATTTGTTTGTTGTTGGGGATGTAGTATCTCCGTTTGATAGCTGTGTTAATAGCTTTTCAAGTGTTGTACCTTCAATTTCTTGTAGCAATTCATAGTGGTTCTGAGCGACAATGTTGTTTGTTCCGGGGTCAAGTACATAATATCCATTAGGTTGGAATAGAACCGTATTGTCGTCTCTATTATACCGTTCAATTTCGGTTGTTATCTTTTGAGATGAGACTTTTGCTCCTTTAGTATATCTTCCAGTAAATCGTCCACCACCAAAGCTCCCATTAGTACGCACTTCAAATTCGATTGAAGGATAGACATTGTTTTCTTCATCTTTTTTGAGATTTATATCAACAATTTGCACTAATGCACCGCTTTCAATTTCATCAATTGAATCAATGGAGATATGATTTGGATTTCCATCTGTCATATCAATTGGGTTTGCAATTAGATAGTCTCCTTTTTCAGAATCATCTCCTCCTTTTATTCTACAGGCTTCAGCTATCTCTGACCATTTATTTTCATCACTTTCTTGATCAACCCACAATGTATCATAATCATACATTAGCCTACCTTTTACACGATAGGTACCGCTTTTTTCTTTATTTATTTTTTGGACTCCAACATATGTTGATTTTCCAGAACGGATACGTTCGTGTATATCTTTTCCGTAATGTTTTCGTGAGTCTTGCATTCCTGCACGGTGTTCTAATTCAATAAATTCACGACATGCCCGTGTAATTGTACTATTACCCAAGTCAAATGTTTCTAATTGTGAGATAGGGAGACGTTTCTTTTCTACTTCAAATCTGTTTTTGTAACTAATACTTCTTTCAACATGTGAAAGAGAGAGGGCAAATAATTCACCGAGTTTTTGCAAATCACTTTGTTTAATTTTCTCACCTCCTTTTTCACGATACATGTATGAATCAATTGGAATATCTTCTTCATCACCATCATCATACCAATCTTCAGTCATACCACCTTCACAAACACTCCAAATATATTCCAATGGGATGGAAGCTCCACCGCGTGGAATTGTTTTGATTGTTCCGTCTCCTTCTTCTGTGTGTTCAATTAGCTCAATTCCATCATTATCTTTTGATTTTAATTTGTATTTATCACTATCAGCAAATAATTTGCGGCGGAAAACACTCATTAAATTGATGGTTTCACCATCAACATCTGCATTTGTGAAATCAACAAATTTTACATTTGGATATTCAAACTGACCATTTTTATTCGGGTGAAGTTGGTTCCACACAGGCATCAGACTGTAGTATGGAACACCAAGTGCCATTCGATTTTCTACTTCTGGTTGTACATACGAAACAATTGATTGGTCGTACTTATGTTCAGTAACCCCATTGCGAAGGCCAAGCAAATCACGAAATGCGGCTAACTGTGAAATGTCATTATTTCTACGAAGGCCATCAATCAATATTTTTTGTTCATTTGGTGTATAGAAATAAAAGTGAACAGGAACATCTTCATGTCCAGTTTCAGATGAAACTTCTTTAATTGCATCAAAGATTGATGAAACAGATTCATCTAACAATTGACGTTCTTGTTCATGTGCTTCATCAACATCTTCACCGATTTTTGTTGGTAAATGTGAAAATGTGATAGGATCGTTATTGTGTTCATCATAATGAATGGATGATGTGACTGCACCATTTACCATAGTTACAACATCGCGTCGGTGGTCGCGTTGTATATTCAGATATACACGAATCATTGATCCTTCAGTGATTACATCGTCGTCATTCAATCGTTCGTCATGTGGCAAATTGCCACGTCCAGAACCAACTAACCATTCGTAATTACTTTCACTTGCATATGGATGTTCTCCTTGATGGATATTGTGAATGATTGTGCGTGATTTTTGAATCAAATGTTTCAACTTAGGTGCAATGGATGCATCGCGAGAAAGTTTATCCATTTTACTTTTTGCCCATGAATCACGGGGTCGGAAGTCAAACTGTTCTGTTGGATTTCCACTATGGTCAAATGGAACAGTAGCTAATCCTGCAAGATCGTATATTGTATTTATCCCATTGTCTGATAGAGTTTTTTGTTCACCACTTGTAATACCCAATATTGATGTGTCAACATTAGAGATAGAATCTCTGCCACAGGCTTCACTCCACCGACATTGTAGACATTTATCATTCAATTGCCATTCATAATTTTGGGTTTTCTTTTTACTGTGTTTATGAATTTGACCATCGTATTTACACAATTCTTTCACTTCCTGTTCGCGTGGGCCAAGATCAAAGATTGGGAAATCTTCAGGATTCTTTCCATGGATATTTGTTTCACGATAATGAATACCACCAGTGATTGTTACATCCCCAACATTTTCCATATCAAAATGGTCAACAATTGCAGAGACTAATAGTGTGTAAGTACTCACTTGCATTTGTTGATATGTTTGCTCTTTAAAGGATGATTTTACATCAATAACACGAATATGAACCTTGTTGTCACCAAGTGGCCACATGATGACTAAATCAGCATTACCATTAAATTCAACAACACCAATCTGACCACGAACGGATAGTTGTGCTAATACTTCAATTTCTCCTTGTTCACCATTTTTTGCATTAAAGGCTGGCCGCGATGCTACTTCATTGATCGTATTTGCAATGAAATTGTTTGTTTGCTTTTCATTTGTTTCTTTGTTTGTTCTATCATTAATTTCGCCAAGATAATCTTCATATAGAGTCATTACCTCTTGTTCAAAACTGTCCCCGTCTTTTTCAAGGAGCTTACTTAGTTTAAAGAATGATTCCGTCCAATCATCATATCGTTCTTTGATTGTTCTACGAAAATCATTTTTATCTCTTGCAAATCCAAGATAGCGTTGACACTCTTCAAGTTGTTCATACATTTGTAGCGTACTTGGTTCAAGATTAATAGGATGAACATCTTTTTCTTTTTCACCTACTTCAATGGCAATCTGTGAATTGATTTTTCCGCCACTGAATGGATTCGTATTTACTACATACTCATCGTCTGAAGTAGCAACCGAATCATTCCGTTTTGATTCTGTTGGTGTACTTGATGGAGATACTTGAACAATATCATCAAGTGTTTGTTGCGAATTTGATTCTTCCGAATCAGAAGAATTAGTCATTACTACATATTAAAATTCGAGCAGTAATGAAAGTTTGGATTTCTGTGTACTATTTATGTTATAGTGTTCTGTATTTTTCACTCTTTGTTGGGTCGTAAATATCACCTGACTTTTTATATTTTTGAATAGTCTTTTCAATTTTACCTTTACTGAGGCCAACTTCTTGTCCTTCATCAATAATTGTGTCAAGTGGAACACCTTCTTCATATTCATCTTCTTGTTGAAGTTCTTCAATGATATTGAATACAGTGTTCATTCTATCACGTTGGGTGTGACTGGTTCCCGATTCAATCATATCAGCATCAAATGATCCGGTTTCTGGATCAAATGAAACATCTTTTAGACTTTCTTTTACCAAACGAATTGCACGTTCAACATCTGTTTCATTAATTGTGTTTGAAAGTCTAACACGACTACTTGCTTCAGATAGTCGAACCATCCCTTCAAGTTTTCTCGCAGTGGTTGGAACAGCCGCAGAATCATCATCGTCTGGTGAGCGAAGGTTGACATAGAAATCACGGATTTTATCTTGTGCCGAATCTGTCATTTCAGGGTAACAAACCTGTTGAGCGTGTGCAATATATTTACGAAGTAATTCATTTGAAATTGTTGGCACAACATCTGTATCTTCTTTATCCAAATCATCAAATGTAACAGATGCGGCATCAACATTATTTTTCTTACTTTGCTCATATGTTCGTTTCACTGTTCGTTGTCCAATCCTGTTACTACCCAAGATACTGTCAGCCATCTTTGAATCTTTTTCTGGATCAGGATCGTCTTTAACCTTGAAAATCAGGTCAAACCGTGAAATTAGTGCTGGCTCAAGGTTAATTTGTTCTGATAAGACTTCATCATATTCTTCAAAACGACCATGTTTTGGGTTGGCGGCGGCAAGTAGTGCGCACCGTGATTTCAGTGTTGCATTAATTCCTGCTTTTGCAATTGAAATTTCACCTTGTTCAAGACCTTCGTGTAAGGCTGAACGGTCGTCCGAACTCATTTTATCTAATTCGTCAATAGCGGCGATACCACCATCTGCCAACACAAGTGTTCCGGCTTCAAGTGTCCACTCTGTCCCATCTCCTAAGTCTTTTTGAACAGCCGCCGCAGTAAGCCCCGCCGAACTGCTACCCTTACCAGATGAGTACACTGCACGGGGAGCAATGTTCCGAACATATTGTAGCAATTTTGACTTTCCTGTACCCGGATCGCCAATAATCAAAATGTGGATTTTGCCACGAATACGTGAACCATCAGGTAAATGTTTTGTTACACCAGAGAATAGTTGTAGGATAATGGATAGCTTTTCATCTGTGTAACCGTAAATTGATGGAGCCATACTTCCGACGAGACGCTCATAAACATCATCATGACTTGCTTCTTTTTCAATTTCAACAATATCGTCTTCACTAATGTCCATTTCATCGAACTTTTCATCTTCTGGTTCAATGGTTTTTCCTTCTAAGTATGTGTCAAATGTTGGAGATTCATTTTTGACTTCTTGTTTTTCTTCAAGTCTAAGGATTCCAGTTACAGTTACGTGGTCGCCCGGTGTTACCTCACCAGTAATATCATCTTCAATTGGAATATTGATTTCTTCCGGTGTTTCACCACCACGGAGTCCTTCAGGACTTTCTTGAACTTGAACAATTTGTGAATCAATGAAATCAGATTTTTCGTACCTCAATTCAAGTGGGCCACCTGTATCACAACTACTACATTCATTTGCTTCAACCATGTGTCTGTCATGCTGAACAATTCGCATTTCTTCCAAGCAGTTGAGACATTCATAGTGAGAAACTTGGATTTTTGGTTTTACTTCTGATGTTGATCTTACAACACCTTTGATACTTACAAATGTATTCAAGTGGTCTGATCTCAACTCACGAACTTCAGTATGTCCTTCGAGATTTTTAACACGAATATGTGCATCTTCAAAATTATCATATACATTTTCTGTTTTTGGATGAGAGGTTAGTGCTGCCTTGGCCGCATCAAACATATCATCTGGATTGTAAATGATTTCTCGTGCAAGGTCAGGGTATTCTTCTCTAATTACTTCATGGTCAATATACACTGACCGTTTTTCTTCTGGATACCCTTCTTCTAATTTATCAAGTTCATCACTAAACTCATTACTATACAACTTTTCAAACGTTTCTTTTGGATTTTGGCTACTCATAATTTTTTAACATTTCAGATGTCTACGTTGTAGGTATGTACGATAACGAATACACACTAATAATACACACGATTTTCTTTTTGATGTGAGATATATTAGTGGTATTACTATTCATTTATTCTTATACAATATTGTTACATGAACCCATCTAATCCTTTCTGTGTTTGTCCGGCTCTAACATCGTCCCATGGAATACCAACTGCCTCAATAACTCTTGAGATAGGCTTTTTCATTGTTTTGTTCAACATTTTATCTGTTGCAACCATAAACTCATCAGGAACTTGTGAAGCAAACGTATAACAGATTACATCAGGGTCTTTTTTGAATTGTTGAAGTAGCTCTTGTTCCTCTGAGGTTTTTGGCGAAATATCATTCTCATTGAAAAAGTCTGGATGTACTTTTTCAAGATATACACGCTTTGGCTTACTTCCATGATTGAAATTAGTCTCTAATAGGAGGTTTGCATACTTAGCACCTCTAACGTGGGCAGTTGCGTTATCGTATTCGTCTAATTTTTGTCCAATTCCACCGGGGATTCCAATATCATCAAGTCCAATATCACCACTTCTAAAGTCAGTAATAACATCGTGCATATGTGTCCGAATCTTATCTTCACCTTGTCCCCGAACAATCATTTCTATTACTTCTGTCTGTGTTTTCCGTGTAATAGGTGCAATGTCTGATCGTTCAGCCTCAAACCCTGTAATATCAATTTTATCAACGTGGTCGCCTTCTTTCCAAATAATATTACCAGCGTATCGCTTCTTTCGTGCTGCTTGGAAGAATCGTCGGTAAAGTTTCTCAAACTCAATTTGGAAACGATGATTTTCTGCATTTAATTGCTCTTGTGCAAATTCCGAATAGGACTCATTGATTTCATCTTCAATTTCAAATGATCTGTCAAGACAGTATTGCAATTTCATCATGTCTTCTTCTGACATTTCTGGATGACTTTCACGCAATTCGTCTGAGACTTCAATATCACCACTAATGTCATCTAACGAGATATTGCCAAGCTCTAACATGACGCTGTCAGTATCCCCATATGTCACTTCATAACCAAGTCTTTCTGATACTTCTTCAGTGAATTTAATCACTTCACGACCAGTGGATGTGACACCAGCACCCATTTCTTTGTCGTACAGGCGGAATCTTGGCCAACCAAGCACTCCGTAGGTCGAATTCATGATAACCTTCACAGCGGCTTGTTGGCGGTCAAATTTGTGATATTCATCATCCTTTGGTGTATATTGACTTCTTAATTCCTTTTTCTTTTCACGCTCACCAAGCAGTTCTTCAAGAACTTCACGAATAATTCCGTCTGGCTCTTTCCTAAATGCAATACCTGTTGGTGAATAGAACACTTCACCATCGTAATTTTCAGGGTCGTCAATCTTTGTTTCAGGAGATGCATTAATAGTAATCATGCACATTGGGTAGAGTGACTTAAGGTCTAATACTGTCACATTATCTACAACTCCTTCAATTGGGTCAAAGACAGCACCACCTTCATATTCTTCTCCTTCTTCTGCTTCACCTTTTGATGGAAGAATATATTTCCCATGGACTTTGTGTAAGAAATACATGTCAACAGCATCACTTGGTGTTGTTGCATCAGACAACTGACAGCCAACAAATGTTCGTACTTCATCCCAAAATGCAATAATACTCTGCTTTTTATCAAGCTCTACACATAGCTCAACGTCCCGAAGGTTGTATTCAATAAGTTGGCGTGGATTATCATCCCACATATCGCCAATCTTTCCATCATAATGCTCTTTACCAACTCCCAACTCATCTTCTGCTACTGCATCAAGCCTGTATGAATCTAGCTCACTAAATTGTGTTCGTTTGTATGCTTCAAGAAGGTCAAATACAACCCGACCCTTAATTTCAGTTGACCATCCATTCCAAACATCATTAATTCGTGATAGTCTATCGGGATTTAAGTCATATTCGGAATCATCATCAAGTTCTTCTAGTCTATCAACTAAGTATGGAGCGTCGAAATCATCAAAGTTCCATCCAGTCAAAATATCTGGATCAGTCTCACGAATGTATTCAATGAATGATGATAACATTTTATCTTCTTCATCAAATTTGACAACATGATACTCCATGTCTTTTAATGGTTCATACCCATCTACTTCTATTGGTGCATTATCTGCTTTTGGTGATTCATATAACCAAATCACATATTCATCTAAATATGAATCCCAACTTGCAATACAAATGATTGGTTCTTCACCATTTTCAGGGAATCCATTTCTATCTTCCACCTCAATATCAAACACATTCATTCGTGCATCTGCTTTTGCATCTGCTGGTTCAACTTCTTCAACAGGAACAATAATTTTTCCATTCCCATCACGACGCGCAGGAACTTTCATACCACTCTTAATATCATTATCAATTAAAAATCGGTTAGGGAACCGAATATCTGCCTCATATGTACTATTGAAATCATCACGAACATAACCAATGTGTCGCGGAAGTTTTGTATGTAGCTTTGTTACTTTGTTACCACGAATACTGTCTGCTCTTGGGTTCTTTTGTTCAGTAATTGTTGAATTATTAATTCCTTTAGCTTCATGTCGTGGGACATAAAAATATGGACGGAAATTGTAAACAAGGATATGTTCTAACTCATTGGTTTCTGGCTGTCGACCAAAAACATGAATGACAGGGCGTTCCCTTCCTGTAGATGTTTTGTGTACTTTATAATCTACCTTCATTACTGTAATAGTAATTTCTTCGGTAGCTTCAGGGAATCCCCGTGATTTTGGTTTGTAAATTTGAGTATTTTGTTTATTATGTTGAGTGTTTTTTGAAGTAGATGAGTTTCCATTACCGAAATTATGAACTGGAACATCATCATTACTGTTTAATGCTGATACAGCGTTATCGTTGTTTTTTGATTTAGAGTTTGACATGGTTGGTTTTGACGGGTTTTAATTAGGAGATTATTATCTATGTTATCTTCTGTATTTAATCCTCTGCTTTTGTTGATTGTTCAACATCACTTAATGTCCTTTGTTGACTCCGAACGGATACACTTTTTCGTTCAACATTTGTATCTGGTGCGGTTGGAGCAAGAGAAACATGTTCGAGTTTTTCATCAACTAAATATTCTTTTGCCCTATCAGTGATTGCAGTTGCAACAAGAATGCCACGAATTGTTTCATCTGTCGTTCTCTCAAGTGTACTTACATATCCATTTAATTGCCTGACTGCTTCTACTCCAACTTTACTTCGTTTTAACTCCACAACAGTTGATGTTCCACGAGAGTCTTTCCCGAAAATATCCACCGCACCTGCATCTGTCTTGTACTCTTCTTCTATTACTTTAAACCCATTTTCAATGAGAGATGGGTCATTTAGAATGCGTTGTTTGAGATCATCTTCACTTCCCCACAAATTCAGTTCTTCATCATCATCCATATCTTTAATTTGAACTGTGTAGACTTTAGAAAAACGAATGTTAACTATTTCAGACGGGTTTGTTCTAACACTTTTAACGTATGTGTCTCCCCTATCGACTTCTGATTTGTGAATACATCCCGGTGGTTGCCAATTTCGTGGTTTGTGGTTTTCATATGCATGAACAAGAAGTGTTCCATCAGGTTTCAGTGTAATGTTTCTATCACCCGGCCCAAGATAACTTGTTGCACGTCCATCATATTGAACTTCACACTCGCCAAAAATATCAACAACATATCCATAGTTAAGTCCCGTAGTAATTAGATCATCTGCTTCTTCAGGTGATGGATTAATTAATGATTTAATCTTCTGTTTCATTATACATTGTTTCTATTCTTGTGGGTATAATAGTTGGGTATGATTATTATTTTGATATATGTAATATTATTTTTCCCTAACTCTTTTACAAATGTGGTTATAATAAATCATTACTAACAATTACGGTTATTAATGCCCTTATTATGAGTGAACGAGAACGAAATAGGTTATCAGAAAATAAACCTGAAACGGAGAAATCGGAGCAGAACAAGAATGTCTGTCCCGAATGTTCAGGTAAACTAATTTATGATGAATCACATGGTGAAACTCAATGTGATGAGTGTGGTTTGATTGTTGATGAAAACAGAATAGACCACGGCCCTGAATGGCGTAATTTTAACGATAATGGGGATAACACTGGAAATAGTCGTGTTGGTTCACCACTTACAGAAATGATGCATGATAAGGGATTAAGTACACAAATTGATTGGAGAAATAGAGATGCAAGTGGCCAATCAATATCAGCAAAACAGCGAAAGAAGATGAAACGCCTTCGTACATGGAACGAGCGTGCATCTTCACAAGGTTCTAAAGATAGAAATCTAAAACAAGCACTTGGTGAAATAGATCGAATGGCATCATCATTAGGATTGCCAAAAAATGTACGTGAAACGGCAAGTGTAATTTATAGAAAATGTTTACAAGAAGACCTTCTTATTGGACGGTCAATTGAGGGAGTGGCTACTGCTGCATTATATGCATCTGCACGAAAGGTAAATGTTCCGCGAAGCTTTGATCAATTTAGTAAAGTAAGTCGTGTTGAAAGAATAGAAATAGAACGAACATATCAATATATTTGTCGGCAACTAAATCTTGAAATTCCACCTGCTGATCCATCGTATTATATTCCCCAATTTGCATCAGAGCTTAACTTAGATGATACTATTGAACATGGAGCCATGGAAATTGTTGAAGCATCCCGTGGAAAAGCAACAATTAGTGGAAAAAATCCTGTCGGGATTGCCGCCGCCGCAATATATGCGGCTGGACTTATTCATGACTCAGGATTAACACAAAGAGAAGTCAGTGAAGTATCTGATATTAGTGTTGTAACTATTCGTAATAGATATAACGAATTATTAAAAGAATATAATAAACAACGAATATTGGATTAGTTTCGGTATAGACAACATTATTTTATTGTAACACAATTTTAGACGTTGATAGACAATTGTGTAGCCATATATTTTGTTAAATAACAGCCGTATATGCACCGCTATGCAATTCTAAATAAAATAAAAGGGTAACGAACGTTACTTCGTTATTCTTCGTCTAGGTCGATTCCATCGAACATATCTTCTTCATCCAATTCGTCGTAATCGGATGTGTCTGATTTCTTCTTGTCGGAATCATTGTTTTCGTCTTCTACTTCCGTTTCGTCATCATCGTCTTCATCGTTGGAATCGGTATCCAAGTCAAGTCCAACATTGAATTCTTCAAGTTCTTCGTTAAGACGTGATGCTTGTTCTTCAAGATCACTTACACTGCTACTGACTTGAGCAATGGAAGCTGTCTGTTCTTCAGATGCCGCCGCGACACCTTGTGCCTGTGAAGCTGTTTCTTCGGAAATGTTGGCCACTTCGTCAACCATGTACACAACATCTTCTGCTGTGTCAGCCTGACGTTCTGCGGCATTGTCAATTTCCTGAATACCAGCATTAGTGTCTTCAACTGCACGGGCAATGTCTTCAAGTGCTTCAAGCGCACTGTCAATTGTCTCCGTACCACGTTCGACACTTTGTTGGGTTGCTTCAATGTCGTCAGCAGTAGTTTCTGTTTTCTTTTGAAGTTGTGTAAGGGACTTTTCAATGTCATCTGCGGCTTTCGCAGTTTCATCTGCAAGACCTTTAACTTCGTCTGCAACTACTGCAAACCCTTCACCTGCTTCACCAGCACGCGCCGCTTCAACACGGGCATTGACAGCAAGCATGTTTGTTTGTTCTGCAACAGTTGAAATGAACTCTACAACTTCACCGATGTTGTTCATTTCTTCGTTCAGTGACTCAACAGCTTCGACTGCCTGTTCAGTCTGTGTTTCAATGCTACCGAGTGCTTCAACAGCATCTTCAGCGGCTTCACGTCCTTCTTGACTGGTCTTTTCTGCTTCTTCTGAACGTTCTGCAAGTTCACCAGCAGATGTAGCAACCTCTTCAATCGTTGTCGAAAGGTTATTCATTTCATCTGCGGTTTCATCAAGACGTTCATTCTGTCGTGCGGCACCATCGGAAATCTCTTGCGTAGCGGAAGTGACTTCATCAGATGCATTCTTAACCTCACTAATACCTGATGTAACCTCCTTGCTTGCAGTGGATACTTCGTATCCAAACCGTTTGGCTTCACGCATAGTACCTTCAATCTGATCCATCATCTCATTGTAATCAATCGCAAGATTACGAATCGAATCAATTTCACTGTCTTCCGGCATACGCTTTTGCAAGTCACCAGAAGCACATTCGCCCATAATACCACAGAAGTTCTTCACATTAGAGGTCAATTCCGTATTGACTCTCTGAACTTCTTCTTGTGCTTCTTCGGCTTCACGAAGCCGATTCTGCATTGACACGCGCATGTCATCAACTGCTTTATAAAGCTGACCAATTTCGTCAGAACGGTTTGTTTCAAGGTCAACATCAGCTTCAGCATTCTGACTTACTTCAGTTGCTTTTTCAGCAACATCAACAACATCACGGATGCCACGCCCAACAAAGATTCCTGCAATGAGCAATCCAACAAGAAGCACAGCACCCCCACCAATCAAGGTGTTTGTAATTGATGAAAGAATACCATATGCTTCATCATGCGGTCTATCAGTAACTACAACGAAATCAGTACCTTGAACGGCAGTGGCACTTGATGCACGCAATACACCATGATGATATTCTTCAAAGTATGTTCCATTTGTATCAGTTGAACCAGATTTTTCAGCAAGTAGTTCGTCTGGAATTACTCTATGTTCATCAATATTAACATGAACGTGTTCGTCTGTTTCAGTACTAGTTACAATTGTACCATCAGGACTTACAACATACACGTCACCATTTTCAGCCGCATTGAACACTTCACTCGGTTCAATAAGATTCAACTCAATAACAATCCATTCACCATTTTCAGTTTCGGTTGCATATGCCATGCCCGGATCGGAATCATATGGAACATCAAACGAAATTGAATGGCCATAACCATCATCTTCAATTTGTTCACTCAATGAAAGTGCATCAAACCCATCACGCTGATCCAAGCTACTACCAATAGCATCTTCTTCCGTACTTGTTACAACTTCATCATTTTCATGGTCGTAATAATGAATATTAGATGCGGCTTGTGGCAATCTTTCACTTTCTAATCTCTCATTAAAGTAGTCATGAATTTCATCTTCATCATTAGATGCAACCACATCAGAATCAGACAAGAAATCCAAACTTTGTTTCACTGATTGATCATACTGTTCCATAACTTGTGCTTGTGCCTCGCTGTTGGTGATCAACTGATTTTGTGTATTGTCAGTAAGCTGACCAGTTGTATCTGTGTACAGGAACAAACCTGCACCACCAATAATTAAGAACAAGACTACACTGACAGCAGTAAACTTCTGAAGGAACGTCAAACTATCAGAAGTACCATTGTCTGTGTTGTTGTTTTTCGATACCATATGTGTGATATTATATTCCCCTTTAAAGAGTGTTTTGGGATTAGAGTAAAAAAAGAGTAAAAAAATGTCTAATAACACTGCTTCAACAATTACAAATTATTACAATTCGCTACTTCTTGTGCGTGACAAACATGATTAATCCACCAAGCACTGACATAATCATCACAACTAAACCTAAATACATAATTTCAGGGCTATCAGAGTCAGGTTCTTTATTCATGTCATATTGAACATTAAATGATTCATCAAACGAACCAGTTGTCCACATTAACACATTGTCATCCTGTGTGTCAGGCTCTATTTGAGAAGTCACATGTGAATTAGATGGGCCAACAATAGTCAATGATGAATCATCACCAATATCGTATCCACTTGAAAATGGTTCAGCTATAGTAATGATTCCATCACTCAAATCTGCAAACTCATTCCATGAACTTATGAACGTGATTGTTCCAATTTCATCATCTTCATTTTCTGTCACATAATAATCAACATTATGTACAGATATGTCACGTTCAGTGTTTGAGTCCATGTTTGATGCAATACTTTCCATTGAAATTTCAAACTCATTAGTTTGATCTTGTAATGACTCTTCATCATTTGCTAATGAACGAAATGCGTCTCTTTCATTATCATCAGATATATCAAACCTAACATTATAAGCAACTACTCCGTTTCCATCTCCTGATACAGAAACAACTAATTCATTAGATTGTTCTGTTTGATACTCCGTTATTTCTGGTTCTGATGCCACCGCAATACCTGAAAACGATGCTAACAAAATACTACAAGCCAATATAACACGTATGAAATTTTTCATTGTATTTATTATAATAAATTATTTATAAATTTGAATTACTTATTACCTTACTCCACCATTATTTTGTGAAGGATTGTTTTCTTCAGACTGTGAACCATTTGTATCTTCTTCATCTTCTGGATCATCAGATTCTTCTTCAGAATCATTTTCTCCATTGTTTCTGTCAATATCACTTTGACCTTGACCATTTGACTGGTTAGCGGCTCCATTACCGTTATTATCTGAAGGTGAATTTCCAGCAATTTGTTGAGCAATTTCACTCACTTCATCACCAGTCATTTCACTAGCATTGTCTCTAAGTGTCTGTAACTTTTCAGTATTAACACCATTTTCTTCAAGTTGCTCTACTGGAACATCTTGACTTTGATTCTCAATACTATCAATTGATTTGTTAGTATTTTCAATTTGTCTATCAATAACGGCTACCTGTGCGTAATATTTCCCTTCAGGAATTTCACCAGATTCAAACTGTTCATCGAGTCGTTCTCTTTCTTCTCTAAGTTCTTCTATTTCTGATTCAGTACTTTCAACATAAGCACCAATCTCTCCAACTTTGTCTTCCGGTGAAGCACTCCGCTCAGAACTGATTACAAACCCACGATTACGAATTTCATGTTGAACGTCATTGTTTTGGGTTTGAACTGTTGATGAGAGTTGTTCACCCGGTGAAATGTTTACTTCACTTTCACCATCGCTATTTAATTCTTCGTCCGATTCTATTTGTCCAAGCACGTCCCTTTCATTTCCAGTGTCAATACCAAGTGCGCTTGCGGGCGCAATTGACATTCCAATCACTGCTATGAAAGTGACCATGATTATCATTGTTTTTCGCATTGCACTTGCATCTATACAATCAAGGGGGTATAAATAATAAAGAAAATTACCGTGATTAAATCCCATTTTCTTCTATTTTGTACGTTTAAGCACCTATTAAGTAGAAATTATAGCTTTTTGAATGGAATAAAATAAATAATATTCTAAATTTATTATTATATGTGCAATTGACATTTGGCGCGACATTTTCAGTTGATGCAGTTTTTGAGGTGTTTAATCTTACTTGGAATGTCTTCATTCTTCAATTGTATCTCATCTTCAATATATTTTTGAACTGAATCATATGAAGGATATATGTTATCTGGTGCTACCCATCTATCTGTTATTTCTGGTTTTAGATATAACTCACGTAAAGATTCTATATCTGGTTGAGTAGTATTTGTTTGTTTGAAATATTTTTCTAATGATGGGTAATCGTTTATTATATTCAGTGCTTTTACAGGGCCGACTCCATATATACCGTCATTATAATCTGTTCCACACAAAATTGCTATATCAATCAATTGTGAATGTGTTATATCATGTTTTTCAAGTGTTTGTAAAAATCCCATTAGTTCTGGTTTTCCTTTACCTGTGAAATTTCGCAGTGTCATATTAGAACCAAATAAGAGTGTATCATAATCAGAACTAAGAGCATAATCAACGTCTTCATTTTTGGTCATATAAGCCGCTTGTGATTCTCCTGCACTTGGGGCTGTGATAAATGGTATATCAAGCATTGATAGAATGTTTTTGGTTGATTCTATCATTATTGGTGTTAAATATTGACTTTGTGATTTGAGTCGGCGTGCTTCAGCTATATTTCCGTTTGTTCGTTCTTTGTTTGCTCTTTTAGCAGTATCTTTCCGTTTTTGTTTTCGCTTTTTAATTTCATCTTGTTTTAATGAATGGTACGTTCCATCAAAAACAAATATCGGCATCATATCATTTTTGAAGAATTTAGGAAGACCATGGAGCAATCCAATGACATTCGGTACTTCTGTGAGGCCATCTATGCTTGTGTAAAGGCTTTTGTCATTCCACTTTACAGTTACTGTAATATATTTGTATAGCCAATTGTGTGCATCAACTGCAACTGTACTACCTTCTATGTGTTTGTAGTCTGTTTTGATTATTTCTGATAATTTTCGTATATCACTATTCCCCATTTTCGTATTCTGCTTGGATTACTTCATGAACACGTTCAGCAGTAACATTTCCAACTCCACTTACTTCTTCCATTTCTTCAATTGAAGCATTCATTACGTTTCTTACACTTCCAAAGTGTGAAAGCAATGATTGAGATGTAACGGGGCCAACTTCAGCAATTGAACTGACAATGTATTCTTGTTGTTCAGAAAGTGTTTTATCAGTTTTCTTTCCATGAACACTGACTTCACGATCACTTTCTTGTTGTTCTCTTTTGGCTATCACTTCAAGAAGGGCGGCTGTATCGTCTTCATCTTCTGTATTTAGGATGCTAATATTGAAATCAACGATAGCTGAAGAAAGTGCGCCACGGATTGCATTTGGATGAACATTACGTTGTGTGTACAGACCAGACCCTTCAATGATTATAAGAGGGCGTGAATACTGACTTGCCATATCTCCAATCTGTTCAAATAGAGATCGGTTTTCATCAACTAATGTATCTACGAAGTCAGATACAGACTTTCTCTCAACTATAACTCTATCAGATAGTACATAATCACCGACTTCTAAGTTTTGAAGGTTTGTATTAATTTCTTCTTGTTTTGATAATGTTCTTGCGACAGTTGAATCAAGTTCACGGTTGTCAACTACAATTTCAATTTTATCACTATCTTCGGTTGGTGGAGTAACTGCTTCAGAATCATCGTTATCTTTCAAATCTTCCACATCTGGTTCTGTTACTGTTTTTTCTTCTTCAGTTTCTTCGTTTTCGTTTT
>LKMJ01000071.1_pt1 | contig 59212 bp, 58 predicted proteins | sample 643391 | NCBI WGS metagenome assembly LKMJ01 (sample SAMN04112250, study PRJNA286221) | soda lake metagenome | biome: soda lake; feature: Kulunda Steppe; material: water; isolation source: sample PL-Br10 brine of Picturesque Lake | place: Russia: Kulunda steppe | collected 2010-07 | reverse complement strand
GATTTCTCGGCGAAGGCGGCCGCCGGTAACACGACGTCGGCGTATTCGGCGGTCTCGGTCATGAACAGATCCTGCACGACGAGGAAGTCGGTCTTCGCAAGGGCCTCCTCGGCGTGAGTGATATCCGGCTCCGAGAGCGCCGGGTTCTCGCCCATCACGTACAGCCCCTTCACGTGACCGTCGTGGATCGCCTCGAACGTCTCGGTCACTTTCAGGCCGATCTCGTTCGGTGGTCGAACGCCCCAGGCGTCCTCGAAGCGATCCAAAGCGGCCTCGTCGGTCACGTCCTGATATCCCGGCAGTTTGTTCGGCAACGTCCCGACGTCTCCGCCGCCGCCCTGAACGTTGTTGTGTCCCCGAAACGGCGAGAGCCCGGCGTTCGGCTTCCCGAGGTTGCCGGTGAGCAACGCGAGATTCGCCATCGCGCGGACGTTGTTGGTACCGTGGGAGTGCTGGGTCAGCCCCATCGCCCACCCGAAGACGACCGAATCTGCCGTCGCGATCCGCTCTGCGGCCGTCTCGAGTTCCTCCGCCGGAATCTCGGTCAGTCGCTGCACTTCCTCGGGCGTGAAGGGCTCGATCTTCCGTTTTAAGGCGTCGAAGTTCCGGACGTGCTCGTCGACGAACTCGGCGTCGTGAAGGTCGTTTTCGACGATGTGGCGGGCCATCCCGTTCATCCAGGCGATATCGTAGCCCGGTTTCGAGCGGAGGTACTGGTCGGCGTGTTCGGCGATCCCGACTTTTCGGGGATCGACCACGACGAGATCGGCGCCGTCGCGGACGTTCCGTTTCACCCTCGTAGCGAGGACGGGATGCGATTCGGTCGTGTTCGTTCCCGAAAAGAGATAACAGTCGGCGTTCGCGACGTCTTCGATGCTGTTGGACATCGCCCCGTACCCGACGGTCTCCGAAAGCGCAGCGACGGTCGAAGAGTGACATAGCCGGGCGCAGTTGTCGATATTTTTCGTTCCCAGCACGGTCCGGGCGAATTTCTGCATCAGGTAATCCTCTTCGTTGGTGCATTTCGAGGAGGCGAAACACGCCAGCGCGTCGGGGCCGTGTTCCTCACTGATTTGCCCCAGTCCCTCGGCGACGGCGTCGAGTGCCTCCTCCCAGGAGGCCTCCCTGAACGCCCCACCGTCATCTTCCCGTATCAGCGGTGTCTCGAGGCGGTCGTCGCGTTCGATGAAGCCGTAACCGAACTTCCCCTTCACACAGGTCGAGAAGTCGTTCGCGGGGGCGGCCTCGGGTTCCGTCGCCCTGACGCCCAGCACTCGCTCGTCGTCGCTGTAGAGTTCGAACCGACAGCCGACGGCACAGTATCCACAGGTCGTCTCGGTTCTGTCGAGTCGGGCGAGGCGGGCGTCCCCGACGCGTTTCGCGATCCCGAAGAGGATCCCCTCGGAGAAGACGCCCGAAGCGACGTCCTCTGCGACGTGTTCGCCCGTCCGGAGGGCGCGTTCGGCGGCCGTGCCGGCCGTCCGTTTCGCGCGTGCCATAAACCGCGCCACGCCCGAGCGTTCCTCTGCCGTCGGTTCGCGTTCGATCCGCTCACGTTCACGCTCGCGCGCTCGTTCGGATTCGAGGACGCGCCCGACGGAGTTTCGCTGGGTGAAGCCGGGAAGCGGCAACGTCGTCGCGTCGACGAGACCGCCCTCGACGAGACTGCCGGTCGGACAGACCGTCGCGCAGTGACCACAGGAGACACACGTCGAGTCGTCCATCGTTTCGACGTCGGACTGAAAGCCGATCCGGGTGTCCTCGCCGGTACCCTCCAGCCGGAGGACGCCTTCGACCTGCACGTCGTTGCAGGCCTCGACGCATCGGTTACAGAGGATGCACTTGTTGCGGTCGATGTCGATCGCGCCGGTCGGATCGAGCGGTTCGTAGGCGTCTCGATCGTCGAAGACGCCGTATCTCGGATGGGAGATCTCCGCCTCGATCGCGGTATCTTGCAGTTCACACCGGCCGTTCTTCCCGCAGGTCGTACACCGGAGGTTGTGGTTCGAAAGCACCAGCTCGAGGTTGTGCTCCCTCGCTTCTTCGGCGGCGGCGGCGGCGGTTTCGACGATCGCGCCGTCCGCCGCCGGCGTCGAGCACGCGGCGACGAGGCCGTCCGAGGCGGTTTCGACCATACAGGTCCGGCAGGTCGTTCGCGGTCCGATCTCTTCTGCGGCCTCCGTATCGCGGTCGTAGTGACACAGCGCCGGAACGTCGCTTCCGGCGGCCTCGACGGCGTCGAGGATCGTCCCACCGGGCGGGACGGCGACCGTCTCGCCGTCGACGGTGAGAGTGGCCGGCCCGTCGTTTGAATCCGCCGCTCGCTCGGGTCGAGGGGGATCGTTCGCCGTGCCGGTCCGGAACGTCTCGGTCAGCGGTGTCGACGGTCGGGGGTCGTCGATCTCCGGCACGCGGGGTGTCGGCGTCCGTCCGGTCTCGTCGGTGCTCATTGGAGACCCCCACAGGTACCGGCTGGACAGCGACCCTCGGCGTGGGCGCGGAACTCGGGTTCGAAGGACTCGAGCGCCGTCCGGATCGGCCGGCCGGCCGCCTCCCCGAACGCACAGAGGCTGCTCGTTCGCATGACCCTCGAAAGCGTCCGGAGCGTCTCCGGTTCGAATTCGCCGTCGTAGACGTTCCGAAGCGACTCGTGGAGCTGTTTCGATCCCTCACGGCACGGGACGCATCGTCCACAGTTCTCCTCGCGGGCGAAGGCGGCCCGTTCGCCGACGGTCGCGACGACGCAGTCGTCGGGAGCGAGAACCTCGACGACGCCCGCGGTGCCGAGCCCCGCTGCAGAAAGCGCAGGGGCGCTCGCCGGCACGTCGAGCGATCTGGTGAGCCCGCCGAAGTGTCCGCCGACGACGTATCGATCGCCGTCGGTTTCGACCGCCTCCAGCGCCGTCGAGAGCGCGCTGTCGGTCCGCAACTCGACGAGCGCCGGATCGGTCACGGAACCGCGAACCGAGATCACCCGCGTCCCAGGATCGGCGCTGTCCGGATCGAAGCACTCGTCAGCGAGGAGGCTCCGAAGCTGCAGGAGCGTTCGCGGGGTATGGACGACCGTCGGCCGGCCGTACAGTCCCCACACTTCGGGACCCGGTGGTCGACGGCGGGCCTCGATCCGGTCGTTGCCTTCGAGCGCTTCGAGCGCCATCGTCGGTTCGCCGATGCGGAACGTCTCGGGCGCCGTGTGGACCAGTTCGTCGTCAGCGACGGCGTCGATCGATCCGACTGCCGGTTCGCTGGCCAGTACTACCACGTCCGTCGCGCTGACCGCCGCAGCGACCAGCTGTGCCCCCTCGAGGACGAACCCCGGAACCGATCGACACAGCAGTTCGTCGGTATGACAGTCCGTATCGGCAGCGTGGACGACGACGACGGGATCACCGTCCGCCTCGAGGGTCCGGTCCCAGACCTCCGAGAGGGCCTCCTCGGCCGCGCCGTCGGCCCGACCGCGACCGCGAAGACCGACGGTTTCGACCCGGTCGAGGACGGTTCCGGGGCTGAGATCCTCGAGGAGCGCAGACGGTCTGACGGTCGGTTCGACCCAGCCGCACGGCCCGAGGATCCGACGGGTACCGATCGAAAGCGGGCCGGATTCCGGAACCGGAAGCGTTTCGGTCTCCGGAGGATGCTCGACGACGGCGAACGCGTCAGTCGTCGGCAGTTCGCCGCTTTCGAGCGTTCGTGCGGCTTCCGCAGCGCGGTCGAGACCTAATTCGGGATGGATAGCCGTCCACCCATCCAGCGTATACAGACAAAGCGGCGTGGGGGTTCCAGCTGGTCCGACCCGTTTCGTCGGGACTTCGACGGCGGCATCGATCGCTTCGATAACGGCGGACCGGTCGGAGACGTCGGCGGATACCCGGACCATCGGGCCGGATCGATCGCCGGTCAGTGACATACTCCACGGTTACGTCGGAAAACGATAAACGTTAGCACCGCCGGCGACGGGCGCACTCTTGGGCACGCTTAAGACCCGTGGCGCGTTTGTTTCGCCCATGCAACCACGAGACCTGTCGGATCACGTCGCCTACGAGGCCGGCCGCGGGATCGAGGAGGTCGCCCGCGAGTTGGGTCTCGACCCGGGGGATCTGATAAAGCTCTCGTCGAACGAAAACGCGTTCGGCCCGTCACCGAAAGCGGTCGAAGCGGTCGAGGCGTACGCGCCGTCGATGCACAGCTACCCGAAATCCTCCGCCGCCGATCTCAGAGAGAGGATCGCAGATCGGTTCGCGGTCGACCCCGCACAGGTGTGGCTCGCCAACGGCGGCGACGGCGCGCTCGATTACCTCGCCAGAGCGATGATACGCCCCGGAGAGGAGGTGCTCGTCCCGAAGCCGGGCTTTGCGTATTACGCAATGAGCGCCCGGTATCACCACGGCCGGGTAAACGAATACCCGATCAGGAAATCAGAGGGTTTCGCCTACACGGCGGCGAACGTCCTGGATCGATACGACGGCGAGCGGATCGTCTATCTGACGAGTCCACACAACCCGACCGGAAGTGAGATCTCGATTTCGGACGTCGAGGCGGTCGCCGACGGTACCGACGAGGAAACGCTCGTCGTCGTCGACGAGGCCTACGGCGAGTTTTCCGAGTCGCCTTCGGCGGTCGGTCTCCTCGGCGAGCGAGACGACGTGGCCGTGCTTCGGTCGTTCTCGAAGTCGTTCGGGCTCGCCGGCGTCCGGCTCGGTTACGCCGTCGTTCCCGGGCCGTGGGCCGACGCCTACGCCCGGGTCAACACGCCGTTTGCCGCCTCCGAGATCGCCTGCCGGGCGGGTCTGGCAGCACTCGAAGACGAATCACACGTCGAGAAGACGGTCGAAACCGCAGCGTGGGCCCGGGAGTACATCTACGAGAACATCGACTGTCCGACGTGGGAAAGCGCCGGCAACTTCGTCCTCTGTGAAGTCGGAGATGGCAGCGATATCTCGGCTCGGGCCCAGCGAGAGGGTGTCATCGTCCGGGATACGACGTCCTTCGGGCTCTCTGAGTGTATCCGGATCACCTGCGGGACACGCGAGGAGACGAAACGGGCCGTGGAGGTGCTCAACGGCCTCCTATGAGAGTCGCCGTCACCGGCACTCCTGGAACGGGAAAGACGACCGCCACGGGGCACCTCGAGACGGGACTGGAAGTGATCGGACTCAACGAACTCGTCCGAACTGAAGAGCTCACGACCGGCACCGACGCGGATCGAGACAGCCTCGTCGCCGATATCGACGCGATCTCGGCCCGGCTTTCCGATCGGGACGACGTACTGTTCGAATCGCATCTCGCCCATCACCTCGACGTCGATCGCGTGGTCGTATTACGGTGTCACCCGGAAACGCTGAAATGTCGGCTACTCGATCGCGGGGAATCAGAACGGAAAGCGGCGGAAAACGCCGAAGCTGAGGCGCTCGATGTGATCCTCGCCGAGGCCGTCGATCGGCACGGACTCGAGACCGTCTACGAGATCGACACCACCGATCGGGAACAGAAAGCGGTCGCCGAGGAGATCGAGGCCGTCCTTGCGGGTGAGCGCTCACCGTCGGCCGGGACGGTCGATTTCACGGAGTATCTATGACGCTCGATAAACTCAGACCACTGGCCGAACGATTGCTCGAGCCTTCCGTGAACGCCGCAGACCGGATCGGCCTGAAGCCCGACGGGGTGAGCGTCATCGCCTTTGGCTTCGCCACCCTCGCCGGGCTCGCCTACACCCTCGCCGGGATCGAACTCGCGGGCGTCGGCGGATCTCCGGCACTGTATCTTCTCGGTGCGCTTTTCGTGTTCTGCAACGGCTGGATGGACCTCCTGGACGGGGCGTTGGCTCGCAGGCAAGGGACCGCCTCGAAGGCCGGCGATCTGTTGGATCACGTGCTCGATCGGTACGCCGATATCGTCATCATCGCCGGGCTCGCGGCGGGAACGGACGCGTATCTGACGGGCTTTCTGGCGGTGACGGGCGTGTTGATGACGTCGTATCTCGGCACTCAGGCGCAGGCGGTCGGACTCGATCGAGTCTACGGTGGGCTCGTCGGCCGGGCCGACCGACTCGCGATTATCGGTGTTGTCACCGCGATCGCCGCGGTGTACACCGCTTCGATCGGAGGGCTGACGCTCCCCGTCTGGCTTTTGGTGTTCCTCGCGGTAGTCGGCCACCTGACCGCGCTCCAGCGGTTCTATTATTCGACGGTGGCGCTCGGGTGAGACAGCGGAAAACCCTTTTGTGCCGCCGCAGTAAGACACGGTATGGTTCAGTGTGAGATGTGCGGCACCGAGACCGGGTCACCGAAGACGGTCAAGATCGAGGGGGCCGAACTCGAGGTATGTGACGAGTGTGCCGATTTCGGGACAGAGATTCGAACTGAAGAGACCACCACGACGTCGACGAAGTACTCGACATCCTCATCCTCGTCGTCGAGTACCTCGGGCGCTTCCGCCGGATCCGGAAGTTCGGGCGGCGGCGGTCGCCGAGATATGTTCGACGAAATGGACGAGGTCGCCCAGGACTACGACGATCGCATCCGCGAGGCCCGCGAGGCCGAGGGGTTGACGCAGAAAGAACTCGCCGACCGACTCAACGAGAAGGCGAGTCTCATCCGAAAGCTCGAGCGTGGCGACGTCCTTCCCAGCGACAGGATCCAGCGAAAACTCGAGCGGGAACTCGGAATCGACCTCTCCATGGGTAGTTCGAGCGACGATACGGAGTGGTCCGGAAGCTCCGCGAGCGGCGGAACGACACTTGGAGACGTCGTCAAACGAAAAGACTAGCTTCACCTCGAATCGACGGAACGGCCGCAGGAACCGTTTCTCCGCCCGAAACGACCCGAACCCCTTTGAAATAGGATCCGGTACCGGCAGGTATGGCGACTGGACCGGCGACTGACGAGGGCGCGGCCGGCCGGAGGGAACTGTGGGAACGGCGCCCGTCGATCCGCCGCGTCGGTCGGGCGATCCTCGTTTCGCTCGTCTCCGCCCCCGGACGGAGTACGGCGACGCTTCTGGTCGCGATTCCGTACGTGTGGCTCGGCTACTACGTCGTCGGCACGGCCGTTGGTCGACACGGCGACGTGATCGTCAGCGGCGACTGGCTCACGCTTTTATTTACGACCTACGCGTTTCTCTCGTCGATCGCGCTCGCACACCGGATTCTCGATGTCGGATTGAACGGACTGGACGTCGAGTCGCTCCTCGACGTCGTCGTGCTCGTCTGGTTGACGGTGTTTTACTTCGTTTGGATGCTGGCCAGAGAGCCCGTCTCGACGTCGACGACGGTCGCAGAACTATACGTGCCCGTCCTCGAGGGCGATCCCGCAGCGATCCTGTGGGCAGTCACGATCGTCGCGACAGGCGTGCTCGCGGCCGGGATCGTCCTCTTTCCCCGCGCGGAGAGTCGACCGTTCAACACCCGATTTCGGACCGCGCTCGTGACGTTCCCGGTCGTCATCACGGCCGCAGTGTTGCTGTTCCGGCCCGGCGGCGACTCGCTTCTGTGGCCGGTCGTCGGCGGTATCTTCCTCGGAACGCTCCTCGGCGGGGCGGCCCGTATTCACGTGATCGCGAGTGCGATCGCCAAAGGCGCCTTCGCCGGACTGTCGCTTTTCGTGTGGGTGGCCGGCGCGATCGGATGGGTGCTTGTCTACCGAACACGGCCACCCACGGAAGCGGTCGCCCTTGTCCGCCCCACAGAAGCCACGGAACGTGACCGAACCGACGACGAACGGAGGAACTCCTGAAATGTCGACGACGTTCGATATACACGAGAACCGACATCGGCTCAAACAGCTCACCGACGACGGCGACACGAAACTGTTCGAAAACAGAGATGACATCGAGTGTCCGGCCTGTGGGGGGCGATTCGAGCGGCTGTTCGTGACCGGACGGGTGGCGACGTCGTTCCCGGAAAACGACGGCTCGCGTTTCTGTCTCGTCCGCGAGCCCGATCGGATCTACGTGTTCCGACACTAGCTGTGGTCGCCGCTTCGCCGGTGGTCGAGATATCGGTTACCAGCCGACCTCGAAGGGAGAGAGCCGAAACCGGGAACGAGAGATACGCTCGACGAACCGGAGATATCGATTTATAACTGCTGGATCGATGACGCCGTCGAATCGTCAGTTCGACGATGCCGAAAATCGGGACATTGAGTCCGTATCTGTTCCCGATTCCATCGACAACACGAGCGGTGAAACCCCCCAAACTTAATTAGTGGATCTCGACCTACCATGAGCCAACACGGTCACAGACGACATCCGTGAAACGGCGCATCGATGTCGTCTACGAGGGTGAGGAGCGAGGACCGGCCCGCAATACGAGAGATACACCATGATCGACAATCTGCTCGGAGGAGACGGCGACGAGGATTCGGGAGAGAGTTCCGCAAACAGCGATATGGACGGCGGACTCTTCGATGGAACGGAAAGCGGTGGTGACGACCTGATGGGCGGCGATGACGACCTGATGGGCGGCGATGACGACCTGATGGGCGGCGATGACGATCTCATGGAGGGCGGTGACGATATGGGATTCGGTGATATGGACGACGGTGGGAGCGTCACCACCGCGGAGATGGACAACCGGATCGACGAACTCGAAAACGAGGTCGCATCGCTTTCCTCGACAGTCAACACCGTCAAGAGCGAAAACGAGCAGATAAGCGAATCCGTCGAGGACGTCGAGGAGAACATTCGAAAGCTCCTCGAGGTATACGAGATGGTCACCCGCGGCGTAAACCCCTTTGTGGACGAAAGCGAGATGGGGGACGCCTTCGGCGGTTCGTCGGGTGACGTCGGGGGCGGTGGCGGTTCGATGGGACTCTTCGGCGACGACGAACCCGACGAACCCGACGACTCCGGGGTTGACGAATCGGTCGCCAACGCGGACGCCGAAGACTTCTTCGACGACGACTTCGACGATTTCGACGACGATGGCGATGATTTCGACGATTTCGACGACGATGAGGGAGAATTCGACGATTTCGACGACGATGGCGATGGCGATGACTTCGGTGACGACTTCGATGACGATGAGGGAGAATTCGACGACTTCGATGACGATGAGGGAGAATTCGACGATTTCGACGACGATGGCGACGACTTCGGCGATTTCGACGATGATGGACTCGAAGACGACGACGGAGAGGCGGACGACGGTGGGGGCAAATCGTTCGAGGAGCTCAAAGCTGAATACGAATCCGGGGAGGCCGACTGGGGTGATGAGGACGAGGGCACAGCCGAGGACGACGCTCTCGAAGACGACGCATTCGAAAGCCAGTCAGATCTCGGAGTCGAAGACACGTCCACGGACGAGGAATTGCTCGAAGACGAGGGAGCCCTACCATCCGAGACGGATCCAGTGACGGAGGCTGAGACCGAAACAGATGGAGAAGTCGAAGCTGAAACCGGAACCGAAGCGCCCGTCGCGGGAGGCAAACCGTACCTCGAGACGCTTCCGTCGGGATACGTCGCCGACATCGTCGTCATGGACTGGCTCGAGTTCCTCGTCGAGGAGGCCGGGATCGACGGCGCCGCCCGGACGATCGCGTATTACGAAGCGATCGAGTGGATCGACGAACCGGCTTCAGAGACGTTACAGACGTTCCTGCGCGGTTTCGGTGGCGAAATAGAGGCCCACCCGGAACCGCGGTCGTCTCTGACCGTCTCCCATCACAACACCAGCCTTCGGTTTATAAGTCGGATCGTCAATCCCGATATGGAGATGGTCTCGCTCAACGGTGGTGTCGCCGGGGGATCGAGACGGGAAAGACACGCACGGGCCCGAGAAGGCGGTGTTCGACCGCGGATGCGATCGTCGATGGCACCTTCGCGATCCGGCCACGACAGCGCGTCCGAACCCGCACAGGATCAACGAGGGGGCATCGAGCCCGACGGAGGTCAGACGCTTCCCTCGAATCGTCCGAAAGACGGCGGGTCGAATCTCGGGCCGAACACGGGCGATGACGCAGCGGACGAGTTCACCTGGGGCGACGAGCGAACTGAATAAGTCTATCTATGCAACACACACGAAACATCCGATCGCTCGGCCTCGAGGATCACGACAGACTGAACAAAGAACTCGGTGGTGGAATCCCCAAAGGGAGTATCGTCCTCATGGAAGGCGATTACGGGGCGGGAAAGAGTGCGATCTCCCAGCGGATGACCTACGGGTTCTGTGAGGAACAGACAACGGTGAGTATGCTTTCGACCGAACTCACGGTGAGCGGCTTTCTGGATCAGATGCACTCGCTGTCTTACGACGTCGTCGATCACCTCCTCGACGAGCGACTCCTGTTTCTGCACGCAAATCTCGACACCGGCGGCGTGCTCTCGGGCAACAGCGACGAGGACAGCCGGATGGATCTCCTCACCCGCCTGATGGACGCGGAGGTGATGTGGACGGCCGACGTCATCATCATCGATACGTTCGATGCGATCTTGCGGAACGATCCGACTTTCGAGTCGCTGATCCGTAAAAACGAAGAGCGGCAAGCGGCCCTCGAGATAATCTCCTTCTTCCGAGACATGATCTCCGAAGGGAAGATCATCGTGTTGACCGTCGACCCTTCGACGGTCGACGGCGACGCGATCGGGCCGTTTCGGGCGATCGCGGACGTCTTCTTCGAACTCGAGATGGTCGAGGTCGGAAACGACGTTCGGCGACAGATCTCCGTCAAGCGGTTCGCCGGTATGGGAGAACAGGTCGGGGACACGATCGGCTACTCCGTCCGATCGGGGACCGGAATCGTGATCGAAAGCCGTAGCGTCGCCTGATCATGACAGAGCTGGGAACCGTCAAACCGTCAGACGAGCTTCGGCAGGCCGCCGCCGACCGACCGCACCTGCGGGACCACCTCAAGAAGTTCAAACAGATCACCGGCGAGTTTCCGCTTTTCATCGAGGAGGCCGACAGCGAGTACGAGACGAACTACCCGAACGTCCTGTATCCGGTCGGTGGCCCGATCTACTGTCACATCTACGGGGACGTCGGGCGCGATATGAAATACTACGCGATCGAGCCGACGCTCACCGAAGAAGAGACCGAGGTGTTCGAACAGATAAAGGACGAACTCCTCCGACGGAGCGTCGCGAAACGGGCTCCCGAAAACGAGAGCGAATACGGCGATCGAATCGAGGAACTGCTCTCGGAGGCGACCCAGATCAAAGGCGAGGAGCCGGACAACCTTCTGGAGCGAATCAGATTCAAACTCGATCCGAACACCGCTGAAGTCTCACAGTCGACCTTCGAGAACATTCGATACCGGCTGAACCGCGATATCGTCGGCCTCGGACCGCTGGAACCGGTGATGCGCGATCCGGCAAACGAGGACATTCACGTTATCGGCCCACAGGAGTGTTACGTCGATCACGAAGTCTACGGCATGTTGAAGACGACGGTCGATTTCGGAAGCGAAGAGCAGTACGACAACTGGCTCCGGAACATGGGCGAGCGGATCGGCGATCCGCTTTCCGATTCGGATCCGATCGTCGACTCGACGCTGCCGGACGGATCGCGGCTGAACGTCATCTACAGCGATGACGTGAGCGTCAAAGGACCGAGTCTCACCATCCGGCAGGGAACCGAGGTACCGCTTTCGGTCAACCAGATCACGAACTGGGGGACGCTCTCGGCCGAGCTTGCCGCGTATCTGTGGCTCTGTCTGGAGAACGAGCGGACGGTCTTCGTCGTCGGAGAGACGGCATCGGGGAAAACCACGACGCTCAACAGCATCATGTCGTTCATCCCCCGCGATTCGAAGATATACACGGCCGAGGACACAGCCGAAGTACTCCCGCCGCACGACACCTGGCAGCAACTTCTCACCCGCGAGGGCGGCGGCGAGGAAACCGAAGACGTCGACATGTTCAATCTCGTCGAGGCCGCCCTCCGGTCGCGACCCGAGTACATCATCGTCGGTGAGGTTCGGGGCGAGGAGGGTCGGATGGCGTTTCAGGCCGCCCAGACCGGCCACCCGGTCATGTTGACGTTTCACGCGTCCGATATCGTCTCGATGATTCAGCGCTTTACCGGCGAGCCAATCAACGTCCCCGAAACGTTCATGGACAACGCCGACGTGGCGCTGTTTCAAAACCGGGTCAAACAGGGCGACGACGTGCTCCGGCGGGTGACGAGCGTCCAGGAGATCGAGGGATACTCCAAGGAGATGGACGGCGTCGTCACCCGGCAGGTGTTCTACTGGGATCCCGTCGAGGACGAGATCGTCTTCCAGGGGATGAACAACTCCTACGTGCTCGAAGAGCAAATCGCCGAACTCCTCGGATATCCCGACCGGCGGAAGATATACGACGACCTCCAGTATCGGGCGGACATCATAGAGCGGATGATCCAGGAGAACATCCTCGGCTATCACGAGGTCAACGAAGCGATCGAGAACTTCCAGCGCGACGGCATCGAGGGGCTTCCGTTTACGGTTCCACGGAGGGACTAGCGGATGGGCGCTGCCGGTCGGACCGCGCAGGCGACACAGGTAATCGGATCGGTTCTCGACGCCTACGATCGGATGGAGATGGACTCGAGGACGTACGTCCTCGCAGTCTTGCTTCCGGCGTCGGCGGTCTTTCTCGGGAGTATCGTCCTGGCGATCGGCTGGCAGACGCTGTTTTTCGTTCGGCTTTTGTTGCCACTTCTGGGCGCGTTGATCCTCGGGACCGCGATCGGATACCCGAAAGTCGCCATCGACCGCCGCCGCATCGAGATGGAAAACCGGTTTCACCTGATGGTCACACATATGACGGTGCTGTCGACGACGAACATCGACCGAATGGAGGTGTTCCGAAAGCTCGCCCAAGAAGAGGAGTACGGAGAGCTGACAGTCGAGATACGACGGATCGTCCAGCTGGTCGACACCTGGAATCAGAGTCTCGACGACGCGCTCAGACGGCGAGCGAAGGAGGTGCCGAGCGACTCCCTTACTGACCTTTTCGATCGGCTCGCCTACACGCTCGGCGCCGGACAGGAGATGTCGGATTTCCTCTTCGAAGAGCAGAACGTCATCATCGAGAATTACCGGACGATCTACCAGCAGTCACTGGAGAACCTGGACGTCATGAAGGACCTCTATCTGTCAATGGTCCTTTCGATGACGTTCGCGCTCGTTTTCGCTATCGTGTTGCCGATCCTGACGGGGACGGATCCGACCTGGACCGTCGCGGCAGTGATCTCGATGTTCATGTTCGTCCAGATCGGGTTCTACCTCGTCATTCGGGCGATCGTCCCCTACGATCCGATCTGGTATCTCGAGGCGAGCTATCGGACGCGCTCGAAACAGCTGCTCGTGGCGAGTTCGGTCGTCGCGGTCGTTCTCTTCGTTTTGATCCTCCTTTCGATGCTCGCGAGCACGCTCGGTGTCGTGCCGTTTACCGCGCTGGTTCCGGTCACCTCGATCCCGACGCCGCTGTATCTGGCGATCCCGACGCTGCCGTTTTTGTTCCCCGCGCTAGTGTTTCGGCGACAGGAGAAAGCGATCATCGACCGCGACGAGGAGTTCCCCAGCTTCATCCGCGCGCTCGGCGCGAGCGAGAGCGCGAAACAGTCGACGACCTCGATGGTGCTTCGAACCCTCCGGAAGAAGGATTTCGGCTCCTTGACCGAAAACATCGACTCGCTGTACAGGCGGTTGAACATGCGGATCGACACCGAACGGGCGTGGCGATACTTCGCCGAAGACACCCAATCGTACGTCATCCAGAAGTTCAGCGAGATGTATCTCATCGGTCGCGAGATGGGCGGCGAGCCGAAGCGGCTCGGGGAGTTGATCAGCCAGAACATGAACCAGATCGCACAGCTCAGAGAGCAGCGAAGACAGGTCACGGTCACGCTCATCGGGCTCCTGTATGGGATCAGCGCCGCGGCCGCGTTCGCCTTTTTCACCGGACTCGAGATCGCGGTCATCATGTCGGGGTTCGACATCGAGATTAGCGGCGGCGAGTTCGATTTCGGACAGCTGTTGCACACGGAGCTGTATAACGTCCCGCTGCTCCGGTATCTCCTGCTTTTGGTGATCCTCTTTAACGCGGTCATGTCGGCGTTGACGATCCGGACCGCCGACGGGGGCCACTACGGAAACGCGCTGTTGCACTTCGTCGCGTTGGTGTGGGTCGGCTGTCTGACCGCCGTCGCAACCGAGATGCTGATAACCTCGCTGCTCGATATCGACCTATGACGGGGGAACGAGCCGTTGCCGACTTCGTCTGCCGGTTCGCCCGCAATCCGGACAGCGAGGGCAAAAAGGAGCCGAAACGCGGGCGGGTCGTGATGAGTAGAAAACGCCTCGTCGTCGCCGGCAACGACGAGCGTATCACGATCCCGCTATCGCGCGTCGTCGACCTCGTCGTCGGAAACGTTCCACCGCATCTCCGGGATCTGTTCGATTCGACGGTAACCGTCGGCTACAAATCCGACGAGGGGCGCGTTCAGACGGTCCTCATAGAGGACGACGAGGAAACGATCTCGAAGTTCGTGACGGTCGCGTTCAAATCGCTTCTCAACGGGACGAAAGCGAAGCTGAAACACCCGGCCCGAGTCGGCGGTCGGGTGACCGACGAACCGATCCGAAACGCGAAGCTCGCGATCGACCCCGAGCAGGTTACCTTCCGAACGAGCCGCGGGAACCCGAAAATCGGTATCAGTAATGTCATCGGGTTCAAGCGGACAGAGCGGGATATCGACGGTACGGAGCGGCCAGCATTGCTGGTCAAACACGCCGACGGGGGACAGGTTTCGTCGACGCTCATCGCACCGCTCTCGACGCGTCGGCTGAACATTCTCGGTCGGTTTTTGCGGATCAGATACAGCGAACTGCTCGAAAAAGCGGAGTCGATCGAACTCGACGAATCGCAGACGAGATTGCTCGTTACGATCTATGCGACCGACGGCGATATCGACTTCGGGAACGTCCTCGATGGCGATGCCGCCCGGGCGACGAACGTACTCAACGCACTCGCGAAGAAGGGCCTCATCTCGGACGACGAAACGGGAATCTCGCTCACGTCGATCGGGCAGATCATCGTGAGCCAGCGGCTCGAAGACGTCAATATTTGAGACGAATTGTTGTAATCGTTTGCCGAAGAACTCTCACCCCACTCACCAGTGCATCGGCACAACAGGCCGTATGAACCGTCCCGACCTATCCGCTCTCCGGGCCGCTGAGATCGATATCACGCAGCCAGACGATCCAGATGACGGCGAGTGCAGTGACATAACAGAACGTCCAGACGACGGTTCCGAGCGTCTCATAGCCGGCGTTCGACAGCGCGTATTCGGTGACCCCGGCGACGGAGACGGTTCCCGCCAAAAGGAGGATGCCGGCGACCCAGCCAGAGAACTCCGCGTCGATTTCGGGGAACGACATACCAGATATACCGGCTCGAACGATTCGAGTGTTCCGGTTCGAGAACGGATCTCGCAGGTCGTTTACGGGCGATCGAGGCGAATGCCGCGGGATCTTCGAACGTGTGAAGCTCTCCCGTGATTATGAGACGCCGCCGGCACCTCGAATCGCTTGACTTCGGGGGACTTCACTCGCGGTGGATCCGTTTCAGTTCGTCGACACGGGCGATGAGCCCCTCCAGCCCGCCGTTAATCCCTTCGAGACGGCTGGCGATGTCGGCGGCGGGAACGGCGCCGTCCGGCGTCGGTTCGACGAGCCCGTCTTCTTCCAGCATTCGAAGCGAGTATCGCGTCTTGTGTTCGTCGACGCCGGTGATCTCTGCGATCCGCTCGATCCCGATCGGATAGTGACACAACACCGTCTCAAGGACGAGGAGGTCGCGTTCTTCTTTCTGTAGCTGTCTCGCCAGCCGCTGTATCATTCGAACGCTGATACCGAACGGACGGCAAAAACGATGTCGGAGTGATATCGTCAGAGAGGAGTTCCCGGATTCGACTGTCGTGAGCAAAAGGCATATCTCCGGGGCGTACTGAGAATATGTATCAGAATGAACGAGGTCCAACTCGAGGTCGCGAAGGCCTACCCCAACGACTCCGGGCGTGGCATCGCACGCCTCGATCCCGACACGCTGTTGCATCTCAAGCTGTCGCCGGGCGACATCATCGAGATCGAGGGCGCAGAGAGTACCGCGGCGAAAGTGTGGCGCGCCGACCGGCAGGACTGGAACACCGACACAGTTCGAATCGACGGATTCACCAGACAGAACGCCGACGTCGGGATCGGCGAACGGGTGACGATCCGGAAGGCGGAGGCGACGAAAGCCGATCGGCTCGTGCTCGCCCCGCCCGAAGAGGCGTCCGTGCAGTTCGGCTCGGACGCGGCGGGGATGGTCAAACGGCAGATCCTCAAACGCCCCGTCGTCGAACGCGACATCGTTCCCGTCATGAGTTCGACGAACCACCCGTTCATGCGCTCGCCGGGGCAGGCCATCCCGCTTATCGCGGTCGAGACGGACCCCGACGGCGTCTGTCTCATCACCGAAGATACGGAAGTCGAACTCCGTGAAGAGCCGATTTCGGGATTCGAGAAGACCGGTGGCGGTATAACCTACGAGGACATCGGCGGACTCGGAAACGAGATCCAGCGCGTCCGCGAGATGGTCGAGCTGCCGATGAAACACCCCCAGATATTCAAAAAGCTCGGCATCGAGCCGCCACAGGGGGTGCTGTTGCACGGTCCGCCGGGCACCGGCAAGACGTTACTCGCGAAGGCCGTCGCCAATGAGACGTCGGCGAGTTTCTTCTCGATCGCCGGCCCCGAGATCATCTCGAAGTACTACGGCGAGAGCGAACAGCAGTTACGGGAGATATTCGAGGACGCCACCGAGGAGTCGCCGTCGATCATCTTCATCGACGAACTCGATTCGATCGCGCCCAAACGCGAGGACGTGACCGGCGAGGTCGAACGTCGCGTCGTCGCCCAGCTTCTGACGATGATGGACGGGCTCGAATCCCGCGGGCAGGTCATCGTCATCGCGGCGACGAACCGGGTCGACTCGGTCGATCCGGCGCTTAGACGCCCCGGGCGGTTCGATCGAGAGATCGAGATCGGCGTTCCGGACGAGACTGGCCGCAAGGAGATTCTCCAGATCCACACCCGCGGGATGCCGCTCGCGGACGACGTCAGCCTCGACAATATGGCCGACGAGACCCACGGTTTCGTCGGTGCGGACATCGAGAGTCTGACCAAAGAAGCCGCGATGAAGGCGCTTCGGCGGTATCTCCCCGAGATCGATCTCGACGAGGAGGATATCCCACCGAGTCTGATCGATCGGATGATCATCAAACGAAAGGACTTCCGCGGTGCGCTAAACGAGGTCGATCCCTCGGCGATGCGAGAAGTGCTCGTCGAGCTCCCGAAGGTGTCGTGGGACGACGTCGGCGGGCTCACGGACGCGAAAGGGCAGGTCAAAGAGTCCGTCGAGTGGCCGATGAACAGCCCGGAGAAGTTCGAGCGGATGGGGATCTCTCCGCCGGCGGGCGTGCTGTTATACGGCCCGCCGGGGACCGGCAAGACGCTGATGGCGAAAGCCGTCGCCAACGAGACGAACGCCAACTTCATTTCGATTCGCGGCCCGCAGTTGCTCTCGAAGTGGGTCGGCGAAAGCGAGAAGGCGATCCGCCAGACCTTCAGGAAGGCCAGACAGGTCTCGCCGACGGTGATCTTCTTCGACGAACTCGATTCGCTCGCGCCGGGGCGCGGTTCGGATACCGGCTCGAACGTCTCAGAGCGCGTTGTCAACCAGCTGTTGACCGAACTCGACGGGCTCGAAGACATGGAAGACGTGATGGTAATCGGCGCGACCAATCGGCCGGACATGATCGACCCAGCGTTGATCCGATCGGGTCGGTTCGACCGGCTCGTGATGATCGGCGAACCAGACACCGAGGGACGCGAACAGATCCTCCGGATTCACACGGCGAACACGCCGCTCGCGCCGGACGTTAGCCTCCGGGAACTCGCCGAGATCACGGGCGGGTACGTCGGTTCGGATCTCGAATCGATCGCCCGGGAGGCGGCGATCGAAGCGCTTCGAGAAGACGACGACGCCGAGGAAGTCGAGATGCGACACTTCCGGCAGGCGTTAGAGTCCGTCCGGCCGACGATCACCGACGACATCCGCGAGTACTACGAACAGGTCGAAGACCAATTCCGTGGTGGCAGCCCCGACGGCCGTCGTCAGGGCGGCGGTCGGATCGGCTTCCAGTGAACCGCGTTGGCCTGCTCCGTCTGTAGAGCGGCCGTCTCGTCTTTATTTTCGGGATCGGGGAGCGGCGTCAGTTCTCACCGAGTTCGACCGCGTTTCGAAGCGGCTGGTCAGCGTCGAGTCGCTCGACGTTGTCGGCGACGATGTCGGCGACTCGGACGTAGTACTTTCGCGTCGAGCCGGCGGTGTGTGGCGTCACGAGGGCCTCGTCGAGATCCCAGAGCGGGTGGTCGTCTGGCAGCGGTTCGGGGTCGGTGACATCCAGCGCCGCCCCGCCGATCCCGTCGGCCCACCGGAGTCCCTCCACGAGCGCGTCGATGTCGACGACCTCGCCGCGAGCGAGGTTGACGAGGACGGCGTCGGACGAAAGCGTCCCGATCTCCTCACGGCCGATCAATCCCCGCGTTTCCTCGGTGAGCGGACAGCACAGAACGACGTAGTCGCTTCGGGCCAGCGCCGTATGGAGGTCGTCGGAACCGAATACCTCGTCTGTCGGGCCGCCGGCCTCCGGGCTGCGCCGAATCCCGAGCGTCGTCACGTCGAACGGTTCCAGTCGGTCCGCGATCGCTCCGCCGATCGCGCCCAGTCCGACGATCGTAACCGTCGATCCAGAGAGCTCGGTCGGACGGGGCGTCTGCCATCGGTCGGCGCGGGCAGCCTCGTGCAGCCGTCGTGAGAACGTCAACATCGCGCCGATGGCGTGTTCGGACGCGCTCGCTGTGTGGACACCAGCGGCGTTCGTTACCGCGATACCGTACTCGTCGAGGGCATCGAGCGGCAGGTGTTCGGTACCGGCGAACACACACGCAAAGAGCCGGAGGTCGGCTGCCCGATTCAAAAGCGCCGGATCGATCGATCGTCCGGTCACCACGTCCGCGGACGCGATCTCTTCGTATTCTTCCGCCGGCGTCGCCGCGTGACGGACGGTGTGTCCGTCCAGCCGATCGCGAAGCGTTTCGGCGTACGATGCCGACGACAGTCCGTTAACCCCCTTTCGCAAGACGAGGACGTCCATATTCGGGTTCGTCGACCGGAGGTGTTAATTCACTCGGTCGTTCCGGTCGGCCCGGTAGGTCGCCGGCCCTGTCGAGCTATTCGCCGACGAACTCCGGCTCGTCGTCGCTCCCGAAGGCCGCATGGCCGCGAGCGAAGTCCTCCGTGTTCGTAAGCCGGGCGATCGACCCGGCTTCGTCTGCGAGTTGGGCATCCAGCGGGGTCTCGAAACTCTGTGTGAGCAGTCGTTTCGTCTCCGCGTACCCGTTCGTCGGACCCGAAGCGAGTCGAGCGGCTTCGTCGGCGAGTCGGCCGTCGAGTTCCCCGTCGTCGACGACCTCCGTGACGAGTCCGATCTCCTCGGCCTCTCCCGAGCTGATCGGTTCGTCCCGGAACGCGATCTCTTGAGCCCGACGGAATCCGACCAGCCGCGGAAGGAGATACGTCGAGCCGCCGTCACCGGAGAAACCGATCCGGGGATAGGCGAACTCGAAGCGTGCGGACTCGGCGGCCAGAACGATATCACCGCAGATCGCCGGTCCGAACCCCCCGCCAGCGGCGACCCCGTTGACCCCGGTGACGACTGGTTTCGGCGCGTGAACGAGCTGACTGACGAACTCGTGAAGCCCGTTCGCGAGCGAGCGGATGATCGGTTCGTCGCTGCCGTCACCGGAGAGCATCGTCAGATCGGCACCGGTGTTGAACGTCGCCCCGTTAGCCGTGAGCGCGATACACCTGACGTCGTCGTCGCTTGCGAGTTTCTGGGCCGCATCCGGTAACTCCTCTCCCATCCGTTCGTTTATCGCGTTGTGTGCGTCCGGGCGATCGAAAACGATCCGGCCGACGCCGTCTTCGCGGGTGCACTCGATGGTTTCGTATGCCATACCGCCACGTCGAATGCCCGTCCCCTTACGCTTACCCCCTGTCGGCGGCCTCCGCTAGTCGAACCGCCTGTCAACGCTTTCGGCGTGGGCCTCTAGCCCCTCCGTTCGAGCCAGCGTCGTCACCGTCTCGCGGAGGTCCGAGAGCGCACCGCCATCGAGTTTCTGAACGGTCGTCGACCGCAGGAAGTGATCGACCGAGAGTCCGCCGGCGACCTTCGCCAACCCGCCCGTCGGGAGGACGTGGTTCGGTCCCGAAGCGTAATCGCCGGCCGCGACCGGAGAGTATCGGCCGAGAAAGACGCTTCCGGCCGAATCGATCCGATCGAGGATTCCCTCTTCGTTCTCGGTGACGATCGAGAGGTGCTCGGCAGCGTACTCCTCAGCGAAGAGGACCGCCTCGGACATCGAACGGGCCAAAAGGACGCCCGAGGCGTCGTTTTCCAGCGCGGCCTCGATAACGTCTGATCGCTCTCTGTGTTCCGTCTGTCGCTCACAGGCGGTGACGACCGCCTCGGCTGTCGCTTCGTCGTCGGTCACACAGACGACGGATGCGTTGGGGTCGTGTTCTCCCTGTGCGAGCATGTCGGCAGCGACCAGCTCCGGGTCCGCGGTGTCGTCACAGACGACGAGCAACTCGGAGGGGCCGGCGAGGAAGTCGATCTCGACGTCGCCCCGTACCGCGGCTTTCGCCGCAGTCACCCATCTGTTTCCGGGCCCGACGATCTTCTCGACCGCCGGGATCGTCTCGGTCCCGTACGCGAGGGCGGCGATCGCCTGTGCACCGCCGGATTGGTACACTGCGTCGGCGCCGGCGACATGCGCTGCCGCGAGCGTCGCTGGCGGAAGGTCCTCCGCGGGTGGCGTCACGACGGCGACGTGATCGACACCGGCCACGTTCGCGGGAATAACGCCCATGAGGACGCTGGAGGGATAACTCGCGGTACCTCCGGGGGCGTACACGCCGACGCGTTCGATCGGTCGGTAGCGGCGGCCGAGTTCCCGCCCGTCGAAGGTCTCCCGCCAGTCCTCCGGTAGCTGCCGTTCGTGAAACGCGCGGATATTCTCGGCGGCGGTCTCGATCGCCCGCCGAACGTCGGGATCGACCGACTCGTAGGCGCGTTCCGTTTCGTCTGTGACCTCGAGGGCACCGATTTCGACGTCGTCGAAATCGCTGGCGTAGGCCCGGAGTGCGGCGTCACCCTCCGAACGCACGCGGGAGACGATCTCGTCGACCGACGATTCGATCTCGCTCACGCCGGCGTCGCGGTCGAAGAAGGCCGCCCGCTCGGACGGTGAGAGATCGCTGACGGCTCTGACATCCATACGTGAGCCTCGTCGTCGGATCGGAAAGCGGTTTCCCTCCGTACGTCTGATCCGAACGATTCGACAAAAACACTATCCCTTCAGACTCCATAGACGGTATCAATGCTGAGTGCCGTCATGGAGGATTACATCAAAGCGATCTACGCTATCGAAAACGACACCGAAGAGCGTGTCGGAACCTCCGAACTCGCCGAATATCTCGACGTCACCTCGCCGACGGTCTCGAGTATGCTGAAGAAGCTACAGGAGCGAGGGCTCGTCGACCGCGAGGAGTACCGGGGCGTCACGCTCACCGAGGAAGGTGAGATCGTCGCCCTGGAGATTCTGCGCCACCATCGCCTTCTGGAGTCGTTTCTGACCGAACAGCTCGATTACGACTGGGCCGACGTCCACGAGGAGGCCGATCGGCTGGAACATCACGTCTCCGAGGAACTCACGGCGCGGATCGCCGACGCGCTGGATAACCCCGGCGTCGATCCGCACGGCGATCCGATCCCGGACGCCGATCTGAAGCTCCCGGATTCGGAGACGACGGACCGGCTTTCGAACGCCAGGGAGGGTGACCGAACCGTCGTCCGTCGGATTCGACATCAGGGCGATGAGGAGCTCAGATACCTCTCGGCCGCCGGGATCGAGCCGGACGTCGAAATCGAGATCGTCGAGGTCGCACCGTTCGGACTCGTAACCGTTCGGACGCCCGACGGCGAACAGAGCCTCCCCGAAGAGATCGCTCGGCTTATCGAGATCGTCCCAGCCGCCGGGGGCGATAACGAAGCCGAAGCCTGAACGGAACCCGCCGGTTCACTGCTGTAGCGGACGAATACCGGCGACCGCGAGCACGGATCGAACAGTGAGAAAGACGATCAACCCGCCGCCGAGGAGCATCGTCGGCGCCGAAAGCATCGCCGCCGTCTCCGAGGTGACGACAAGTTGTGAAAAGCCGCGAACGAGAAAGCTCAAAAGCACGAGCCCGAAAGCGAGCAGCGAGAGCTGAACGAAGGTCGTCTGTTTCATGTGATCGGTTTCAGTTCCCCGTGAACGACATACCCACCCGGCGACCTATAGCGTAACGGTTAGAGATACCCCTCGTCTTCGAGCCCGTCTATCACGTCGTCGACGAGTCCTTCGACGGTCTCGTAGGGAAAGTCCTGGTTCCCGTTCGATCTGGCGTTGAGTTCCATCGCCGTCATCGAAAAGTCACCGGATTCGAACGTCGTTCCCGGGCCGTCCGGCAACGCGGGCAGAAGATCCATCGGACCGGTAACCGGGTAGTCGGCACCCTCGAACGCCTCGATGAACTGCTCTCGGAGATCGTCTCTGTCGACCATATGACCGGGCATAAGCGAGACGTAGTTGAAGCTTTTCGTTTCGCGTAATCGTTATATCGCCGGACGCGACTATCGTTCATGAAATTACGTCCGGCGGTATTAGCAACTCGAAGGGGACGCCTTTCGACCGGCCACCCCGGTGAGGGGTTTTATGTCCGTGACGAACGTCGCGGCAGTAGATGGCTTCCGACGAAAGAGACGTACCGGACGAACCGGAAGATCTCCTCGCAAAGCTGTTCCGGAGCGGTCGAGTGAACGCGATCGTCTCGTGGATTCTCGTCGGTGTTCTCGCGTTAGTGTTTCTCGAGAGTCTCATCGAGTTCGACTGGCTCTGGATCCTGTTCGTCGCCGTAACTGCCGTGATCGTCCTCGTACCACCGGTCGCCTACCGGGATTGGCAGATGATGCTTCCGTGGGAGATACTCCTTCTCGCGCTGATGCCGATCCTGATTCGAGCGCTCTTCGGTGGTGAACTCGGAACGTTCGCGTACTACCTGTCGGTCGCCGGGCTGGCGCTCATCGTCACTGCCGAGTTGCATACGTTTACCACGGTCCGGATGACCCACTGGTTCGCCATCGTCTTCGTCACGATGACGACGATGGCGGCCGCCGCCGCGTGGGCCGTCATCCGGTGGAACGCCGATCGATTGCTCGGAACGGAGTTCCTCACCGAACCAGGAATGTCGGCGGCAGAGGCGAACGCGGCGCTTATGGTCGAATTCATCTGGGTGACGGCCGCCGGACTCGTCGCCGGCATCCTCTTCGATGCGTACTTCAAACGTCGAGGTCGCAAGCTCGGCAGACAGCTCACGGGGGCACTCCGGCGATGAAGACGCCCCCACGACCGTCGGTTCGGAACCAGCGTCGACTCACGCGGGGAATGCAACTGGTGCTGGTCGGAATCATCGTCTACGGGATCGTTTATGCCGAACCGAAGGCGATCACGAACGGGAGCATTTCGCTTTTAATCACGTTCGTACCGGCACTCTTAGAGCGAAATTATCGTGTTCCGCTGGACCCGTGGCTCGGCCTCTGGATCACTCTCGCCGTCTTTTTACACACGATGGGCTCGGCCGGTCTCTACGGACAGATCGGGTGGTGGGATCATCTGACACACGCCATGTCGGCGTCGCTCGTCGCCGGCGTCGGCTACACGTTCGCCCGCGGTGTCGACCTCCACAGCGATCGGATCCACCTCCCGAAACGTTTCTTTTTCGTCTACGTCCTCGTCGTCGTGCTCTCGTTCGGCGTCCTCTGGGAGCTTTTCGAGTTCGGACTGGATATCGCCGCCGACGCGACCGGAATCACGATGCCGCTCGCACAGCACGGCCTCGACGACACGGTCTTGGATCTGATGTTCAACTCCCTCGGTGCACTTCTCGTCGCGGCGTTCGGACAGGCACATCTCACCGGCGTCGCCGAACGGGTCCTCGAAGAGCGCTTCGGGGGCGACCTCGGTGGCCGTCGACCTTGATCCCGTTCGAAGAGCGAGAAAACCCCGAGACAGCTCGGGGTCCGCTTCGCGGACTATCTTTTTATATCGACCCTGAAAGGGAGAGATATGGACGGACCTGATCGGGAATCCGATGACGCTGGCGACGAGTTCGAGATCGACGACGTTCTCCAGCAGCTCGAAGCGATCGAGTCGACAGCGATCGAGTCCGAAACGCAACGGGAAGTACAGAGAGCGAGGCACATGCTGGAGCGAGTTCCCGGCGGCAAGCGAATCCGAAAGTACACGACCCGAGATATCGCCGAAGGGTTCGTCGGGGGAATCATCTTCTCGCTCCCGCTTTTGGTCGAGGACGGGGTCTTCGAGATCGCGGAGTGGTTCACGACGGCGACCGCTGGTCCGATTCCCGTCTTTCTCCTGATAAACGTGCTGTTCGTCGTCGTTCTCACCGCCGGATTACTCTACTATACGGACATCAGACAGATCGAGATCACGAGGCCGATCTTCGGAGTCGTCCCCCGTCGGCTCATCGGTGTGTTATCGATCTCGTTTCTCGTCGCCGGGGGCTCGATGCTGCTTTGGGGTCGGCTCCACGCGGAGGATCCAGCCGGGATCGAGGTGTTCGCCCGGATCACGGTAATCTGGGCCGCGGCCGCCTTCGGAGCGACGCTCGGTGATATTCTCCCGGGCGAAAGCGGCGGTGAAGATATAAACGATCTCGTCGGTTGAGCCGGCGAACTCCGGCCTCCGTGTACTTCGAGGAAATGTGATTCGACGTCTTCGAGGAAACGTTAGGCGTCTTCGACGATTCCATCCAGTAGCGCGGCGATGTTATCCGACTCGATGCCTTCTACCTCTTTCGGATAAACGCCGATCGCGACGAGGTGATCGTTCTCGGTCTGAACGCTCTCGGTGATGTGTATGTTCACGTCGGCCGTCATGCCGTTGAACGCCGCCTCGGCCTCGAACAGTGACTCCGTCGTTTCCTGATCGAGGACGGTCGTCTCTTCATCGGAGACGTGTTCGGCATCGCTTATATCGTCGAAGTCGGCTTCGAGTAGATCGATGAGTTCCTCGGAGGACATCTCGGCGATCGGGTTGAGTTCCTGTCCGACGATCGAGATCTGTGGCGACGTCAAAACCACGAACGCTGCCGCCTGGACGGTCCCGATCGGACCGAGGTCGATTCCCTTTTCGTGTTCGGTCAGGTAGTTCGTCACCCGGACGTCCTCGGAGACCCCCCCGACTTCGAACGTTTCTTCGACGACGATGTCGTCGATACCGACCTGTTCGTATCCGGTCTCTTCGCGCACGGCCGGATCGACGCCCGCCGGCGACGCCTCGTGTTCGTCCATTCCGACGACCCCCAGACAGCCGGCGATACCGACCGTCGCGACTCCCCCCGCTACGGTGAGCAGCTCTCGTCGTTTCATTTGATAGATCTGATGGCTCCGGGGGATATGTGTCTGTCGGCCGAGTGACACCAATCCGTTCGCCCGAACCAAAACGGGAATCCGGCCGCGTGCGACGAGCGACGATGGCTGCTTTGATGTATGAACGGATACACTACCACGTATGCCATCCGAATCGAGCCGCGATGTCGTATTGCCGTTCGAACAGTACGACGATATCGACGATATCTGCGCGCTCGCGAAATACGCAGAGGAGCTGGGATACGGCTTTCTGACGACCGGCGAGACGACTGGACGAAACGTCCCCATGGTGTTGAGCGTTCTCGCACGAGAGACCGAAACGATCGGGATCACTGACGATGTCATCTCGCCGTACTCTCGATCGCCGGCGCTTTTGGGCCAGACGGCGGCGACGATGCAGGAGCTAAGCGGCGGTCGCTATCGGCTTCGGATCGGGGCCTCCTCGCCAGCGCTCGCCGAGAAGTGGCACGGCGTCGAGTTCGATCGGCCGCTCCGACGGATCAGAGAGACGATCGAGATCGTACGGCAGGTTCAATCGGGCGAGCGGCTCGATTACGACGGCGAGATATACACGCCAGATGGGCTCGCGTTGACATGCCCGACGCCGGAGGAGCCGGCACCGGTCGATGTGGCTGCCCTCGGCCCGAAATCGACCGAACTCGCGGGGCGGTTCGCCGACGGCTGGGTCCCACAGCTCATTCCCTACGACGGACTGCTCGAGCGGATCGAGGATCTCCACCGCGGCGCCGACCTCGGTGATCGAAGCGTCGAGGACGTCAGAGTCGCCTACCACCTGCGATGTTGTGCTCTCGAAGACGGTGAGAAGGCCCGCGAATACGCCCGCTCGCAGATCGCCTTCATGATCGCTCTCTATGGCCCGTTCTACCGGAAGGCGATCGCCGAAGCCGGCTGGGAAGACGTCGCCGAAACGGTCAGGAGTAATTGGCTCGACGGCGAGAAGGAAGCCGCGATCGATGCCGTCCCGGACGAACTGCTCGGGGAGGTCGTCGGCGCCGGCACACCCGAGGAGGTATGCCGACAGATCGAGCGTTTCGAAGCGATCGAGGAGGTCGATGCGGTCCAGATCGGGTTCTTTGACGGGATGGACGATACGGAGCGTCGACGGACGCTCGAAGCGGTCGCCCCCTGAAGGCGGAATCGATTCGAACGGGCGTGGCTATCGCTCGGCTCGGCTCCGGTGTCGAAGCGACCACCCGACGATTCCGAGTACGAGCGCGATAAGAACGGTCCCGACGATCCCCGCCGGCTCCGGAACAAGAACCGTCCCCGGAAGCCGTCGCCACGCCAGTATCTCGATGCCGGTGACGACACGGAGGCCGATGACGACGACTAACACTATCGGGACGACGTAGGAGACGAGGATCCGAACGAGCCTGCTTTCGACCTGTGACCGGAGCGCACCCCGGTCCTGACTCCACGCGAAGATGCCGACGAGAGCCAGCGCGCTCAGCGGTAGCCCGAACGTTCCGACGGTCGAATCGAGCACGTCGAGGAACGGCCTGCCGAGCACGGAGAGCTCGAACCGGCTGTAGCTCAGCGCCGACGGCAATCCGGCGAGCAAAATCCCGCCGGTCACGACGGCGCTCGCCCGGCGACGTGACCACGTGGTGGCTCGCATGACGCCCGCGACACCGACTTCGAGCATCGAGACAGAGGGCGCGATCGCGGCGAAAAACAGGAGCCCGAAAAAGCCGGCCCCGACGCCCGCCCCGAACGGCATCGCTTCGAAGGCTACCGGGAGCGTACTGAACGCGAGTTCGGAGCCGGCCGCCGGTTCGAGCCCGAACGAAAAGACGATCCCGAAGATGAGTATGCCCGCGAGCAAGGCGACGGTGAGATCGGCGACTGCGATCACGATCGAGGGACGCACCACGTCCGACTCGGGTGCGAGATAGCTCCCGTAGGTGAGCAACACGCCCATCCCGACGGAGAACGAAAAGAACACCTGTCCGAAGGCAGCGCTCCAGATGCCGGGGTCGGCGAGCACCGACACGTCGGGTGCCAAAAAGAACCGCAGCCCGTCGAGAAATCCACCGAGCGTGACGGCGTATCCGACCAGTCCGACGAGGACGACGAACGTCATCGGCACCAGGACCTTCGCCATTCGTTCGATCCCGTCTTGGACGCCGAGGGAGACGATCGCACCGACGACGAGCGTAGAGACGACGAAAAAACCGACCGGCTGGTACGTTCCGGTGAACGAATCGAAGGAGGTCTCCGCACCCGTCACGGAGAACGTCACGAACGCGAGTACCCAGCCGGTGATGACGAGATAGTAGCTCAACACGGCGAGGACGGAGCCACCGATGAGCCAGCCGGCGATTTCGAACTCCGAGCGCACCTGCCGGCAGGCGGTTACGATATCCGCCCTCAGCGAGCGTCCGACGGAAATTTCGAGGATCATGAGCGGAACGGCGAACGCGAAGGCCGCAATGAGATACGGGACGAGATACGCACCGCCGCCGTTCTGTCCGACGACCGCCGGGAATCGCCAGATGTTGCCGAGCCCGACAGCCGCCCCGATCGCGGCGAAAATGAATCCGACACGTGAGGACCACTGTTCCATTGAAAGCGATATCGAAATCCAGCGGCTTAACCATGGATGTATCGGCTGACGGTCGCGTGGGGATTTTCAGTCCGTCGTCACGGATCCGAAGCCGGCAGTCTTTTGCGGCAGCCATACCACGGGGGAGTATGAGCGAAGACAGAGACATCACAGACCCCGAGAACCCGACCGTAACGCTCCGGACGAACCACGGTGACATCACGGTCGAGCTGTTCGAAAAGCGTGCCCCTCGAACGGTCGAGAACTTCCTCGGTCTGGCGCGACACGACCCCGCCGCCGACGAATCGCCCGCACCCGGTACCAACACGTGGGAGGATCCCGAAACCGACGAGATTCGCGGTGACTCACTGTACGAGGGCGTCGTCTTCCACCGAGTCATCGACGATTTCATGATTCAGGGCGGTGACCCGATCGGAACTGGCCGCGGCGGCCCCGGCTATCAGTTCGACGACGAGTTTCACGACGACCTGACTCACGACGGACCCGGGATCCTCTCGATGGCGAACGCCGGTCCCGATACGAACGGCAGTCAGTTTTTCATCACGCTCGCCGCGACACCGCATCTCGACGGTAAACACGCCGTCTTCGGGCAGGTAATCGACGGAATGGACGTCGTCGAGGAGATCGGCTCGCTCCCGACCGACCGGAACGATGCCCCACAGGAGACCGTCGAGATCGAGTCAGTCGAGATCGACGGGTAACCCGGCTCTCACTCCTCCGTCTGTAAGGCGTACTGCAACACGGCCAGCGCCGACCGGCCGTCTCTGAGTTCGCCGACGATCGCCCGGTCCCTGAGATCCTCGAACGTCGTCGTCTCGACGGCGATCGACTCGTTGTGATCGAGGTTCTGCTCGGTCGTCGGCGTACACCCGTGAGCGACGGCGTAGTGGAACACGGAGTCGAAAAGCCCGTTCGCTGGCTCGTACGTCGCGATCTGTTCGACGACACCGGCCTCGTATCCGGTCTCCTCGCGGAGTTCGCGTCGCGCGGATTCCCGAACGTCGGTGTCCTCACCCTCGAGTCCACCGGCAGGGAGCCCGTAATTTATCCGGGAAACCGCCTGTCGCCACTCGCGGATGACGACGACGTCGCCGTCCTCGGTGAACGGTAACACGACGACCGACGGCGGCTCCGAAACGTAATGAAAGTCGGTTTCGGTCCCGTCCGGCAGCCGGACGTCGTCGCGGACGACGTCGAAGCCCGGACAGCTGTAGTCGGTCTCGGATCGCAGCGTCTGCCACGTGAGCTCTTCGTCCATACCGACCGTCCGAGCGGAGTCGTTGAAAACCCTGCCCAAGGAGCGTCACATCAGCCGCCGTCGGCGCCGTCGACCCACTCGAAGTAGCGGTGATAATGGTCGGCACAGCCGGGGTTGAAACGCGTCTCACAGTTCGGACAGGCTTCCGTCGCCATGTACTCGGCAGCGGTCAGCTCAGCTCGACAGACGCCACAGCGGACAGCGGGCTCGCTCCGGCGTTCCGTCGGCCACGGCTCCGGCGGATGATCCGCGAGCGCCTCGTGGCACCTGAAACAGGCGTAGTACCCCTCACAGCAGCCGAACCTGAGAGCCACCACGTCCTCGTCGGCTCCGTAGTGGACACACCGCGTCTCGGTGTCGATTCCGACACCCCGTACGGTCTCTTTGGACACGTTCGTCAGTTAGCTTCTGAGCGCTTAACACCACGGCTTCGGGGACCGTCGTAACCGATATACCGGTCACCGCTGGGACGGACCGGCACCGATCGATAAGAGACGACGATCTGTATGAGCCGTCAGCGGACGGTGAGCAGCAGAAGAAACGTCCCATACGAGCCGATGGTCGCGAAGATCGGAACGACGTTCTGCATGATCACGACGCGGGCGGTCGTCGAAGGATCGAAAAGCTCCGACGCCGACGGCACTTCATCGGGGTCCTCTTCGCCGATCGGCTCCGGTTCGATCTCCTCTGACACCGTCGGGTCGCCGACGGTCGGCGTCCCCTCGTCCGCGGTCAACGCGCCGACCGACGCCGGCGGCGCTTCCTTCCGTCGAACGGTATCCGCGACCTTCGTCGTCCGCGTCGCTCGACCCCACCCGAGACCGACGATCGACATCGTTGCGATGACGACGAAACTCGCCGGAATCCCGATCGCCGACAACCCGATGACGAGTATCGAACTGACCGTCGCGACGACGATCGCCGCGGTCAACGGGAGATGCGTGATATCGTTTCCGAGCGTCTCCATCGTGCGGCGGGCGATCGTGAACGCGCCGAGCGCGACGGCGACCGAGCCGATCAGAATGCCGACGTTCATATCGAGCCGACCGCTCCCGACAAGCGGCGCGATGGCGTTCGCGATGTTGCTCGTCCCGGAGCTAAAGGCCATGATACAGCCGATACCGATGACGACCGTGGAGCCAACCAGTTCGCGGCGGGTGGTTCCCGGGCCGGCGACGGGGCGGGGAAACGCCCCGCTTCGATCGAATTCGATCAGCGGACCGTCGGTTTGATCGATCGCGATGAGGTTGTCGAGATAGACGTAAAAATACCGACCGATCATCCCCGAGACCCAAAAGCCGATGATCGGCGCGACGATCCACCACGAGACGATTTCACCCAACACGGCCCAGTTCAGCTGCCCGGAGGCGAGCCCGAGCCCGGCGATCGATCCGACCGCGGTCATCGACGTCGAGGCCGGGACGCCGAAGACGTTCCCGACGAAGAGCGCGCCGCCGATGAAAAAGAGGACGGCGATGCTGGCAGGTAGGGTAAAGACGGCCGGATCTTGAATGAGTTCCTGACCGAGCGTATCGACGACGCGGCGACCGATCGTCCACGCGCCGACGAAGAAGAAAATCGACATGAGCCCGGCCGCGAAGACCTTCGTGATGACGGCTGCACCGACCGCCGGAGCGAAAGCGGGTCCCGTGGTCGCACCGCCGATGTTGTACGCGACGAAACAGGCGACGACGACGCCGATCAAAAACAGGAGCGAATCGAGCATTCTCCTTTCCGACCTCGTCCCCGAGGGGCAAATATATGTCCACTCGCTCCCGTCGACACCGGCCTCGAGGATCGATCAGATACCCCAAAAGTGCAGCAATCCGAGGGTTGTGACTACCGTCAAAAGCAACTGTAGGGGCGCACCGACCCGGAAGAAATCGCCGAACGTGTAGCCGCCGGGACCGTAAACCATCAGGTTGGTCTGATAGCCGATGGGCGTGAGCATCGCCGTCGAAGCGCCGAACGTCACCGCGAGAACGAACGTGAAGGGGTCGGCACCGATCGCCTCGGCCGCCTCGATAGCGACGGGAATCATGAGGACGACACTCGCGTTGTTGCTCACGACGTTGGTGACGAGTGCGGTGAACAGATAGAACACTCCGAGTATGAGCGCCGGTGAGAGCCCGACGGTAAAGACCAGAAGCGTCGTCGCGAGCCACTCCGCTGTGCCCGTCCGTTCCATGGCAACACCGAGCGGGATGAGCCCCGCAAGCAGAAAAATGACGCTCCAATCCACCGAGCTGTACACCTCGTTGGGTCGGACACAGCCCGTCGCGACCATCGCGATGATCCCCCCGAGCGCGCTGACGACGATCGGGAGGACATCGAGTGCAGCGAGTCCGATGACGACGCCGATGATGCCGAGCGCGACAGGGATACGGTTGTACCGGAAATCCGGAAGTGTTAGCTCTTTCGCGAGGATGAAATTCCGGTCGTTCGCGAATCGTTGGACGGTGCTTTCGGACGCCTGGATGAGTAGCGTATCCCCGGCACGGAGCCTTCGTTCGTCCATCCTGACGTGGATGATCTCGCCGCCACGTCGGATCGCAAGCACCGTCGCATCGTAGCGCTCTCTGAAATTCAGCGATTCCAGTGTCCCCCCGAGAACGGTCGCCTCCGGAGAGATGACGATCTCGACGAGCCGCTGGTCGGCCTCGGGTTCGACGTCGGCTTCTTCGGCCTGTAACCGGTCTTCGGTTACTTCGGCATCGGGAGCGAGTTCCAGATCCTCCGTTTCGATGAGTGTGAGCAGGCTCTCCTGATCGGTCCGGAGGACGAACACGTCACCGGCCCGGACCTCCTTGCGAGCCAGCGGCTCGGTGAACACTCGATCGTTCCGGACCAGCTGTACGATGTCCGCGTCGATGTCAAGTTCGATGAAACACTGATCGACGGTCTTACCGACGAGCGGGGAGTCCGCAGTGACGACGACCTCGGTCAGATATTCGGTCATCTCGAAGCCCTCGATGAGCTCGTCGCTCATCTTGATCCGCTCGGGGATCAATAGCCGACCGATGGTCGCCAGATAGACGACGCCCGTCACGAGGACGAGCACGCCGAGCTGTGTGAACTCGAACATCGAGAACGGTCGATCGATGAGCCGCCCGGAGACGTCCGACGCGAGGATATTCGTCGAGGTGCCGATGAGCGTCAACATCCCGCCCAGCATCGCGGCATACGAAACCGGGATGAGCAGTTTCGAGGGGGAGATCCCGGTCTTTTTCGAGAGCGTGTTCACCATGGGGATCATCACCGCGACGACCGGCGTGTTGTTTATAAAGCCGGCCGTCCCACCCGAGAGACCCAGTACGGCGAGGAGTTGTTTGTACGGGCTCTCTCCGTATCGATCGGCGATCGCGTTGCCGACGATGTTTATCAGCCCCGATCTGCGGATCCCCTCGCTGAGGACGAACATAGCGAGGACGGTGATCGTCGCCGGACTGGAGAACCCGCCGATCCCCGTCGCCGAATCGACGCCCGTCCACGGTTCGAGTACGACGAGTACAAAGAGAACGGCGAGCGCAGTAATGTCGATCGGCACCGGTTCGAACACGAAAAAGAGGAGCGCACTGACGATGATAGCGAAGAGGAGTATGATCTCGGTAGTCAGTGGCGGGATCTCCCCCGCCGTCTGTGCAACCGCGACCAGATTCATCCTCTTATATCGAACACCGAGGATATAAAAATCCCTCCGACTGTGGTGCCACATCGACGTCTCTCGGGCGATAGGGATTATCGTCGGCGCTCATACGTTTCCGGTGCCGAACCGAGACACCGTGCTGAGAGGCGGGCATCGAACCCCCGGGTGGCGACGATAATCCCTATCAGATACCTCGCAGCCAGGGAACGAACGTCTCGCCGATGAAGCCGGCGTACTCGACGATCCCGAGCACGAGCGAGATCAAAAGGACGACGACAACGGGGATTCGCACCAGCCAGATCCAGTACGTTCCCAGCGAGCCGAGCGAGCCGATCCCGAGGACGAAGCGTAGAAGCCTCTAGACGTTGGGGATCACTTCGTCGCCGAACAGCTCGATCGAGGAGTGGACGTCCTCCGGCGGCAGGCCGGGGAACTGCGTCCGGATGAAGATGTTATCGAGATCCATCGCGTCTCTGTATCGTTCGATGTCCGCACAGACTTCTTCGGGCGTTCCGACGAGGAACCGCTCGTGTTTGAGCTTCTCCCACGGTGAATCGAAGTCGTCGCCGCCGATGACGTCGTCCTGTCCCCAGTTGCTGTAACTCTCGTATTTGCCCATCAGCGACTCCCGGACGCGCTCTTCGGCTTTTTCGGTCGTTTCTGCGACGTACGCCTCCCGGACGAAGCCGACGGTACCCGCATCGAGATCCTGCTTTTCGCGCTCGTCGCGGAAGTCTTCGACCTGTCGCTGTGCGAGCCCGAAGGGGACGTGGGCACCGAGGAACGCGTCCGTCATCCGCCCGGCCCGCCGGACGCTGGATTCGTTGCTGGCGCCGGCCCAGATCGGCGGGCGTGGGTTCTGGATCGGTTGCGGCCGAATCGAGACCTCCTCGAGTTGGAAGTGTTCGCCGTCGTAAGTGACGCTGTCTTCGGTCCAGAGCCGCTTTATGATCTCGACTCCCTCGACGAACCGACCGACCGCGTCCTCGCGATCGACACCGAAGACGTCGTACTCCTTCTGTCGGTAGCCCAGCCCGACGCCCATACTGAACTGGCCGTCGGTGAGGAGATCGAGCGTCGCGCCTAACTCCGCGATTCTCGCCGGGTTGTGATAGGGCAACAGCACCAGCGTCGACACCAGCCGCATATCCCCGATATGCTCGGCGATGTGCGAAAGGCAGGCTTCGTTGAGCAGGTACTGATCGTCGTCGGTGAAGTGGTGCTCGCCGATGCTTATATAGTCGAACCCCGATTGCTCCGCCAGTTCGGTCTGTGTGATCAACTCCCCGCCGATCCCGCGGAGATCGCGGTCGGCGTCGAACTGCGTGACTGCCAGAAGGCCAAACTCCATATCTATGAGATATCTCCGGACTCGGTAATGTATTTTTGGGCGCGAAGCCGAAACCGCAGGAACGACGGGGAAACGGTTAATAATACGACGACCCTCATGGTACTTTGTATCATGAGTTCAGCTAGCATACTTTCGGCGGTCGATCGTGAGGAAATCCCGTCGTTTTCGTTTACCAAAGCGGATCGCGATCAGACGTCGGAACGGTACGAACTCGACTCGATCACGGTACAGGGCGTCACCGAGGACGGGAGACCGTTCAGCAAAGCGCGGATACCGACCGACGAGGAGGGGCGCGTCGTCATCTCCGCGGAGACGTTCGGCGAGGACGCCGAGTTAGCCTGGCTCGTGGCCAACCTCCTGGAGGAAGAGGGGTTCGAATACGTCGAGAAATGACCGCGTCGAACCGGACTACTCGTTTTCTGCCCGCAGCTGTTCGGTCGCCTCCTCGTCGAGTTCACCGTCGTCGGTGATGACGACGCCGTAATCGCGTCGGGCGATCTCGCGAGTGATCATATCGTCACGCCAGTCGTTGTAAACGCGCTCGGCCGGCCGATCGTGGGGATCACCGTAGCCGCCGCTCATCGGCGAGATACAGATGTGGCGGTCGCCGGCCGGGTACTCGTGGCTGTCGTAGCCGGTGTAAAGCTGGTCGATCTCCACGTGATCCGGAACGTCGAGCTCGTCGGGGCGTTTGCTCCGTCGAGAGTACCAGCTGGTGTCGGTTCCGCCCTCGTCCTCGCTTTTGATGTGCCAGAGCGATGCACCCGACCCGTTTCGTCCGCCGAAGGCGCCCCACGGCGTATGGTTTCCGCCGTCGCCCTCGACGGTCTGGACGACCGGCGCGAGCATCGTTGTCTCCCGGACGACCCCGTGACCGCCGCGATACTTGCCGGCGCCGTGTCCTGGACCGTCCCGCATCTCGTAGCGCTCGACGCGTAACGGATGGGACAGTTCCACGTCCTCTGTCGGCCGGTTGCGCGTGTTGTGGATGAGCGCGCCGACGCAGTCGATCCCGTCCTTGTCGGGACGGCCGCCGTAGGAGCCGTCATTGACCTCGAGATACACCCAGTACTCGCCGGGATGTTCGGGATCCTCGCCGCTGTAACTCGTGAAGAACACCTGTGCGGCGTTTCCGGCCATGATTCGATTCGGAATCGCGTTCCGCAACGCCTTGACGATGAGATCGCCCATCATGTCGACCTGCTGGATTCGGGCGTAGGCGGCGGCCGGCTGGGCGGGCTCGAAGATCGAACCCTTCCGCGTCTCGACGTTGATCGGCCGGAATGTCCCGGAGTTCTGCGGGATGTACTCGTCGTGGATATACGTGTCCATCAGGATCGCCCGGACGGTAAAGAAGACCGCGACCTTGCAGGCCCCCCAGTTCGGGACGTTGAAAGCCGTCGGGACCTGATCGTTGGAGTCGGTGAGATCGACGGTGATCTCGTCGCCCTCGATACGGAGCTTGACGTCGATCTTCAAGCGCTCGTCCTTCCAGCGCTCTTCGCGTTCTTCCTCGCTCAACCCCTCTTCGAGCCAGCTCCGGTTCCGTTTATCGTCGTCGAGGTAGGCCGTCTCGTGCCATTCGCCGTCCGGCAGATCCCGCAGTTTGCTCCGGAGTAGCTCGTCGGCGTAATCCATCAGGTCCTTGCCGGCCTGCAACACCGTCGCCAGCCCCCACTCCTCGACGAGATCGTGAAACCGCTGTTCACCGATCTTCGCCGCCGAGATCATCGCCTGGAGGTCGCCCTCGTTCATCCGGGGGGTCCGGCAGTTCTCGAGGAAGTGGTTCCAGATCTCCGTGACCCGTTCGCCCTCGCTTATCACCTTTCGCGCTTTGAACAGCTGTCCCTCGCCGTAGACGTCATAGAGGTCGACGGTGATGCCCGGCACTGCCGTTCCGATATCGAGGACGTGGGCCGTATCCGCCGACCAGGCGACGTGGTCGCCGTCGACGAAAATGGGAACGAGGATCGCGATGTCCGGCGAGTGACTGGCGCCGTAGTAGGGATGGTTGTGCCAGAAGACGTCGCCCTCGTTGATCACCTCCTCGGGATCGTCACCGCGTTCCTCCAGACACTCGTAGAACCCGCGGATATAGCCCGGAAGCGACCCGACGTGCATCGGCGTGTAGTCGCTTTCGGCGATCTCGTCGCCGTTCTTCAGGAAGAGTCCGGCGCCGAGATCTTCGCTTTCTCGGATAATCGACGAGTAAGACGAACGGACCATCTTGTGGCCCATCTCGTCGGCGATGGTGTCGAACTCGCCGCCGAGTACCTGTAAGGTCACCGGGTCGAGTTCGCGCTCCTCTAAGAGCTCTGTCTCTGCGCCGATCGATGCGTCGTCGGTGGTGTCGTGTTGGCTCATGTTAGTCCTCCTCGTAGGTCATACGGATGGCACGGGTCGGAAGCACGCTCGCCTCCCAGTCCGGCTTGACTACGACGGTACTGTCGGTCGAGTCAATCACCGCAGGCCCCTCGATAACGTGATCGGAGCCGAGCGCCGAGCGGTCGTACCGGGTCACGCTGTAGGTGCGTGCGTCCCTCGAGTCGCCGAAAGAGACGTCTGATTCGCCGCGCTCTGCGTCGGCCAGCTCCGCGCCGCCGCCGATGGTACTCGGCTCGTACGGGTGGCTCTCGGCGGTCGCCGAGACGCGGAGGTTGAGCAGTTCGATCGGATCGTCCTCGAAGTAGTGGCCATACTCCGTCTCGTGTCGTTTCTCGAATCGCTCGCGATGGCGCACCTTCCAGTCGCCCTCGACGCCGTCGAAGGGGACGTTCAGCTCGAATCCCTGTCCCTCATAGAGCATGTCGATCGACTCCTCGAGTTCGATCCGGTCGTCCTCGATACCGTCCCCACGGAGCTGATCGCGACCCCGCTTTCGAAGCGTTTTGAACCGCTCGACGACGTTGTCCTCGTCGACGTCCTCCAGCCGGCGGCTGATCGTGACCTGATTGTCGTACTGGATATCGCCGGTCAAAAGCCCCCGTGCGGAGGCGATGCCCGGTGCCGGCGGGATGAGTACTTTCGTCATTCCGAGCTCTTCGGCGAGATCGGCCGCGTGCATCGGTCCGGCACCGCCGAAGGCGACGAACGTGTACTCACGCGGGTCGTATCCCCGGCGGATGGTCTGTTCGCGGATCGCCTGGTACATGTTGCTGTTTGCGACCTCCAGCGTCGACAGCGCCGCCCGCTCGACCGTCGAGAACCGACCGTCCGTACTGGATTCGTCGACGAGATGCGTCTCGATCGCCTCGCGTGCGAGGTCGACGTCGATGTCGATCTCGCCGCCGAGGAAGTACTCGGGGTCGATCCGTCCGAGAACGACCTGAGCGTCCGTGATGGTCGGCTGATCGCCGCCCTGTCCGAGACACGCCGGACCGGGGTCCGCACCGGCGCTTTTCGGACCGACGTTGAATCCGCCGGCGCTGTCGAACCAGGCGATCGAGCCGCCCCCGCTGCCGATCGTTTCGATATCGAGCATGTTGGTGACGGTCGGGTAGTTCCCGACCTCGGCGTCGCGGGGATCTCGCTCGAGCAGCCGTTCGGGGATAACGGAGATATCTGCGCTCGTCCCACCCATATCCAGGGTGATGAGTTTCGTTTCGTTCGCGTGTTTGCCCGAAAACTGCCCGGAGAGCACGCCGCCGGCCGGGCCCGAAAGCAGGGTCGTGATCGGCTTTCTCGTCACCTGCCGAACGCTCGCGAGCCCCCCGCTCGATTGCATGATGAGTAGATCAGCGTCGAAGCCTTCCTCCTCGAGCCGGTCTTCCAGCCGGGTGAGATACTGGTTCATCACCGGTGCGAGCCGGGCGTTGATCGCCGTCGAGGCGAACCGCTCGTACTCGCGGAACTGGTTTACGACCTCGTTGGAGGTGCTGACGGTGAGTTCGGGGAACTCCTCCTGGATGAGTTCTTTCGTCCGGTCTTCGTGCGCCGTGTTCAGATACGAGTGCATATAACAGACGGCGACCGATTCGACGCCGTCATCGACCAGCTCCTCGGCCGCCTCGAGGACCTCGTCTTCATCGAGCGGTCTGATGATATCGCCGGGCGGATAGATCCGCTCCGTGATCGATTTTCGATGGCGGCGTGGCACGATCGGGTTCGCCTGCTGGGTCTGTTCGAACAGTATCGAAAAGGTGTGTTCCTTGCGGTGCCGACCGATGTGTATCACGTCCCGAAAGCCGCGTGTCGTCAACATCCCCGTCTTTGCCCCCTCGTTCTCGATGAGCGCGTTTGTCGCGACCGTCGTCCCGTGGAGAACGGTATCGACTACCTCCGGGTCGACGCCCGCGAGCTCACAGACCTCCGCAACACCCCGTGCGCTCGAGATCGACGGGTCCTCCGTCGTCGGTAGTTTATATATCTCTTCTCTGTCGTCGTGTACGAGCTGAATATCGGTGTTGGTACCGCCGACGTCAACGCCGATCTGGGTGATATCGTTAGCCATATCGCGTCACTGGAATCGCATCCGGATCAGTAATTAGCTGGGAAATAATTAAGTTTTTCCCGCATTCTCTGAATATTGTTACAACTAATTCGAAATAAATTTGGTAATCAGGCTACAGTGACGGGATGCAGATCGGGGCCTGTCGATATCTACCCCGTCGAGATACCCGATCTCAAACCCGCCCTGGAAGTCCGGGAGACGGTATCCACAGTCCGTACACCGGTAGACGTATCCGGGTGTTTCGACTGAATACCGTGTCACATGGGAACAATGGCCGCGAAGTATAAAAAACTCTGGTTCGCGAAATGTCAGAGACGTTCCAGATACGCTTTGACCGAATCGAGCGGTTCCACGTCGGCGAACTTACGGTCGAGATCCCAGAGATGCGCCTCGTGTTGCTCCTCCGAACGGTCGCCGACGCAGGTCTCGGGAACGATCGTGTGATAGCCGTGGGCGCTGGAATCGTCGACGGTCGAGCGGACACAGGCGCTCGTCGAACAGCCCGTCACGATGAGCGTGTCACAGCCCATCGACGTGAGCATCGAATCCAGTTCGGTCTCGTGGAACGAACTCGCGTGTCGTTTATCCAAGATATGATCGCTCTCGCCGACGTGACACCGCTCGTCGATCTCGACCCACTCGGTCCCGGGTTTCCACTCGGCGATCAGCGGGATTTTCTCCGTCCACAATCCCGCGTCGGCGGCCTCGGGATGGCGGTAGACGACGCGGGTCCAGAAGACGGGGACGCCCGTTTCGTGTGCGATATCGACGAGTTCGTTCGTCCGGTCGATGACCCCGGAGAGATCCGATCCCATCGGATACTCCGGATCGGTCTCGCCCTTCTGGAGGTCGACGACAACAATCGCGGGCCGCTCGCCGTAGCCGACCCGGTTTTCTCCCATCTTCGCCTCGTCGTAGATCTCGGCTTTGTCACCCATACCCGTGGTAGCTGTCGCTGATATAATGTAGTTGTCCCCCGATCCGGTGGAACTCGTCTCTCTCGCGCTTTGAAACTCGTACTACGAAAGAACGCACACACGACTCACGGAGCCGTTCGACGGATCGAACGGCAAATCCCCCGTGAGTCGATTGCATTCGATTCCGTCCGTCAGTATCACGGCCTGCGACGGGGGCGTGCTGAAGAGAGAGCGTACATCCGCGGGGCACTCTCTACAGTTAGGGATTACAATTCTCCTGCGGAGAACCGAAAAACAGTGCCGAAGGACAGGCTTCGAAAGCTCCGGGTGGCGACGATAATCCCTCTGTTACAGCGGCGCGACAGAAGTACGGAGAAGAGAGGACAGAGGTTGGGGGAGCGGTCCCGCGCTACTGGAGGCCTTCAGCGATATCGCGGAATTCTGCTTCGGTGAACGCCTTCATTGTCTCGGTTTGCGCGTTGCCGCCTTTCCCGATGGTCAGCGCGTACTTCGCGGCGGCCTCGTCGTCGGGAAAGTCGATGATAGCAACCCCGTCGTACTGACCGAACGTGAGATAAAACGCCTGGAATTCCCCACCCAGGTCTTCTGCGAGCTCTTTCGCAGACTCGATTCGGTTCGGGCTGGATTCGACGGTCGAAATCCCCTGTTCCGTGTAGTTCATTAGGGTGACGTACGTCGGCATTTCTGGTTACCTCCTTTCGGGTGATTGCGGGTGCGCCCGCTACAGAACGTTAGACGCCGGTCTACTCCTCTCGGAAGGCGCAATCAAGTACTACGCAGCCAAAGCTCTTAAAGATATGTTACCACTACACAAGACTATGCAGGAGACAGCCAGTAGCGTCGGACCGTCCTCCTCTTTCGGCAGTGTGGCCTCTTGTATCGAGAACGCTATGCCAGATCTCTGTACTCTTATATCCGTTTACGAACGCGTATCGACTCCTATATAGGCGATTCCGTCCAGACACGACCGCTAGAATCGATCTCCATTCGACCGGTGCGATGAGGCCGTTTCCCGAATGTTATCGATCCTGAAGGGCCGATTCGATCAACTCGACGAAGGCGTCGCTTTCGATCTCGTAGACCGTATACCCCTCCGGGGACCGGTACCGACCGACGTGATCGATCACCTCGCCGTCGATTCGCAGCTCCCACTCGGCTTTGTACTCCGAGTGGATGCTGGTAAAAGAGATCTCGACGTCGTGTTCCGCTTCGAGTTCCTCGACGATCTCGTATTTCAGCGTCCCGTCCTCGAATCGTGGCGGCCGGTAGGGCCTGAGTCCGTAGGACTCGAACTCCCGTTTGGCCTTCCGCCACCACTCGGGGAGTTCGCTCACCTCGACGTCCGTGTAGGGGTCGGTATCCTCGCCGGGATCGCGACTCCGCAATCGAGCGATCGCCTCGTCGCGATCGTTTTCCATACGGGAGCGTACGGACAGGTCGGGTAAAAACGTAGTGTCCGCCGACCCGCCGCCGGTCCCCGACAGGATCGCGAAGCGACGGACGGCGACAGCACTAAGTGAGTCGTTTCCGATCGATAGGGTATGTCACACACGGCAGAAAAACGGCCCGAACTCGGCGAGTTATCGATCGTCGACGCCGATTCTCACGTCAGTCAGGGGGCTCCCGAGTTGCTCCCGTACATCCCGGATCGCTACAGCGGGGCCAGAAAGATGATCGAGATCTCCGAACACCCACAGCGAGAGATCTACTCATACGGGCGGGCGAGTCCGCCGTTCGCGAACGACAGCGGAAACGTCCGGGACCGGGGCGATTTCTCGAACCTGCGGGCCGATACTCCCGAGGCGAAACTCGACGTCATGGAGCGGTTCGATATCGATCGAGCCGTTCTCACGCCCGGACAGAACATCCATCTCGCCGGTGTGAACAACGACGACGCGGCAGCGGCGCTTTCGATCGCCTACAACGACTGGGTCAGAGAGACGTTCCTCGAGGCCGACGATTCGCTGTTCGGAACGCTCTCGATCGCTCCCCAAAAACCCGAGGAGGCGGCCGCAGAGATCGAGCGGGTGGCCGACGATCCGAATTTCGTCGGCGTCCAGTTTCCGATCTCGGGGCTGACACCGCCGGCCGGCCATCGGCAGTATCTACCGATCTACGAGGCGGCAGCCGAACACGACCTGCCGATCGTCATGCACGGCGGCAACAGCAACTCCCAGGGCGTCTTCCCGGTCCAGCGAAAGTGGAGCGAGACGTTCCTCGAAGATCACGCCTTCACCTTCCCGGCGGGGATCATGTGGCAACTCATCACCGTCGTCATGCGTGGAATCCCCGAGCGGTTCCCCGATCTGGAGTTCGTCCTCCAGGAATCCGGGATCGCGTGGCTCCCGTGGATGATGTGGCGCCTCGACGACCACTACCTGCAGGTCTCCTTCGACGCTCCCGCGCTGCGGAAGTTACCCAGCGAGTACATCAAAGAGCAGTTCTACGTCACGACACAGCCGCTCGGCCACACCGACAATACCCGGCATATGGCGATGGCACTCGAGTTGGCCGGCGGCGCCGAGACGATCATGTTCGCCTCCGATCACCCGCATCCGGATTTCGACACGCCCGACGAACTCTTCGAGAACCTCCGATCGCGGTTCGAACCGGAAGAGATCCGCCGTATGATGGGTGAGACGGCGAGTGAGGTATTCGGACTCTAACATGGTCGAACGCCACGAGGTCGCGACGACGGCCGATTTCGAGACGGACGGTGATCGCGTATTCGTCGAGATCGACGAACTCGAGGTCACCGTCTTTCTGATCGACGGCGAGTATCACGCGCTCGTGAACTACTGTCCACACCAGGGCGCACCGCTGTGTGAAGGCGAATTGACGGGTGAAAGCACCGTCGACGAGGACTGGAACTGGACCTACGACGACACCGAGCGACACGTCCGCTGTCCGTGGCACGGCTGGGTATTCGACGTGACGTCGGGCGAGAGCACCGATGCAGACCGGTATCGGATGCCGAGCTACGAGGTCGAAGTCGAAGACGACACGGTGTACGTCCTTCGGTGAGGCGTTCGGAAGCGGTCGGTCGACGGACAGAAACGGAAGCGATCGACCCCGAAGCGTATTCATCCCTCGGCGACGACGGACTCGATATGCAGTATCTCTCCCTCGACGTCCTCCAGGACGACTGTCCCCTGACGGAGGTGACCCGGTCACACGACGTGACGTGTACGACGCCTTACTGGCGATTTATAGAGGAACTCGGTCAGTGGGAACTGCGAGTCCACGTGGAGGCGCCCGACGGCCCGGAGTTGGAAGCCGGACTCGAGCGGCTTCGAGACGACGATGCGATGCGACGTTTCGAACTGCGTCGAAAGGCCGACTCGACGGCGTTCGTCCGGGTCGCGTTCGAGGAGACGGCCGCCATCGGGACGGTGTCGAGACACGACGGCTACGTGATCGGGCCGTTTCACAACACCGACGGCTGTGAGCGCTGGCATCTGGGGTTCGACACCCGGATCGACGCCGAAAACGCCCTCTCGGATCTCGATCGCCACGAGGAATGTATCGTCCGAAAGCAGTGTCGACTCGATACGGCCCTCGAGTACGATCCGATTCGCTACTACGAGACGGCGAACGCGCTCTTAGAGAGCTGTCGACAGCTCACAGAACGAGAGTACGTCGTGTTACAGACCGCCGTCGAGATGGGCTATTACGAGACACCCCGGGAATCGACACTCACGTCGATCGGCGAGCAACTCGGCGTCTCCGATGTGGCCGTCTCGAAGACGCTGCGCCGGGGCGAGCGAAAACTGCTCGAAAGCGGCGTCGCCGCCTCGGGAACCGTTCGCTCCAGCTGAAGGTAGCAAAACGAAGAGGGGTTAGAGTTAGATATCGAACCCACGAAGTAGTAGGGTCGAGGACCGACAGGCTACGTATGGACACGCGACGGCTGTTGGCGCTAGCGCCGCTTCTCGCGGCAGCCTTGTGGGGTGGAATGTACGTCGTCAGCAAGTGGGGCTTCGATGCGATCCCGCCGGTGACGCTCGCGTTTCTTCGCGTCGTCCTCGGCGCGGCCGTGCTCTTCGCCGTCGTTCGATACCGATACCCGAGACGAACGTTCAGCCGCGAGGACTGGCAGGGATTTACGTATCTCGGCATCTGGGTTGCGGTGACGATGTCGACGCAGTTCGTCGGCACCGACCTGACCACCGCAAGCGAAGGCGCGCTCATCACCGTTTTAACGCCCGTATTCACCGTCGTCCTCGGCGTCCTCGTCCTCGGAGAGCTTTTGACACGACGGAAATCGTTCGGGATGGGTCTCGCTTTGGCCGGCACGCTCTTCGTACTCGCCGGCCAGTACGATCTGGCGACAATCGGCGCGGGAAGCGTCGCGGGAATCGGATTACTCGTCGTCGCGAGCGTCGGCTGGGCTATCTACACCGTCTGGGGGAAGCCGCTCGTTCGCCGCTATTCTGCACTCGAGACCGCGACGTACTCGACAGTTATCGCGGTTCCGATGCTCGCTGTCCTCGTCCCCATCGAACTGTACGCACTGGATCTTTCGATGAGTTCGATTTCGATAACCGGCCCGATCGTCGCCGCTGTGCTCTATCTCGGCGTGTTGAGCACGGCTGTCGCGTGGTACTGCTGGTACAAGGGACTCGAGTTCGTCGGCGCGGGGACGGTCGCGGTGTACTTTTTCGCTCAGCCGCTCGTCGGTGCCGCACTCGGCGCCGCGTTTCTAGACGAGCCGATCGGTGCCGGGTTCGCGGCCGGTGGTGTGCTCATGGCCGTCGGGATCTATCTGGTGAGTACGGCCGAGGCCAACACGGCCTGATATGGACGGAAAATCGTACGAGTTACCGATCGGCGCCCGAAACGAGATCGTCGAAGAAGTCGTACGCACGGGTGATCTGCTCGTCCGACCCGTATCGACAGCGCGTGTAGCCGGCGAACTGCCGGAGCAACCCGGCGAACGAAAGCGGCGCCCCGGCGTCCTCGCTGAAGTTCAGAAGTTGTGTGAGGTCTTTCTCCATTATGTGAATCGGCGCCCCGATGTCGTAGTCGCCGTCCCGGACGTGCTGGAGTTTGCCTGCAGTCGCGCTGTTCCGCCCGGTCCCCTGATTGATCGCCTCGAGTAACGGCCCCATCTCGAGGCCGACCTGCTCGCCGAGTACGACCGCCTCCGAGGAGACGTACAGCGCCATATACGAGAGGTAGTTGTTCAGTAGTTTGGCCGCGTGGCCGTGGCCCGGCTGATCGCCGACGTGGGTTACGGCTCCCGAAAACGTCTCCAACAGGGCTCGCGTGGCCTCGACGACGGCCGGGTCGCCGCCGACCATCGTCGAGAGAGACCCCTCCTCGGCACCGACTCGACCGCCGCTGACCGGCGCACCGAGGACGGATACGCCGCGAGCCGCGAGTTCGTCGGCGATTTTCCCCGTCGTCACCGGGTTCGAGGTCGTCGTGTCGACGAGGACGGACCCGTCTTCGAAGGCGTCTGCCGCCTCCTCGACGAGGGCTGAGACCTCCTTTGGCCCCGGGAGCGAGAGCACGACGACCTCCATCCCTTCGATCGCTTCCTCGACACTCTTTGCAGGTGTCGCGCCGGCGGCGGCGAGTCGGTCGATCGCTTCCTCATCGATATCGAACACCGTGAGATCGTGTCCGGCGTCCATGAGGTGTTTCGCCATCGGGTTCCCCATCGTTCCGAGTCCGATAAATCCGATCTCGACCATACGGTGGGCTCACCGGAGACGATAATTAGCTTTGGGGACCCCTCGCTGAAGCGACCCGATCCGATTCGAGGCGGGACGGGGTGACGAAAGCCGACCCGAAACGGGCGGGCGGTGAATATAACTATCCGTCGGTGGGAGTGACCGAGTATGCGAGTACTCGTAACCGGCGGAAGCGGATTCATCGGCGCACACATTCTCACCCAGCTCGTAGAGCGAGGTCACGACGTCACGAGTTTCGATATCTCCGACCCGTCGCCGATCGCCGCTGAAGTCGAAGACGACGTAACGTTTCTGCGGGGCGACATCACCGATCCGGTCGACGTCTACGACGCGGTCGTCTCGACCGAGCCAGACCGGATCGTCCACATGGCGGCGATTCTCGGACGGCCCTGTGAGACCGATCCCCGTCGTGCCTTCGAGGTCAACGTCGACGGGTCGTTGAACGTCCTCGAGGCGGCAGTCACCTGCGACGTCGAGCGCGTCGTCGGCGCCGCGAGTATGGAGGTATACGGCAGCGTCGACGACGGCCGGGATCGACTCACCGAAGACGCGCCCCGTAACCCGGGGAACGTCTACGGAATGACGAAGTACGCCCTCGAGTATCTCGGCTCGACGTACGAAGAGCAACACGGCATCGAGTTCGCCGCCATGGAGCCGGCCCACGGGCTCGGACCCGGACGGCTCCGCGGTAACGTCGACGACGCGTTCGTCGTCAAAGCCGCCGTCGCCGGCGTCCCGTTTTCCGTCCCGGCCTTCGAACACCCCTACGAGGTGATCTACATCGAAGACGAGGCTCGGGCGTTCGTGGACGCGGTGTTGGCGAGCGCTCTCGCCCACGATCGGTATCTGGTCGGATCGGGCGAGCAGGTGACGCTCGCGGAGTTCGTCGAGATGGTCGACGAGCGCGTCGAGAGCGCGGAATTAGAGCTTCAACCACCGGAAGGCGGGATGCAACTCAGCAGCAAGCCGCCGATCGACACGACTCGACTGGAGACGGACACCGGCTGGGAGCGGAAATACACCATCGAGGACGCGATCGACACCTACGTCGAGTGGCTCGAAGCCAACCCCGACGCCTGGTCGTTCGATCCGTCGATGGCGCCCTGGAGTGACTCCTGATACTGTCGGACGCGCTTTCGCGGACGGTCATCTCATACCGACCTCGGGCGGCTCGACGTTCTCCCCGCTTGAAACAGATACGTCCGGCAGTGTGACGGTACACAGCCACTCACCCATCTCGCCTCGCCGGGAATTCGGCCGTCAGGTAAAGAACTATGTGACAGCGAGCGGCGGGATAGAACGATGATCGAATCGACACCGCTGGCAGAGACGGCAGATCGTCTCCGACGAGGCGAGACTGATCTGGAAACGTACATCGAAGAACTCTGTGACCGAATCGACCGGATCGACCCGGAGGTTCGCGCGTTCGTTCCGGAAACGGTGGGACGCGACCGCCTCGAAGAAGCCGTCGACCGGATCGAAACGGGCGACACGGAGGATCGGCCGCCGCTTTACGGCGTTCCCGTCGGAGTCAAAGACATCTTCCACGTCGACGGTCTCACCACTCGGGCAGGGTCGGCGGTCCCTCCCGAGATCTTTCAGGGACCGGAAGCGTCGGTCGTCTCGACGCTTCGAGATTCGGGTGCGATCGTGCTCGGCAAGACAGTCACCACCGAATTCGCCGGGGGAGCGCCGGGATATACGCGGAATCCCCACGATCTGGATCACTCTCCGGGGGGTTCTTCCAGCGGGTCGGCGGCCGCCGTCGCGGCGGGGCTGTGTCCGCTGGCGCTCGGTTCTCAGACCGGCGGGTCGGTGATCCGTCCGGCCACGTTCTGTGGCGTCGTCGGGTTCAAACCCAGTTTCAATCGCATTCCCCGAGACGGCGTCCTCCCGCGATCGGAAACGCTCGATCACGTCGGACTGTTCACACAGGACATCAAGGGGATGGAGCTGGCCGCCTCGATCGTCTGTGAGGAATGGGAGCCGGAATCGACAGATGCCGATAGCGAGCCGGTACTCGGCGTCCCTGAAGGCCCCTATCTGGAGAAGGCGTCCTCGCGGTCGCGTTCGGCCTTCGAAACCCACGTCGATCGGCTCGACGAAGCGGGCTATGAAATCACTCGAGTCCCGATGTTCGAGAACTTCGAGGAGACCGACGAGAAACGGGCGAACGTGCATAAAGCCGAACTCGCGATGGTTCACGGAGAGTGGTTCGAGGAGTACGAGCCGTTCTACAGAGCGCCCTGTGCAGAGCGGATACGGAGCGGCCAGCAGGTGACGATCGACGAACTACTCGAGGGCCGACGCGCGATCGAAAAGCGGCGGCCGACACTGGAAGCGGCGATGGGTGAACACGGAATCGACGTCTGGATCTCGCCAGGCGCCCGGGATACTGCTCCCGAGGGGATCTCCGGTACGGGCGATCCCGTCATGAATCGGCCGTGGACCGACTCGGGAATGCCGACGATCACGCTTCCCGGCGGAGACATCGAGGGGCTCCCCGTCGGGTTGCAGTGTGCGACGCGGTTCATGGAGGACGAGCGGTTGCTCGGGTGGGCGGATGACCTCCTCGCGGCGCTGTGATACCGCCGAGCGTAACGCCGTGGCGATCCGTGCGAGCAGCTGCGTTTATTCATTTATTGTATGATACGTTGGTGGGTTCTCCGATATCGGAACGAGCGGTTTCACGGCGGATCGGTCTTCGGTTAGTTCGTATTTGACTTCGAAGCGGCCAGCACGGTCAGCCGCAAAAAGATAAGTGCCACGGCCCGAGAGACAACCGTATGGTGTCAGAAAGATTTCAACTCGCCTGTGCGGGCGACGCGTTGATCACTCGCAGTATCGAGGGAAACGACGAGAAAACGACGGCTGTTCTCGATCGGGTTCGCGAGTCCGACGCCGGTGTCGTCAACCTCGAAATGCTGATCCACGATTACGAGGGCTACCCGGCCTCGAACGACGTCGCGCGGTTCAGCGGAACGTATCTTCGGGCTCCGGATCGGGTACTCGATGAGCTATCGGAGGCCGGATTTACGCTCTTTGCGGCGGCCAGCAATCACACGGGTGATTTCTCCCACGGCGGGATGATACAGACGATGCGGGCGATGGAGGCGCGTGATCTGTCCTACGCCGGCCTCGGTCGAAGTCTGGCCGCCGCGAGAGCGCCGACGTACGTCGACACGCCCGCGGGAAGAGTCGCACTCGTCGCGGCGTGTTCGACCGTCACACCCGGTACGGAAGCCGGAAAGCGGGCCCCGGAGATCGGCGGACGACCCGGACTCGCACCGCTCCGGCTGCGAACGAGATACGTGCTTCCGGAGGAGAAACTCGAAGCGCTCGAAGAGATAAGCGAGTCGCTCGGACTCGAGGAGATGAAACGGGAACGAAAAGAAAGCGGATTACCGGCGTCCTACGCCGACGAGGAGGACGTCTTCGATTTCCTCCACGTTCCGGAAGGGCACGACTACTCGATCGAATTCGAGGCGGGCGACAGCGCCCATATCTATCAGGAGCCGTACGAGCGTGACCTCGAGGCGCTCACAGCGCAGATCCGACGGGCTCAGCGACAGGCCGATCGCGTCGTCGTCAGTCTCCACGCCCACGAAGGTGAAAACGGCCACTACAACGATCCTTCGACCGCCCCGTTCATCCCCGAGTTCGCCCGTCGGTGTGTCGACGCCGGTGCCGATGCCTTCGTCGGCCATGGCCCACACACGGTACGCGGGATCGAGATCTACGACGGCGCGCCGCTTTTTTACAGCCTCGGGAACTTCGTCTCGCAGTTCGAAGCGATTCCGAAACTACCGCCGGAGATCTACGATCGGTTCGATCTCGGCCCCGGGGCGACACCCGCGGACGTCCACGAGAAGATATTAACGAAACGGGAGTACTGGGAGAGCGTCGTCCCGATCTGTACGTTCGGCGACGATGGGGTCGAGTCGATCGAGTTGCTCCCGATCGAGCAGGGATACGACGAATCGCCGCCGAGGCACGGCCGGCCGAAAGCCGCGAGCGAGGAAACCGCGAAACGAGTGATCGACCGGATAGCCGACCGGTCGGAACCGTATGGAACGACGGTTTCCGTCGAGGACGGTGTCGGAATCGTCGAGCTAGACGGGTGATCACGCGAGATAGAAAACCGAGAACCGGGGGCACCGCGACCGATCGACGATCTCATCCGCTCGAACGGAGCGACGTAGTTACTTATAGGTTCCAGTACACTCGCCACGTAGGCATGGATCTCAATCTCGAAGGTTCGAGGGTGATCGTACTGGCATCGAGCAAGGGCCTCGGCCGGGCGGTCGCGACGGAGTTCGCCGCCGAGGGCGCCGACGTCGTGATCACCTCTCGAAGCGCGGAGAACTTACAGGCGGCCAAAGAACACATCGTCGACGAGACCGGCGTCGACGAGTCGGCTGTAACGCCGATCGTGTGTGATCTCACCGACGAAGACGAGATCAGGTCTTCGATGGCCGACGCGCTCGATGCCCTCGGTGGACTCGATATCCTCGTCACGAATCACGTTCCGACGACACCGAAACGCTTCGAAGACACGACGGTCGAGGAGTTCGACGATCACTACTCCGGAGTCTTGCGAAGCATCGTCGTCGCACTCAAAGCGACGCTCCCAGCCCTTCGTCGATCGAACGGGACGATCACTCACATCAACGCCGCGTCGGCACTCGAACCGCCCGAGGGGTACGTCTTTACCAGCACCTTCCGTTCGGGGCTGTTCGGCCTCTCGAAGAGCATCGCCAACGAATACGCCGAGGCGGGGATCCGTTCGAACTGTGTCTGTCCACGCGGGATCGAGACGGGACGCCTCGAATCAAAGTTCCAGCTGCGTTCGGAGCGCGAGGGGATCTCGGTCGAGCAAGCGCGGAAAGAGCGCGAGGAGACGATCCCGTTCAAACGCATCGGGGATCCCGAGGAATTCGCGAAGACGACCGTATACGTCTCTTCGCCGGCGGCGAGTTATCTCACGGGATCGGTCGTCCCCGTCGACGGTGGCTGGCTCCGGAGTGCGTTCTGAGAGGGAATATCGTCGCCAGTGAATTTTTCGGAAACCACCGTCCGGTGTCGTCTTTCGGTCCGGCGTCGAAAACCGATGAACGCCGACGAGACCCCCTGTGAGAGGGGGACACGCTTTCGGGTCGATTTATCAGTACGTTCCGGTTTGAAGTAGCGAACAGCCGAGCGATTCACGGCTCGTCGTGTCTCTCTGTTCGTTTCGAACCCTCGGAGGCGTCCGAGTCCGCCTCTCCTCGTAGTTCCGCTTCCAGCGTTTCGACGCGCCGTTCGAGCTCCTCGATCCGCTCTGTCTCGTCTGCATCCCCGGTCGGTTGACGACGGATGGCGATCATCCCCACGAGCAGCCCGAAAGCGAGGCCGCTGAGAATGAGAAAGATGAGAGCGATAACGAGCAACTCGGGACCGCCTGGAACCTGTAGTAGCGTCATCCGATAGAGGTAGTTTCACCGCGGACATAATAGTACCTCTCTCCCGTATTTCGGTCGGGAAAGCCGACACCCCGGCAGCCCCGAAGTTTATAACAAGAACTACTTGTGGGACTGGTCTACACACCGCATATGTCTTATGATGCCGACTTCGTCGATGGCGTACGCGACGTCTCTCCCCTCCTTTTGGGGTACATCCCGTTCGGGCTAATCACGGGGATCACCGCGGTGGATATCGGGATGTCGTCCATGGAAGCGATCCTGATGTCTGCCATCATGTACAGCGGAGCCGCCCAGCTTGCGGCGATCGAGCTGATGGCCCAGCCCGCCCCGGTGGCCGTGATCGTGGTCACGGCCCTGATGATCAATCTCCGGTTTTCGATGTTCAGCGCCGCCATCGCGCCGCACTTTCGAGCGCTTTCGACGCCCTGGAAGCTGATCTCTGGGTTCCTCCTCGCGACGGCGAGTTTCGTCCTCTCTACGTCAGCGTTCGAAAACGACGAGTCGGTGAGCCGACAGTGGTACTATCTCGGTACCGCGGTACCGATATGGGTCGTGTGGGTCATCGCGACGGCTGTCGGCGCCTTCGTCGGCGCGCGTGTCCCACCGGAGTTACAGCTCGATTTCGTCATTCCGCTCGTGTTCATCGTGCTTTTGTTCAAGTTACTCGACGACCGGGCGACGTGGGTCGCAGCCGGCGTCGCCGGCGTTTTGACGATTTTCGGAGAGCTCGCGCCGCTGAATCTCGGACTGATAGGGGCATCGCTTGCGGGGATGGCAGCCGGATTCTTCGCCGATCGGCGGTGGTTCGCGTGACCGACGGATCGCTTTCGTCCGAGCTCGTCTGGCTCGTCATCGCCGTCCTCGGAATCGGCACGTTTCTGATCCGGGTTTCGTTCATCCAGCTGTTCGAATTCCTCGAGGACATTCCCGAGTGGGTCGAGGACGCACTCCGGTTTATCCCGGTCGCCGTCCTCACGGCGATCGTGCTTCCGCACATGGTGACGCTTTCCGCCGACCTTACCGTTACGATCGACGAACAGAAGCTGGTTGCGGGGATCGCGGCGGCGGTCGTCGCCTGGCGGACCGAGAACATGCTGGCGACCCTCACCGTCGGAATGGGCATCCTGTGGGGGCTGACGTTCGCGTTCTGATAGGGTTATCGTCGCCAACCGGAGATTTCGAAGCTCGCCCATCGGCGCTGGAGCTCGCTTCTCCGCGGAGAAACAGTGAGATCCTACGATAATCCCTATTAGCTGTCCACGGGTACGATCTCGGGGAGACGGATCGAGTTCCGCTACAAAAGAGTATTGCAGCCGCGGTGTGAACGCGCCTATCGATGTCAGTCACACTCTCACAGGAATCGAAGCGACCGCACGTCGCACACATTCGAATTGATTGCAATCGATTGAACCTCCTGACCGTCGACGAGGCCGAATCCCTCGCTTCGACCGTCCGTTCGGTTCCGGACGAGGTCGCAATCGTGACGATCGGCGCCGAGCAAGCCGAAGCAGACGACGAAGAGATCCGCGGTCTGACGGCGGGGTTGAACCTGGAGTGGGCACGCTCACTCGACGCCCGGGAAGGCCAACAGCTGTTGGAGACGTTCTATGAGATGATCGAGACGGTCCGCGACCTCGACGCGGTCGTCGTCTGTAGCTGTGGGTCCTACACGCTCGGGGCGGGATTCGAACTCGCGTTGGCCTGTGAATTTCGGATCGCAACGGAGGAGGCTCGACTGGGGCTCCCCGAGGTGAACGTCGGACTCCCGACGGTCATTCACGGCGGGCTATTGACTCGCTTCGTCGGGACACAGACCGCCTCCGAGTTGATCTACACCGGGCGAACGCTCTCTGGCGAACGGGCGAAAGAGATGGATCTCGTCAACCGCGCCGTCAGCCCGGGGGAGTACGACGACGCCGTCGACGCCCTCGTATCGGAACTCGCATCGAAGAGTCCGCAGGTACTGAAATCGCAGAAGCGGGTCCTCCGTCAGTTCCGGTCGATCGGTCTCGAACGGGGAATGAGATCGAGTATCGGCGAGATGGGTCGAATCTTCGGAACGGACGAACAGCGCGAAGCCATGGCCGCGTTTCTGGAGGATCGAAGACCGGAGTTCGACCCCTGAGCGTCGATAATCTCTATCCCGATCCCGTTCAATCCTGACGAAACTCCTCGTTTCGCCGTTCGTACAGGCGACTCCCGTCCCGAGGACAGTATTCGAATTCCGGGTTCTGTGTCGAAAAGCCACAGCGAGAGCACTCGAAGACAGGGCGGGGATCGTCTGGGGTGTCCCCCTTCTGATCGGTGAACAGAAACGGGACGAACGGGACCAAGAGGAAAAACAAAAGCGAGCCGGTATACAGGTATAACAGGACGCTCACGGCGATGCTGGCGACGCCGACGACGAGTGCGGTTGCCGTCCGTGATCCGACCATCACTGCGTGCTAGCCGATCGAAGGGGTTGATCGTTTCGAAGCGCCGGGGCCGTCGATTATTTCCCCTCGAATTCGGGCTCTTCGTCACCCATGAACGCGGTGATCCCCTCTGTGAGATCGTCGGTGTTCATGAGGTGGCCGAAGGCCTGCGCCTCGAGTTCGAGGCCGGCGTCGATGTCCTCCCAGCCGCGGAGCATCGCTCGTTTGGTGAATTTCTGGGCGATCGGCGGCCCTGAGGCGATGTCCGCAGCGAACTCGTGAACGCGCTCTTCGAAGGATTCGTTGTCGACGACTTCGGTGAGGACGCCGTAATCGTACATCGTTTCGGGATCGTACCGTTCGGCGGTGAAGACGATCTCCTTTGCGCGACCGAAGCCGGCGATCCGCGAGAGCCGCTGGGTACCACCCCACCCCGGGAGCAAGCCGAGGTTGTGCTCGGGAGTGCCGAGTTCGGACCGCTCGGACGCGAGTCGGAAATCACAGGCCAACGCGAGTTCGAACCCACCGCCGAGTGCGAAGCCGTCGATACCGGCCACGACGGGCGTGTCACACTCTTCGAGTTTGCCGAACGTCGACTGCCCTTTCCGCGAGAGTTCGATCGCATCGAACGAATCGGCGCTGGCGGCCATGGCCGTCACGTCCGCTCCGGCCGAGAAGGCTCGATCGCCCTTGCCGGTCACGAGGATCGCACGGACCTCGTCGTCGGCATCGAGACGGTCGATCGCCTCGGAGAGTTCCTCGAGCATCTCCATGTTGACCGTGTTCATGCGGGCCTCCCGATCGAGGACGATCTGGCCGACGCGATCGCCGGGGTGTCTGATCTCGATGGTGGTGAACTCGACCGTGACCTCGTCGTTACCGCCGTGGAACCCGCCTTCGTCTGCGGCGGCGCGAAGTCCCTCGGAGACCTCGAATCGGGGATGGCCGGTCTCCTCGCGGAGGCCTTCGAGCGTCTCGATGAGCGTTTCGAGGCCGGCCTCGTCGGCCAGTTTCGATGGACCATCGGGGAACCCGGCGCCGAGCATGACCGCCTCGTCGATCGAGGCGGGATCGGAAACGCCGTCGCCGACGAGGTTTCCGACCTCGTTCGCCATCAGAGCGAGAAGTCGCGTTTCGATCGCTTCCTCGCCGGCGTCGGTCGGGATGTCGACGCCGTCGCCGTCCTCGTAATCGTAGAACCCCTTGCCGGTTTTCTTGCCGTAGTGTTCGGCTTCGATCGTCTCTTCGAGAAGCGGCGCGGGCTCGTATGCCTTACCCAGGACCTCGTTCATATACTCGAGGACGTGGTGGGTCACGTCGTTGCCGACCTGATCGCCCAACTCGAAGACGCCCATCGGTAACCCCATATCGAACTTCGCCGTCGAGTCGATCTCCTCGATCGTGGCGGCGTCCTCCGAGACCATCCAGCACGCCTCGTTCATGAGCGGGACGAGGACCCGGTTGACGATGAAGCCGGGCGAGTCCTTGCGAACGCGGACGGGCGTCTTCCCGAAGTCTTCGGCGAGCGCCTCGGTCACTTCGAGCGTTTCCTCGGCGGTGTGGCCGCCGGAGATGACCTCGACGAGTTGCATCCGGACGGGTGGATTGAAAAAGTGCATCCCACAGAACTGTTCCGGGCGGTCGGTCTCCTCGGAGAGCTCAGTGATCGAAAGCGAGGAGGTGTTGGTAGCGATGATCGCGTGTTCGGGGAGAAACTCCTCGACGTCGCCGTAGACCGCCTTTTTGATGTCCATCTTCTCGGGGACGGCCTCGATGACGAAATCGGCCTCCGCGACCGATTTCTCGATATCGACGTACGGCGTCACGTTATCGAGCACCGATTCGGCGCTTTCTTCGGTGATCTGCTCCCGTTCAACGAGCTTCTCCAGCGACCACTCGATCTGCTCGTAGCCGTCCTGAACGAACTCCTCTTTTATATCACGGAGATGTACCTCGTAGCCAGCGAGGGCGGCGACTTCCGCGATTCCGTGCCCCATGTTTCCGGCCCCGAGTACCGCGATCGTCCCGATATCGTCGATTTCCATTGTTAGTGTCTGAACAGACCTTCGGAACCCGTTTCAACGTTTCCCTCTCCGAGTACTTTCTCGCAGATTCCTACCGGAGCCCCGAATCGGGACGGATATCGGCGCTATCGGGAATTCACGGGTAAACGGTTCGACCTGAACACGACACCGGTAGATCGAACGATGTTGTTGTTTTATGGCGCCCTCACCGAAAAGCGTTAGGTGGTGTCATCAAGGGAGTTGACCGTCGAGTATCCACGGAAAGTCCCGGAGACGACCACGAGAAAGCGCAGACACAAAAAAGCCGTGAGAAAGCGCGAGCACGAGCGCAAAAAGCCGTGGGAAAGCACAGGCACAAAAAAGGAGCGTTTACCACGCTCGAACCGCTAGTGCGTCCGATGAGCGGGCTCATAGACGACGGATTCACTCGTGCGGCGACGTTCTTCGCGCTGGCGTTCGCGTGTATGTCGATCGGTGGGTTTCTGATCGGCGAACCTCGAATCGGCGTCCAGTGGGGGTTCGGGCTCGGTATCGCGTTCGGGGTCTTCGCGTACCTCTTTGTCAAACCGGCAGGGGGCCCCGACGTTCTCGAAAACGACCAGTAGGCATATCTTTAACCTCCAGAAGGACCAACGATCGGGCATGAAGATCTACACCGGCCGTGGCGACGAGGGCAAGACGGACCTCCGTGATATGTCGCGCGTCTCGAAGACGAGTCCGCGGATCGAGGCCTACGGAACCGTCGACGAGGTAAACAGTCTGGTTGGGATGGTCCGACCATCGGGCTACGACGACATCGACGAGAAGCTCGAGCGAATCCAGAACCATCTCCATATCATTCAGGCGGATTTCGCCAGCCCCGACAAGGACGACCCCGATACGCCGCACATCGAAGAACACCACGTCCAGAAACTCGAAGACTGGATGGACGCCTTCGACGACGAACTCGAACCGTTACAGAGTTTCATCCTCCCGGGCGGCGCCGATTCCGGTGCGAAACTGCATCACGCCCGTTCGGTCTGTCGACGCGCCGAACGACGGGCCGTCGCGCTCGCCTCAGACGAACCGGTGAACGACGCTTCCGTTGCGTATCTCAACCGGCTTTCCGACGCGCTTTTCGTTTTGGCCCGCGTCGTGAACAAACGGGAGGAAGTCCCGGAGTCGTCACCGGAGTATTGACCCCATCGAGACGCTCCAATCGTTTTAAGCCCCGCCGGTTCCACCGAGGCGAGTATGCAGCACGCAGACGTCGTGATCGTCGGTGGCGGCCCCGCGGGCGCTTCGGCAGGCCATGCAGCCGCTTTCGAGGGTGCCGACGCCGTCGTCATAGAGAAAGGAGTTCCGCGTGCGGATCGCGACGGCCTCGGCCCGGATTCGACCGACGCGGCCGGAATTCTCGATTACTGGGTCGACCTCATGGACCTCGGGGAACCGATCCCCGAACACGTCAAACACAGAGAGCTCTCCGCCGCGGAATTTATCGGCCCGGCGGAGACGCTCGAGGTGTCCGACACCGGAATAGACGCGACGTATCCGAACTTCGGGTTCACCATGCACCGGGCTCGCTTCGACGACTGGCTCCGCGAGCGGGCCGAGGACGCGGGCGCCGAGTACCGCGTCGGAACCGCCGTCGCCGACGTCGAAACCGATCTGACCGGTGCACCCTCACACACGGTGACACTCCGAGACGGCACCGAGATCGAAGCCGAATACCTCATCCTGGCCGACGGGCCACAGCGAACGGTCACCGGTCGGGTCCTTGAACGGTGGCTCTCCGAAGAATTGATGGACCGACTCGCCTCGCGGAAGACGAACCACATCGCCTACCAGGAGTATCGGCGGCTGCCCGAGGGGCTCTTCGAAGGCGATCGGATCAAGTTCTGGTGGGGGTATATGCCCGGCCACACCGCCTATCCGTGGATCTTTCCGAACGACGAGACGATCGCCCGGATCGGGCTGACGATGCCGATCGGTCTCGATATCGACGAGATTCAGGACCGAGACCACTATCGGCTGCTCGAATCCGACGACGAGAGGATTCCGCAGGGTGGGACGTACATCGAACGCCTACTTTCGGTCGTTTACCCCGAGTACGACCTCGAGGAGTTCCCGCTCGTCGAAGATCGCGGTAAATCCGGCGGCACCGAGACGTATCCGATCTCCTCGACCCGACCGATCGAATCGCCGACCGAGGCGAACGTCGCGATCGTCGGCGGCGCGATGGGAGCGACCTCGGCGTTTCACGAGGGCGGCGACCACGTCGCGATCCGGACGGGATCGATCGCCGGTCGGCTCGCCGCACTCGGTACGTTGGGGGCGTACAACTCCGAGTGGCACCGGGCGATCGGCGACGAGGTTCGTCGCAACTGCGTCTTCGCGGATATGGTTCGCGGCTATCGGCCGGACGACTGGGACCGGCTCTTCGGGCTGGTCAACGACATCAAAGAGGGCGAGACGTTCAATCTCCACAAGGCGATGTACGCCGGCTGGAACGGCGCGAAGTTGTACGGGGAGTACCGCTGGAAACGGTTCGGATACCGGAATGGCCGGTACGCACAGATCCGCGAGGACGATTACAAGATCTGACGAGAGAGCACGAACGCCAGAGCGAACGCGAAGACGGCAATCGAAGCGCCGAATCCAGCTTGATCGTCGGGCTCGATATCGGTCGATTCGTCATCTTCTGAGGCACTGTCGTCAGTTCCGGCTCCGGCTGTCTCGGTATCGTCCGGATCGCCGTTTCCGGGATCGTCTTCCGGCGTCACGATACCCGGTCCGCCGTCATCGTCGTCGTCAGCTATCGGAATTCGCTCCTCACCGCCACCGTCGATTCGTACGGCGCGTTCCCGGGCGATGTCGTTGACCGGGACCCCCGTCTCGAGCACGAGATCGACGGTTTCGTACTGCAGGTACGCGTCGGACGGCGGCGCGTCACCGGCGACTTCGAAGGTCATCACCATCGTTGTACCCTCGCCGACTGCACCGCCGTCGACCGGCGAGCGAACCTGCTCGACGGTCACCCGCCCTGTATCGTCGTCGATCGAGGAGGAGACCACGAGGTCGGTTTCGTTACCCTGTTGGAGCCACGGCCCACGCTCTACGTCGGTCAACGTCAGCACCTCCGGATCGTAGGCGACGGTTTTGTTGACGGATTTGATCCCTTCGCTACCGTAACCGCCGTCACTCCGAAGCGTCGCTTCGATCACGACCGTCTCACCGGCAGACGCTTCCATTATAATCGCTTCGCCCGGTTCGACTTCCCCTCCGGACGGATGGAAATCGACGAGTCCGACGTTGTCACCGGCCGTTGCCGGGGCTCCGAACAGGACGGCTCCGCCGGCGACCAGCAGGGCGAGGAGGGCGAACGTGACGATAGAGCGTCGTATCGATTTCATTCCGGCACCTCGACGTGCATCGGCGACATGTCGAGAAACGCCGTCTCGTAGCCGGCATGCCGGGAGACCTGGGGTGGTGAGCCGACGACGAGGTCGAACTCGTCACCGGGCGCGAGTTCGGTGGCGATACCGTAGTGCAGCCCGACCTCGCTGTCGAGCGTCTGTACGAGATCCCCGGTGACGCTTCCGTCGACAGAAAGGGCCATATCGGCCAGCGGAACGCGGTTGTACGGCGTTCGCGGCGAGACGAGCAGGTAGCCGCTCTCGTCGGGCGTGAACCGCGTTTCTTCCAGATACCGGACGACGAATCGGGCGTCGTCGCTTTCGTGTTCACCGAGGTCGCGACCCGGATACGCCTCGGCGGGTGGAAGTGACGAGAACGGCATGTGATGACCGTCCTCGTCGTGGT
>LKMJ01000070.1_pt1 | contig 59511 bp, 56 predicted proteins | sample 643391 | NCBI WGS metagenome assembly LKMJ01 (sample SAMN04112250, study PRJNA286221) | soda lake metagenome | biome: soda lake; feature: Kulunda Steppe; material: water; isolation source: sample PL-Br10 brine of Picturesque Lake | place: Russia: Kulunda steppe | collected 2010-07 | reverse complement strand
TTGACGAACCACTCCTGGTAGTCGTGGCTCCGAGCAGTCATCGTTCCACCCATCAGGATGAGTTCCGCCTTGTCGACCGGGTGGCCGATCTCGCGAAGCTGTTCGAGTCGGAGCGTGACCTGCCCGTAGGGGTCGTAGTCGTTCTGGACGCCACGAGCCGCCGCGGGTTCCTCGCCCGTGTAGCTCTGGGAGGATGAAAACTCCGAGTCAGGCCCACCGGGACAGTAGAGACACTTCCCGTGGGGGCAGTTCTCGGGCGAGGTCATGATCGCGATCGGCGAAACGCCGGAGGCGGTGCGAACCGGCTTGCGCTGGAGCACCTCCTGGAGGTCCTCGCGATACTTCTGTGGCGCGTGGTCGACTACTTCGGAGTTTTTTGGCACCTTGGGTGCGGAGTACTCCGAACAGACCTCGAGTTTGGCTTTTTCGACCTCGTCGCGTTCGATCTCGCCGGCGAGAATCCGCTCGACGAGGACCTCACAGACTTGCTCGAACGCGTCGGTTTCGGTCGGATCAGGCGTCTCGGTACTCACTACACGTGTTTCGACGCCCGTGGCGAATAAGCGTGTCGGACTCTCGAACCGAGCCGATCGACAGGGTCTCGCCTCCGGCTGTCGCCGATACCGGTTCAGCGATCGTATTCGACATCACGATCTGGAGCATCCGGGTCTCGGTTCCGTTGGCGATCGTCGGCGACCCACTGTTCGGCATCCTCCAGCGTCTCGGTTTCGAGCAACCGATCGAGTTTGCGCTCGAACTGGTCGTCGGTTAACTCACCTGCGGCGTATCGCTCGCGAAGCGTTTCGAGTGCGTCACGCCGAGACTCTGCCCCCCTGTTTGCTGATTGGTCGCCCTCGCCTTTGGTCTGCGATCGACCGCCATCGGTCGTCTCGGACTCGACCCACGTGTCGTCCCACCAGTCGACCCGTGCGTCCTCATCACCGAACAGCAAAGCGACCAGCGGTACGACGACGATGTAGCCGACGAGCATGACGGGCAACCAGAGCTGTCCGCCCCAGGGAAGAAAGAGCAGAGCCAGCCACAGGCCGGTGACGACCGTCGCCGTCACCCCGGTACTGTTGTCTCGCAGCCGCGTCGCTGGGTCCGACCCCATGTCGAGAGATGACACGTGAATCGTCAAAGAAGTTACTCACCGATCGGGCGACAGCAGAGAAGGTGGCGTGTTACGCGAGCGTCTCTGGAAGCGCGTCGAGCGCAGCCTCACGAACCGCATCGCGTTCGCCGGGAAGGAATTCGACGTGGCCGTCCGCACCGCCGACGACGCTGACGCCAGCGTCGGGTGCCTGCTCTTCAATTGCGGCACCGAGGTCGCGGACGTTCAGCGAGTCGGTCGCACGCACGTGGAGTTCGTCCGAGCCGACACCGAGCGTGACGAACGGCTCGTCGGCTCGATCGCGCTCCTGACGGTGGAGTTCGTCCAGCAAGAGGACGGTCGTCGGGAAGTCATACCGGTGTGTGAAGGCATCCGTGTCGAGCAGCGTGACCGTCACGTCGTCGACACCGCGGACCGTGGCGTTCTCCGTGGCAGTCTCCAGTTCGGTCCCGAGTTTCGCACGGAACTGTTCGGAGACGTGGGCTGCGAGTTCGTCGTTTCGAGCCGGCGAGGCGTCGCCGTCCGCAAAGAGCAGGTCGGTAACGAGTTCGCGTTTGTCCTTGTACGACTGGTAGTAGGCTTCGAGTGCGACTGCCTCACGGCGGTTTGTCAGCTCCGTCTCGTCGTAGCCAGCATCGGTCGCGAGCTCGAGGTACGCCTCGGGGACGTCCTCCCAGTAGCTGACTGCCGGAAGGTGTTCCAGATCCGCTCGAACATCGTCGTTGACGTGGGCAGCGACAGTGGCCGAGAGGGCCGTCGAAGTCACATCGGAGACGTCGGCGTCGGCAAGCGACGGGGCGACGGCGACCGAAACCGCGTCGACGATTTCCTCGTCGGCGTGGCTGTCGTCGATGACGATCGACTCCGCGTCGTACAGCGAGAGCAGGTCGTAGCCGTCGACGGATTCGACGGTCGATCCGGCGTCGACGAGCACGACGAGCGGGAGCTGTTCTCCGTGTCGGTCACGCGCCTCGAGCATCGAGGTGACGTCGTTGGTCGCGGCGTCCATATCGTAGACACGACCGTCGAGTGGCCGGCGCTCGAAGTAGTGGTACTCCGCGTCTTCACGGGTGTGTTTCTCGCGGATGAGCGGGAGAACGGCACGCTCGATCGCTGCGCCGGCGACGTAGCCGTCCGCGGTTGCGCCGTGGCGAACCACGACGGGGCGGGCTTCCATGACGGCTCGGCGAATGGCTGTCGCGGCGTCAACGATACCGTCCTCGACGGCCGCGATGGCGTCGTGGTCGGCAAGCGGTGCGACGTCGTCCGGTCGGGCCTCGCTTTCGATCGCGCTCTCGAGTCGATCGACGACGGTCTCGCGTGTCTCGCCGTCGAGAATCTCGAGTGACTCGGTCTCGACCTGGAGGTCACCGTGGTGGCGTTCGACCTCGCCTTCGAGGGCGACAGCATCGTCGATCTCGACGGCGGGGTAGGCGCGAACGCCGGCTTCCTCGAACGCCGCACACTCGACGGTCGCCGTCTCATCGCGCAGTTCGAAGACGGTTGGGCCGCTCGTCTGGCGGACACCGGTGATCTCGCCTTCGAGGCGGACGACGCTGCCGACCTGGCTGTCGATCGCGTCGATCGTCGTGCGGTTGAGCGTCGGTTCGACGTCGGCCGTCTCGTCGGCTGCGGGCGTCGACGCGGCGGCGCTTTCGGTCGCGACGGAGCCGCTTCCGCCGGCGACAGTGTCGCTTGCGTTCGGCCCACCATCGGCTGGGGCACTCTCCTCGGGAGCGGACTGCAGATCGCCGGCCTCAGCGTCCGGAAGCTCGTCGTCTGCCGATGGCTCCGCTGGCGACGCGTCGGACTCCTCGCCAGCAGTCGAGTTCGAGTCAGTATCCGAGTCGAGTTCCTCGGGGTGTTTTTCTTCGGTTCCGGTATCGACAAGCTGACCGCGGAACTCGCGTTCGCGCTGTCGGATCGACCAGCCGAGGTCGACGTTCCCGTTGTCCCGAACGTCGAGTACCTGGACGTACACGTCGTCGCCGGGTTCCCAGTCGAGACTTTCGAGTCGCTGGTCGAGTTCGCTTCGATGCAACAGACCTGTGACGTGGTCTCCGATGTCGATGAAGACACCAAAGTCGGCGTAACCGTCGACGGTTCCTCGGTAATACCGGTCAGAGGACAGCTGTGAGGCGGAGTTTCCGTGGAATTCGAACACCACGTCCTCCTGATGGCTCTCACAGACCAAGCCGTCGACAGGCTTGCCGCAGATGATACAGTTACCCATCTACTCGGACCAAGCAGTTTCGCCCTAAAACTGTTGTCGGATTGCGCTCGCGACGATCAGCGCCATTCATCACGAACAAACATAAAGAACCCATCACTCGAACACCGGCGAGTCCGCTTCGAGCGCCTCGATGTCGGCAGCGATCTTTCGGACGTCCTCCGGAAAGAGCGAGACCTGGATCTCGTTTTCGTCCTCATCTTCGAAGACGAGTTTGACACGTTTGTCGCCAAACTCCCGTGCCTCGGCGGCGTCGACGTCGAACAGTTTCACCGACGCGGACTTGTTTTTCGGGCCGACGTTCTTGATCGATCCGTCGTTCAACTCCACCATGAACTCCTCGAGTGTGAGTGCGAGCATGGGCTTCGTATGCACTCCGTATAAAAAACGGTACGGAAAGGTGGTGATCGCAGTGTGCGATCGGACCGCATGCGTGGTGTGTCAAATGCGCGTGCGGCATGGTAGCGTTGTGGTCGCGTTCGTATAAGTACAGGTGATCGTTCACTCCGCCTCACCTCCCGGACAGTTCCTCACTGGCGGCTGCAGACCCGGAGAGGGGCGATCGCTCACAGTATCCACCCGGTTTTAAGTTCATGTCGTCCAAATGCCAACGTGCTATGGAACTTACCTGGCATGGACACTCAACGTGGCACGTCACCGTTGGCGACACCGAGTTGCTGATCGATCCGTTCTTCGACAACCCGAAAACCGATCTCGAGCCATCTGACCTCGACACGCCGGACTACGTGCTGTTGACACACGGTCACGCAGACCACATCAGCCACGCCGGTGAGTTTGCCGACGCGACGCTGGTCGCGACGCCCGAACTCGTCTCGTACTGTCAGTCGGAGTTTGGCTTCGAGGACGCCGTCGGCGGGATGGGGATGAACCTCGGCGGTACCGTCGAATGTGGCGACGCCTACGTCACGATGCATCGCGCCGACCACACCAACGGCATCATGACCGAGTACGACGTCGACGCCGGCATGCCCACCGGATTCATCATCTCCGATACGAAGCCGACACAGGTCGCAGACGAGGCGTCGACAACGTTCTACCACGCCGGCGACACCGGGCTGATGACCGAGATGCGCGACGTCATTGGCCCCCACTTAGAACCCGACGCCGCAGCCGTCCCGATCGGCGACCATTTCACCATGGGACCGTGGCAAGCCGCGATCGCCGTCGACTGGCTCGACGTCGACGTCGCCTTCCCACAGCACTACGATACGTTCCCACCGATCGAGCAGGATCCCGACGACTTCGAGCGCGAAGTTGCAGCGACCGGGAGCGACGCTGCCGTCGTCGCACTCGACGCCGACGAACCGTACGACCTCGACGGCTGAGACGGATTGCGTACCGATCGATCGGATGGGGGCAGCGATCGGTGGGCACTGCCTACAGCAGTCCACACGAATCGGCGATCGGTCCCGGTTCGGTAGTGCTGTCCGAACGCGATCGGAGCCGTGGTGTCTCGGCGACCTCGGTCTATCGACGACCCTCGAGACCCCGATCCATCGGCGGACCTCGCGAACCCACGGCAGCCCGTAGTATCCGTCTGGACTGACCATCCCGAAAGCGAGAACAACGTTTACTTCGCAGGCTGTGGACGTCCATCCTGTCATGGCGAAACAGGTTACGACAGTTTCCGAAGAGGGGTTCAGTGCCACAAACGGGATTCGCGAGTTCGAGACGACCGTCGATGCGACCGGTGAGGAGGCACCTGATACACTCGAATCGCTGCTGGCCGCTTACGGCTCCTGTTATGTGCCCGCACTGCGGGTCGGCGGCGGGCAGCGGGGCGTCGACGAACTCGGCCACATCGAGATCGAAACGTCGGGCAACCTCAACGACGACGACAAACTCGAGTCGATCTCGTTCGACGTCCGTGTCGAGGCAAGCATAGACGATGAGACCGCCGAGAAAGTAATCGATCGCGCCACCGAACTCTGTAAGGTCCACGACGCGCTGAAACCGGAGCTCCACGCATCAATCTCGATCGACGACGACGCGTTCTGAGATCGAGACGAGCGATCGACTGGGACGAAGCAGATCCGACCCGTTCGACGTGGTGAGACGGGGCCACCCAATCAGCTGGGACGAGATGGGCTACGATCGACCCCAATCCGGCAGACCCACCATTACCGACCCCAATCCGACAAACCCACGATTACCGACCCCAATCCGGCAGACCCAGGATCGGACACGAACGTCGTGTCAACCGCAGCGAACTAGTCACAACCCACATATTCGTCGGTACCAACGACCGAATATGCGCCGAGCACTTATCGTCCTGGTCGTCGGTGGCCTGCTGGTCTCGGCAGGCTATGGGATCGGGTTCGGCGCTGACGACAGTTCGACGGACGACCACCCCACCGCCGGGGGTGACCTCGATATCCACCATATCGACGTCGGACAGGGCGATTCGACCCTCGTCATAACACCGTCCGGGGAGACGATCCTGATTGATACCGGCAACTGGCAAGACGAAGGTGAGGCGGTCATCGACTATCTCGATGCCCACGATATCGATCGCATCGACCACCTGATCGCGACCCACGGCCACGATAACCATATCGGTGGTCACACAGCTGTCATCGAACAGATAGAAGAGCACGGTGACGGCGTTGGGACAGTCTACGACTCGGGTGTCGCCCATACGAGCGAAAGCTACGACGACTATATGGATGCGGTCAGAGCGTACAACGTGACGTTGTTAGAGGTCGCGGAGGGACACGAGGTGACCCTGGAGAACGATACCGCCGAGGCGACCGTATTGAATCCGCCGAGCGATCCCGCCGATCGATCGGACGACCTCGACTACAACAGCATCGTCCTCACCGTCGAGTACGGCGACGTCACGTACCTGACGACGGGCGGTGCAGAACACCACGCAGAACAGCGACTCGTCGAAGACTGGGGCGAGGAACTCAGAGCAGACATCTACCAGGCCGGCACGCATGGCTCTTCGAGTTCGTCGACGGCGCCGTTTCTCGACGCTGTCGGACCCGATGTCGCGATCGTTTCGAGCGCTGGCGACTCCGTATACGGCCACCCCCACGACGATGTGCTCGACTCGTTCGCCGATCGTGGCATCGAGACGTACTGGACCGGCGTCCACGGTGACGTCGTGCTCAGAACAGACGGCGAAACCGTTTCGGTGACGAGCGAACGGAACGTCTCGACCGACCCGGCCGACCTGCTCGCGGAGAAACGCACGGTCCAGAACGAGTCGACCGAGTTCGATTCGGCGTCGAACGACACCGAATCGATCGCCAACCGGATCAGTGCCACCCCGTCGATCGGGGCGTCACCACCGATTCCCACGGGATGGGAGCCGACACCGGTGATGTGAGCACCGATCGTCGATCCGTCCGGAAACCAGTGGGATTGAAGCGTGCATCGAGCAACCAGCAGGTATGTTGCGATCCTTCGAGGGAGCCACACCGCAGGTTGCCGACTCCGCGTACGTCGACGACGCTGCGGTCGTCATCGGTGACGTCGTCATCGAAGCTGATGCGAGTATCTGGCCGAACACTACGCTCCGGGGCGACCACGAGACGATCGTCGTCGGCCACGGGGCCAACGTCCAGGATAACGCCGTCATGCACGAGGGTGCCAGACTGGAGCCGTACGCGACCGTCGGTCACAGCGCGATCGTCCACGACGCCACCGTCGCCGAACGGGCCCTCGTCGGGATGAACGGAGTCGTCCTCGACGGTGCTCACATCGGTGAGGGTGCCGTTGTCGCCGCCGGGAGCGTCGTCACCGGCGGAACCCAGGTTCCGCCCTCGACACTCGTCGCGGGCGCACCCGCCGAACCGAAGACGACGGTCGACGATCCGAGTCTCGAAACGACCGCAGATCGATACGTCGACCTCGCAAACCGGTACAAGACAGGGTCGGAGCGGCTGGACTAGCGGCGGGCAGCGTCGGAGTAGCTCGACCAGCGTGGCGGGCAACAGATGGGGCGGGACGCCCGTCTGTGGGAGCTACCGGCGAGGGAAACCCTGATACCTGCACCCGTCCAATCGTCGGCCATGAGCGATAGGTCGTGGACAGACCGGATCGTCGGCGCGCGGATGACCGTCGACAAGGAGTTCTCCTCGCGGATCGCAAGCTCCCAGTTTTCGAACCAGCAGTGGAGTCTGATCATGACTGCGACGGAGTTCGAGATCGAACAGCCTGCGGACCCAAAAGAGGCACAACTCGTCGCGAACACCGACAACGTCGAGCAGATCCTCCCCGAGCTCGACAACGTCCAGTCCCAGATGGGAGCGATGGGAGGGGCGCCCGGCGGCTCACAGTCCGACCGAAGCTCGTCGGGTGGTGGCGTCGTCGACTCGATCAAGGGAGCACTCGGCCTCGGTGGGGATGACAGCGGCGGGTCCCACGAGGAAGAGCGCAAAGCGGCCGAACAGCTGACCCAGGAGTACGCAGACCAGCTCCAGTCACACCTCGAATCGAGCGGGCGATGGGACGAGATCCGACGCGCCGCAGCCGACGCCGCAGAGAACGCTGAGACCAACTCTGAAGAAGCGGACACCGACGCTGGTAACTCCTGAGACGGCCCCTGTCAGTCGGTGCCGCCGATCGGCGGTAACTACGGACATTAATCCGTATCAGTCACCGTCGCGAAACATCGTATACTCGCTCGCTTCGTAGATATTGATGAGTTCCGTTACAAGTTCGTCGTCGGATTCGTCGTCGACGCGCAGTGCATCCAGTCGCTCGATCGTCTCCGCTTCGAGTTCGATGGTCGGCATAGCAGATCGTTCGCCACCGAGGCGCAAAAACGATGCGGCGATCGGCCACCGCGGCTGGGTCGACGGCAAAGCCACAGCATCTTTAGGTACGCCTCACTACCGTAGTGGTATGTCAGACGACGTCACAACGACGACGATCTCGATTACAGCCGACGATGACTCGACCGACGACGTGACGCTTCCGAGTGGTCTCATCGACCTCGTTGCGGAAGGTGACCAGAGCAGCGCGGAGACGATCGGTGATGTCACGCTCCTCTCTTTTGCCAGCCGCGCCCATCACATTGTCCACCACGGCGAGGAGACCGACGAGGCACTCGAAGCACAGGAAGCCCGCATTATGGACCTGTTCGAAGAACGGTTCGGCGTCACGTTCGGCGAAGCGACTGGTCACCAGCACTGAGACGGGCCGTCGTAACTCGGTACTGCTGATCGCCGATCCGTCGCGGCGATCGCCCTACGCTGTTCTGATATCGAGAGCCACGTCACCGAGTTCGTCACCGAACGCTCCATCGATCGGCGCCTCGGCAAATGGGTCGTCGATCGGGTCCTCACCAGGTGGTCCATTCTCAGGCTCCGTTTCGGGCTCCTCCGTTGGCACTTCACCCGGCTCCGTTTCGGGCTCCTCCGTCGGCACCTCATCCGGCTCCTCGGCCGTGATCGTCACCGTCGTCTCGGTGCTCTCGTCCTCGGTCGAGACCGTCGCTGCGTACGTCCCCGGCTCGATATCAGCCGTGTCGGCGGTGAGCTGTACGGTCTCGATCTCCCCGGGGGCGAGCGTGACCGGGATCGAATCGGTACCAGTGGCCCCAATGTCGAGTTCGACGTCCTGTGTTCCCGTTTCGCCGCCGACGTTCTCGATCGCAGCCTCGATTTCGAGTGTTGCGCCCTGCTCGACGGGCTCGTTCGTCGCGACGATCTCGACGGCAAACTCGGCAGGTTCGGCTGGCGCGATCTCACCGGCCGGCGGCGTCTCAGCCGTACGTCCTTCGTCGTAATCGTAGTTGCTCATGTCGACTTCCCAGACGAGTCGCTCGTCAGCATCTTCGGGCGTCCACTCGACGGTGACCGTTCCCTCGCCCGGCTCGAGTTCCTCGATCGGCTCCTCGTCGGTCGTCCCCTCGACGAACTCGCTGTCGACGAGCAATGGCGCGTCGTTCGGGTTCTCGTAGCCGAACGTGACCGCGATTACGCCGTCACCGATCGGCGCTGTCTCCTCGACGCCGATCTCGGGAAGTTCGGGCCGAACCTCGGCGATGCATTCCTCGGCGTCGGGGTTCGGATAATCGATCTCGCCCGGAGTGGCATCCGGCGAGGCGAAGCCGGTGATCGCAGCGCCGAAGTCGCCCGACGGAACCTCGACGGTTGCACCCTCGTCAGTTTCGGTGACGGTGAACTCCTCGCCGGTCTCGTAGGCGATCGTCCCCTCGAACGGTGCCTCGATATCCTCGCCGACAGTGATCGCGTACTCACCTTGCGTGTTGCCAAAGCCACTCGATTCGTAGAAGCCGGTAGCGACGGTGATCGTGTCGCCGTCCTCGAACGATCCGGTTACGTTAGCTTGTGAACAGTCGATAAACTCGACATCGAATTCGGGTTCTACCTCGGGCTCTGGTTCTGGTTCTGGCTCGGGTTCGGGTTCTGGTTCTGGCTCGGGTTCGGGTTCTGGTTCTGGCTCAGGTTCTGGCTCTGGTTCTGGTTCTGGCTCTGGTTCTGGCTCTGGTTCGTCTTCGATCGCGTACTCGATTGTTTCGGTCGCGAGCTGGTCGCCGTCGGCATCGATGACGGCGAGTTCCATCGTGGTGTCATCCTCGATCGGTGGCTCGAGATCGAGCTCGAAATCCTCGATCGACTCGTTCGCCTCGAACGGCTCGCTTTGGACGGTCTCGTCGTTGTACTCGGCCGTGATGGCGTACTCGACCGTTGCGTTGGCCTCGTCGATCGTCACCGTCTCACCGTCACCCTCCTGATCAGATACCGAGAGCGTCGCTTCGGGTTCGGGCTCAGGCTCGGGTTCCGGTTCCGGATCCGGAGCATCCTCGTCGATCGTCACGAACGCGGTGTCGAGAACGGGAGCGCTGCCAGCAGTGACGTAGGGTTGATCAGCCTCGCCGTCGGTCTCCGGATACTGGAAGGTCTGGTCGCCAGTCGTGTCGTGGTGGGCGGCCACGACGATCGACTGATTGGTCTCGATCGGCTCGTCCAGGTCGATCTCGACGGTCCGGTGGTCGCCGGCGCTGAGATAGTCCGAGACACCGAGGACGGCATCCGGATCGAGGTCGATATCGGCACCGGCGTAGACGGACACGAAGCCGCCTTCCGATAGGTCGACATCGTCGACGACGACGGTCTCGCCGTCGGTTTCTTGATCCGAGACGGCGATCGTCGCTGTCCCCTCGAGTTCGTCGATCTCCGCGAGTTGCTGTTCCGACTCGCCCGCCGCGAACTGCCGGAGTTCCGTCTCGTCGTCGATCTCTTCGTCGACGGCGAACGAAGCCGTCTCGGAGGCCGTCTCCAGGCTCAGGAGCTGTAGCTGCGTGACGCTAATGCGTTGCTCCTGGACCAGCCGTGCCGTCTCCTGGCACGCGCCCCGAGCCGCGACCTGAATCTGCTCGATCGTCGCCTCCTGGTGCTGGACGAGCACGCCACTGGCGGAGCCCTCGGCGATTTTTTGCACCTGCGTCACGTCGACAACCTGACGCTGGATCACCGCACCGTCAGCCGCACCGAGTGCTGCAGCCTGAATCTGTTCGACCTCGACGACCTGTTGCTGGATCGCCGACTCGATCGAGCCTTTCGAGGCACCGATCGCGGCGTGTTGAATCTGCGTGATCGACACCTCCTGGTGCTGGATGAGCACGCCCTGGGAGGCCCCATCAGCCGCAGCCTGGATCTGCTCGACGGTCGCTGCCTGACTCTGGGTAATCGACCCCTTGGCCGCACCGAAAGAGGCCTCCTGGATCTGCGTGATGGTGATTCGCTGGATCTGCTCGATCCGGATCGTCTGGACCTGCTTCAGCGGCCCTTTCGCAGCCCCGCGGGCTGCGACCTGTGTCTGCTCGACTGTCACCGTCTGTTTCTGGACGATCGCACCCTTGGCTGCGCCTTTCGCCGCCTTCTGGACCTGTTTGATCGTGACCTGCTGGCGCTGTTCGACGTCGATGCGCTGGTCCTGTTCGAGAGCCTCCTCGGTGGTCCCCTCGAGTGCGCCTGCCGAGCCGCCGGCCGCAGCGTGTTCGACGTGGTCGAGCGTGACCCGCTGGCGCTGCTCGACCGTGATCTTCTGGTACTGATCGAGGACGCCGTAGGCTGCACCCTGGGCTGCCTCTTGAATTTTCGGCTTCTGCTGGATGTCCTTGTCGCCGGCCTCGCTTGCCGCCCCGGCAGCGGCACCGCGAGTCGCGACCTGAATCTGCTCGACGGTCACGTGCTGGTACTGGGCGATCGCGCCGTGTGTCGCGCCCCACGTTGCAGCCTGCAGCTGGCTGGCCTCGACCGTCTGGTGTTGTGCCAGCGCGCCATCGGTCGCGCCACCGACTGCAGCCTGGGTCTGTTCAGCCTCGACGCGCTGTTCTTGCATCAGGGTGCCGTGAACAGCCCCTTTCGTCGCCTGCTGGATCTGTTCGACCGACGCCTCCTGGTGCTGGGCGACCGATTCGCGTGCCCCCTCGATCGCGGCGGCTTCCTGCTCCTGAGTTACCTCGACGCCCTGTTCCTGGAGGATGTCGATCCCGTCTTCGACGCCGGTTTCGACCGCCTCATCCTGTTCCTGTGCGATCGAGGCTGTGGCGGCAGCGCCGGCAGTCGTCGCCTCCGTCGAAACCAGCCGCGGGACGGCCTCAGATGTCGGTTCGCGATCGGTCTGTGACACACCTGCCGCGGCTGGTATCGGCAGATCGTTCCCAGTTGCAGGGCTCATGTCGTTCTCGGCCACACTGCTGTCGACGGCTATGCTCCCAGCACTGCTGTCAGCGCCGACACCGCCATCCCCGCTGCTCCCAAGGCCGGTGCCGGCGAGAGGGAGGGCGATCGCACTCGTCGCCATGATGAGTGCAACGACCGTCACTGTCGCTGTCGTCGAGGACGTCATACCGGCCGTCGCCGAGTGGCGATTCGAGAGGTGGCTGTGTTCGATCCAGTGTCCGCCACCGATCGGCGGAGTCGACCACTGCTCACAGCTCTCTTTTTCCACCTGCCTGCAGTTCTCTCCCCATTCCCGCTCGCAGTCCTCGCCTGATACCCCCCACGCCCGATGGTTACGCTGCTCGCTCGCATCCCTCGATTGGGGGCCGACCGATCGCATAAGCCCCCCGTTCGTTTCGCCCGCATCGCCGACACAATCCACGATTACGACGCCAGGTGCAGTTCAATCCGGGCAGGGAGAAGCCAGGCCAGGAACGCGACGACCCGTCAGCAAGATACCGACGACCGGTCTGTCACGATTGCCGACAGGTAGCACACTGTTTCATCCATTCTCACTGACCTCTCGTCGGATCGAGACGGAACGTTGGCCATCTCGTAAACCGAAGTATTGATCCGAGTTAACGATAAAACAGGTGGTATGGAAACGGAACGGACGGAGGTCGATCTGATCGACGGCGACGTCGTCAAATCGTTCGCACGGGCTGCTGTTCTCGCATCGCTGCTGGGAGCGTCGGCATACGTCGCGATCCCGATTGGGCCGGTTCCGATCACGTTACAGGTACTCGTCGTCTTTCTCGCGGGGCTCTATCTCGGCCCGTACTGGGGCTCCGTCTCGGTCCTCCTCTACCTCGTTGCAGGAGCGATCGGCGCACCGGTGTTTTCCGGTGGCACGGCGGGCGTCGGCGTCCTCGTCGGGCCGACAGGCGGCTATCTCTTGGGGTATGCGATCGCGCCGCTGGTAATCGGGCTGCTCGTCCACGACGGGCACAGGATCAGAGATCCCGCCACCGTCTCCCTGGGCGTGGTAGTCGCCGCGCTCGTCGCCGCGACCCTCCTCATCTACGGCCTTGGGGCGGGCTGGCTTGCATGGGTGCTCGAACTCAGTGCCACAGAAGCTGCCGCACAGGGCGTCATTCCGTTCATCCCGGGAGAATTGCTCAAGATAGCCGCCGCGATCGGAATCGTCAAAAGCGGACGGATCGATCCGACGTGATGGAAGTGGAGGCACACGATCGATGATCGAATTCGATGCAGTCTCGTATGCGTTCGCAGACGTCCCCGTTCTCGACGACATCTCGGTGACAATTGACGACGGGGAGTTCGTTCTCCTCGCAGGCGCAAACGGCTCCGGGAAGACCACCCTGCTTCGTCACTGTAATGGCCTCATCGAACCGGATTCGGGGACCGTACGCGTCGATGGCACTGACGTCCAGGACGACCTGGTCGGTGCCCGATCGACCGTCGGGATGGTGTTTCAACACCCTCGCGACCAGTTCGTCGCAGCGACGGTCGGTGCCGACGTCGCCTTCGGCCCGGAGAACCTCGGTCTCGACCGGACGGAGATCGATCGCCGCGTCGCAACCGCACTCGACGTCGTCAACATGGCCGGCCGCGACACCGACCGGATCGACAGCCTCTCTGGGGGCGAACAGTCCCGCGTCGCGATCGCGGGCGCGCTCGCGATGGACCCATCACACCTCGTCCTCGACGAACCGTTCACTGGACTGGACGAACCGGCCCGCCAATCCGTCCTCGATCGACTCGCTACCCTTTCGGCCGACGGCACCGGGATCGTCGTCGCGACTCACGACCTCCGCGACGTCTGCTCGCTCGCCGATCGCGTCCTCGCCATGCAACACGGCCGTCTCGTCGTCGACGACCCTCCCGCGACTGCACTCGATCGGCTCGACGACCTCGCAATCCGCGTCCCGCAGGCGCGCCGTTCGACGAAGTGACCGATACTACCTCCGAACCAAGTGACTAACAGTAGCCTCCGAACCGAGTGACCGATGCTAGCCTACGAACCCGACGAGACGCTCGCACACCGCCTCGATCCCCGATCGAAGCTCGCGGTCCAGATGGGGTTCGCCGCAACCGCGCTTGCCCATACAACGCCGCGGGCACTGTTCGTCCTCTCGGCGTTCACAGCGGGGGCGCTCCTCGCCGCACGAGTCTCGCTGTGGCGGGCGCTCGTCGCCTATCGCTTTGCCCTGGTCATCCTCGCGATCGCACCGCTCGTCGCCGCCGCGACGATCAGCGCCCCCTGGATCGACGTCGCGGACGGCCTGGCATCGCTGCGGGCCAGCTACCGTGTAGTACTCATCCTGCTCGTCAGCGCAGCCTACGTCCGATCGACGCCGGTTCGCCACTCTCGGGCCGCCATCCAGCGGACGATACCGGGCAAACCAGGACAGCTTCTCGGAATCGGCGTCGCACTCGTCTTCCGGTTTCTCCCGCTTCTCCAGGCGGATCTCCGGACGATTCGCGACGCGATGGCGACACGGCTCGGCACCGAACGCGCCGGTATCGAGCGAGCCGGAACGATCGGCCTCCTCGGCGTCGCTCGCGCCTTCGATCGCGCCGATCGGCTCGCATTGGCACTCCAGGCTCGGTGTTTTGCGTGGAATCCGACGCTGCCGGCGCTGTCGATCGGGCGCGTCGACTACCCGGCGTTCGCCATCGCCATCGTGCTCGGACTCTCGGCGTTCCTGTGATACGGAGTAGTGCCGTCGATCACCGCCGATCGGCGGTGAACGCAGGTCGCCGATGTTTTGTCTGGCCAACAGATTTAATTCGTGTTACGATGAGTATTGCACTGGCGAGAGAATCTCTGTCGTTGCCAGACGGGGATCCGCGAGACCGTTGACTCTCGCCGGCAGTACCAACCGTTCCACCGTCGGCCTATCGCTGGCGTCGCCCAGTTTGGGGGGTGCCGACGCCAGCAGCCACTCGATTCTTTATCCAGAGTCTGCAGTGACTCTCACGAGTTGGTCGTCACAAAAACAAGCCGGAGGAGGGATTTGAACCCTCGACCTAATCCTTACGAAGGATTCGCTCTGCCAGTCTGAGCTACTCCGGCGCTGTTACCGTCTTGTTATAGGACCGATCGCAATCATAAGGGTTGCGAATCGAACCGATCGTGTAAATTGCCCACGTGCCTACCGTTCAAGACGGACGTCCAGACAGACGTTCTCCTCGTGGGGTGCGTACGATCGGACGAGTCGCCTGGTTTCGACAGTTACGTCGTACTCCGATCCGGCAGCCACACGGATCGCAGTCTCCCCCGGTTCGAAGGGTGCGTCCTCGTGTTGGATGTCGTAATAGTGGAGTACGCAGTCGTCACCCGCGAGGTCGATCGCGGTATCGAGAAAGGCGTCCGCGCTGTGGGGGAGATTCATCACGAGGCGACTCGCCCAGTCTTCGTACTCGTGACTGATCTCCCGAACATCGCCGGCGATCGCCGTCACCCGATCTTCGACTCCGTTCCGGCGCGCGTTCTCGCGCAGGTACTCGATCGCAACCTCGTTGATATCCACGCCGACCGCCGTCGCACCGCGTTTTGCAAACGGGATCACGAATGGGCCGACACCGGCGAACATATCGATCGCCTGGTCACGCTCGTCGACCTGCTGGGCGACCCGGTGGCGCTCGGTTGCCAGCCGAGGCGAGAAGTACACCGATTCGAGGTCAAGTGCGAACTCACAGCCGTACTCCCGGTGGACGGTTTCGGTGCCCTCACCCGCGAGGACCTCCCAGTCGCGGATTCGGGTCTCGCCTTTCACTTTCGATTGCTTGTTGACGACCGTCTCCGCCGGCAGATCCGAATCGACGATCGCCTGAGCAATCTCGAGGGCGCGTTCCTCGCTATCTTCGTCGAGCAAGACCACGTCACCCAGTCGCTCGTAGGACGGGTCGAATCCGAGCAGGTCCGCCGGCATCGTCTGTGTCTCTCGTTTGGGAACCACACGAGAGACGATCTCGAACTCGTCCGGAGCGGCTTCGGGATCGGTCACCGGAATGTATAGCGTCTCCCCATCGACGTCGATCTCGTAGGTGTCGGCGATCAGATCCAACTCGGCGAGTCGCGCTCGTGTTGGTTCCCCCTCTTCCCGTCCGACGCGGACACACGGCACCTCCATACGGACAGTCTGCGCTGGGGTGGTGTAATATTGACGTTTCGTCCCTGCAAAAAATTCTCCGGGAGACCCCACGCGCCGTCGCCGACAGTATCGATCACCTGCCGACCGATACCGCATCGATCGACGATCGGAGACTGAATCGTCGAGAAGAATTGGTAGCTCAGTAGCCATACAGGACCGTACGAATGGCCGATCGTCAGGAGTGCGACCGTCGATTTACCTGATATGCAAATAAGGCTAGGGGTGAATCGGGATACAATTAGCTGTAACTGAAATTCGACTATCTTCGAACGCTATCGGAGACCACCCGGCCAGATAGCAGAGCGCGGCCACCTTTCGTGACCAGTACCACTGATCGGAGCGAAATCCTCGCTGTGAGGACAGTCCGATCGCGACTGTCCTTGCGACCGTCTAATTAGAGTGCTCTAAACCGTGTGTTAGCACCACAACATTATTAAATTGAGGTCGTGTATTGTTCGCTGGATGGACCTCGAACCGGTCACCGGAACGTACGTGAAAACGGTGTATCAACTCGAGACCGAACTGTCTCGACGGGTCCGAACGACCGAAATCGCTGACGCAATCGATCGAACAGGGGCATCCGTCTCCCACATGATTCAGAAACTCGACGATCGAGGGCTGGTCGACTACACGGAGTACAAGGGAGTGACGCTGACTGACGCTGGAGAGACGGCCGCGCTCACACTCGTCCGAAAGCACCGGCTGGTAGAGACGTTTCTGACCGAGCAACTCGGCTATCCGTGGGCCGACGTCCACGGCGAGGCCGGCAGACTCGAACACCACATCAGCGACGAGTTCGCCGATCGACTCGATGCGTTCCTCGGCTATCCACGGACAGACCCTCACGGTGATTCGATCCCCGATTCCGAACTGTCGCTTCCTACCGGGCCGTCGAAAACGGGACTCGACGACTGCGAGACAGCAGAGACACTCGTCATCGAGAAGGTTCCCCACCGACAGGCTGACGTACGGGAATACCTCTTCGAGAACGATATCGGGCCCGGGTCGACCATCGTCGTCGACGGGGTTGCTCCCGTCGGTCTTATCACCGTCACCGTCGAGACCACCGAGGAGACCGTGACGATCCCGGACCACATCGCACGTCAGATCAAGGTCCGTCAGCGTGGGTCGCCGACGGAGCGAGCAGAGAATTAGATAGGCCAAATCTAAAGTTTAGGTTAGCAAAATATATGTGCAGCGTACAGAAAGAGAGTGATGATGAGTTCCAGCGAACCGCGGGATGATCCACGAGTCGTATCACGGCGTAACGTTACCATCCTCAGTGGGGGCGCGGCACTGACAGCGCTCGCCGGCTGTCTCGGCGGGGACGACGACGGCGACGACGGCGACGTCGCCGCAGCAATGCCGGCGATCTGGGATCTCACTCGCCAGGTCGGCGGCGACCACGTCGATCCGTTTGACGTCGTTCCGACCGGCGAACACGGCCACGACTACTCGGCAAGTGGTGGTGACCTCGAGGCAATCGAAGCGGCTGAGGCGTTCGTCTACCTGCGGGATTTCGCGGGCTGGATCGACGACTTCGTCGCAGAACACGAAGACGGTGACACCGTGGAGGTCATCGACTCCTCCGCAGGGATCGACTTTTTCGACAGCCCCGTCGAAGACGACGACGAGCACTGGTGGCTGGATCCGATCGCGGCCAAAGACGGTATCGGCAACATCGTCGACGGGCTGTCGGAGCTCGATCCCGACCACGCCGACGAGTTCGAGGACAACGGCGAGGCGTTCAAAGAGACTCTCGACGATATCGACGAACAGTTCCAGGACATCGTCGATCGGGCGGAACTAGATACGGCCGTCGTCGCCACGCACAACTCCTTTGGCTGGTGGGTCGACCGCTACGGCGTTGAAGTGATTTCGCCGTTTGGTATCAATCCAGATACCGAAGCCTCCGCGGGAGAGATCGAGGAGATCGAAGAGACAATCGAAGAGCTCGGCATCGATCACATCCTCTACGATCTCGGTGAACCCACCGACGCCGCCGAGTCGATCGCAGCAGACACCGACGCGGAGATCCTGCCGCTGTCACCGATCGAAACCCAACTCGACGGCTCGCCGGAGATCGGCTTCCCGGACAGAGAGTTCGAGATGACCCCCGACTGGGGCTACGTCGAGCACTTCGAGGAGATCAATCTCCCAGCGATGGAAATCGCGCTGCAGGCAGAGTGAGACTCGTCCGAAACACCGTTGGGTCGGCCACAGTATATCCAAGACAATGACAGACGCTATCGCCGCTGAAAATATCACGTTTGCCTACGACGATCGACCGGTCCTGCAAGACGTATCGCTGTCGGTGCCCGAGGGAGATTTCCTCGGTTTGATCGGGCCGAACGGCTCGGGGAAAACGACGTTGATGAAGATCATGCTCGGGTTACAATCCCCCGACAGCGGCTCGGTCGAACTGTTCGGAAAACCCCCACGGCGCTTTCGTGAAGGGACGAAACTCGGCTACGTCTCCCAACAATCGAGCGAAGCCGATTCACGGATGCCGGTGACCGTTCGCGAGCTCGTCAACATGGGGCGGTACGCCCATGCGGGCCTCTCGCGGCTCTCAGAGGCCGATCGTGCGGTGGTCGACGACGCGCTCGAACGGGTGGGTATCGCCGACCTGGCCGAAAGACAGGTAAATCGACTTTCTGGCGGGCAGAAACAACGGGCGTACATCGCTCGCGCACTCGCCGCAGAAGCCGAGCTACTCGCACTCGACGAACCGACCGTCGGTATTGATGCAGACTCCGAAGAACAGTTCTACGACTTGCTGGATGAGCTCAACGACGAGGGGATTACGATTCTCCTGATCGAACACGACATCGGCGTCGTTACGGAACGCGCCGACAGCATTGCCTGCATCGACTGCGAACTGTACGAACACTGTGAGACTCGCGAGTTCCTCGAAACTGACGCCCTCGAACGGGCGTTCAGCACGCACGCACTAATCCGAGGTGATCGCGTTGTCCACACTGACTGACGACGATCGATCGTTCCGTACAGCAGTCGTCGAACGGCTGGAGGGCAACCGGCAACCCGCCCTCGTCGTGCTGGCAATGGCCGTCATGGTCGCAGCGTCCGCTGCGTTCGTCTACGGGCCGTTTCCATCCCTGTACGACATCTTCTGGACTACTGCCTGCAATGCCGGGGGATCGTTCCTCGTTTGCAGCAGCCTGCTCCAGAACGGTTTTACCGCGGGAATCCTGATCGGGATCGCCGCACCGCTGGTCGGCGCGTATCTGGTCAACCGCCAGATGGCACTCGTCGGCGACGCACTCGCACACAGCTCGTTCGGTGGTGTCGCAATCGGCCTGTTTATCGGTGCGACGCTCCCGGCGGTCGAGATTTTGGGACTAACCGTGCCACTCGATTTCCCGCTTCTGTGGGCGCTCATCATCGGAATCCTTTCGGCGCTCGGCCTGCAGTACCTCGCTCTCACGACGGATGAATACGCCGACATTCCGCTGGCGGTCCTGCTAACAGGCGGGTTCGCAGTCGGCGTCTTGATCATTTCCTACGGCGATGCGATCGTCTTTGGCCGTGAGGTCGAAGGGTTTCTGTTCGGAGACATCCTGTTCGTTCCCTTCCAGAACGTCCAGTTGATGGTCGGACTCGCGTTGCTCACGCTTGGCGTCATCGCACTTACTCACAAGCAACTGGTGTTCATCACGTTCGACCGCGAGGCGGCACGGCTGGCACGCATCCACGTCAGGTTTTATGACACCCTGCTTATGATCCTCACCGCGATGGTCGTCGTCGCGGCGATGCAGATCCTCGGGGCGATCCTCACCGCTGCGATGCTCGTCGTCCCCGTCGCCGCCGCGATGCAGGTGACAACCAGCTTCAATCGCGCGATCGTTCTCGGGATCGTCTTCGGTGAAATTTCCGTGTTCGCGGGGCTAGTGTTATCCTACCAGTATGACGTCGCCGCCGGAGCAACGATCGTCCTCGTCGCGATCGCGATCTACCTCTGGACGGTTGTCAGCGCCAGAGTCTGAGCGTGCGATATACGGTACTGTCGATCTCCTGGGGGCAGTGGAGACCGTCGGCACGAAGTGAGGCTGATATCGAAACACAGCCGTTCGATAGCAGGGCTATTGCGTGGCGTCCGACCCCAGGACGTCTCGAAAGCGTATTCCGATCGCTGCCAGTACCTCCCCTATGCTCACCTTCATCGGACTCGGCCTCTACGACGACCGATCGATCACCGTCGAGGGGCGAGACGCGCTGCGAACTGCCGATCGCGCCTACGCGGAATTCTACACCAGCAAACTGATCGGGACGTCGATCGACGACCTCGAGAGCTACCACGGCACCGAGATCGAGGTCCGCGACCGAGCAGGGATCGAACAGGAGCCAGACGACATCCTCGCGGCGGCCGAGACGGAAGACGTGGCCTTTCTGACCGCCGGCGATACGATGATCTCGACGACACACGTTGACCTCCGCTTGCGTGCCCACGATCGGGGGATCGAGACACGCGTCATCCACGGTGTGACGGCCCAGACGGCGACCAGTTCGCTGACCGGGCTCCAGAACTACCGCTTTGGCAAGGCGACGACGCTGCCGTTTCCCTACGCACACGGGGCCGACGGGCTGCCCGCGAGCGTGACGAACACGATCGACGATAACCGGGCCGACGGACTGCATACGGTCGTGTACCTCGACATTAAAGCCGATCGTGCGGACCGCGAGGAGTACATGACCGCCGATATCGGCGCCGAACTCCTCGCCGAAGCGTACCCCGATCTCGTCGGTGTCGTCGTCGCTCGTGCCGGCAGCCCCGAGCCGCTCGTCGAGGCGGCGACGATGACCGACCTTGCCGATCGATCGTTCGGCGAGCCGCTCCACCTGCTCGTGATTCCCGGTGAGTGTCACCTCCTCGAAGCCGACGCGCTGGTCGAACTCGCCGGTGCCGATCGCGAGACGCTCGACGTGGTGTGAGCGACGATCCAAAGGCGGAGCGAGCGAGAGGCGGACCGACTGAAAGGCGGACCGAGCGAAAGGCGGGCCGATTGAAAAGCGGAGCGAGCGAAAGGCGGACCGAGCGAGAGGCGGACCGATCGAGTCCTGCCAGTCAACTGTCTCTGAGTGCGTCCTCGACTGCCGCTCGCGTCGGTGCAGCTGTCGCCCGGTCTGCGATCGCCTCGGCCTCACCAGTCTCGACTTCGGTCACTGCAGCCTTCACCTCGGGAATCGTCACGGCGCTCATACTCACCTCGTCGAGGCCGAGTCCGACGAGCAGCCGCGTCAGATCGGGGTCGCCGGCCATCTCGCCGCACATCCCGACCCAGGCGTCGCCCTCGGCTGCACCCGCGACCGTCATCTCGATCGCCCGCAGGACGGCCGGCTCACGGGGATCGTGCAGGGCCGCGACGCGATCGTTTTCCCGAGCTGCGGCCATCACGTACTGCGTGAGATCGTTCGTCCCGATACTGAGGAAGTCGACGCGCTCGGCGAGTTCGCCGGCCAACAACGCCGCACTCGGCGTCTCGATCATGAGGCCCAGCTCCGGGCGCTCGACGGGGACGCCGTCCGCCTCGAGATCGGCCGTGATCGAGTCGACCGTTTCGAGCGCAGCCTCGAGTTCCGGCACGGTGGCCACCATCGGGAACATCACTGAGAGTATCCCCGCCTGGTCGGCCCCTGCCCGGAGCAGCGCCCGAAGCTGTGTTTCGAAGAGATCGGCGTCGGGACCCAGCGATCGCCGGATGCCTCGTTGGCCGAGAAACGGGTTCTCGGACTCGGGCTGGTCGAGATAGGGAATGGGTTTGTCGCCGCCGACGTCGAGCGTGCGGACGACGACACGGCCGTCGGGAAACGCCGCAAGCGCCTCGCGATAGACGTCGACCTGTTCGTCTTCCGTCGGTGGCTCCGCCCGATCGAGGAAGAGAAACTCCGTCCGGAAGAGGCCGATCCCGTCTGCACCCTGTGCGACGGCCCCTTCGAGTTCGGCAATCGTCCCGACGTTGGCGGCGACCTCGATCGGCCGCCCGTCGGCCGTCGCCACGGGGTCGTCCCGAACGTCGACGCGCCGGTCGCACTGGGCTCGCTTGCGCTCTTCGGTCGTTGGCTCGACGATCACCGTCCCGGCCTCGCCATCGACGACGACGTCCGTGTCGGCGTCGATCTCGTGGAGATCACCACCGACGCCGACGACCGCCGGAATGGCGAGCGATCGGGCGAAGATCGCCGCGTGGGAGGTCCGACCACCGAGCACCGTCGCGAAGCCGGCGACGCGATCGGGATCGAGCTGTGCAGTCTCACTCGGCGTGAGCCGTTCGGCGAGCACCACCGTTCCCGTGGGCAACGAGGCGAGATCGACACGCTCGCCGTCTGTCAGCAGACGCAACAGTCGGTTGCGGACGTCCCGAAGATCGTCGGCCCGTTCGGCCATCCGGCCCTCCATCTCGGCGAACTGATCGATCGGGTCGGCGAAGGCGCGGTCGACGGCGTGTTCGGCAGGCAGCCCGTCATCGATGCCGTCTTCGACGGCGTCGGTAATCTGTGGATCGTCGAGAAACTGCCGATGGGCGTCGAACACCGCCGCCTCCTCCTCGCCGACGTGTTCGGCCGTCCGATCGCGTTCGGTCGTCAACTCTTCGCGTGCCCGATCGCGCGCGGACTCGAACCGATCGCGTTCGTCATCCGCGTCGACGGTGTCGGCTGGGGGAGGCTCCTCGAGTGACGTCTCTGCGGTCGGATCGTACCAGCGAGCAGTGCCGACGCCAGCGAGTGGTGTGGCTCCAGTCCCCTCGAACGTTCGTGTGTCCGATTCATCGGCCGTCATTGCTCAGGTCTCTGATTCCGGTGTCGAAAGCAGTTCCTCGAGTGCGTCGAGTGCCGCTTCGGCGTCAGTCCCCTCAGCGATGATCCTGACGTCTTCGCCCTGTTTAGCAGTCAGGCCCGTGACGGCAAGCATGCTTGCCGCATCGACCGGTTTGCCGTCCGTGGTGGCAACCTCGATGTCTGCGTCAAACTCGTTTGCGGTTTCGACGAACTTCGCGGCCGGGCGTGCGTGGAGTCCGGCTTCGGGCACCACGGTGACGGTTCGCTCCATTACGCGATCGCCTCCGGCGGGAGCGGCTCGATCGAACCCGATTCCGGTGTCAGTCCGCCGTCGACAGCTATCTGGTCACCGTCCATGCCAGAGGGGTATGTGGTCCAGGGTGATGAGAATATCCGCCGATCGGTTGCCAGGAAACGGGTCCGAGAGCCCAGTCGACGGATGTCGGTGGAGCGCTGTCGCCGAAGATCGTCCGCTACGCTAATTAGAACGGGAACAGCGACTCGGCGTCGGGATCGCGTTCGAGGAGTTCGATCTCGTGGCCGTCGGGGGCTTTCGTAAAGGCGTACATGTTGTCGTTGCTCTCGGGGTCGCGGTAGTCGGGAGCGTCCCGAATCATCAGCTGGTCCCAGTCCTCGGCGAGGTCGTCGACGCGGACACAGAGGTGACCCCAGGCGTCGCCAAGGTCGTAGCTGCGGCCGTCGTAGTTGTAGGTAAGTTCGAGCGACATCTCCTCGGGCGCTGCGTCCCGTGGCTCTATGAAGTAGTTCGCGAACGTGTCCGACTCCCAGCGGCGGGTCTGGGTGTACTCGAATTTTCGGGTCCAGTAGCCAAGGGCCTCGTCTGCGTCCTCGACGCGGATCATCGTGTGATCGAGCGACCAGAGTGCGCCCTCATCGGGATCGCGCTGGACGATCTCGACTTCGTGACCGTCGGGATCTTTGACGAACGCGTAGCGGCCGCCACAGGACTCGGGATCGCGATAGTCGTCGACACCCTCGTCCATCAGCTGCTGGTAGTGCTCCTCGAGTTCGCCCTCCGGAACTCTAACCGCGATGTGGCCCCACGCGTCGCCCATCTCGTGGTCGTCTTCGCCCTCGTTGTGGGTCAGTTCGAGCAATGCCCCATCTTCGTGCATCTCCTCGGGGCCGAGATAGACGATCGTAAACCCATCGCCCTCGTAGCGGTCTTTCTCCTCGTACTCGAGATGGGTCTGGTACCAATCGAGTGATTCGTCGAGATCGGCGACGCGAAGCATGGTGTGGTCGAGCGTTCCGTCCATACTGCCTCCCACGCTGGCGGCGGCAAAAAACGTGATGAATGGGTGGGCTACTCCGACCCCTCGGCCGGTGGCTCGGCTCCGAGCCCGGTCTCTCGGTCGGTCAGTTCGGTCCCTGACCGTGACGCGATCGGGTCGACGCCTTTCCGACGGGCGTCGAGCGACGAGAGTCCGTAGACGAGTCCGACCAGGAGCACGACCCCGATCGGGAGGAACATCGCGGGTGGGACGCCGAGATAGCCATAGAGCAGGTAACAGAGGGTCACGACGAGGACGACGGTGACCGCGTAGTAGGCCTGCGTCCGTACGTGATCGATCAGGTCAGCCCCGGTAAACGTCGAGGAAAGAACGGTCGTATCGGAGATTGGCGAGGTGTGGTCACCGAAGATTGCCCCCGAAAAGACCGCGCCGACGACGACCGGTGCCAGCCCGAAGTCGCCCGTGAGCTCGAAGGCCACAGGGAGCGCGATCGGCGTGACGATCCCCATCGTCGCCCACGACGAGCCCATGGTAAAGGCGATGAACGCGGCGGTAAACAGGACGACGATCGGGAACAGCGCAGGCGAGAGGACGCCCTCGGCAACACCGGCGACGTACTCACCGGTCCCCATGGCGGCTGCGACCGTGCTGATCGACCACGCAAGCACCAGGATGGTGACGGCCGTCAGCATAAGGTTGAACCCATCCAGAACGGTCTCGACGCTATTACCGAGATCGAACAGCCCGTAGCCGAGCCCGATCGCGATCGCCGTCGCGACCATGGCAAACGAGCCCCAGACCAGCGCGGCGGCCCAGTCGGCCTCACCCGCAACGTTCTCGGCGAACTCGGCGAGAGTCAGTCCGAGCACCTCGCCTGGGCCCGCAAGTTCGGCGGCCTGATAGCCCGTCCAGAACGCACCGGCCAGGGTCACGGCGATCAGGACGACGATCGGGAGGAAGAAGGTCCGCAACATCGGCCGCTCGGTGATCGGCTCGCCGAGATCCTCCTCGACTTCCTGGAGTGGGACGGCGTCGTCGCGGTTGACTTTGCCCGTCGTCCACGACCGGTGTTCGGCGTCGAGCATCTCGCCGTAATCTCGACGCGTCAGCACGACGATCCCAACCATCACGATCGCAAGCACGGCGTAGGCGTTGAACGGGATCGACTGCAGATACGTGGTAAACACACTCGGTGCGTCCACGCCGTTTCCCTCCTCGATCACGTCGAACCCTTCCCGGACCATCGAGAGCTGGAAGGCGACCCAGCTCGAGATCCCGATCGTCGCGACCGGTGCCGCCGTCGAGTCGACGATGTAGGAGAGTTTTTCCCGGGAGATCCGGAACCGATCGGAGATTTCCCGCATCGTCGACCCGACGATCGCGGTGTTGGCGTAGTCATCGAAAAAGAGGACGATCCCCAGAATCCAGGTCGTCACGCCGGTCGTTCGCTGGCTCTCGAGACGCTCGACGGCCCAGTCACGGACGGCGATCGCCCCACCGAGTCGCCAGATGAGCGCGACGCCGGAGCCGAGCAAGAGCGTAAAGAGCAAGATCTGGGCGTGAAAGCCGTCGTCCGCGATGATCGCCTCGACGATCCACTCGAACGTCTGGGCGATCCCAAGCCCGCCGGAGACGATGACGCCGCCGGACCAGATCCCAAGAAACAGCGACAGGATCGGCCGGCGCGTCACGATTGCGAGCACGATCGCAAGCAGCGGCGGCAGCAACGAGAGTGCACCAAACTCAGACATGGGGCATAATATCACAGCTAGTGAGATAATGATGCTGTCTCATGGGCAGTAGGAGACGGCCCACACAACGAGCTATCGGCGGAGAATGAGTTTCAGGATGTCTTCGTCTTCGAGGACGTGCTGGTCGCCGACTTGCTGTTTGTCGTGGGTCGCACTCGGTCCCGAGACGCGTGCAAAACGAAAGCGCTCTTTCATCTCGCCGCCGAGTTTGTCGACGGCTTCTTCGATCGTCGACCCCTTTTCGAGCATCAGTGGCTCCTCGTAGTCGACGCCGCGGCCGGGTTTGTCCATATAGACCCGGATGAGATCCAGGTTCTCCCAGAGCCGATCCTTGAGCGTTTCGAGCCCTTTTTCCGCTTCGGCGCTGATGAACGTCACCTCTTCGGGGTCGAGGCCGCGCTCGCGAAGCTGGTCGTCGACGTCGGACTTGTACTCGGGATTGATCAGGTCAACTTTGTTGACGCAGGTGATCGATGGGATGTACTCACGATTTTCCATCAGCCCGTCGATGAGTCGATCGATGTCGACCGTCTCGCCGATGTTGACGTCAGCGTTGACGTAGCCGTGTTCGCGGATGACCTGTTTGATCGTCTCCTCGTCGAGATCCTGGTCGGCACTCGACGTGAGCTTGATACCGTCTTTGATTTTCGGCCGGACGGTGACCCGTGGCGGCGTCTGGTCGACGCGGATGTTGATGTTGTAGAGTTCTTCCTGGAGCCGATCGTACTGGTCGATCTCGAACACCGAGAGCACGAACAGGATGAGGTCGGCGTTGCGGACGACCGAGAGGACCTGCTTGCCGTCGCCTTTCCCGGTCGCAGCACCGGAGATCAGCCCTGGAACGTCGAGCAGTTGCATGTTCGCGCCGCGGTGTTTACACATGCCAGGGTTGACGTCCAGTGTCGTGAACTCGTAGGAGCCCGTCTCGCTCTCGGCGTTGGTCAACGAGTTCAACAGCGAGGATTTGCCGACGCTCGGGAAGCCAACGAGGGCCACGGTGGCATCACCGGTCTTCTCGACGTCGTAGCCGGTGCCCCCGCCCGCGGAGGACTGATTCTGTAGCTTCTCTTTTTTTTCGGCGAGCTTCGACTTTAGTCGGCCAATATGGGCCTCCGTCGACTTGTTGTAGGGCGTGCTGGCGATCTCTTCTTCGATCTCCTCGATTTCCTCCTCGAGCCCCATTTGTCTGTATCCAGCCGGTCGGGCCGAAAAACCCTTTCCATGCACAGCGACCGGATGGATCCCGATCGCGGAGCGACGGCACGATCGCTCGCCGCGATCTCGGCCGGCTACCGTTCCGGATGTGTCGGCGCGTCGAACCCACCACGAACGAGGGGTTTCGAGATGTGTCGCCGGGCACACGGCGGCACCTCGTACCAGCCCTCTTCGAGGTCCCGATCGATCTCGACCGTCACTTTCCCGTCCGCACTCGTGGCACAGTCTCGACACCGGTAGCCCTGGTTCCGTCCAGCGCTTTTCATCCGTCGCTCACAGTCCGGACAGGTCGGCGTCACCTGTTCGGTGGTCACAAGCGATCGAACGGCTATTTTCTCCAGTTTGAGTGTTCCCCGGGAGAGCTCACCACAGACGGTGAGCCGATCGCCGGGGCAAAGCGACCGGATCCGATCGCGAAACCGCTTGGTGGGTTCGAAGGCGGCACACGCGAGAGACGATCGTGACGCTCGATCGGAGTCGAGATCGAAAAAGACGTGGCCGCCACGTCGCGTCTCGGGAGCCGTCGCCACCCGACCGTCGAGCCGATAGGCGTGGCCGTCGGTCACCGACTCGATCGTGCCATCCTGGAGGTGCCCGTCGGTTCCCTGATTCGTCACGAACAGCTGGCTCGTCTCGACGGGTTCGCTCTCGATCCGATCGGCAACGGCACAGACGGCCTCGGGATCGTCACCGCGGATCCCGTGGAGAATCGGTCCTGGAGTGTGGGGGACACAGACCGTCTCGTCTTCGCCCCGATCGACAGTATCCCATACGTCCGGGTAGCCCTCCTCGGCTGCGTCGAAAACGCTCTCCTCATCGATATCGCGATCGCTCCCCCACCGATCGGACTCGCGGTAGGAAATGTACTCCCAGGTCCACTCGTCGAGTGCGGCCCAGCTTCCGACGGCAGCAAGCGCACCGATCCGGCCACGGCCGTTGCCAAGACCCCACGATCGGTAGCCGTGGCGATCGATCAGCGCCGTCGCGTCGACGGGATCGAGATGGTCGTGGATCGCTCGATGGGTGAACGCAGCTACCTCGTCGGGAACGGCAGCCGGCTCACCGGGAGCGACGACGAGTCCCGGATTCGTTCGGTCGTCTGCAGTCTCTGCGAGCGCCGCGAGTCGATCGCGGGCCAGCTCGAACGCCCGATCGGGGGGACAGTCCGTCTGAATCGCGAGGGCGGCGTTCCCGCGTGTCTTGTACTCGACGGCAGGGTTGAGCCGGACGAGGAGAAGCCGTGAGACGTGCTGTGAGTCGCGTTGGAGGCGCGTTGCGACCTGCGCGGCGACATAGGTCGTACACATCCCTCGGTCACGTGAATCCGTGTCGTCGAGCCCGACGATGGTCATCGACGGTGGTAGCCGCTCTGTGGAGTAACACCTTTCGGGACCGTTCCGCCGTCCGACGAATTCCAGGACCGTTCTGCCGTCCGACGAACGGCGATCGAATATATAAGGGTTCTGCCAGTGTGGGCGACAAATCGCGTGCCTGCACCATGGTCAGGGCAGGGAAACCTTCTTATACGAGGAATAGCTTACGTACCCGTATGTCCCGCTCCGCACTGGTCGGCAACGTGACCGCGATGCTAGAGGACGCGGGGTTCGTGGTCAGTGACCGGTGTGCGATTCGGCCGAAGAGTTTCGACGTTGCAGCAAGACGCGGCGACGATCTGTTGCTGGTCAAGATCCTCGGGAACATCGACGCGTTCAACGAGGCGACCGGCCACGAAATGCGCCGACTGGGAAACTATTTACACGCGACACCGCTGATGATCGGGCTCCGGAGCCGCGACCAGGACCTCAAACCCGACGTCGTCTACTTCCGTCACGGCGTGCCCGCGTTCAGTCCTGACACGGCGTACAACCTGTTCATCGAGAACGTCCCGCCGTTGATTTATGCTGCACCCGGCGGTCTCTACGTCACGATCGACGGCGACTTGCTCGCCGACGAACGTGAAGACCGTGACTGGAGTCTCGGCCAGCTTGCGAACGAACTCGGCGTCTCCCGACGAACCGTCTCGAAGTACGAAGACGGGATGAACGCGTCCGTCGAGGTGGCGATGGCCATCGAAAAGCTGTTCGAATCGGAGCTGACCAGCCCCGTCGACGTTCTCGATGGCGCAGACGACATCCACGAACCGTCGTCGACCCCGGACGACCCCGAGGCCGACCCCGACGACGAAGAGGTCGTCGCCGTCCTCACCCGAGCTGGCTATCAGGTCCACCCGACGGTCCGATCGCCGTTCAAAGCCATCAGCGAGGACGAAGACGACTCGGACGTCGTGCTCACTGGCCACTCGAAGTTTACGAAAGCAGCCGAGAAACGCGCCCGCATCATGAGTTCGATCGGCCACGTTACCCGAACGCAGTCGGTCTACGTCGTCGATCGGGCCAAACAGGAGTCCGTCGACGGAACGGCACTCGTCGAACGCGGCGAGCTGGAAGCACTTCGGAACGCAGACGAGCTTCGAGACGTCATCCGGGAGCGCGCCGAGCGTGAAGAAGCAGTCTGATCGGCCGATCTCGGCACCGCTCTGGCCGTCTCATACGGATACATGTCATCAAGTACCGCCGTTGTCGGGCTCCGCCCGACTGCCAGTGGATCTCTGATCCACGCTGTCGTCGGGCTTTGCCCGACTGCTTGAGGGATCTTCGATCCCTCTCTGTCACCGGACTTCGTCCGGTTGCTCGCGGCGCGCTGCGCCGCCCTGTCGTCGGGCTGCCAGTGGATCTCTGATCTCTCTCCGTCGTCTGGCTACGCCCGACTGCTCGTGGCGCGTCGCGCCACGCCAATCAGCGATACGGTACTACCGATCGGCGGTACCGACGGACACAACTCCGTCTCAGGCGTACGTTTCCTCGAGATACTCGACGATATCGTCGCTTTCTGGCATTCCTTCGACACCCGTTGACGCATCAGAGATGACGGGGACGCCAGTCTGGCCACTGACTGTTTCGACCTCCGTTCGCTCGGAGTGCGATCGCGGCACTTCGATCGTGTCGTACTCCAGATCGAGCGCTTCGAGTTTGGTTCGGACTTTCGCACAGAACGGACAGCCTGGCAGTTCGTAGAACGTGATGTCAGCCATACCGCGTTGTTAACAGCTGATACCTAAGAGGTCACCGGTTGCCCGGCACGTTGCCGGGACTCCAATCTCGAGGTGAAACCGGGGACCGATCGGTGATCGAGCCGACCCGGTCAGAACGTCACTGTTCCGGCTTCGACCGCAAAGTAGACGGCGAAGTAGGCGATGAACGCGACCGCAAGCACCCACTGGCCGAGCGAGACGTCTCGGCGCTCGTCCATCGCGGTTTTGACCAGCGGGTAGCTGATGATCCCGGCAGCGAGCCCGTTGGCGATCGAGGTGGTCAGCGGCATGATCGTGATCGTCAGCCCGGCGGTGATCGCCCACGCGGGGTCTTGCCAGTCGATGTCGGCGACACCCTGTAACATGATGATCCCGACGACGACGAGGGCCAGATAGGTGGCATACTGTGGGATTGCAGCCATCAGCGGGACGATAAGGAGTGCAAGGAAGAACAGCCCCCCGACGACCAGTGCGGTAAAGCCGGTTCGGCCGCCTTCCTCGATACCTGTCGAGGACTCGATGTAGGTCGTCACGGTCGAGGTACCGATCATCGCACCGACAGTCGTGCCGACCGCGTCAGCCATCAGCGGTTTCTCAATCTCGGGCAAATCGCCCTGATCGTCGAGAAAGCCGGCGATCTGGGAGACGCCGATGAGCGTCCCCGCAGTGTCGAAGAAGTCGACGAAAAAGAACGTAAACACGACCAGTAGGAAGACGAACGGATCGTCGCCGATCATCCCCAGGCCCTCGACGAAGCCCCAGAATAGCGGCGTGAAGTCGTACTGGACGGACGTTAGCATCGAGACGATGCCGTCGTTGGTTACGTCGTCGTAGGCTCCCTCTGGCGTAAGCACGTCCGGCGAGACGACGCCAGCGAGTGTCAACAGCCAGCCGGCGAGGGCAGTCGAGACGATTCCGACGACGATCGACCCTCGAATGCCCCGGGCGTAGAGCAACAGGGTCAACAGGAGACCGGCAAGCGAGAGTGCAGCAACGGGGCTCTCCAGGACGTTTCCAAGCGTTACCAGCGTCGCGTCGTAAGGGACGACGACCTGCATCTCCTGGAGCCCAAGAAACAGCAAGAAGACACCGATACCGGCCCCTACGGCGAACTTCACTGGCTCCGGAAACAGTTCGATGACGTACCGACGCGCGCCGACGGCAGTCAGCCCGATGAAGAGCAGCCCCTCGACGAAGACAGCAGCGAGCGCGAGCTGCCACGGGACGCCGAGAATGACGACGACAGTAAACGTAAAGAAGGCGTTCAGTCCCATCCCTGGAGCCAGGCCAAACGGGCGGTTCGCGTACAGTGCCATCACGAGAATCCCGACGACCGACGCGAGAATGGTTACTACCGCGAGCATCTGGATGATCTCGCCGGCGCCGTACGTCGTTCCGTTAATTACGGCTTCGCTCTGGAACTCACCGGTGTCGCTGTTCCAGAGGATGGCGCTACTCAGGATCGCCGGATTGACGACGATGATGTATGCCATCGCCAGAAACGTCGTCAGTCCTGCGAGCGTTTCCGTTCGATAGTCGGTATCGTGGTCGTCGAACCCGAAGTACTCCGCGACTGAATCAGAAGCCCCCATATTGGACGGTCGAGCATTGCCATACCGGTTAGTTAAGTGTTCTTGTCCGCGCTACCGGATACAGTACTCACGTTTGTGCATATCAATTTGCTATCCACTGTCGTCCGACCCGATCGGGACGGTCGGAGACGCAGGCCGGACGACCGAGACAACGTATTTGACCCCGGGCCGTGTACAGCAGTACCATGAGGTTTGTCATCGTGGGATACGGCCGCGTCGGCTCGCGAACGGCACGCATTCTTATCGAGGAAGGCCACGACGTCGTCGTCGTCGACAACGATCCCGATCGGATCGAACGGGCCGAGAAGGCCGGGTTCGAGACGGTACGGGGCGACGGTGCCGACGAGGGCGCGCTCGTCGATGCGGAGATCGAAGCGGCCGACGCGATCGGGGCGTTTACGCCCGATCTCAACGTCAACTTCGCCGCCTGTATGGTCGGCACCCACCACGGCTGTCGGACCGTCCTCCGAATCGACGAAGACTACCGCGAGGACATCTACACCAAGTACGCAGCGGACGTCGACGAGATTATCTACCCCGAACGGCTCGGTGCTGCCGGCGCGAAAACCGCGATGTTGGGCGGCGACTTCAACGTCGTGGCCGATCTTGCGACGAACCTGCAGCTGACCGTCCTCGAAATCACAGCGGGATCGCCGGCAGTCGGCAAACGCATCAGCGAAGTCGAGTTACCCGAGGCGGCCCGGATCTACGCCCACGGTCGTGAGACCGAGTCGCTGACCATCCCACTTCCCGGGACGGAGCTTGCAGTCGGCGACGAGGTCGCGATCATCGTCGAGACGGACCAGGCGGAGAGGGTCCGATCGGCACTGTTGCCGGCGAGTGCCTGAGGCACACCGATCGGGCGACGCTCGGAGGTCGGCTGTCCGGAGGAGTCCGTGTGCAATCGGAGGGCCGAAACCGAACGACAAAGGGGGATGGGAGTAGCGCTCGGGGGAGCGCTGGGGGGGTAGGCGCGCAGACGGACGGATGGGGACGGGAATCCGCTGCGCGCCTGACTGATACTCCGAGGGGGATGCAAGTAAAACCACGTCAGACGATCGACTGACGGCAGTCAGACGGCTCCGAACGCGAACTCAGCGTCCGTCGTCCGGACGGAACACTAACACGTTCTGGTGAACCATCGAGGGAACAAACGAGAACGGATAGCCGTAAACGTGGAGATCTTTGGTCGGATCGTACCAGATCAGCGACGCCACAAGCGAGAGGGGTGCCGTCGACTCGATCGCCTGGGCGAGTTCCGCAGAGAGGAACTCGTAGGACTGATCGCGGTACATATCGCCGATAAAGACCACCACGTGGCCGTCAGGGGCGACCGCATCTGTAAACCGATCGAACTTCGCGGCCATATCGGCGAGCCACTCGGCTTTCGTCCGGTCCCCGCCCTCCGATCGGGCCTCCTCGTCGGCTGTGGTGGGGGCGTCCGCGTCATCCCGTGGTTCGGCGTCGGCATCGTCGAACGCGCCGAGCTTGCTCTCCCGGGTTCGACGTTCGTTTCTGGTCTGTTCGAGTTCGTCCATATGCCAGTAGGGGACGTCGGTCAACAGCAGGTCGACCGAGTCCGCTGGCACGTCGTCGATCAGCTCCGCACAGTCCCCACAGCGCATCTCCTGGGGGGAAAGCGGCGGCTGGCCGCGATCGCGGCGCTCGTCGTTTTCGCGTTCGAGAACCGTCTCGTAGAGTTCGACCCAGCGCTCGTTTCGCTCGAATCCGATCGCCTCCCGGCGACCCGTTCCCTCGTGTTCACAGAAACTCGCACCGAGCAAGGTGCCGCCGACGCCGGCGAAGGGATCGAGAACCGTTTCGCCGGCCTTGCTGAACCGGCCGATCAACTCGGCACAGAGCCGTGGCGGTTTCTGGCCGCCGTGTTCGCTGCGCAGGTCGTGCTGGACTGCCGGTGGGTATCCCTCCGCAATCACGGACTTCGTCGCGTACTTCCACTCCCGGCCCGTGAGATCGTTGACCCGGTTTCGCTCGTCGTAGATCCCGCGGCCCTCGATGTACCGCTGGTGGGCCGCAAGCTGATCGGTGTCGACCACCTCGCCATCCTCGACCGGGAGCGACTCGTCGCGCGCTCGATCGGCGTCGAAGTTCCCCTCCTCGTCGGTGAACAGTCGACTCTGGCGATGTCGATCGACGTCGTCTGTCATATGGGTGCGTGGTTGCGCCGATGCAATAAATAGGCTGTCGTCGAGTGGCGGGAAGCGACGTCGCCTTCCCGAAACGGGCTGTGATACGGATTAGTGTCCATAGTTACCGCCGATCGGCGACCCACCTTGGCCGATCGGCGGTAAGTGATGGCACTAATCCGTATGAGAATCGATGTTGCTGATTGTCGAATCGTTGTGAACGATCGTCGAGACGGAATGATAACGCTCGGTATCAGACGGATTCGTGTCCGTCGGTACCCCGATCAACGCGGCGCAACGCGCCGCGAGCAGTCGGGCGGAGCCCGACAACGGCGGTAGTTGATGACACGTATCCGTCTCATACGGTCTGTTGTAACGGTTTACCGGTGCAACCGCAGGACGGCTCGCGGTTGCACCGGAAATGACTTACAACGGTCCGTATCAGTCGTCGCTGAACGCGGGTGCGTGACCGACCGGGTCCGACGGCGTGGGTTCGTCGGACTCTGTTGGCGTCACGAGCGCCACCGTGACGAACGTCCCCAGGGCGAGCAGGAGACAGATGAACGTCGCGTAGCCGTCGATCCACACCCCGAACACGTCGTTCGGGATGTAGAACAGCGTGTTCTGGAGGCCGTACGTCTCCGGCATCAGTACGAACATCCCGATCCGGCTTACGGCACCGACGACGATCGCCGAGATGGCGGCGGTCGCGTTCGATTGCGCCCAGTACATCCCGAGAACATAGGGGACGACGACGCCGGCGAGGCTGATGTCGAACGCGAGCACGAGCAAGAGCCCGGTCTCGGGCAGCCGGATCGCAAAGAACGCACCGATTACAGCGATCGGCACGGTAAGCGTCCGAGTCACGAGCAGGAGTTTGTCCATGTCGGTCGCGTCGGTGTCGGTCTCCTCGACGCGGTAGCCGAAAATGTTTCTCGCGATGACCGAAGACGTCGCGAGAACGGCACCGTCACCGGTCGACAGCGATGCGCCGATAATGCCCGCGAGGACGAGAATTGCAAGGCTCGTTGGAACGACGTCCTGCATCAGTGCGTAGAGTACGGGTGTTCCACCCGCCTCGACACCGGCCTGGGCCAGGATGTCCGGCGCCGAGAGGGCAACGACGGAGAACGGGAGCCCGATCAGGAGCGTCCCGAATGCAGCTCCAAAGCAGGCTCGCTGAGCTGTTTTGGGTGACTCGGCAGCCAGGACGCGTTCGTTGAAGTCGAGTGCAACGAGGTTCCCGAACGCCAGTGCGACAATCTGGGCCCAGTTGATCGCTGCGCCCGCATCCGGATCGGTGAGCTGTTCGGTTGCAGTTGGCCCCATCCCTGAGGGGACAGTGAGGCCGTAGTTGACGACGATCCAGCCGAGTAAGGCCAACGAGCCGACAAGTGCCACGCCGGCCTGGATGATGTCCGTGTACGCGACCGCGAACAGGCCACCGGTGAGCGTGTACACCAAGATGATTACACCGAGGATCACGATCCCGGTTACGTAACTCGTCCCAAGGAACGTCTCGAACAGGAACCCGCCCGCGACGAGGTTCCCGGCCAGCAAGATGGTAAAGGAAAGCGACGTCACCAGTGACGCAAACACCTCGACGGTCCGGTTGTACCGTCGCCGGAAGAAATCAGGGAGCGTCAGCAGGTTCATCCGGTTGAGCGGTTTTGCAAAGAACAGGCCACAGATGATCAGACAGGCTGCCAGCCCGACCGGAAGCGCTGCACCAGCCCAGAACCCGAAGTCGGCTGCAAGGTCGGTGTTCCCGAGCGTCGCGTTCGCGTCCAGCGACTGTGCCATCAGCGTCGCTGCAACGATCGGCAACACGAGTCCCCGACCGGCGACGATGTAGTTCTCGCTATCTCCGTCCACGTTCCGGGCCATGTAGAGCCCGATCGAGATACAGATCGCCAGGAAAAGGCCGACCCCGGCGATGATCAGCGTATCTGACATACTGACACCCCGGTTCGGGTCCAGCCAGTGTGACTGACGCTGGATCTCAGTTGTCTCTCCCATTCCCGTTCGACTCGGCGTCGACAGAACCGGCCGGCACCGATCGGCAGGCCACCACAGGCCCGGTTTAGTATTGCACTCATTTTGGACACGAAGCGTTAGAATCAGTAACCACTGAAAAGGTTTTTCTGAGTATTGTATAGGGGATTCCGCGGTATGGACTACAAGTATTGTTCGACCGTAGCTCCCTGTACCGTACATACAATTGTAACGGAATAGCGTTCGCTTTGATACCTTATATCCGACATGAAAGTGAGTTTTTGTCCAAAATTCCGCCTCTTGACAACTGTTCGTAAAATGAGGGCGACGAGGCGTTTCGGTGCGGCTGCGTAGAGAAGCAAGCCCCTCAACTACTGACCGACCAGTTGCGATCGAACGCGGTCACGCGACGGCAGCTGTGACACTCGATACACAGTTCGTCCGGACCGAGACAGTACGCGCCGTCGGCCGGAGACACGAGAGCCAGGGGACCGTCGACGACGGGAGGCGCGGGATGATGGGGATGGAATGGGAGTCACGTCGCGCCGAGTGCTTTCTCCAGTGCCGGCAGATTGATCTCGCGCATCTGGCCGAGATAATCGCCGTACCCCTCGTCGAGCCACGTCTCGGTCGTACTCTCGGCGGGCGAGACCATCACCGTCTCCTCGACGGTCGATGCCTCGTCGGCGATCGACTCCGCGAGTCGGTCGCCGTCGAAGTAGTCCCAGAGGACGTACTCGATCCCTCGGTCCTCGATAAATTCGAGCGTCTCTGCGATCGCGGATTCGGCAGGCTCCTCGTCGGGCGAGAGTCCGACTGGGGTGTGAATCTCGAACCCGTAGCGCTCGCTCAGATACTGAAACGAGTCGTGGCCTGCGAGGACGACTGCATCGTGGTCGCGATCGGCCAGTCGCTGCTGGTAGGTTCGGTGAAGCGCCGCGAGCTCGTCGATGTACGCGTCTGCGTTGGCGGTATACGTCTCCTCGTTGTCCGGGTCGAGTTCGATCAACCCGTCGCGGATCCGTTCGATACCACGCTGTGCGAGGACGGGATCGGAAAAGAACTTCGCGTCGTACTCGCCGTGGCTATGATCGTGGTCGCCGTGATCGTGGCTGTGGTCGCCGTGATCGTGGCTGTGGTCGCCGATTTCCGTTTTGAGTGGGGGAGCCTCGAAGACGACGCCGTCGTCCGTCCGGATCCGGATGGCGAGTTCGACGTAGCCATCGCCGCGGGCCGTAAGCGTCATCCGATCGGCGTGGTCCGATTCGGTATCGATATCGACGAGTTCCGACTCGCCACCGACGACGCGGGTATCGAGGTGATACTCCTCGCCGAACTGGATCGGGTCGCCGTTGGCGTCGCGAACCTCGACCGTAAGTGATCGATCTGTCTCGGCGCGAACGGCGATCGGCGTCCCGTGCCAGTGGTCGCCGTGTGCGTCGGCGAGTTCGTCGCCGTCAGGATCGAACAGGTGGACGCTCCTGACCGCGAGTTCGTAGTCGTCGGCGTCGTAGCCGTGTCCGTGGCCGTCCCCGTCGTACTCCAGCAGGTCGATCCCTTCTAGGGCATCGATCAACAGTACCTCATCGCTGTACTCAGATTCCAGTTCCGGCAGGGTGTCGTCGACCCAGTGTTGGAACCCCTCGGCACCGAGGTAGACGAACGCAGCAGTGTCGGTGATCTCCGGTAGTAACGATGCCGGCGGTTCCCAGCCGTGGCCGTGACTTCCGACCGGGACGGCGGTCTCGACCGATCGATCGGCGACGATCGCACTGGTAAACTCCTGTAATGTGAAAAACGAGGTGTACACTGCATCGTCACGGTCCTGTCGATCGGGTTCCGAAAGACAGCCCGCAAGCGCTGTCGCGATGATCCCACCACTGCCCGCAAGGACTGACCGGCGTCCACGTGTCATACGCCTCGTCGCCAACAGATCACTAAATACCCTGGGTATTACGAATACCGAGACGGTAATATTGTTTGTACATCGGCCAGCGTCATCCCGACATCCGGTTTCGAAGCCGTTCATATGGCCCTATTTCCAAACGTTTGTCCACCGTGTCCGCTCCGATACGGGCGAACCGTTGATCCAGTGACAGACTCGTCCGAAACATCGATCCAGTGACAGACTCGTCCGAAACATCGATCCAGTGACAGACTCGTCCGAAACATCGATCGAGACCGCCCCGCGACGACCGGACTGACCGTCAGGACAGCCGGGCAGCGATGTCGGCTTCGGTGATGATGCCCACAGTTTCACCGGCCTGAGTGATCATCACGGCCTTGTAGTGTTCGAGGAGGTTGCTGATCTCGTCAAGTGTCGCGTCTTTCGAGACGGTCGGGAAACTCTCACTCATGTGGGTCTCGATCGGTTCGTCGCGGGCGTCGGAGTCGACGTGGACGAGGTCGCTCTGGCTGATCGAACCGACAGGGATTCCATCTTGGATGACTGCAAGCTGGGAGTAGGCTTCCGCCTCCATTTTCTGGGCGGCTTCGCTGACCGGGTCCGCAGGCGAGACGCTCACGACAGCTTCGTTCATCAGATCGGCCGCACGGATGACGTCGCTTTCAGCCTTTTCTAAGGCGTTGACGATCCGTCGAAGCGTCGAGAGCCGAGGATCGACGTCGCCGCCCTCGATCCGAGCAATCAGGGGCTGGGAGACGTCGGCTTTGTCCGCGAGCTCACTCTGGGTCAGTCCGAGCTCCGTCCTGCGCTGGCGCAAATCTGCAGGTGTCGGGAGTTCCATACCTCACAATAACCACGGGTTATAGAAAATTGTTTGGGTCGGGTTCGGTGCCAGCTACTCGTCTTCGGGCACTTCCATGATCTCGACGACCGAGAGCGGAACGTCCCGCAACGCACCACCGACCTCGCTCTTTGCGATCCGCGAGGCATGTTCCTCGCCGTCGGCGTTGAACACGTCCATTTCGAGTGCGAGGCCGACGAGTGCGGTGTCTGCGGCGATAAACGCCGAATCGAACGGTTCGCCACAGGCCGGACAGCCCGTCGCACCCACTTCGACCTCCACGTAGTCCATATTTTCGCTGTTGAGCCGTTTGCCGGCCTCGCTTACCGCGACACCGATCGCATCGTCGATCGCCTCGACATCACGAACCAACCATGCTGCTTCCATCGCGACGAGATAGTTTCCCATACGTCGTGGTCGGTCCGAGGGGTTTCCTGCTTTGCGGTTCCGATCGGCCTCCTGTGGGAGAGTGACTGCCACGATCGTGCCTGTCAACCTCATCCGCGAGCATGCCTGTCAACCTCATCTACAACCCTGACCGTCGATGTCGCTGTCCGAGCCGCGCGCGGAGTGCGGACGAGAGACGAATTATCCGCATAAGTTACGAGACAGCACCGGGTCAATTCCGGTGGGGATAATCATATTTCGCTCCGAGCGCACCTCCAGTTGTTCTGGGTACAACCGGAGTTTAATCGCAAGCAGGCGGCGACCTCCTTCTGTCTGATCGAATATGACATATCGGGCAGTTCACAAAGACTTATATATACCCCTCGACTGGCACTCGATGAACGTCGATGAAATCCCGTGTGCACCACGCAACGCTGTTTGCACTGTACCAGCTTTGCATTGCGATCGGTATCGTCGCAATGCCACTCGCACTCGCTACCCGTCAGGTCGGGTTTACACTCCCAGTCCACCGACTCGTCGAAAGCGTCGGTGATGCCTACGAAGCCACCCAGACGAACTAAGCCCCTCCGAGAGTATTCTGTCGTCTCCCCATCCAACAGCAACTGCGCTGTCGGACACACCGCGTGTCGCGATCGACTCCTCCAGCAGTGGCACTCTCCCGGGGCCGCGAAAGCGGAAACCCCGGCAGTGACCGCCGGGGTTTTATATCGTCCCGGTCGTACAATTCGGTCAATGCGTCACCCGACACAGAACTCGGACTTCTCCCGGACGGTCGATCAGTTGGCCGACGAACCCAACCCCTACGAGCCTGAAGTCGGCTCGCTCCCACAGAACAATCTGTCACACGCCGATCTCGACAACGTCAACAAGACGGGGACGACGACGATCGGTATCTCGACGGCCGACGGCGTCGTCATCGCGACCGACATGCGAGCCAGCCTCGGCGGCCGGTTCGTCTCGAACAAGAACGTCCAGAAAGTCGAACAGATCCATCCGACCGGTGCGTTGACCCTCGTCGGCAGCGTCGGCGGTGCCCAGTCGTTCATCTCGAGTCTGCGAGCCGAGGTCAACCTCTATGAGTCACGGCGCGGTGAGGACATCAGTATCGACGCGCTCGCGACGCTCGCCGGCAACTTCGCCCGCGGCGGCCCGTTCTTCGCGATCAACCCGATCCTGGGCGGCGTCGACGACGAGGGGAGCCACGTCTACAGCATCGATCCAGCAGGCGGTGTCATGAAAGACGACTACACCATCACCGGCTCGGGGATGCAACTCGCCTACGGCCACCTCGAACAAGCCTACGAAGAGGACATGTCAAACGAGGAAGCAAAATCGGTCGCCGCCCACGGCATCAAATCCGCCGTCGAGCGTGACACCGGCTCCGGGAACGGAGTCTTCCTCTGTGAGATTACAGACGAGGGCGTCGACATTCACGGTCACCACGACTTCGACGAAGTACTCTAGGGCACCCCCATCGCTTTTTCGCGACCGTTCACCCTGCCATAGCTCCGACGCTCTCGTTCGTCTCAATCCGTCGCTCTCCCCGTCCCCGCTCGTCTCACAGCCGATCGGCCGGGACGGGTTCGCCGATCGGCGGTACCGACGGACACGAATCCGTATGAAACCGGGATTCGATAGCCTCCTCGACAATGGCGCTGCTCGTCGAGAATAGTGGTCGATACGTGTTCCGGAAAGATCGATCGAAGAATGATCCCGTCTCCGCGTTACTCAACCTGGGATGTGATCTCGTGTTCGGACTCTTGGTCGTGGTCACCGCCGCAATCGGTGGGAGCGACGGTCTCATGGCGATCGGCAATCTCCGGGAGCGTCGGCATCTCGACTGGGACCGCCTGACCAGTGTCGCTCGATCGGTAGATTGCATCGATGACCCGCTGGACGATCAGCGCCTCTTCGACCGTGTTGGTCTCCGGTGGCTCCCCGGCGGCGATCGCCTCGAAGAACCGTTCGTCCTGTTTCGTATACCCGGTCAGAGAGTTGTCGCCGGTGAGCTCGCTGTCGGCGTAGTGGTCACAGCCGGCAGTGCCGGCCTCCAGGATCTCCAGGTTCGTCTCTCCGATATCGAACTGCGCTCCGGCCTCGGTGCCCCGGATTCGGAACGCCATGCTCTCTTCGCGGTTTGTCGCCCACGCGGCTTCCAGTGAAATCGTCTCCCCACCAGCACACCGAACGAACGCGCTTACGGAGTCGTCGACCTCGTAGGTTTCAGCCGCTGCGTTCCAGTTGTCGCCGAACCCGTCGGGGTCGGCGTACTCTTCGCGAGAGCCAAAGGTGGTTCGGGCCACGCCAGACACCTCCGTGATCTCGGGGAATCCGAGCGTATAGAGGGCGAGATCGAGCGCGTGGACACCGATGTCGAGTAAGGCACCACCGCCGGCCAGATCGGGATCGGTAAACCACGAGCCGGGGCCGGGAACGCCCCGTCGTCGCACGTAGTTCGCCTCGACGTGTGTGAGGTCACCAAAACGGCCGCGGTTGTGATACTCGTCGAACATCGCCATCGACGCCGCGTGGCGGTTGTGGAACCCAACCATACAGATGCCGCTGGATCTCGTTGCGGCAGCTGCGATCCGTTCTGCACTGTCGAGCGTATGAGCGAGAGGTTTTTCGACGAGCACGTGACAGCCGGCCTGGAGGGCGGCGACGGCGATCGGCTCGTGAAACCGGTTGGGGGTCGTTACGATCACCGCGTCGACGGCCGGGTCGGTGACCAACTCGTCGTGTGTCTCGTACGTCGTTGCTCCGAACTCGCCACCGAAGTGGCCACGCTGGTCGGCAACGAGGTCGGCACCGGCGACGACGTCTGCGCCGAGTTCGCGCACACTCCGTGCGTGAAGATGTCCCATCCCTCCGAGTCCGACGATACCGACACCGACCCCGGCACCGATCATCGCGAAACACCCGCTTTCGATGTCGGCGCGACGGGCGGGGCGGAAGAAACGAGTCGTTTCGACGGCAGTTGCATGTGATCCCAGAACTCCATACGCGTAGACAGCGCGCGACCGAAATAAGGGTTGTGACGGAGTAATCCGTACGTTTAGAGTGAGATTCAGTATCTCTGATAGCGTTCGGTCATCCTGTCGGAACAGAATCAAAATAATGTTCAATTTTATCTGAGAGTCACTGAGGCCAGCGATGATACTCACGCCCCGTCGATGGCAGCCGGGGAGCTCGACACCTCATGAAGGTGGAACGGAGAGTTAGGTGACAACCGCAATGCTAAACCGCTCGGCTGTAGAGGATTCGGAAATGGTCGCAGTCACAATCTGGAACGAGTATCGACACGAACGCACGGATGATGCGGCCGCTGCGGTCTATCCGGATGGAATCCACCGGACGATCGGGGACGCGCTCGCCGATCGGGGTCACGAGGTGCAGACGGCGACGCTCGACGAGCCCGAACACGGGCTCTCAGAGGCGGTGCTGTCGGCGACCGACGTCCTCTGCTGGTGGGGACACGTCGCCCACGACGAGGTCGACGACGAAATCGTCGAGCGGGTCCACGAGCGGGTCCTCGACGGGATGGGGCTTATCGTCCTCCATTCGGGACACTACGCAACGATATTCAAGCGACTCATGGGCACCTCCTGTAGCCTCCAGTGGCGCGAAGACGGCGAGACCGAGCGGCTGTGGGTCGTCGATCCCGGCCATCCGATCGCTGACGGTCTCGACGAGTCGATCGAACTGCCTCGAACGGAGATGTACGGCGAGCCTTTCGACGTCCCCGAACCCGATCGCCTGGTGTTTACCAGCTGGTTCGAGGGGGGCGAGGTGTTCCGCAGCGGCTGTTGTTACCGCCGCGGGAACGGGCGCGTGTTCTACTTCCGACCGGGCCACGAGACGTATCCGATCTACGAGAACGAACCGATCCAGCAGATCCTACACAACGCGGTCACGTGGGCGGACCGGGGGTGAAGGGGTGCATCTGGCTACAGCGCGATCGGCACGTTGCGGCCAGAGTGCGATCGGCACGTTGCGGCCAGAGTGCGATCGGCACGACGGGCGTTCAAAACTCGTGGCGACCCTCGTCGGTGATGGCGCTGTCGAGCAACGAGATCGGCGTGGCGTCGTAGGCCGGATTCTCGACGTTGAATCCGCTTGCAGGTTCGGGAACGACCTCGCTGGTCACTCGAAACTCGTTTTCGAAGACGAATCCCGTGGAGACGACCTTCGACGATGCGCCGATGACGGTGACCGGGACGTCGAGTTGGGCCGCCGTTGAAGCGATCGGAAACGTTCCGACGCGGTTGTAGAGGGTGTCGTCGACGATGCAGTCCATTCCGACGACGACCCGGTCACACTTTGCGAGGGAGAGTCCGTGCGCGCTGTCGGTGATCAGCGTCGGCTCGACTCCTTCGAGGGCTGCCAGGGATCGGGCCATCTTGCGGCCGATGAACCGGGGTCTGGCCTCCGTGACGTAGACGTCGAACCGTTTGCCGGCGTCGACCGCCCGTTCGAGCGCATCGAGGACCGTCGAAGAGTAATCGTGGGTCAACAGCGTCATCCCGTCTTCGAGGTGGGTGACAGCGTTCTCAGCCGCCCGGTGCTTGCCGGATTCGACCCGCGAGATGACGTCGTCGATCGTCTCGATCATGTAGGTCGTTGCGTCAGCAACGGTTTCGTGTTGCACCGCAGTGACCTGGTCGACGACGGCCCGGACGGCGTTCTGGAGTGATGCGTGAGAGGGGTTGGCCCGGCGAAGCACCGAACCGTTGCGTTCCAGGGCGCGCTCGAACTCCGCGACGGTGGCAAACTCGCGGTCAGCCAGCTCTTTCAGGGACCGTGTCGCATTGATAGCAACTATCGAGGAGCTGTGCGTCTGCATATCCTTGATCTCCTCGACCGTCTCGTCGATCATAGTTGTACGATTCTCCTTAGCCGCAAAGATGTTCCGGGTAGTGTCACCTGGAGTGTTGCGATTCGGTCTCGCCGATCGCACACGACGACGAGACGGGACTGCGGCAGTTTCTACGGGTCCACGCGGTGTGGGCCCTATTTTCGCTGTTCCTCCCAGCGATCGGGTGCGACACCGAGCAGAAAGATGGCCGGTCGGTAGGCAAAGACGACGACGGCGACGAGGGTCAGTTCGTACCAAAAGCTCGGATCGTCGGCGACGACGTTGAGCAGTCCAACGGCGAGTACGACGAGCAACACCAGTATGAGATAGTGTGCGAGGAGTTCGGGGAGTCCGTCCGTATCCATACGCTGCGTTCGGGGTGCAATCAGCAAAACGGTACCGTTGTCGCTGACTGGTAACTCCTGGAGACTGCCGTTCGATCCGTCTCGACGTCGAAGTAGCTGCAGCTCGTCGGTAATCCACCGCCACGCCGACACCGGCGACGAACTGGTCAGCGTCCGCGACGAAAACACCCTGGCCTAACAGCGAGCCGACAGCGTGGTGGACTCCTCGCCCGTGATCAGTCTTCGAATAGGCTGTCGTTGTGTGGCGAGAACGGACGGGCACCGATCGGCGGCGGATGGAGCGACGACGGCGAGCCGAGCGTCGGACAGTATCTCGAAACTAGCGGCGGTGTATCGGAAGCGTTCCGTGTACAAACCCGGCGCAGGATGGCCGTGGTACGGATAACAGACAACCCGTCGGCGACGAGGACGTGGCGGCCGTGTCCGGTCCGATTACTCCGTGATCCCCGCGACGATGTTGGGGATGACGCTGAAATAGTCCGTTTATAACAATTCATCGGGACCGGATCGAACCAAGACACAGATGGATCGACGCACCTATCTCAAGAACAGTCTCGCGACGGGGACGCTGGCAACGGGGACGATCGCCGCACTCGCCGGCTGTGCGGATTTAAGTGGCTCCGAGGATACGGACACAGCAGAGGACGACGGCTCTGACGACGACTCTGACGACGACGTCGTCGACAGCGAATCGGACGACGAGGAGGAATCCGAGACCGATCCGACCGACGGCGAACTGACCGGCACGTTCGACGATTTCGAGGATCTGGACCCGTGGGACGCGTTTCAGGACATTGGCTCGATCGAAGCGAACACCGAGGACTCCTACGAGGGGTCCCAGTCGGCGCTACTCGAACCCGACGACGATGGACAGATCCGAGTCCGGCGCAGCCTAGACGAGCCGATCGACGTCACCAACCACGCACCCGGCATCGCGATGACCGCCGAAACGAGCAGCACCGTCCGAATCCAGTTACAGGATTCGGATGGCGACTACATCGAGTTCAGTCAGCAGGTTCTCGATGACATGCCGCTGGTCCGGAAGAACTTCGGCCTCACGCGAGTGCGGGGTGATCCGGATCTGACCGACGTGATCGTTCTCCAGATCATCAACTGGATCGACGAGGACGCAGACGACGGCGAACTGTTGGTCGACGACTTCCACTTCGTCCCAAAGACGGAGACGGGGACGGTCATGCTTCAGTTCCACGGTGGCTACGAGGAGCACTACTCGGAGGCGTATCCGGTGTTAGACGCCTACGACCTCACCGGGACGACGTTCGTTCCGACCGATCGAATTCGCGCAGACCAGGCCGTCGACGGCGATCGGCTCACCGAAGACCAGGTGGCCGAACTCGCCGACGCCGGTTGGACGATCGGCAGCCACTCAGCACAGGGCACACAGCTTGCAGACGTCGACGGGCCAGACAGCGACCTCGAATCGAACATTACCGATCCGATCGACTGGCTGGAAGACGAGGGGTACGATGAGGGCGCCCGGTTCTTTGCGTTCCCGGGCTCTGAGTACAACGAGACGTCGTACGAACTCGTCCAAGAACACTACGATCTCGCGTTCGCGGGTCGGTCTCCGTCCCAGGGCTACGCGGCGAACCCCCACCTCTGTTCGGTGACGCCGAGCCCGGACACCCCCAGCGAAGCGAGAGAGCTCCTCGAGTGGACTGCCGACAACGGTGGGATCACGACGATTCCGTTTTTCACACTCGACGACGAGGAGGCCGTCGAAGCGATGGAGGAGACGGCGGAGTATCTCGACGAGCTCAGATCGGCGGGCGATCTCGAGGTGATTTCACCCGCCGAGATGGCCGACGAGTACGTCTACTGATCGATCGCGGCCACCCCTCGATGCGGCCCGTCGTCCCGCAGACTTACCTCTCCGAGCCACCTAGAGCCATCGATGACCGTCACCGTTCGGTACACCTGTCCACACTGCAACGCCGTCGTCAGCGTCGACCGATCGCCGGATCTGGCTGATCGATCGGTTACCACGATCTCACAGCCCGGCTGGGAGTACGCGACGCCGGAGGATCCCGACCGCGAGACGGCTGATGGTATCGCCTTCGTCTGTGGCGACCACGGACCCGTCACGGATCTCGAGGGGGAGCCGATCGAGGGCTGTGGCCGGCCGTTTTACCTCAATTTCGTCCGCTACGAGCAGGGGGTCGAACTGGAGCCGAATCCACCGACGTACGGGGGGCCCCGGTTCGATTTCAATGAGTGATGGGTCTGGAAACTGGTCTCGATCGGTCTCGGCGTCGGTTCGGTCGGCCGTTCCACCAAACACAACCCTTTTCGACGGCGGGGCGTTCCTAGTGATATGGACGAAACCGCCGTTCGCGACCACCTCCGAGCCGTCGAGGACCCGGAACTCGGCGACGATATCGTGTCGCTTGGACTGGTCAACGACATTACTGTCGAGGACGATCGGATCAGTATCGATCTGGCACTCGGTGCACCCTACTCTCCTGCCGAAACCAGCCTCGCAGGCGAGGTCCGCGACGTTCTCGCCGAAGAGGGACTGGACGTTGACCTCTCGGCAAGCATCGGCGATCGGGACGACATCGCCACCGATGAACAGGTCCTGCCGAACGTGAAGAACGTGATCGCTGTCGCCTCCGGAAAAGGAGGGGTCGGCAAGTCGACCGTCGCGGTCAATCTCGCTGCGGGTCTTTCCCAGCTTGGTGCTCGTGTCGGCCTGTTTGACGCCGATGTCTACGGGCCGAACGTGCCACGGATGCTCGACGCCGACGAGCCGCCGATGGCGACCGACGACGATACGCTCGTGCCGCCCGAAAAGTACGGCGTGAAACTCATAAGTATGGCCTTCCTGACTGGCGAGGACGATCCGGTCATTTGGCGTGGCCCGATGGTCCACAAAGTCATCACCCAACTCACTGAAGACGTCGAGTGGGGCCACCTCGACTACCTCGTCGTCGACCTCCCACCAGGGACCGGCGACACCCAGTTGACGATGCTCCAGACCATGCCCGTGACGGGTGCTGTCATTGTCACGACGCCACAGGGGGTTGCACTCGACGACGCCCGAAAAGGACTGGAGATGTTCGCCAAACACGACACCGTCGTCTTTGGCATCACCGAGAACATGTCGACGTTCGTCTGTCCGGACTGTGGTGGCAGCCACGACATCTTCGGCTCCGGCGGCGGCGAGACGTTCGCCGAAACGCACGAACTCCCGTTTCTCGGCTCGATCCCGCTCGATCCCTCCGTCCGGGAGGGGGGAGACGGCGGCAAACCCACCGTTCTCGAGGACGGCGAGACCGGCGACGCGTTCCGGATGGTCACCGAACGTGTCGCCAACAACACCGGCATCGTCCACCGGCAGGAAATCTCCCAACGCCGACGGAACGAAGCCGCCACGCCCGATCGGTAGCTGTCGCCCCGCGATCGGTGTGTAAACCGTTTCAATGGCTCCTATAGCCCCATCCCACAACCAGCTCGGATACGGAGGTGTGGCATCGGCGTGTTGATCACTGAACGTCCTGTGGCTACGTATGGTATTAGATGGTGACCAGGCCCATTCAAGGGTGCCGCTTATGCCTTCGCGTGCGTGCTATCTGGGCAGGAACGAAGCGAAGAGCACGCTCGCGTTTCCACTCACCTTCCCATGACCAACGCAACAACACCAATCGAAGCGACATTCGAGATGCAGCGCCAGTCGATCAAACACGGCCAGCAGCTCTTCGAGCAAAGCCTCGAGTTCCAGGAGAACGCAGCCAAAGCAGTCATGCAAAACGGGTTCACGGCACAGCGAAGCGCCCAGCGCCAGGGGACCGAACTCGCACGGACGGTCTTCGACGCACAGTTCGAGGCGATGGAGTCGGCGCTCGACGAGGACGGCTTCGACGTCCGATCGGCGATGGACGAACAGTTCGAGGACGGTGCAAGCCAGGTCCAGGACCTGCTGAACACGGGGTTCGAGCAAAGCGCCGATCTGCTCAAGCAGTTGCTTCACGCCCAGTTTGACGCCATGGAGTCGGCGCTCGACGAGGGCGGAGCCGACGTCCGATCGACGATAGACGAACAGTTCGACGAGTTCGAACGGACCCAAAACGAGGTCTGGGGGGAGTTCGAGAACGGCATGCAGGAGGCAGTCGACGAACTCACCGACCAGCAAAAAGAACTGCTCGCCGAGTCGACGGACTCGTTCTTGGACGCCCATCAGGAAACCGAACAGCAGACGATCGACGGCGTCCAGCAGGCCGAAGAAGCCACAGAAAGCATCCAACAGCAGACAGAAGAGATGGTCCAGACGGCCCAACAGGGCGGCGAGTCAGTCGCCGAGACGACCCAGACGGGTCCACAGGACCTGATCGGCGAAGCTGCAGAAGCGACTGAAGACGTCGCCGCCGAAACGACGGACGCGATCGAGTCCGCGACCGAAGCAGGGATCGCCGCCACCGAAGAGAGCCTACAGGCACTCGAGGGCGTCGGCCAAACCTACGCCGATCGACTCGCCGACCACGGCATCGAGACCGTCGACGAACTCGCCGACGCACAGCAGTCGATCGTCGCAGAGGCCGCAGAGATCCCCACGTACCGTGCCGAAGAGTGGATCGAGGCAGCCCAATCCCAGGAGTAAACCGACGAGTCGATCGGCGACCCGGCGCTACCGTCGGGTTTCGGAGCTGCCAGCCAGCCGCGGCGCTTTTGGGTCTCTACCACCAGATTCGACTGTGGACGCGAATCAGCGAACCTGGGCGAACCCGTACGGAATGGACGAAGACTGTCAGAACTGCCCCGCGCTCTGTGAGACACGCACACACGTCGTCCACGGCTACGGCGACGTCGGCGCGGATTTCCTGTTTATCGGCGAGCGACCGTCAAATCAGGCCGACGCAGTGGGCGTTCCATTCGCTCACGAGGACGAGAGCGAGACCACTCCCGACAGCACCGAAGCCGACGGAACCACCCTCCGGCGGCTGCTCGAACGACTCGGCCTCTGTGATGCCACCTCGCCGCCCGATCGACCGTCCCTCCAGAACGCCTACCTGACGAATCTGACCCGCTGTCGCGATTCCGATCGGCTGCCGACCGACGAGGAGATCGCACGCTGTGAGCCGTATCTCAACGCCGAGATACGGATGATCAACCCCGAGGTCCTGATCCCGATCGGTGAGCGAGCCCTCGAAGAGATCGGAACCGAGTACACGACGACGTCTGTCGACGAGCTGTCGCTGCCGGACGTCCACGGCGAGACGATCCGTGGCCGTGGCTTTGCGCTCGTCCCCATGCTCGATCCGGGCACGCAGACTGACGCACAGACCCAGACGTGGCTCGAACAGTTCGTCGAGTTGATGGCGTCGGATTACCGCCAGACGAAGGGACGGCGGGAACGCTGATCGCGTCGGCCGTCGGCGTCTGAAGCCAGTACCGATCGGAAACGGGTCCGGTGTCGACCGCCATCAGTACGACTACAACCGAACCTGTCGACCAGAACGGCTTCGATCGCCAGCCGCTACCAGGATCGATCGACCGTCCCGACCGGAAGCGCCGTGTTCAAGGCCCAGGCGGTTCGAGTGGAGGTATGCTCATCGTTGTCCCGGTTGATCCGCCCCGAGACGGGCTCGTCCTGTCGTCGCTCGTCGATCGGACACCCCTATCGGAATCGGCGGCGACGGCTCTCTACGAGGGCGCCGTAACCGACGTGTTGCGGGCAGTGGACGCAAGCGGGGCCGACCTGCTGGTCAACTACCGCGACGCGTCGACGGTACCCGAGGAGTACGCCCATGGCGACCCGGAGACTGCGATCCGGACCGTCGTCGACGACGCGCTGGCGACGACCGACGACGTCCGGTTTGAGCGCCAGGTCGGCTCGACACACGCGGCCAGAGTCGGCAACACGGTCACCCACCTGCTCGAACAGGAGACACTCACGAGCGTCGGTGTACTCGAACCGACCGTCCCGCTCGTCGCCCGCACCCAGATCGACGGTGCGGCGATGTCGATTCGCCGCCACGATGTCGTCCTTGGCCCCGCCACTGGCGGCGAGACCTATCTCGCCGCATTCGCCGACCCGATCGATTTCACCGACGCCTACGACACCCCCTCGCTGTCGACGCTCGCCGATCGAACTGTCGACGCCGGCCACGAGCTTGGCTTCGCACCGATGCTTCCGACGATCGACTCGGAGGCCGGACTCTGTGCGACGATCGCGGCCCTCGACGCGCGAGCGCGGGCCGATCGGCCGGGTGGCGAGGCCACGGCTGCCGTCGTCGAGGAGTTCGGGCTGACTGTTGGTGCGGATGGGATGATCGATCGGGCGGGCCAAGACCGATAACCCTTTTTGAACGGACGGGATAGGGAGAGGTGAGGTGGGGTGGCAGAGCGGCCTAATGCGGTTGCCTTGAGAGCAACTGTCCTTTCTGGACTCATGGGTTCAAATCCCATCCCCACCGTTTTTACGACGAACAACACGTGAGAAGCGACGCGTGGATGGTGGGAAGCGAATCCCGATCGATCGCACCCACAGATTCATTCGTCACGGTGTCGTCCGTTCTCCCACCATGTCAGAGCGTGACTTGCAAGCAGAGCAGCAACCACTCAAAGAAGCGTACGAAACGGATCCCGAGAAAGCCCAGCTCACGCTCACTGCGACGGGCGATGAACAGGACGATGTCCGATCCTGTAGCGTAGACATCGGGCGAGCGATCTACGAGGCTGAGCTCCACGAAGGGGCCGGCGGTCCCGGGACGGGAGCCTGCTCCGGCGACCTCCTACTGGGAGCGCTTGCAGCGTGTGCACAGCTCACCGGCCAGGCTGTCGCGGAGAACTTCGGTGTCGACGCCGAGATCAGCGTCGAGGCCAGTGGTGATCTCGATCTTCGCGGTACGATGGGCGTCGACGAGGACGTGCCCGTGGGCTTCGAGGATATCCGCCTCGACGTCTCGGTCGAGGGTGATCTGGACGCCGACACGCAGGCAGCTATCGAAAAATACACCGAGCGGTACTGTGTGGTGTACGAGACGCTCCAGAACCCGCCGGAGATCGAGACGTCGTGGACGTTCGAGTGACGGCCGCTACTCGTAGGACAGTTCAAGCTCCCGAGCCCGATCGAGCAGCGCCTCGTCGTAGTACTCGGCCGTCTGTTCGGGCCGGGTTCCGTCGATCGCCCGGACCTGCTGGACGGTGTTGCGGAAGACCTTGAACGTGGCTTCGTCGACCATCTGGCCGTCCAGCGTAACCGCGCCGGTCCCCTCGCGTTTGGCCGCGTTGAACCGCTCGATCTTGCTCACGTCGCGTTCGAGTTCTTCCGGCGTCGGCATGTGGATCGTATTGGCCTGGATCGTCTGTTTTGGATAGAGCGACCACGACCCATCGAGGCCGAGATGGGCTTCGTGTTCGACCTGCTCCGCGTAGGCGTCGGCGTTGTAGTAGGTCAGGCCGGCTCGCTCTTTGAACAGGTCGTCGAAGGGGCCGCCGATCGCGAGCAAGCCAGCGGCGCTGGCCTCGTTCGAGAGCGTTTCGAGGAGAGAATCCCAGCGTGGCCGGCCGTCGCCGAGGTCACGCGCGCCGAGTTCGGCGGCGTAGTCGACGGGACCGAAGACGAGGCCAGTCAGCCGGGAGTCGGCCCCGAATTTCGAGATTTCGCGGAGATCCGATCGGGCGCGGCCCGTCTCGACGATGATCGAAAGACGGATCGATCCGTCGGGATAGCCGTACTCGGCCTCGGCCTCGGCGACCACGCTCGCAGCGCGTTCGACATCCGCGACGCGGCCGACCTTGGGGACGACGATGCCGTCCAGGTGGTCACCGATCTCGCCGACGAGCCGATCGATCTGTTCGCGGCCACGATCGCGAAAGGAGGCGTCCTCGTAGCTCCACTCGACACGGGGCCAGATCTCCCCGGGGAAGTCGTGGTTGGGAACGAGGTCGATCGTGTTCGCTAGACCCTCATCTTTCATATTCGGTGCGGTCCCGTCTTCCATATCGGGAACGAGCCAGTCTGGGGCCTGGAATCCCTCGGCCGTGAGGCCCGATCGGAGATACTTCGCCGAGTCGTCTTTCGGAACGGCGGCCGGTGCGGTCTGGAAGGTTCGACAGAGTCGGATGTCGTCGGTCATGGCTGAATTGGGTGAATCTGTGAGTTGGATGGATGTTTGGGTGGTGGTACTGGGCGATGTGATCAGCTGGGCCGCGTGCGAATCTCGGCCGTGCGCGTTCCCGAGTAGACGGGTTCGTCGTGCTGGTTGAACGCGATGTGTTCGAATCGTACGGTACCCGCCTCGTCGATCGAGGCGTCGTCTTCCGCGTCGAGGACGCGTGTAAACGCATAAACGGTGTCTCCGGGCGTGACGAACGTATGGAACGACTCGTCGTCGAAGCCGACTTCCCGCCAGGTTCGTTCGTCCGATCGGGCGTGGCCGAGTGCGGTCGATCGGGTAACGTCGCCGTAGGTGACGATATCGCCCGACGGCGAGTCGGCCATGACGTCCGCGTTGTGGTGTTGTTTGGCCGTGTTGAGCGTCGAAAGCGGAAGCGATGCGACGGTGACGTCGTCCTGTGTGCGGCCACGTTCGTGGCGGTAGGCAACGGCAGCGTCGCGCCTCCCAGCTTTTTCGAGGGCCTCGACGAAATCCTCGTAGGAGCTACCCTCGGGAGTGACGAACACGCTCGGAAGGTCGGGGCCGTCGTCGCTCTCGTCGGCTGTCGTTGCCCCGCTACCATCGGTCGACACTGGCTCTCGCCGTGGGATCATGTTTGTCCGCTCGTAAGAGCACAGTATCTCGCCGGTGTCGCCATCCCTGGCGCGCGTTCGCCAGGAGACGATCCCGTATTCGGGCCGTGAACTGGAGGTGGCCGTACCCACGACCTCGCTTTCGACGTGGAGATCGGTGCCTGGGTAGACGGGTGTGCCGGGAAATCGGACGTCGGTCCGCCCGAGGAAGTAGCCACCTTTCTCGCTCAACTCCTCGACTGAGATTCCAAGCGTGGCGGCGGTGAGGTAGTCAGGATGGATCGGTGGCTCGTCGAATCCCCGATCGCGGGCGGCGTCGGGCCGCCAGTACGCCGGATCGTGGTTGAGCGTCTGGCTCATCCAGGACTCGTTGCCCCAGCGGGTGAGCGTGAGTCCGGCGTCGTGTTCGATCACGTCGCCGTCGGCGAAATCCTCGAAGTGGTTTCCTTTCGCCTTCGTCTCGGCCCGATCGAGTGCCCGTGTGAACGTTTCTGTGTCGGTCCAGTCGAGAGCGTCTGGTGTGTCCTCAGTCATCTGCGGTGAGTTCGTCGGTAGTGTGCTGGTCGCGCTCACGGCGAGCGATCGTTCGTCGCATCTCGTTTTCGACGATCATGTACCCCTCGTCGAAGCCCATACCGGGCTTTGCGAGCACCTGTGCGGCGTCGGTCGCGAGGGCGACGTGCGCACAGGCGCGTGCGGAGGTTTCCGTTTCGTTGCAGGTGCCACCGAGGTAGGCCCGCGTTTCGGTCCCCGCACAGTACTGGACAGCCTGTCCGCTCCGATGAATCCCACCCAGATCGGGCGTCTTGATCTGGACGACGTCTGCAGCCTCGGCATCGACAAACGCCTGGACATCATCGAACGTGTTACACCACTCGTCGGCGACGATATCGACGCCGACGCCAGCGTCGGTTAGCCCCTCACGGAGTTCGGTCATCGCTGCGATCTGGTCGGGGCGGCTACCGACATCCATCGGCCCCTCGATCTGGATCGGGAACGGAGCAGCCGCCGCTTCGAGTGTCGCGAAGTAGTCGACGACCTCGTCGCGATCGTAGGGTGCGCCGAAGAGTTCCCCGATCATTCCGTAGACGTCGATGTGGAACCGGGGGTCGTAGCCGTCGGGACCGAGTTCCTGCGATCGCTCGGCGAGCCACGCGACGTACTCTCGCAGCGTCTCGCCGTCCGCGCCGATTTTCTCGACGCTGTTGATCAGCGCGTGTGGGAGCACGGGAACGCCTTTGACGAACATCTTCTCGGTGTTGGTGTACCGATCGTCGCCGGACTGGCCGAAAACGGGCACGGGCTCCGTCGCAGGCTCGGTACCGAGTGCGTCGGCCAGGACGTCCGTCCGTGTCCTCTTTTCGGCGGCGGCGGCTGCAGCGAGCAGCGCTTGCGAGACACCATACCGGATCGCCGTGTGGAGTCGATCGCCCCCAACGACGAGGTCCTCGAGCAGTTCGGCGTTCGCGAGGAACGCTGTCGCGTCACGGCCAGTGAGTTCCTCGGCGACAGGGCCCTCGATGACGGGCGCGTATGCTTCGGCCTGAAACAGCGGGTCGCGTCCGCCAGCGCCGGAGTACTGGACTGCCGCACAGTCTCCCCGGGCCACAGTGTCGTCCGATAGCTCGACGTCGACGATGAGCGTCTCGCCGGCCTGGCGGATCTCCTCGAAGCCGTCGGTGACGGGGTCGCCGTCGTAGGTGAACCCGTCCTGTTCGGCGCCGTCCTTGATCGCGCGCTGGTCGTCGAAGAAGAACCCGGCGTAGCCGGGCGTCGCGTGAACACCTGTAATTTCCATCACACATCACCCTGTGGACGGCCGATAAGTTTGCCGTCGCTAATCGCGTCGACGTCGTCTGCCACCATCCGGAACGACTGTTTGCGACCTTCGGTGTCCGCACGCATCGAGAGCCGGGCCTGGTGGATCTCTTTGATGTCGTCGTCCATCTCGAGATCGGCCCACTCGAAGATGCGCACACGACCGTCGTCGTCACGGGCCGGCAAGATAGCACCGTTGGCGCTATCACTCGGGGCAAAGGGCACATCGAGTGCACCCGATTCGAAGGCCGTGATCGTTCCCTGGACGACGTCGCCGTCGCCGTGGTCGAAGATCGTGTCCATCAGACAGTGGGTCTCGCGTTCGATCAGCTCCTGTTCCTCGGCGATGCCGTCGATGTCGATCTCCTGTTCGATCGCCATATCGATCACCTGGCGCGTCGTCCGGAGGCCAGCGGCGTTTGCCTCTTTGGTCGGAACGCCCTGGAACTCCTGTGGAGATTTGGTGATGACCTTGTCCGGCTTGGCAATCGCGGCGGTCATCCCACCGAGACCGATGACGCCGTTTGCGCGGGCCTCGTCGGGCGGGAACCCGCCCATCCACTCGTGGAAAACTGTCGTGACGACAACCTCGTCGGGAAGGTACTCGTTGCCCAGTTTCTGCAAGGCGTTGAGGGCGGCGACATCTTGCACGACGTTGCCGACCTGCCCGTAGCCGAGCGTGATCGATCGAACCCCCTGGGTCGCCGCGAGCTGGCCTTCGACGATCATGATCGCGATCGCGATCGACGGCGGGACGAGGGTGCCGGTCAGCGGGCCAAAGGGCTCGCGGTTGATGCGGACGCCGCGTTCGGTGTAGGCCCCTGCGAGTCGATCGACGAACTGCCACTTCTCGATCGTCTCTTCGAGGCCGTGGCGCTTCGTATAGGGAATGTTGTAGGAAATCGGCCCACCCTCGAAGCTCTGGAAGCCGCCGGCGAAGGTGATCGCGGCGAGCAGTCGGGCGTCGGGTGTGCCGTGGCGGACCTCGATCGGGGCGTCGACTGCGTCGATTAGTTCGCGACAGCCGTCGACGCCGTGGTTGACGGCGGGAAACCCGTTGAGGGTGTCTTCGCCCGTCTCACGGGCTTTGTCGAGGCCCTCCTGGACTTTCTCGTACTCGTTGTCGCGCGTGTACGAGTCGATCGTGGTCGGCAGGAGGTCGGCGCCGCCCGTCTCGTGGAGGTAGTCGAGGAGTTCGATCTGATCGCCGAGTCGAGGGACGCCGGCCCGTGGCTGTAAGAGCGGCTTGTCGGCCGATTCGAGCACGTCCGCAAACCGCTTGTAGTCGGGCAACGACTCGTGGTAGGCAATCGCGTCCTCGAAGTCGGCGTCAGCGCCGGTCGGCCACGCCGATCGAATGTCGTCGTCGATACGCCGTAGCTCGTCAGCGGGGAGGCGTTCGTCTCGTATCATCTAGGATGAGACAGTCACGCGCTCGGCTTCTGTTGGACGGATCTGGAGGTCCTGTCGCAGGGCCTCGATCGCCTCCTCGGGATCGGTCTCGGAGTCGAAGACGCGATCGAACCCGAGCTCCCGGAACGTGGTCCGGGTCTGCTCGAAGTCGTCCTGGCCGACCGCGAGGTTGCCACCGATGTAGGTAGTCGCGTCGACACCCGCATCCTCGAGGACACGGTGAAATCCCTGGCAGTCCTGCTCGGCGTGGCCGTAGAGCGAGGAGACCAGTACAGCCGATGCATCGTGGGTTACCGCGGCCTCGGCGAACTCCTCCTGGGAGGTTTGCACACCGAGGTTGACGACATCGAAGCCAGCTGCACTGAAGGCCTGCTCTAAGATTGTGATTCCGACGACGTGGGCATCCGAACCGATCACGCCGAGGACGACCGTTTGGGACATCGTATCCGTAGCCATGGGAGTGTGCATTATAAAGTTAATGATCTTCCATGATAATACTCCTTAAACACGGCCGGGGGCGCCACCGTGGTACACAAACACAATGTTAATGATCAATAGTAAAGGTTTTGCGGCTGCTCACGGAACCGGAGAGCATATGGGAGCACTGTCGAACCTTCGCGTGCTGGATCTCACCCAGGTCCTCGCGGGCCCGTACTGTACGATGTTACTCGCGGATATGGGCGCAGACGTCGTCAAGATCGAACGCCCGGGCGGCGATCTAATCCGATCGAACCCGCCACACGTCGACGACCCCGATGAGGAAGCGTACGGCGGCTACTTTCAAAGTGTCAACCGCGGCAAGCGCAGCATCGAACTGAACTTCGGCGACGAGGGAGACCGTGACGATTTCCTCACACTCGTCGAGCAAGCGGACGTCGTCGTCGAGAACTACCGATCGGGGACGATGGAGAAGTACGACCTCGGCTACGAGACGCTTCGGGAGTACAATCCCGAGCTGATCTACTCCTCGATCCGTGGCTTTGGTGACCCGCGCACGGGAGAAACACATCGACAGGGCCAGCCCTCTTTCGACCTCATCGCGCAGGCACTCGGTGGCGTCATGGAGATTACCGGTCAGGAAGACGGGCCACCGACGAAAGTCGGTCCCGGCATCGGCGATCTGTTCACTGCGACGCTGAACTGTGTCGGTATTCTCGCGGCGGTCAACCATCGCGCCCAGACCGGCGAAGGCCAATACGTCGATACGGGCATGTACGACTCGATGATCAGCATGACCGAGCGAGCGATCTACCAGCACTCCTACACGGGCGAGCCCCCGAGTCGCCGTGGGAACTCCCATCCGACGCTGTTCCCCTACGACGCCTTCGAGACGACGGACGGTCACGCCGTCATCGCCGCCTTCGGCACCAGCCACTGGGAGGCCGTCTGTGAGGCCATGGATCGACCGGAGCTGGCCGAGGCGTACGCGACACCAGCCGATCGGCTCGCGAATCGCGAACAGCTCCGCGAAGAGATTGCAGACTGGGCCGCCGATCGCTCGACGGACGACCTCGTCGACGCCCTCGAAGGGCGCGTGCCCGTCGCCCCCGTCCAGGACACCGACGACATCTTTGCCGACCCGCACGTCCACGATCGGGAAATGCTCGTTCCCGTCGAACAGCCTGGCTCCGGAGAAACGGTCGAGATCGCGGGTTCGCCGATCAAAATGACCGAAACGAACCCGGAGCCACGCGGCCGCGCCCCGCTCTTGGACGAACATCGCGAGGAAATTCTTGGAGAGCGAGCGGATCCGGAGGCGACGGCAGACGACTGATCGGAGACCGGTGTCCCGTCGTCCCGACGATCGACATCCATTTTTCCGCTGCCCGGGAACGGTGTCGGAATCCCCACCGGACATTGGTGATCGGTCACGATGTGTTTGACTGTGATCGGTTTCGACATAGGTAATCGAGAAACCGCCCTGAATTGATGACTATCTACACGGTAACGAATAGGATTTATAGTGATATGCGCGAAAAAAGAGTGTAGGGGAACCCACAGATGGGAGTGCTTGATGCGTTACGATCGACCGACAGCAGTGTCGAACTGTACGAGTGTCGAAACTGCGGCGAGAAGCTTCCGAAAGACGTCGACGAGTGTCCGACCTGCGACTCAGAAGAGATCGCCCACTACGTCTTCTGACCGGTCGCAAGTATCCGGACAGTTGCCCGTCGACCGGAGAGTAACGCTTTTGCGGACGCCACACACACGTGAGCGTATGAGCAGAGACTGGCCACACGACCCCGACGGCGAAGCGGGCAGCGAAGGGATGCGCAAGTTCGATATGCGGATCATTGCCGACAAGGTCGACGAAGAAGAGGACTTCCCGATGAACCGCGACGAGTTCGTCGCGGAGTATGGGGACCATCCGATCCGGATCAACTACGAGACGGTCGTCGCACTCAGCGAGATTTTCGAGTACGTCGAACCGGAGGAGTTCGAGACCATGATTGACATGCACAAGGCCGTCGGTGCGGCAATGCGGGCCGGCGACTTCTGGGAATATCACCCACAGGGGTCAGATCCGGAGAAAAAACGCGCCTGAACAGGTCGGCTTGCAGTCGGTCTCTCCGATCGACTCGCGGCCGACCTCGACTGTCGCGATCGACTGATCGGTACTCGCGGCCGCCCTCGATCGAGACACCCCATCACGGATCTGGATTGCGTATCACTTATCCGATCGCGTTCGAAATTTCCCACTACCGTGAGTAATACGCAGGTTACGCTGGTCCAGATAGACAACTATGGACCGTGGACGGTGACGCCGGAACCACGCCGAGAAGCGGATCTCCAGACGATGCAGTCACGACTCTACGCCGACATCTCCCAGTTCGTCGGCAACCGTGATGGGTACACATTCTTTACGCGCTTTGACAACATGATCGCGGTTACGAACGGGCTCTCGATCGACGATCACGAACTCCTCCAGGAATCCGTTAGCAACCGGTATCCGGTCACACTGAGTCTCGGCGTCGCAACGGGGACGGATCCCGTCCAGGCGCTTGCAGACGCAACTGCTTCCCTCCAGAATGCTGGCAGTGCACAGGACAAAAACCGACGCGAGATCCTCGACGGACGCGTCATCGACGACGACCACCGGACCGACGACGACGTCCAGATCGCCCACTTCGACGTCATCAACGCGACTGGCCAGTA
>LKMJ01000068.1_pt1 | contig 60241 bp, 65 predicted proteins | sample 643391 | NCBI WGS metagenome assembly LKMJ01 (sample SAMN04112250, study PRJNA286221) | soda lake metagenome | biome: soda lake; feature: Kulunda Steppe; material: water; isolation source: sample PL-Br10 brine of Picturesque Lake | place: Russia: Kulunda steppe | collected 2010-07 | reverse complement strand
GGCAGGTCATCGCTCGCGTCGGCGAGCCGATCGCTGACGGTCTCGAGACGCTGGGCGACTGTCTCCAGTTCTTGGTCGGCCCCACCTCCGTCGTCGTTTCGAGCCCGTTCTCTCGCTCGCTCTGCTGCCTCCACGACAGCTGCTAGCGCCCGCTCGAGGCCCTGGACCGCGTTCTCCGACCCGTCGGCGTCCTCGCCGTTCCCGGATTGATCGCTCCCGCCGCCCTCTGTACCATCGTCGCCCCCGTCGGCCGTCCCGCCGACAGCGGCGACCGAGGCCCGCGTTTCCTCGGCAACGTCGGCCAGATACGCCGAAAGCGATGCCTTTCCGGTCTCCGGACGGTCGATTCGGATCTCCGCCTCCGAACCGGGCTCGGGATTGACCCGGTACGCGCCGACCTCGTCGTCCCGGTCGCGGACTTCCGTCGTGTACGCCCCTCCTTCGTGAAGGAAGACGGTGTCGCGTCCCTCGACCGCGGACTCGTAGATTCGGCCGGCGAAGTCGTCCTCGATAGCGGTTCGAACGACGTCCGTGTCGGCTTCCTCGTCGGAGAGCTCCAGCCGGGTGGCCTTTTCGCGGCTGACGACTGGTACCTCGCCGCCGACGCCCGCCCGCCTGAAGCAACTGTCGTCGTCGGTGCTGTCGTCGTCGCCGTCGTCAGTAATTTCGAGCCGCTCGCTGTGTGGCGCGCTGCCGGCCGCGTTGACCGTCAGCCGGTGTTCGCCGGGTTCGACGTCCCCAAACACCGACACGCCGGCGAACGTCGGTCGCATCTGGGGATCGCTTTCGAGCAGCGCGACGGCTTCCTGGGTCACATCGATCGTCGTCAGTCCCTCGTCGTCCGGAGCGTCCTCGCTCGTGGTCGTCTCTTTCACCCGGGCGATGAGTGCGTCGGTGGCTCCCGGGTCGTCGATCGCATCGTAGCGGTCGGCCAGCGCCGCCCGGTGCGTTGATGCGGTGATATCCGCGGCGGGATTGTCGTATCTCGGCTGTTCCCACGGCGTGCCCGTCGTCGAGATGTGGTGTGAAAACGCGTCCTCCACGATCTCCGGCACCGGAAACTCGAAGCTCAACTGCGGCCCGGTGAAGCCGCTGATGTGTTCGATCTCCGCCGTCGGACGGAGCCCGTACGTGACGTCGCCTTCACCGTCCCGCTCTTCGTGCTCGAAGATCAGCCCCGTCTCCCGAAGGGGCATATCGGTCGGCGGTGACTCCAGTTCGGCGAGCGATCGGACCGTCAGCTTCTCGTCGATGAGCGACTCGCGGGTGAACGACGGCACTGCGTCGTGCTCGTACAGCGGGACGCCATCGAGTTCCGGGATCACCATCGGCAGACGAGCCCCCTCGTCACGGGGCAGCCCGTATGCAAGCGGGATGTCGACGAGATCGAGGACCTCATCGACCGCCTCGTTCGTCACGTCCGGGATCAGGCCGTCGCCGCTGAACCGCTGGAACCTGTCGGGAACGTCATTGAGCGACAGCGTCGACGAGTGCGAGCCCAGCTCCGGCAACACCCGGGGCACGACGTCCGGATCGGGGTCCAGAAACTCGTTGTTCGGTACGTCCCGCGAGTGAGAGCTCGCGACGTAAAGCTGCGGTTCGTCCGTCTCCGTGTCGACGAAGACGTGCAATACCTCCCAGTCGTGCCAATGGAAGTTACAGGAGAACTGATCGAAGACGTAGTAAAACCAGTACTGGACGGCGACGAGCGACGAGTCCTCGTAGCCGACGACGTTGTAGAAGCTCATCGGTTCCGGTGGGTCCGCCCCGCCGTCGAACTCGCTGTGATACCCCTCGACCGCGTCGAACCCGTGGACGACCGTCTCCCCGTCTCGGTCGCTCGTGTACTGTCGGGGGTCCGTCGGATACCACGCCTCGTACTCGTCGAAATACAGCGTCGGCGCGAACCGTTCCGCCAACTCTTGGGCCGTCTCCTCATCGACCTCGGTGGTTTCGGCGTCCGGATCGGGTTCGAGCGCGGAACAGCCGGCGAGTGCGGCGCTTCCCAGGCCGGACAGGGCGCAAAGAACTCCCCGGCGATCGAGTCCGGTACTGCTGTGGTCGGTCACGGACCCGGTCCCCGCGTTTCGCCGGCTAGTATGAGATCACTCATCGGTGTACCACGGTCGCTTCCCTTCGTGGGTGTGTCTTCGGGGGAATAATTCTTCTGGCTGCGTCGAAACGGGGTTTTGGTGGTGTTCACTCTGTGATTACGTACTCGATACCGTTCTGTTCGAACCCGTTGCGGTAGTATGTGATCTAAAAGAGAACAGCCGGAATCGGTCGGGGCCCTGCCGGGTTCGAACCGGAGCCACTTCGCTCCCGCTGGTCGCTCGTGGCAGGGCTCGAACCCGGCAGTTCATTCCACACTGCTCGCTGTCGCTCGCAGGCTCCATGGGCCCTGCCGGGTTCGAACCGGCGACCACTCGGTGTCCCATCCCGACGCCGCCGGCGACGGAAATATGAGCCGAGCGCTCTGACCACTGAGCTAAGGGCCCTTCGACTCGGGGTATCCGCTCGGCCCTCTTTAGTCTGCCGGGACCACCCACGACAAAAGGCAAGCCGGTGGGGGTCGATTGCCGGTGTATGGCGTTCGAATTCGACTACGATCCCGGAACGATACGGTACGGGCCGAACTGTGTTTCGACGCTCGGCGAGGCGATGGACGACCTCGGCTTCGAGCGAGCCCTCGTCGTCACCGGCCGAACGGTCGGGGCGACGGACGCCGTGATGGACCCAGTCAGGGCGGGACTTGGCGATCGGCTCGTTTCGACGTTCGCCGAGACGACGCCCGACAAGACGCTCTCGACGGCGCTCGAGGGCGTCGAACGTCTCCACGAGACGGACGCCGACGTCGTCGTGGCCGTCGGCGGCGGCAGCAGCCTCGACATCGCGAAGGTCATGGCCGGCGTCGCCGACCTCGAACGGTCGGACGAGGAGATCCTCGAGACCTTCGAGGAGACTGGGTCGGTGCCGGTGGCCGACGGCGAGTTGCGGCCGGTCTTCGCCGTGCCGACGACGCTCGCCGGCGCGGATCTCTCGATCATCGCCGGGATCACGTCCAGGCGCGACGGGCTGGTCCGCGGCGGCGTCTACGAGGAGCGGCTCATGCCCGAGGCGCTGTGGTACGACCCGGAGCTGTTCCGGACGACGCCACACGGCGTGCTCTGTGCGTCGGCGATGAACGGCTTCGACAAGGCGATCGAGACGGTCTACGGCGCCCCCGCGACCCCGATCACCGACGGGACGGCGATCCGGGCGCTCGCCCATCTCACGGAGGGGCTCCCGAAACTCGGGGCGGGCGAGCGCGACGACGAAACGATGCACGACGTCGTCGTCGGAACGATCCTCGCACAGTACGGCTGCTCGCGAGTCGACGGGCTGACGCTGTCTTTGATCCACGCTTTCGGACACGGAATCGCCCGTGGATACGATATTCAGCAGGGCGGCGCCCACGCGATCATCGCGCCGCACGCGCTGGCGTATCTCTTCGATGAAGTCGACGGCAAGCGGGCGCTTTTGGCCGAGGGCTTCGGGATCGAAACGGCAGATCCGGACGAAGCGGCCGAACGGATCGTCGACGCCGTCGCGGGGATCGGCGACGCGCTCGGGCTGCCGAGCCGCCTCCGGGAGATCGATGACATGGACGAATCCGATCTCCCCTCGGTCGCGGCCGACGTCCACGGCGACGGCCTCATGGCGTACTGCCCGCCGGGACTCGATCCCACCGTCGAGGATCTGGAGGGTGTCCTCTCACGGGCGTGGTGATCGGCGAACGATACGGCCGGGACATATACGGTGGTGCCGACCCAGAATCAGCCATGAAGCTGAGTCGCCGACACGCCATGGCCGGGGCCGCGGTCGCCCTCGCCGGCTGTTCGGGGATCGAAGAGCGGGCCGCAGAGGTCCGGTCGCCCCGGAGCCATCCCCTCTCGGGGACGGTATCGGTTTCGATCGTCGACCGGAGCCGCTCCGGTCACGACCTCGAGCGACTGACGAGGGAAGCGTTGACGTACTGGACGGCCAACGCCGACGAGTTCCTCGATTTTTCGGTCACGTTCGAACTCACGTCGACGTCGCCCGACGTCGAGTTGACCTTTCTCGCCGACGCCGTCGCGCTCGAAGGCTGTGAGGGGTACGCGACCGAGGAGATCCTCGGCTGTGCGCCGCTGCTCGAGGGGGGCCACAGACCCGAACGCCCGATTACGATCGAGGTCGTCGCGGGCGCTCGCCCCTACGGCGAGATCCGAATCACGACGAAACACGAACTCGGACACGCTCTGGGGCTCACCCACGACGACGAGCCGGCGTACGTCATGTCGAACGACGTCGAGGATCGCCTCCCCGAGTACACCGCACGAACCGAGATCCTCCAGTCGATCGAGAACGTCTGGAACGGTCGCAACGCCGCGACACGGCGGTACAACCGGGCGATCGAACGCTGGAACGACGACGAGTACGATGCCGCCGAGTCCGGGTTCGAATCGTCGACCGGGCGCTACCGGTCCGTGCTCGCCTCCGTGGAAACCGCGGTCGAACTCGAGACGGGGTTCGACGGGATGGATCGCCCGGAGACCGTCGACCGCGAGACGCTCCGAACGCAGTTCCGACAGATCCGCGGGTGGATCGACCTCGCGATAGCGCGTTCCGAACGGATGGCAGAGGCTGCAGCGGCACGGGAAACTGACGACGTTTCGACGGCACGGGAGCGGGTGGCCGAGGCCGAAACGATCGACGAGGAACTCGCGGACGCCGACTTTCCGGCGCCGGCCGACGCGGCGCGTGCGCTCGGGCTCGTCAGACACGGTTCGCCCGGCGAGACCGTCGCAGAAACCGACGAGGCGTGAACTGCTCATGTTTCTCGCGACGAACTTCCGGGGAAAACGGACGCCGCCGCCAGGTCTCGAACCTGGGACAACCACGTTAACAGCGTGGTGCTCTACCAACTGAGCTACGGCGGCCCTTCGCGTCCCAACGTAATCCGAATCGGCACATATGGCTTTCGTTTCGGCGCCGCCCGCCCGCCGGACGGTCACAGTTCACAGGACCCGACCCCGCCACACCGACACGCTTTATAAATCGACGCCGCAACCGCGGGTATGTCGTTCGAATCGGTCGTCGACGAGGTTCAGCGCCGGGTCGTCCCCGACGACGCCGAAAGGCGGGCGCTCGAGTCAGCCGTCGAGGAACTCACCGACCGTGCGACGGCGGCCATCGAACCGCTCCCGGTCGCGGCAGACACGAAACTCGTCGGCTCGACGGCCCGGGGGACGTGGCTCGCCGGCGACCGGGATATCGACCTCTTCGTCCTGTTTCCGCCCGACATAGCGCGTTCGGAGCTCGAACGCTACGGGCTCGAGGTCGGCCACGCCGTCCTCCCGGACGGCCACGAGGAGTTCGCCGAACACCCCTACGTCAAGGGTGAACTCCACGGCTTCGACGTCGACTGTGTGCCCTGTTATGCCGTCGAGGACGCCACGGAGATCCGCTCTGCGGTCGACCGGACGCCGTTTCACTCGGCGTATCTCGAGGGTCGCATCGAACCGGTCGCCGACGACGTCCGCGTCGCCAAGGCCTTTCTCTCGGCGATCGGCGCCTACGGGAGCGACCTCCGGACGAAGGGGTTTTCCGGGTTTTTGACCGAACTGCTAGTTCTCGGGTACGGGAGCTTTCGGGCCTTCATCGAGGCCGCAGCAGCCTGGGAGCCACCGGTCCGCTTCGATCCGGCCGACCACGGCGAGCGGTCCTTCGATGACCCGCTCGTCGTCATCGATCCGACCGACCCCGAACGGAACGTCGCGGCGGTCTGTTCGCCCCGCAACGTCGCCCGGCTCATCCATTACGCACGCGAACTGCGATCCGATCCCGGGATCGAACAGTTCGAACCACGCAAACCCGAGCCGCTGTCGGCCGATGAGGTCCGAACGCTGCTCGACGCTCGTGGCACGACCCCGGTCGCGGTCCGGTTCGAAACGCCCGACATCGTCGACGACCAGCTCTACCCGCAACTGGAGAAGTCGCTCGAGGGCATCGAAGGCGCACTCGAACGGGCCGGTTTCGAACCGCTTCGAAGCGCCTGCTTTGCGAACGCCGAGGCGGTCTTGCTCGTCGAGTGTGCCGTTCCGGAGCTGTCGGCGGTTGCCCGTCACGGGGGTCCGCCGGTCGGCGTGAGAGAGCACGCGGAGGGGTTCTACGACGCCTACCGGGACGACGACGTGACGGGCCCGTTCATCGACGCCGAGGGGCGATACGTCGTCGAACGTCGCCGGGACGCACGCACGCCGACCGATCTCGTCCGGTCGATGCTCTTCGAGGTCTCGCTGGGCCCGCACGTCCGCTCTTCGCTGTCGGACACCCACGAGATACTTTCCGGGACGGAGCTCGCAACGCTGGCGGAACCGTTTGGTACCGAACTCGCCACCTACTTCGATCCGCGGCCCTGATCCCGGACGGACCGCTGTATCGGTTCACCGGTCACAGATCGTGCGCGTCACGGACGTCGCTGAGGACCCGTTCGGCCTTCGACGTGATCTCGTCGTCCGGAACGACCGGCTCTCTGCCGTCGAACACCTCGTGGACCATCCCGACCGAATCCGAGAGCGCGTCGAGACCGTAGCCGCCCTCGAGGACGAACGCGAGCGGAGCGTCGTGACGGTCGGCGATCTCTCGCACCCGTGCCGTCAGGTGGCCGTACCCCTCCGTCGAGACCCGCATCCGCGAGATCGGGTCGTGGCGGTGGGCGTCGAACCCGGCGCTGACGACGAACAGGTCGGGATCGAACCGCTCCATCGCCGGATCGAGGAGTTCGTCGACGAACGCCGTGTACTCCTCGTCGCCGCTGCCGCCCGGAAGCGGCGCGTTGAGGTTCGTCTTCCTGGCGCTCGGCCCGCCGGTTTCGAGGATATCGCCGGTCCCCGGAAACAGCCCCTGTTCGTGAACTGACGCGTAGTAGACGTCATCGCGGTCGTAGAAGATGTCCTGTGTCCCGTTGCCGTGGTGGACGTCCCAATCGAAAATAACGGCCTGTTCGACGCCGCTTTCGGCCCGATCGATCGCCTGCTGGACGCCGACCGCGGCGTTGTTGAAAAAGCAAAACCCCATCGCCTCGTCGATCTCCGCGTGATGTCCCGGCGGCCGACCGAGCGAGAACGGAGTCCCTCGGCCGTCCGCGCCGTCGATCGCCTCGTCGATCGCCCACGAGGCCAGCCCCGCCGAGGCGAGCGCCGCCTCCCACGTTTCCTCGACGGCGACGGTGTCGGCGTCCCAGGTTCCCCCGCCGTCCGCACAGAACTGTTCGACGTCGTCGACGTACTCCGGATCGTGAACCGCATCGATCGACGCTCGGCTCGCGAGATCCCCGTCCCGATACTCGACTCCGTGTCGCTTCGAGAGGCCCTTCCGGATCGCCCGAATCCGGTCCGGGTTCTCCGGGTGGCGAGGGCCGGTATCGTGTTCCAGACAGATCTCGCGGTGGCCGAACTTCATTCGAAGTACGGTTCGAGTTCGTAGTACGTCTCGATGTCCTCCGCTTTGATCGTCCGGCGGTCCGCGTGCCGGGCCAAAATTGCGGCTGCCGTCGAGACGGTATCTGCGTACGATTCAAGCTCGCCCGCGAGCGCGATCCGCGCGTCCATCGATACCCGATACCGGTCGTCGATATCGAGCCGGGCGATGCGGTCGACGGGCGCGACCGGCAACTCAAGCCGGTCCTTGTCGACGGCGGGGGCGTCGAAATCCTCCGCCATCAACGTCTTGCGACCGTCAGCGGTCGCCGTTTCGGCCGCCTCGGCGGCGAGCGCCGCCCCACGCCTCTGTATCCGGTGGGCGAGTTCCTCGGCTGCTCCGGCGCTGACCCGCAACCGCCCGGCGTTCCGCCGGATGACCGTGTCGACGGGGGCGAACGGTAACTCGACGCTCATACTCCACACCGGGGCCGAGTTGGCCTTAATCTTTGCGAGGCCCCGCCGAGCTAGAAGACGTCCTCGGCGCGGAACGTCTCGCCGTCACGATGGCCACGGACGGTGACCTCCTGTCCGAGATGGACGTCGGCGTTCGTCTCGACGTGGACGGTCTCCTCGCCGCTGTCGAGGATGACCGGGTCGCCGGGCTGGACGACCGTCCCAGTGAAGGTTTCCGGTTCGTCGTCCGTTTCCGCGGCGGATTCGTCCGAACTGCGCTTCGAGGCCGGCTCCGTGGCGCCCTCACCGCTCGGAGAGCCGTCGGTGAACTGGTCCAGACCGGCCGAATCCCCCCCACGGTCCGGTTCGGCGCCGTCGAGGACGACCACCGTCGACCGCCAGCCGGCGGAGGCCTCCAGATCGTCCTGCCAGCCCTCCTGGATCTCGACGTCGGCACAGAACACCTCGTCGCCGGGCCCCAGGTCGATGTCCGCCTTCTCGCCCCACAGCGCGACCCGGATATCGCCGGTGTGATCCTGCACGCGGACGTTCCGGACCTGCCCTTCGCTGCCGTCGTCGCGATCGAACGTCCGCTTCGGGTCCGCAGACCGGACCACCCCGGAGATGTCGACCGTCCGGTCGATCTCGACAGCACCGATGTCGTCGGCCTCGGGAACGAACTCGACCGCCTCTTCGAGCTCGTCGATCTCGCTTCTGGAGCCGACGTGAAGCTCGAGGTTCCCGTCCCGTTCGCGGACGTAGCCGTCGACGATCTCGACGCTCTGTCCCGCGGTGAGCTCTTCGGCCCGGTCGGCCTGTTCGTCCCACAGCGTCACCCGAACCCGGCCGGTCTCATCGCCCAGCGTGACGTTCGAGACCTTCCCTTCGCTGCCGTCGTCACGGTCGAACGTTCGGACCGAATCGGTGTCGAGAACAACCCCGCGAAGCGTCACGTCCGACTGTCCCATCGACAGCGAGTCCGCGGTCACCCGGCCGCCGATCTCGACTTCGATATCGGCCTCCTCGTCGGGCTCGAGCCGGTCGGCGCTGACCTCGACGCCGTTGTAGCCGTCCTTCGGGCGGCCCTTGATCCGGAAGACGTCGCCCGCTACGATCTCCTCGTCGGCCGCGACGGCGTCCTCACCCCACACCGCGACCCGGACGCTCCCCGACTCGTCGGCGACCTCCAGGTTCAACACGTGGCCCTCCGCCTCGTCCTCGCCGTCACCGTCGCGCTCGAAGGTCCGAAGCTCCCCGACGCTCATCACCTTGCCGAGGAACTTCACCTCCTCTAACCCCGGTTCGATGTCGGAAACCGTCTCGACCTCGCCGCCGTCGAGCTCGTGGGCGATGAGCATCGCGGCGGTCTCTTCGTCCGCCAGCCCGCCCATCTGTTCGACTTTCTCCTCGACGGCCGTCCGGAACTCCTCCTCGGAGACGTCGGCGTCGAGGTCCGCATAGATATCCTCGATGGCGCCCATTGCTACAGAGAGCAAACACGGCCTCCCGAAAAGCGTTGTCGGTGTCGGTGCGGTTCGGATCTGTTTCGGTTCGGCATACGTGCCGTGGTTCCGGCATTGAATAAATACCTTCGCCGTCGAACGAGCAGCACGGCGATTCTCCCGATGATTTAACTCTCGACTCCTGCAGTGATCGGTATGGATCCACAGTCGTTTTTCCACGTCGCGATCAAGGTCGCCGACCCCGACAGCGCTGCAACGTTTTACACCGAGCATCTCGGCGCCGAGGTGCTCGAACGACGTCGAGCGGACGAGAGCGACGATCCGCTGGCGGTCGATGCGGTCGTCCTCGAGATCGCCGACAAGCGGGTGTACCTCTTCGATCGCGCTCCCTACGAGGCCGCCGGACTCGTCGAGGAGCTCCCGAACGGGTTCCTTCATTTCGGATACGTCGTCGAGGACATCGAAGACGCGTTCCGGGAGATCGAGAACGCTGACTGCGAGATCGTCATGGAACCGACTGCATACGGGGACAAGAAGATCGCCTTCTTCGTCGCTCCGGGCGGGATCCGGATCGAGTTGATCCAACCGGCCGATTGAGCCGATCGTGCACCTCTGCTATCGAGGCGATCGGAGCGACCCGTCGAACCGTAACCCCTATACGTCGAACACGGCTACTGGCAGGTGAGTCCTGGTAGGGTAGTGGACTATCCTCTTGGCTTGCGGAGCCAGGGACCGGAGTTCAAATCTCCGTCAGGACGTTTCTGTCGACACCGAACACATGAACGAGACGCGCGAGCAGTATCGACGAAACTCGCTGCGTGTCGACGGAACGTTCCTCGTCGGCGACACTGGATCTGAGTTCGATGTCTGGGTCCGTGCCACGCTATTTACACGTCCGGACCGAACGGTAAACATGAGTGAACTCGACGGTGAAACACGGGATGTCGACGTGAACGGTTTGACCGTGCGCTGTCACGTCGCCGGCCCCGAGGACGCCCCGCCGGTCGTCCTCGTCCACGGCGCCGGTCCGGATGCAGCGGGCGTCTCCTGGAAGAAGACGTTCCCGGCCCTCGCCGGATCGTATCGCGTCATCGCACCGGATCTACCGGGGTACGGTGAGAGTGATCGCGTCCCCCAAAACGTCACGCCGACGATCGATTTCTACGTTGGCGTACTGGATACGCTCCTCGAAGAACTGGCGCTCGCCGGGGCGACGCTCGTCGGCATCTCGAAGGGGGGCGCGATCACCCTCGGCTATACGCTCGATTTCCCGGACCGCGTCGGGCGGCTCGTCCTCGTCGACAGCTACGGCCTCGGCGACCAGATACCGGGCGGCCGAAAAGGCGTCGTACTGATCAAAATACCGAAACTGCTGGAGGTGTCGTGGTGGGCGATGAAAAAGAGCCGGAAGATGGCGAAAGCGTCACTCGACAACGTGGTCATCCTCGAAAACATAGACGAGGAGTTCGTCGACGATATCCATCGGGAGATCAGGCGGCCGAACTCCGGGGACGCTTACTTCCGATTCGCCCGCAGCGAGTTGCACCTTTCGGGCCCCCGAACGAACTACTTCGATAGACTCTCCGAGCTCCCCGTCGAAACCCTGTTCGTCCACGGAAAGCAGGACACCCTCATCCCGCTGGAGCTCTCGAGGCGGGCGGCCGACGAGGCGCCCGTCGCCGACCTGTTCACGCTCGAGCAGTGCGGTCACTGGGTGCCACGCGAGCATCCCGACGCGTTCGTCTCCCGACTCGAAGCCTGGCTCGAAAAGAGTTGACCGGCGGTTCTGAACACACGAAACCCCTCAAACGTCCAAGGTCAGTCGACCGGGTTCGACTAGACGGTGCCCTCACCTTTTTTATGTTTCAAAAGAAGCCACACAATAATGAATTCACGATACACCGAAATAAAGCGACGACGAATACTCCAGATGACAGGGATTTCTACAGCAGGTGTGGTCGGATTCAGCGGTCGAACTCTGGCCGAAGAAGAAGACGCGAACGTTACTATCGACGTTCCTGATCAACTATCGGATGGGGAATCTATCGTAATAGAATCGCTTGAAACCGATGTTGACGGAGCGTTCCAGATCTTCCGAGATACGGATGAACGACCAGTGTATAAACGGATGGAGATCGAGGCAGGAACGGAATTCACCGACCGGGAGCTTGAACTCGATGACCCCATCCCCGAATCTCAATCTGTAAGAACATCACTGTATCCGATAGGCGGTGGCCGATCGTATGATACAATGAGTTCAGAGGTTTTCATTTCCGAGGCTGTTGATGGTGCTGAACCTGTTGACGGTTATGGTACTGAGCCAGGGGTCCAAAAGATCGAAGCCGATCCTGACGCCGGGTTCCATTCCCCATACTTCCTCTATACTCCGACGACCTCCCCTTCAGCTGTAGAGTCGGTCAGCAACTCTCGCAAGCGACCACTCTTGGTTTCAGCTTACCCGTGGGGCGATTTCGAAGAGCGGGTCGAAGGCGCTAATGGAGAGGTTGAGGGCGGGCTGATGCGAGCAGTGGCGGACGCGACGAAATGTCCCGTGATGGCTGTCCCTCTTACATTGACACGTGGATACGTCGGCCTGGAACCACAGGCGTTGACTTTGGCCCACGAAATAGAGATTACTGATCCTCGACGTGAGCGTGTTGATCTCCAGTTCATAGCGATGATCGAGGATGCCAAACCCCGACTCAATAGCAATACCCATACAATTGCAGATCAAATCCATTACGCCGGAGGGTCGTCTGCTGCCTATTTCATCGAAAAGATCGCCCCGCTCCATCCGGAATACATCAGCGTCTTCTCTTTCGGTGCGAACGGACTTGCCTTTCTCCCGTTCGAAGAGCTCACCGATGACGTCCCGGTTCATAGTGATCCAGAACGGACAACAGTACCGTATCCGATAGGAGCCGGGAATCTGGAGGAACTCACCGGAGAGGAGTTCAACGAGGAAGCCTGGATGGATATCGAACAGTTCCGGTGGATCGGTGCTGAGGACCAAGACCCTGAAGACTCCGACAATTATATTCACAAACGATTCAGATCCGACCGGGAGATCAGCCAGGTGGTCGAAGAAATCTTCGGGACGTTACAGGTTGACGATCGGTTTGAAACCAGCCGAGAAATTTACGACCATCTCGATGTCCCTGCCACGTTCAGGAAATTTGAGGGGCAACCTCACGCCCCGGATAGAGAGTCCATGCAGGAAGTTGTCGAATTCCACCAGCAACAGATCAATGAGGATTTCGAGTTAATTCACCTCATCCCTCAGAAATCTACTAGCGAAATCAGCCTTCGAGACACTCTAACTGTGAATGTAACCGCGGAAAATCCGACCGATCTCGAATCATCGACAACCGTCTCCCTCGCTGTTGATGGAACCGAAGTTGAAACAACAGATGTCCAGGTGGATCCGAATAGCACAGAAACCGTTGATCTGGAAACGACCTTTGAGGAGACAGGAGAGTTCACCCTGAGTGTGAACGGAACAACCGTCGGAGACCCAGTTGTGGTACCTGAAGAAACAACCGAGGGAGATGACGGAGAGAGTACTGGGACGGATACCGAAGACCCTTCGACAGACGCAGATACTGGAGGAGATGACTCAGCCACGGATCAAGATGAAGCGACCGTCGAAGAACAATCCGGATTCGGGGTCGTACAGGCACTCACGGCGGTGGGAGGAATGGGGTATCTGATCAAGCGACGCCTCTCGAACAACGACTAAGCGAAGTTGAACCGGAAGAGAGCGGCCGATTCGTGCTGAAACCAGCCTCTGTATTCAGCACTCCCCTTTTGTCGAGTAATGAGGGTTCAACGGAGCCAGAGTAGTGGTTATCACCGATACGAACGCGCTCCTCCCGTCCCTACTCGCTCCCTGTGGTCGCTCTCTGGGGATCGTGCGGAACCGAAGGTCCGCTGATCATGCGAACGGCGAAGCCGTGAGCAGAAGGGACCCTGTGCGCCCGCTCCAGTTGAAACAGTGCTCAGATCCCTTCGTGTTCCTCGATCGGCTCACGCCACTCGGCCGGGATCGGGATCGCCTCGTGTTGTTCTCGATCCAGCGCCAGCAGGACGATCTCGGCGGTCGCGGCCGTCGTCCCGTCGGCGCGGATCTCGTACTTGATCTCGAAACTCGTCCGTCCCATCCCCGCGATCCGCTGGGCGACGGTGACAGTCTGACCGAGGTGGATCGGAGTCTCGTATTCGATCTCCTGTCGGACCATCGCGACCGGCGTGCGGTCGTGGCGGATTCCGACGACCTCCGCCCAGTATTTCGATCGGGCCTGTTCGAGATAGCTCAGATAGACGGCCTGGTTCACGTGGCCGTTCACGTCGAGGTCCCGGTACCGGGGCTCGAACGACGTCTCGAAGGTGTACTCGGACATGGGCGGTTTCTCGACAGGAACGAACAAAGGTGCGTCGGTCGGACGGTGCGATCAGGGCCAGAGCAATTACAGAAAATCAAGGAGAATGTCCACGAACTTCAGTCGTGGGAGGAAGTCAACCGAACATCCGTCCGACCCGGAGCCCGACCGCCGCCTGCAGACGATCCCACCGTTCGCTCGTCTCCAGACGCCGACGCAGCGGAAGGTACAGCGAGCCGAGGACGACACCCCAGACGACGTGGGTGAACAGCCCGATCGCAGTCAGGTTCGGTACGGCTGTCGGCACGCCGACGAGCCGGAGCCACACCGGCATGATGATCCCGGCGGCGACGAGCCAGAGGATCGCGCCCCACCCGGCACCCAGGAGACTCCTCGTGACGATCGTCCCCTCAGAGGTGCCCCCGCGAAGGTGGGCGTATCCGGCCGCGAAAAGCAGCGCGAAGACCACGCTGTGGAACAGGTGTGTCACCCACCCGACAACGGGATCGGCGACCCCGTACAGCGATCCGATGATCGGGAGCAGTCCGGCCAGCGTCTCGGAGAGGAGCCCCATCACAGCGCCGGCGGCGATCCCGCTGAGAATCGCCGCACTGATTCCGGCCGGGGTGACGCCGATCTGCCCGCCGGCGTTCCGTTCGCCCGTCGCCCGGGGAAGACGGAGCACGGCCGAAGCCGATCGGTCGGCGGTCGGTTCCGGGAACGCCCCCTCGAACTCGCCGCCGTAGTAATCGGTCAGCAGTTCGACGATCCGGTAATCGAAATCGACCGCCGGGTCGTCTTTTCCGCCCCCGCCGGGCTCACTCGAGGGATCGTCCGCAACCGACACGAGAAGCGAGACGTTGTACTGGGCCGCGGTGACCTCGACCGTTACCGTTGTCTCCGGATCCCGTACGACGATCAACTCGAGGACTTTCCGGATCAAAAGCCGGAGCCGGTGATCCGCGAGCACCTGTACGTTCCCCTGCGGGACCGAGCGCGTGAACGTCACTTGAGGATACTGCTCACCGAGCGTCGCGATCTCCTCCTCGAGGATCGGTCCGAGACCGATGGCTCTGAGCGAATCGTCGTCCCTCGCCCGTCCCACCTCGCCGACGGCTGCGACCGTTCTCTCGATCCGCTCTGTCGCCGTCTGGATCGCGGCCACGTCGCTCTCTCTCGGCTCGTCCTCCTCGAAGAGCGACGCGTAGCCATCGATGATCGCCGTCGCGTTGAGCACCTCGTGTCTGAGCAGTCCGTTCGCGATGAGCGCCAGTTCGGCCTGCAGTTCGATCTCGTTTCTGTGCCGGCGGTTCGATCCGGCCCTGTCACCGGTAAGCGCCCCGCCGACCGCCCCGCCCAACAGCGCGTTCGACACCAGTAGCTGGGAGTCCTGCAACATGGCGACCCCGTTCGGAGAGCCCTCAGGCGTGCCGATCGCGGTCAGGCCCAGGACGGCCGCCATCGTGGTCACGCCGAGGAGCGTCCACCGGACGACGGTGTCGACGTACGCTTCGGGTAGATCTCCGACGGCCAGAACCATGCCGTAGACCGTAAAAACGAGTCCGACGACGAGCGGTACGACGGCGATGACGAACGGCACCATCGCCTGCGCCTGTACCGTCCCGGCGACGACGAACCGGGTAATCCCGAACCCGACGAGTGCGACGGCGAGTCCACCGGGATGAACGATCTCTGTTAGTCTCGATACCATCCCTATCACCACCCCGGACGCCGTGGAGGGTGGGCTCTACCGTTCCGATCACAGATGAGGCACGGCAACAGCATTCAGATCGATAATCCCACCACACAGGTATAGTTGTTCACCTCGTGACATCGAACGGTCATGTCCCGTCCGATCCTCGCCACTGGCTGTCGGAACCGCGTTCGGACACTCCATGCCCGGTGTGTTATTCCGTCTCGCGCCTAAAGATCCCGTATGGATCGTCTCCGCGCCGGGATCGCGCTGTACAACGCCGGCCGGTATCTCGCAGCCCACGAACCGATCGAGACACGGTGGCTGGAGGCGCCGACCGGTGAGCGTGACGACTGTCTCAAGGGGTTGATCCAGGCGACGGCCGCCGTTCACAAATCACGCACCGGGAACGCCGAAGGCGCCGTCGGGCTAGCCGAAAGCGCCGTGACGTATCTCGCCGACTGTGATCGGATCGAGGTCGGCCCGCTGTCGGCGTGGCTCGGTCGACTCCGATCGAACCCGGACCTCGCGTCGAGCGAGCGCCCGCCACCGCTCGCGCTCGACGGCGCGGTCGTGACAGTCGACGATCTCCGGTTTCCGGCCGCCGCCTTCGCTGCGAAGGCGCTCGCCGAGACGGACGACGACGGGATCCTCGCCTCGGCGGTCGAGTACGCACAGGCGGATCTCGCTTCGGGCGCCGAGACGAGCCCGTTCGTGACGCTGACGCTCGATTACGTTCGCACTCGCGACCCGATCGTTCGACAGCGACTCGCGGAGCACGTCGAACGCCGACGGACCCGTGAATCCGACGTCGAGGGGCTCTTTTGAACCGGATCACCACTCGAGGACCATCACGTACGCGTCCTCGCCGTCGTCGTAGTACCTCGACCGGACGTCATGGATCTCGAACCCGTAGCTCTCGTACAGCGATTGTGCCGCTCCGTTGCTTCGTCGGACCTCGAGTTTGATCCGGTCCGCACCGGCACCCGCGAGCGCCGCCAGCCCGTTCGACAGGAGCGCCCGGCCGATCCCCTCCCGGCGCCGCTCCGGTGAGACGGCGATATCCTTTATATGTCCAGTCGACCTTCCGTACTGCTCGACCGTGTTGGCGACGACGTACCCGATGACGCCGCCGTCCTCGGCGATCAGAAACCCCGGCGATCCGAGAAAGCGCTCGAACGCCGCATAGGGCCACGGCTGGCCGAAGGAGCGTTTCTCGATGCGGAGCACATCGAGGAGATCGGCCCGAACGGCCGCCCTGATCTCGACGCCCGTCTGCGTTTCGGCCACGGTCACGTCCGAACTCTTGCGGTGGCGTTACATAGAGATATCGGCCGCCTGATCGTCGGGAACCCGGAGACACGGCCGCTCTAACGGACAATTGGCCAGAAGATTCATATACACACGCCCGAAAGCATCGGATGCACCCGTTTGGGTGCATCCCCACCCCCCACCCCGTTTTGACGACACGCAGCGACCGCATCCGTCTACGTTGTCGGTCGCTGTGTGTTCTCTCTTCGACCCACCAGCTGTGCGTTCTCCTGGATCCGGTCACGATACGGTAGTCCGTCGGCTACGCGACGAAAATAAACGAAGAGAATCGATCCTCGAGTCGCTCCGCTCAGTCGTCGGCAGGTGCGGCGCCGCTGTCGCCCTCGGCCTGCTTTTTCGTGTGCGAGAGCTTGCCGCCGTCGGCGAGGATCTGCCGTTCGCGGTCGGAGGCATCGAGGTGGCCGGTGAGTTCCCACTCGTCGTTGACGCGGACGGTGAACTCCTCTTTGCCGGATCGGACGGCCTCGGCGACGTCGTCGACGATCTCGATGTCGTCGCCCTGCTCGATCTTCTCGTAGTCCTCGGCGTCGATCTCGAGCGGGATGAGACCGAAGTTGAAGAGGTTCGCCTTGTGGATCCGGGCGAAGCTCTGTGCGAGGACGCCCTCGACGCCGAGGAACATCGGACACAGCGCCGCGTGCTCACGCGAGGAGCCCTGTCCGTAGTTCTCGCCGGCGACGAGGAAGCCGCCGTCACTGTCGAGTGCGCGCTGGGCGAACTCCTCGTCGACACGCGAAAGCGTGAACTCCGAGAGCTTCGGGATGTTCGAGCGGTACATCAGGATGTCCTGGGTCGCTGGGATGATGTGATCCGTCGTGATGTTATCGCCCATCTTCAGGAGGGTCGGCCCGGCGATGTCGGCGTCCATCTCGTCTTTCAGCGGCACGTCGCCGATGTTCGGCCCCTTGATGAGTTCGTCGTCGACGGCCTCGTCGGGGGCGATGATGTCGGGGTCGTCCCTGCCCATCCCTTCGCTGTATTTGCTTCCCATCTCGAACTCGGGCGCCTCCAGATCGCCGAGTTCGTCGGCCAGATCGCGGGGATCGACGATCTCGCCGGCGATCGCCGCCGCCGTGGCGACTTCGGGAGAACAGAGATAGACGTTGTCGTCCTCGATACCCGAACGACCCTCGAAGTTCCGGTTGAACGTCCGCAACGAGACCGAATCGGAAGCCGGCACGTGGCCGATCCCGATACAGGCACCGCACGTCGCCTCGGAGAAGTTGACGCCGGCCGCCATCATTTCCGCGGTCCAGCCCTCGCGGGCGAGCATCTCGCTTGCCTGCTTGGAGCCGGGCGCGACGATCATCTCGGTCTTCTTGTCGACGGTGCGGCCCTCCAGCATCTTCGCGCCAGGGAGGATGTCCTCGTAGGCGCCGTTCGTACACGAGCCGATGATGACCTGTTCGACGTCCTCGCCGGCGACCTCGCTGACGGGGACGACCTTGTCGGGCATGCTCGGGCACGCGATGAGCGGTTCGAGCTCCGAGAGGTCGACCTCGATCGTGTCGGCGTACTCGGCGTCCTCGTCGGGACCGATCTCGACGTAGTCGTCCTCGCGGCCGATCCGCGAGAGCCAGTCTTTCGTCTCCCCGTCGGTCGGGAAGATCGAACTCGTCGCGCCGAGTTCCGTTCCCATGTTCGTGATCGTCGTCCGTTCGGGGACGGTCAGCGTCTCGACACCGGGTCCGGTGTATTCGAGCACCTTGCCGACGCCGCCTTTGACGGACAGCTCCTGCAGCATGTGCAGGATGACGTCTTTCGCGGTCGCCCACTCGGGGAGCTCTCCCTCGAGGTGGACGTTGACGACTTCCGGCATCTCGATGTAGTAGGCGCCGCCGCCCATCGCGACGGAGACGTCGAGGCCGCCGGAGCCGATGGCGAGCTGTCCGAGGCCGCCGGGCGTCGGCGTGTGGCTGTCCGAGCCGAGCAGCGTCTTGCCGGGCGCGGCGAAGTTCTCCTTGTGGACGTTGTGACAGATCCCGTTGCCGGGGCGGCTGTAGTAGGCACCGAACGTCCCCGCGGCGCTGCGGAGGAAGCGGTGGTCGTCCGTGTTCTTGAAGTCGAACTGGTAGGTCTGGTGGTCACAGTACTGGGCGGCGAGTTCGGTCTGGACCTCGTCCAGGCCGAGCGCCTCGAACTGCAGCCACACGAGCGTCCCGGTGGTGTCCTGTGTGAGTACCTGATCGATCTCGATGCCGATCTCCTCTCCCGTCTCGAGTTCCCCTTCGACGAGATGGTCGGCGAGAATCTTTTCGGTGAGCGTCTGTCCCATATCGTCCGTTAGTGGATTGTCCACGGATATAAATCCGGCGTGTTCTCCCCCCTCGTCCGGCGTTTGCTCCTCACAAAAGTGAACGTCTGTGTCTTATACTGCCGATAAACGGGTCTATAACGAACGAACGTCCGGTATCTGCGGCGGTTGGCGTTACGCGACCCGGGCGAACGCGAGGTTTCCGCTGGTGTTTTCGATGTAGATCTCGACGACGTCGCCCTCGCTTGCGCCCGGAACGAAGATCGTGTAGTCGCCACGGTGGGCGACCCCGTCGCCCTTCCGACCGGTGTCCGTCACTTTCACCGTGTAGGTGTTGCCCGCTTCGACGTCCTCCTCCGAGGGCTGTGTGCCCGTCGACCGCTTGCTCTTCGTGACCGGCCGGAACGCACCGCAGGCGTCACACCGGAGCATCAGCGTCCGGTCCTCCTGGACGAGGCGGGTGTCGGGGAGGCCACACTCGCTACAGCGGACGTACTCCTCGGTGTAGTCGTCGATCACGCGCTCGAACTCCCGGTCGCCGAAGTCGCCGTTGTACCGACCGACGCCGTCCTCGAGTTTCCCCGAGGTCGCGAGCGTCTGCTGGACGAACCGATGCAGGTGTTCGGTGTCGCGGTTCAGCGCGTCCGCGACCGCATCGAGGTTCGTAAACCGCGTGAACGCCCCGTCGGTCTGTGCCTCCGCGTCGGGGACCGAGAGCCGTTCGCCCGCCGACCCGATGTCGGGGACCGAATCCAGCGCCCGGTCGAGACTATCGTCGTATTCCATACACGCGGATACGCACGAGGGCCCTAAATGCGTTCCGAGACTTACGCGGCACGGGCCGGCGAACGGGTTTTGTGTTCGCCGGCCGATCGGTTCGCATGGAGCCGACCACCCCACAGGAGGCCTGTTTCGAGGCCGGTATCAAGTTCGGAACCCTCTATCACCAGTTCGCTGGCACCCCCGTCTCCCCGAAAAGCGCCGCGAGTCTCGCCTCGGCCATGGAGGAGGCGATCGAGAACCAGCCGTTCTGTTCGTCGGTGTCCGTCGATATCCTCGAAGACACGCTCCGGGCGGAACTCGCCGGTCAGTCGGCCGACTACACCGAACTCACGGGACGGTTCATGGAGGTCGAGATCGTCGTCGACTACGAGGGCGTCGACGTCGTCGCGACGATGGCGATGGACGGCGATTACCCGCGGATGGCACTCGATCGCGTCGAGGGATGAGTTTCCCGCCGTATCGGGTCCGGACGGCCAGTCGGGGGTTTCACTTCCGCTCTGCGGCGTGTTTTTAACCTCGACGGTGCGAAACGGACAGTATGAGCCAGGCCACACTCGATGACGACGAACTGTTCGACGAGGCGGCAAACGAGATGCGGGCCGACGTCGAGGAAAGCCTCGCCGAAGCGAGAGCGAACCTCCCGGACCCGGACGACGTCTGGGACGCCGACGCCGACAACACGCTCGGCGTACTCAACGGCCTGAAAGGCGCCCTCGACACCGGCGATGCGGCCGAGCATCTCCGTGACGCGAAGAAGTGGTTCGCCGTGGGCCGGCAGGCTGACGCCTTCGAGGACGCCGACGATCTGGAGGCCGACATCGAGGCGCTCGAGGCCGTTCTGACCCGGATCACGACCGCTCACGAACAGGTGAGCGAACTCACGGCAACGATCCCGGAGCTCCGCAGCGAACTCGAAGAGGCCGCCGAGAGCGACGACGAGTAAACCTCGCTACGGTTCGGGACGCGTGCCGATCCCGACTTCGACCGTCTGACGCTCGCCGTCCCGAACGATCGTCGCCGGTACTCGATCGCCCGGCGACAACTCGAGCGCCAGCGTCGTCCCGAGCTCCGCCTCCGAATCGATCCGGTTGCCGGCCAACCCGACGAGGACGTCCCCGCCGATCGGGATACGCGCCCCGTCGATGACGACCTCGTCGCTCGCTCCACGGAGGGTCTCACCGGCCGGTCCCCCCTCGAGCGTCTCGACGACGAAGATCCCCCTCGGCTCGTCGAGGCCGTTCGCCTCGGCCACCTGCGGTGTGACCTCGATCAGACTGATCCCGAGGAACGGGTGATCGTAGTTCCCCGTCTCGATGAGTTCCGGAAGCACCCGCCCGGCCAGCAGCGGCGAGACGGCGAACCCGACGCTCGTCCCCGCACCAGCCACGGAGACACCGGTTACCTCCCCGTCCATCGTGACGAGTGGACCGCCGCTGTTTCCCGGGTCGAGTCCCGCATCGGTCTGGACGGTGTTCGGGATCGAAAAGCCGGTCTGCTCGTTGGGTAGCGACCGGTTCCGGCCGCTTATGATCCCCGCCGAGACGCTCGACTCGAGGCCGAACGGGCTGCCGAGCGCGAGCACCTCCGTTCCGACGGCCGGGACGGTGTCGACGAGGGAAAGCGGCCTCGCATACGACGGCACGTTCGTCGAAAGGACGGCGAGATCGGCGTAGACGTCGCTCGCGGTGACGCCGGCCTCGCGCCACTCGCCCCCCTCGAAGCGAACGCCGATCGTGTCGGCATCGCGGACGACGTGCTGGTTCGTGACGATCACGTCGTCGTAGACGAACCCCGAACCGCCGCCCGATTCGTCGCCGACGAAGACGACCGAATCGATCGTCGCCTCGTACACCGCCGCGTACGGCGAGTCGCTTTCGGGCGGTGACGCCGACTGTGGGGCCGGATCCGGGGCGTCGCGAACCCCGCTTGCACAGCCTGCGAAGCCGGCCGCAACCCCTGCGGTCGCCGCCAGAAACCGGCGGCGCGTCTGGCCTGTCATACCCCGATTAGAGGGCCGACCGGAAAAGCGTCTTCGGCTCCGGCACGCTCACTCGCCCCCCTCGAGATCCTGCTGTCGCCAGGTCGTCCGATCGTACATCCGTTCGACCTCGCTCTCCTGCTGGCGGATCGCGGTTGCGGTGTTGAACAGGAACGCGGCGACGAGTACGGTCCCGACGAGCCAGACTGCCTCGACGACCGCCCGGTCGATGCTCGAGACGCTGCTGGCCAGATCGGTCATCGTGATCGCGGTGACACAGAGAACGGCCGGAAGGAGGTGTCTGACGAGCGCCGAAAACGTCGTCCCTTCGTTGGCCTGTGTCGTCCGGATCCCGTAGAAGACGGCCCACGCCGAGGCGCCGATCCACCCCACGGCGACGACCGGCCGCGTCCACTCGCCGGCGGCGAAATACCCGACCCACCAGGCGACGACGAAGCCGGCGATGACGAGGCCATCGACCCACGTCGGCAACAGCCGTGTCGCGCCGGCGGGCCGATCGGCGTGGTACATCGCCCGGATCCCGAGCGCGACGAAGAGGATGAAAAACAGGACCGCGCCCTCGGTGAACGCGCCGAGCCAGACCGATCCGGTGAGATCCGTCGCGATGCCGGCGAGCCCGTAGACGAGTGCCGCGCCGATCCCGACCGCGAGATACCCCCACTCGTACTCGAACCCCTCCGCCAGTACCCGGCGGACATAGATCGCGAGAAACACGAGCAGTATCGCGGCCGCGGCGGCGATCGAGGCGTGTGCCAACACCCTTGTCGCGAGGATCGTCCCCGTCGGATCGCCGGTCCCGATGAAGGGCGACGTCGTGGTCATACCGGCGCTTTGCCCCCGTTCCTCATATGTATTCATCTTTCAGATTCCGGGAAACCCTCCCGCCGGCCGAAGCGGCCGATCAGCTCCGGAACAATCGGTAGGCACCCTGGCCGACCGCGACTGTCCGTTCCTCGCCGTCGGGCGTTTCGCTCACGACCTCCACCGTCGAGACGCCGACGCTACCGCCCGCCCGGATCACCTCGGCCGTCGCCGTCAGATCGCCGGCGGCCGGCCGCAGGTAGTTGACGTTGAGGTTGATCGTGGCCATGTCGTCGTCGATCGGGTCGGTGAGGTACGGCCGAAGGACGATCCCGCCGGTAACGTCGATGAGCGTCGAGGCGACGCCGCCCTGGACGGTCGGCGGGTCGGTCGGGTTCGTGAGTTTGTCGTCGAACGGAACCGTCGCCACCATCCGGCCGGTTTCGAACGTCTCGACGGTGAATCCGAGCCACGAAAGAAAGCCGTGTTCGGTCTCGAGGTACGTCCGGAGGAGTTCGAGGGCGTCGTCGGGGATCTCCGTCGGTTCGATCTCCGTCATATCGGTCGGTCGGATCGAGGCGGTTTGTACGCTCCGATCGACGACCGGACCCCGCCGCTCAAGTCGTTTCCCTTCCAACGTCGGATATGGACGGTTCGACCGGAGCGTTCGATGCCGAAGCCCTGACCGCCGGTCTCGAGCCGTTCGGTGGCGACGACGGAGAGCGCCGGACGGTCGCGAGACACGCCCGCGATCTCGCCGACAGCGGTCGCTACACCGACGACGCCGGGATCGAACTCACGCCGGAACACGTCGTCGTCCAGCTCGCGGACGCACCCGACGGGAGTCCCGCGGAGCGATGGAACTGGTGGCTCGGCTCGCTCGAGGTCGCCTACGGCGGCTACGCGGAGTTCCAGATCCGGCGGCTCCGTTGAGCCGGACCGCTCCTTGCTGATCCGATCGAATCGGCAGTCGCGATCCGCCGTCGAGGACAGTCTGACCGGGCTTTTATTCCGTTCCGCAGTTGATACCCACGTATGTCCTCGAAACGACGGATACTCGTCCCGATCGACGAATCCGACCGATCCACGACCGCACTCGAGTTCGCGCTCGATACCTATCCTGAAGAGACGATCGTCGCGCTCCACGTGATCGATCCGGCCGAGTACCCCTCCGGCGGGATCGAGGCGGGTACGGTCGTCGATTTCGAGCGGTTCCGCGAGGAGTACGAAGCCCGGGGTGAGACGCTCCTCGAGGGGGCAACGTCGCTCGCTTCGGAGGCCGATGTCGAGATCGAAACGGCTCTCGAAACCGGTCGCCCCACGAGAACGATCGTCTCGTACGCCGAAGCGGAGGACGTCGACCACATCGTGATGGGGAGCCACGGCCGAACCGGCGCGAGCCGAATCCTTCTCGGCAGCGTCGCGGAGACCGTCACCCGCCGGTCGCCTGTTCCGGTTACCATCGTCCGGTAGCGCCGGTTCACCCCGAACTCCTCGCCGCTCCGGAACATCCTCGGGCTTTTCAGCCGGGGCCGTCTACGTCGTCGCGTATGGGCTTCGGCAGCTACGACGAATCCGAACAGAAAGACCAGAACGTCGAGACCGACGAGGACGCCGCGGTCAACGTCCACGAGAACGACCACGAGGGGAGCGTGGAGTTCGAGTTCGACGAAAGCGAGGAAGACCTCATCGACCGGCTTCAGGAGATGAAAGACGGCGGTGACGACGACTAACCCGACGGTCGGGGACCGACAGGGGCAAACGACCCCTTCCCGTAGCTTCGGGCAGTGAAACTGCAGTTTCTCGGCGGTGCCGGTGAGGTCGGTCGGAGCGCGATCCTCGTCAACGACGCGTTGTTGCTCGATTTCGGCATCAAGACGGACGACCCTCCGCAGTACCCCGTCGGTCGGGTCTCGCCGGACGCGGTCGTCGCGAGCCACGGCCACCTCGATCACGTCGGCGCGATCCCCGCGCTCCTTTCGGGCGAGGACCGCCCGCCGATCCACTGGACGCCGCCGACCTACGAACTCGCGATGACGCTCGCCCGCGATACGCTCAAACTGCACGGCGGGACGCTCCAGTGTCCCTTCACCGAGGAGGACCGCCGCCGGGTCTCCGAGGTCTCGGAAACGCACGGCTACCGCGAGCCGTTCACCGCGGCCGGCCACGAAGTGACCTTTTATAATGCCGGTCACATTCCCGGCAGCGCACACGTCCGCGTCGACGACGGCGAGACGACGCTTCTGTACACCGGCGATTTCTACATCGACGACCCGGACAGCGGTGGGCGAACGCCCCCCAGCTCCTCACCCGGAGATTTCCCCGGCGGCCAGCGGCTCGTCTCCGGGTCGAGCGCCCGCCCTGACGCCGACGTCGTCCTCGCCGAATCGACGTACGCTGATGTCTCCCACGAGCCCCGATCGGCGGTCGAGTCCCGGTTCGTCGAGAGCGTCCGAACGACGCTCTGGGAGGGCGGCACCGTCGTCGTCCCCGCCTTCGCGATCGGGCGAACCCAGGAGCTAATGCTGGTCTGTGCGGCCCACGACATCGACTGTTACGTCGACGGCATGGGCACGGAGGTCACTCGGATGTTCCGGCGATACCCGGCGTTCCTCCGGGACGCCGACGCGATGTCGCGGGCGAAATCCAACGCCCGGTTCGTGACCGGCCGCGACGGCCAGCGGAAACGGATCGCCGCCGAACCGACGGTCATCATCACCACTGCTGGAATGCTCTCTGGCGGCCCCGCGATGACGTACGTCCCCGAGATCTGTGCGAACCCGGTCAACAAGCTCTGCTTTTCGGGCTATCAGGTCGAGGGGACGCCCGGACGCGAGATCATCGAGACAAAAAGCGCCGAGATCGACGGCCGACACGTGCAGGTCAGCGCTCAGGTCGAGCAGTACGACTTCTCGGCCCACGCCGACCGCGAGGGGCTCGAGGCGTTCCTCGACTCGTATAAGGACGTCCCGCTACTCATAAACCACGGCGACAGATGCGAGGCGTTCGCGGCCGAACTTACGAGTGAGGGGTTCGAGGCGACCGCCCCGGAGATCGGCTCGACCGTCGACGTCTAATCGGCGCATTTGTCGACGTCTGATCGGTCTCGTCTGTCGAGATCTGGCCGTCCGCCGGCGTCCCGCTCTCCCGACCCGTTTAAACCGTTCGAACGCTTACCCGGGCGTGATGACCGACCGTCCGCTCTCCCCCGGTTCGACCCTGCTCGTCGATCTCGACGGGGTCGTCGCCGAACAGCTCCCCCGCCTCTGTACGTATCTCCGCCGCGAGTACGACGTCGACGTCACCCCCTCCGACGTCGACGAGTGGACCTACGACGTCCCGGGCGTCGACGGCCACGTTGGCGACGTCATTCACGAGTTGATGGACGACCATCCCGAGTGGTATTTCGGGGGGATGGACCCCCGTCCCGGCGTCGCCGAGGCGCTCTCGGCGCTCCGATCGGAGTACCGCATCGAGATCGCGACCCACCGGATCCCCGAGACCCACGACGTCTCGAAGGCGTGGCTCGAGGACCACGACATCGACTACGACGACTTCCACGAGACCGTCCCCCGGAACAAGGGCTCGGTCCCGGGCGACGCGCTCATCGACGACTACCACGGCAACGTCGCGAACGCGCTCGACTCGGGCAAGATCGGCTTTCTAATGTGTCAGCCCTACAGCGATCCCTCGGCCTGTGACGACGCACACGTCGTCGATTCGTGGGACGACGTCCGGACGCTGTTTTCGGTTTGAGGCGATCGCACCCTTGTCGTACAGTATCGTAGCGATCGGAAGACAACCCTCCCGTAACACTTAGGCTGACCGTCCGGAAACGCCCACAGGTGCATCTCCTCGCCGATCCGACGAGGCGTCGGTGGCTCGCCTGGGGCGCGCTCGCGACAGTCTTTCTGCTCGTCAACCTCCACCGGCTGTCGACGGCGGTTCTCTCGGAACGGCTGACAGCGGAGTTCGCGCTGTCGGCCGCACAGCTCGGGACGCTCCACGCGTCGTTTTTCCTCGTGTACGCCGTCATCCAGATCCCGACCGGCGTCCTCGCCGATCGCGTCGGTCCGCGGTACGTCGGCTCGATCGGCGCTGTCGTGCTCAGTCTGGGCGCGATCGCGTTCGCACTGAGCGACGCGTATCTCACGGCGGTGCTTTCGAGAACCCTCATCGGGCTGGGGAGCGGGGTCATTTTCGTCTCCATTCTGCGGTTCTGTGCGAACTGGTATCGGGTCGACGAGTTCGCGACGATGACCGGTGTTACCGCCGGCACCGTCGCCGGTCTCGGTGCCGTTCTCGCGACGACGCCGCTCGCCGTGGCCGTCGAGTCACTGGGCTGGCGCCCGACCGTTTCCACGCTCGCCGTCGTCGGGTTCATCGCCAGCGTTGCGGTGTACGTCCTCGTCAGAAACTCCCCGGCTACCGCCGGGCTGGAGCCGATCGACGGGGTTCCCGAGCACCCGTCGGTGACGCTCGCCGAAACAGGGGCGTATCTGCGGCAACTCGCGGTTGATCCCGACCAGTGGCTCCTCTCGGTGATCTTCTTCGCCGGCATGGGGACGTTCCTGACGCTCATCGGCGTCTGGGGGATCCCGTTTCTGGTCGCTGTCTACGGGGTCACGGTGACGACGGCGTCCTACTACACCCTGCTCGGATCCGTCGGTATCCTGCTCGGCCCGATGGCCATCGGCTGGGTGTCCGACAGGCTCGGCCGGCGCCTCCTCCCCATGGCGACCGGGCTCGGACTGTACGTCGTGGCGTTGAGCATCGTCCCACTCGTCGGCCGTCCACCCCTGATCGTGGTCGCCGGAACCTACTTTTTCATCGGCTTTCTCGTCGGATCGTCGGTGCTCGCGTTCTCGGTCGTCAAAGAGCGGTACCCCGCCGACGCCAGCGGCGTCGCGACGGCGACTGTCAACACTGCCGGGTTCGTCGGCGCGACGCTCCTCCCCATCGTGATGGGCATTGCGCTGGATGCGTACCGAACCGACGACGTCGTCGGGGGAACCGTCGTCTACACCGAGTTCGGGTACCGGATCGCGTTCGCGATCACCGCCGCCACGGTGGCGGTCGCGTTCGTGTGCTCGCTGTGGCTGCTCCGTCGGGATCGGATCGACGGCGAGCGATAGGTGAACGCCTTCAGTACCGTTCCCGGAGCTCCTCCCGGAGGTCCTCGAGCGTCATCTCCTTCATCGACAACAGCACGAGCAGGTGATAGACGATGTCGGCCGCCTCGTGGGCCAGCTCCTCGGTGTCGTCGTCTTTGGCCGCCAACACGAGCTCCGTCGTCTCCTCGCCGAGCTTCTCGAGGACGGCGTTTTCGCCCTTCTCGTGGGTGAAAAGCGAGGCCGTGTAGGAGTCCTCCGGCAGCTCCGCTTTCCGCGATTCGATGACGGCGAACAGTTCATCGAGGATCTCGTCGTCTCCCGGTCCGTCGGCGCTCGATTCCCCGCTCATCCCTCGATCAACTCCCGGATGTCCTCCAACATTGCGTACTCCTCGAGCGGTTCGCGGCCCGCCTCGAACACCGACGCCTCGATCCCGATGTCGGCGTTCGTTCGGGCGGCGAGCGCCAGCGAATCGCTCGGTCGGGCGTCGACGACGGCCTCGGCTCTCGGCGTGTCGACGTGGAGATCGGCGATGTAGGTCCCCTCGTCGATGTCCGTGACGACGACGCGGTCGATCCGGCCGCCCAGCTCCTCGATCACGTCGAGCAACAGATCGTGTGTGAGCGGCCGTCCGATGTCGGTGGCGTCGAGCCCACGGGCGATGCTCGTCGCCTCCTCGAAGCCGACGAAGATGGGCAACACGTCGTCTTCGCCCTCAACGCCGAGCGTCACGACGGCGACGACGCCCGAGGGGGATTCGGCGACGCGGACGCCCTCTATGTGTGCGTCCATAACGCGTTGGAGACGTCGTGTGGATAAAAACCCAGGCAATCAGTTCAGTTGTCCGCGTCAGTTCCTGTCGTGCCATCGCTTTGGAATCAAAGGTTTCTCCCGATCGTCAATTTCGAATCGTAGCAGAAAGTCATGAAAAGGAGTCCGACGTACGTACACGTATGTCCGATTCAGATTCGATCCTCCGGACGGTTCTTCTCGTGATCGTCGTTCTGGTCTCGGTGCCGTTCGTGATGCTTCTCGCCGCGGTACCGCTCATGGGCGGGATGCACACCGGAACGTGGGGCGGCGGAATGGGAGCCGGTGGCTGGGCGTGGATGGCGCTACTTCCCGTTTTCGTTCTCCTTTTGATCGGCTACGGTGCCTATCGGCTGCTCGGTGGTGGCGACGACTCCGATCCCGCCATCGAGGCGCTCCGGGAGGCGTACGCACGCGGCGAACTGACCGACGAGGAGTACGAGGCGCGCCGACAGCGGCTCGAAGCGGATCGTGGCGGCGACGGCTCCAGGTAATCCGTGAACGCGGCGCCGCTTTCTTCCTTCACTCGAAGAACGCCAGCCCGTGCAGCCGCGAGTCGTCGGTCAGCTCCGGGTGAAACGACGTCCCGAAGACGTTCCCCTGTCGGACCGCGACCGGTCGGTCCTCGACGCTCGCCAGCACCTCGACGTCCGGGCCGACCTCGTCGATCGTCGGTGCGCGGATGAACACCGCCGGGAACGGCGAGTCGAGTCCCGACACGTCGAGTTCGGTCTCGAAGCTGTCTTTCTGTCGTCCGAAGGCGTTCCGGTCGACGGTCACGTCGAGGATATCGAGCGTCCGGACGCGGTCGTCCTTGGCGTCGCGGCTGGCGACGATGAGGCCAGCACAGGTCGCGAGCAACGGCTTTCCGTCGGCGACGAACGCCCTGATTTCCTCGTCGATTCCCTCCCCGTGGACGAGCCGGGAGATGGTCGTCGACTCCCCGCCGGGAACCAAAAGCAAATCACAGTCGGGGACGGTCCCGGCCGAACGGATCGTCTCGACCTCGCAGGTCTCGCCGTGACGCTCTGCGGCCCGCCGGATCGCCGCGGCGTGTTCGGCCACGTCGCCCTGGACCGCGATGACGCCCGCTTTGTACATACATCGGGTTGGCCGTTTGAGCCGAAAAAGGGCTCGGTACGGCAGCGTTCTGCCGGGTCCCACCTGCCCATCCGTGTCGGTGGGCACTTATCGGCGGACGGCGTACTCCCGGTATGCTTGTCGCCCTTTCGGATACCCACAGCCGCGACGGCACGCGACTCTCGGGGCGGACGGCCGAGGCGGTCGAGGCGGCGTCGGTACTCGTCCACGCCGGCGATTTCATGACGCCCGACGTGCTCGATGGCTTCGAGTCGTACGGCCAGCTATACGCCGTCTACGGCAACAACGACCCGGAAGCGATCCGTGACCGGATCCCGGCCGAACGGTGTTTCGAGTGGCAGGGACTCCGGATCGTCGTCGTTCACGGTCACGAACACACCGACACTGCCCTCTCGATGCTCGGTCGCCAGTCGGGCGCGGATCTCGTCGTCTTCGGCCACTCGCACAAACCCGAGTTCCGCGACGGCGTCGTCCCGATGTGCAACCCCGGTAGCCACGCCGACCCGCGCTGGAACCGCCCGGCACACGCCGAACTGGAGTACGACGATTCGGCGGGACTCGCACACGGTCGCCTCGTCGAACCCTCCGGGGACGTCTTCGAGCGCTTCACCGTCGAGCCTCGCTCGCCGTAGTGGTTTCTCCCTCGCCCGTCTCGAAAATCAGTAGCACTATTATGCCGTTGCTTGATCCCGCTGTATGAACACGCGGTTCTGGCGAATCGTCTCTGCCGTGACGGTCTGGCATATCGCCGCGAGCATCTGTTATTACGCGATCTACGCCGGGACGCCCCTGTTCCGGAACGCGTTCGATCTCTCGGGCGTCCGGATCGGCTTCATCATCACGGCGCTCTCGCTCGGCTATGCGGCCTCGCTGTTGCCGTTCGGTATCGCGACCGACCGCTTCGGCGAGCGCCGGACGCTGACGCTGGGATTACTCGGGCTCTCGACCGGCGTCTTCGCGGTCACTGTCGCGCCCTCCTACTGGCTTCTGTTGGTCGCCGCCTTCTTCATCGGGACGATGTACGGAAGCGCGACCCCCGGCACGAACAAGGCGATCTTCGACGCGATCGACGAGAGCCGCCAGCACCGCGCGATCGGGATCAAACAGGTCGGGCCGACCGTCGGTAGCGCCGTCGGCGCGGTGATCGTCACCAGTCTCGCAGGGATCTTCTTCTGGCAGTTCGGCTTCCTCGTTGCCGCGGCGATCGGTGTCGCGGTCGCCGCCCTCTTCGTCGTCCTGTACCGCAACGCCGAGCAAACGCAGGCGACTGTCCCCGACTTCCGAGGGCTGCTTTCGAACCGACCGTACGTCGTCGTCATTCTGGCCGGCTTCTCGATCGGTGCCGCCTTCTATACGGCGACCGGCTACACCGTCCTCTTCGTCGAGGAATCGATCGGTGCGGCGGTCGCCACCGGTGGACTCGTCCTCGCGTCGCTGCAGGTCGCGAGCAGCGCCGGACGGATCGGCGCGGGAACGCTGGCCGATCTCCTTCCGGGCAAGCCCCGGACCCGGACGGGCGGGATCCTCGTCGCACAGGCGGTCGGCGGCGGCGTCCTGTTTTTCCTCTTGCCGCTGACGAACACGGTGCTCGTGGCCGGGCTCGTGTTCGCCGGGATCGGCGTCTGTATCCTCGGCTCCCCCGGGATCTACTACTCATGTATCTCGACGCTCGTCTCCGAGGAGGAGATGGGGGCGGCTTCGGCCATGGGTCAGCTGTCGATGACACTCAGCGGCACGGTCGCGCCGCCGGTGTTCGGCTACCTCGTCGACGTGAGCGGGTATCTGGCCGCCTGGGGGTTTCTGGGCGTGCTGTCGCTCGTGGCTGGGGCCCTGTTGCTCGTCGTGACTCTCGAGATCGTCTGAATCGAACCAGAGGGAAAAAACGCGCCGAACGCTGTGGTCGGTGCGGGGGAACTCACGGCGGTGGGGAGGGCCGAAGCGTTCAGCGCGTCCGGTTCATCGGACGGATGTAATAAGGCCCCACCGATGGCTAAAACCGCCGTTTCACCTATCGTCGCGATCGGAAACCAGTACACACCCGATCGCACGACAGCAGCGCGATCACTTCTAACGGGTACGATCGTTCGCTCGACGCCTCGCTTTGAGATAGGGGAGCCCGATGACGATCGTCAGGACGATCGCCCCGCCGAGAAAGAACGCGACTCCGGGGGGGAGCCCGCCGGCCAGGAGCCCCTCGAGGATCGCTTCGAGCCCGTCGGCCGCCTCCGGGGCGGTGTCCGCTTCGGGTTCGGGCGCGTCGTCGGGGGATTCGAACGCCTCGACCTCCTCCTCTGCGGGCGCCTCGTCGGCCGTCTCACCCAGGAACCCGTCACCGAAGAGTGCCTCGATCGCTACCGAGACGACGCCGAGGGCGAGAAAGCCCGCGAAAAGGCTGGAGATCGCTGATTTGAGCCCCGAAGTCCGGTCTTTCTCACCGGCGAAGATCACGAGCGGGCTGTCGGCGGGACCGTACACCGACATCTCCCGTCCCTTCTCCGAGTAGGCCGTCCCGACGACTTCGATCGCGCCGGCGTCCTCGAGCCGTCCGAGGTGGTACTGGGCGTTCTGTAGCGACGTGTCGACCCGATCGGCGAGCTCCCCCGGCGGGGCTGGCTCCTCGTGTAACTCCGAGAGGACCTGTCGGGCCGTCCCCGAGGAGAGGGCGGCCATCAACTCGTCGGCCTCCTCGCTGTCGAGGCCGACGACCCGTGGCTCGCCGTCGTCGGTGATTTCCGGTGTGGAGGGCAGCAGGCTCATCGTTCGTGGCTATTTCGCCCATTAGTATGAGCTTTATTCCCCTGATTCCATCGGCAGGGTCGGATCGTTGCCCCACTCCGAGAGTGAGCCGTCGTACACCGCAACGTCAGCGTGGCCACAGAGCGTCAACGCGAACGCGACGCTGCTGGCGGCGATCGCGCCGCCACAGTACGTGATCGCCCGATCGGCGTCGAACGCGCCGACCGCCTCGAAGCGCCGACGCAGTTCCGATCGGGGGAGGTATCTGGCGGTGTCCGGGTCGACGATCCCCCGGGCGCCCCTCGATGGAACGTTGACGCTCGTGGGGATCTGTCCGGGCCGGCCGTATCTGACGGCGCCGGATCCGTCGTAATCGCCCGGACGGAGACAGTTGATTAGACACCGGTCATCGCGGTCGATGCTCCCCAGCACCTCCGCTTTCGTGGTGAACGCGCCGTCCCGCCGATCGACCGAAAGCGAAGCCGAGTCGGGCATCGCGGCTTCCGTCGATATCGGCCTGTTCTCTCTCTGCCATCGGTCCCAGCCGCCGTCGAGCACGCCGGCGTTGTCGAAGCCGAACGCCCGCAGGAGCCACCAGACGCGGGCCGCCCACTGATTCGATCTCGAGTCATAGAGGACGACACGCGAGCCATCGCCGATGCCCTGCCGACCCATCGTCGACGCGAACGCCTCCGCCGTGGGCATTTCAAAGCGGTGGACCGCGCCGTCGGTCGCGGAAAGCTCCTCGACGATGTCGACGAACGTACTCCCGGGGATGTGGCCCGTTTCCCAATCCGTGCGTCCGGATTCGGTGACCCGTTCGCCCGCTTCATAGCGGAGATGAACGGTACAGTCGAGCACGCGGAGGTCTGGCTGCGAGAGCCGGGGTTCGAGCCAGGACGAATCGACACGCTGTGGGACGGGTTCCTCACGCATTCGTTTCGTATGGAGTCGATCGCCCGACGATTTAAAAACGCTTCCCCGGACGGAGCGTGTGGCAGCGCCCACGCACAGCGCCGCCGGCCGCCGAAACGGTTTTGTCTCGGCGCCGTCACCCCACGGATATGTCCCCGATAACCCCCCCGGCAGCGGTTGCGTCCCCACTGCTGTTTTTCGGGGTGGACCCCGTTCTCGTCGGTATTATCACGATCCTTCTGCTCTTTCTCTTCGCGGCCTTTCTGTTCATCCGCAAGACGCTTCTCAGCTTCTCCGAGGGCATCCGGGACGGGAAAAAGCGGTAGTGCTCAGCGCCCGGCGATCCGATCGATCGCCGTCTCGATGTCGTCCCGATCGACGTCCAGATGCGTACAGAACCGGACCTTTTGGTCGCCGAACGGGACGCCCAGAACACCCGCCTCCCGGCAGTCATCGAGGAACGACTCGACCGGTTCGTCGGGTTCGACGAGCACGATGTTCGTCTCCGGTGGATCGACCGAAAGCCCCTGTAGTTCCGCCAGCCCGTCGGCCAGCCGCTCGGCGTTGGCGTGATCGTCGACCAACCGTTCTCTGTTCCCCAGCGCTTCCAGTCCGGGTGCGGCGATGATTCCCGCCTGCCGCATCCCGCCGCCGAACAGCTTCCGGGTCCGTCGGGCGTCTTCGATGAACGCCGTCTCGCCGACGACCATCGAGCCGACCGGGGCGCCGAGCCCCTTCGAGAGACAGCACATGACCGAATCGACGTTCTCGACGAGCCGTGCGGGGTCGACCGAAAGCGCCGCCGCGGCATTGAAAAGGCGTGCGCCGTCGAGGTGGACCGGGACGCCGCGCTCTCCGGCGGCCGCACAGGCGGCGTCGATGCGCTCGACGCCGATGGCGATCCCGCCCTTTCTGTTGTGAGTGTTCTCGAGACAGATCAGCCCGGTCCCGGCCTGGTGGCTGTCGCTTTCGACGTACCCCTCCGCGATCGCCTCGGGCGTCACGACGCCGCGTTCGCCGCCGTCGATCAGCCGGGTCTGCAGTTCCGAGTGCTGTGCCAGCCCGCCGAGCTCCCACTTGTAGATGTGGCTCTCCTGTTCGAGAAGCACCTCCTGTCCCCGTTCGGTGTGGACGCGGGCGGCGATCTGATTGCCCATCGTTCCCGAGGGGACGAAGAGGGCGGCCTCCTTGCCCAACAGTTCCGCGACGGCCGACTCCAGTTCGTTCACCGTCGGGTCCTCGCCGTGGACGTCGTCGCCGACCTCGGCGTCGGCGGCCGCCGACCGCATCCGCCCGGAGGGTTTCGTCACCGTGTCGCTTCGGAGATCGATCATATATAAAAGCCGATCCGTCGCCTGATAAGTGTTGATACGCCCGTGGCGTCGTCGGTCCGGCTACTCCCGAATGTCGATCGCCGGCCGCGACGGTTCGGCCTTCCCGGCGACGTCTTCTTCGGCCTCCTCGGCGGTCAACACGCGCACCGTCGCGTCGAACTCCCGCTCGACGAGCCAGGCGGCCGCCCGGAGCGCCGCCAGCTCCGTCTCGGGATCGAGCGTCCGCTGGAGCGCCTCGCGGTTCTCCTGGAGGTCCTGGCCGTAGGCGGCGGCCGCATCGCCGTGCCGTTTGATCGACTCCCGCTGCATGAGCGCCGAAATAACGTTCGGCGCGTCGCTGTCGATCGCGACGTTCAACGCCTCGTGTTTCCATTCGGGCGTGACGACGATGTCGATCCGCTCTGGGTCGTCGATCCCGGCCACGTCGATGATCTGTCTGACGTCTTCGCGGGTGTTCTCGACCAGCCGGCGGCGCTTTTCGACCGTTTCGCGGTCCGCGTCCGACTCCGGCCACGCCGCGTCGACGACGAATCCCTCACGTCCGAGCGTCTCCCACAGCTCCTCGCAGAGATGCGGCGTGACCGGCGAGAGCAGCTTCAGGGCCGCCACCAGTCCGCGCTCGAAGGTCTCGCCGTGAACCGCACCTTCCTCGCGGTACTGTCTGAAGGTTCCGACGAGCGACTGGGCCTCCCGGACGGCGGTGTTGAACACCAGCTCGTTGTACTCCTCGCCCGCGATGACGACGGCGGCTTCGATCTCGCTTTCGACGTACTCCGCGGTCGCTCCCCGCTCGTCGGCGGTTTCGACCGCCCCCCCTGCGTAGGCCTCGACGACCTCCTTGAGCCGCGTCAGGAAGGCGTACGCCGAGGCGACGCCCTGCTCGGACCAGTCGAAGTCCCGCTCGGGCTGGGCGGCCTGCATCATGAACAGGCGGGCGGTGTCGGCCCCGTACTCCTCGACGATCGCCTGCGGGGAGACGACGTTACCCTTCGATTTCGACATCTTCTCGCCCTCGAGCTGGACCATCCCCTGTGCGAGCAGGTTCGTGAACGGCTCGCGGTGTTCGAGCCCCTCGTGGTCAGCGAGCGTCTTCGTCACGAACCGCGAGTACAACAGATGCATCACGGCGTGTTCGATTCCGCCGACGTACTGGTCGACGGGCATCCAGTCGTTCGCCCGGTCGAGATCGAACGGGGCGTCCGCGAGTTCGGGCGAGACGTACCGGAGGAAATACCACGACGAATCGACGAAGGTGTCCATCGTGTCCGTCTCCCGTTCGGCGTCGGCGCCACAGTCGGGGCAACTCGTCGATTTCCACTCCTCGGCCGCATCGAGGGGGTTGCCGGTCGTGTTGATGAACTCGGGGAGCTCGACGGGCAGCTCCTCGTCTGGGACGAGCACCGGGCCACACTCCGGGCAGTGAACGATCGGGATCGGCGTCCCCCAGTACCGCTGTCTGGAGATCCCCCAGTCGCGCAGCCGGTACTGGGTGTCCGTCTCGGCGCTTTCGATGTCGGCCGTCAGCCGCTCTCTCGCCTCGGCGCTTTCGAGCCCGGAGTAGTCCCCTGAGTTCACCAGCACGCCGTCCTCGGTGAACGCCCCTTCGCTCACGTCAGGTGCCTCCGGTTCGGCGTCGCCCTCCGGTTCGGGCGCGATCACCGGCTTGATGTCGACGTCCATCTTCTCCGCGAAGGCGTGATCGCGGTGATCGTGCCCCGGCACGCCCATCAGCGCGCCGGTACCGACGTCCGAGAGCACGAAGTCGGCGACGAACACCGGCAGCTCCTCGCCCGTGACGGGGTTCGTCGCGGTGAGGTCGGTCTCGACCCCGTTCGGCTCGTCGCCGTCGGGGTCGGCCTCGTGTTGGACGAACTCGCGAACGGCTTCGTCGCCCCCGATCAGCTCCTCGCTGATCGGGTGATCCGGCGCCAGAGCGAAGAAGGTCGCCCCGAAGACGGTGTCGACGCGGGTCGTGAAGGCCTCGATACCGCCGTATTCGGCGTCCGGCCCCGAGACGTCGAACTCGAGGCTGGTGCCGTACTGGCGGCCGATCCAGTTGCGCTGCATCTGTCTGACCGAGTCGGGCCACCCCTCGAGTTCGTCGATGTAATCGATCAGTTCGTCGGCGTACTCCGTGATCGAGAGGAACCACTGTTCGAGCTCGCGGCTCTCGACGGGCGTGTCACACCGCCAACAGAGCTCGTCGTCCGTCTCGACCTGTTCGTCGGCCAGCACCGTCTCACAGTCCGGACACCAGTTGACCTCGGCGTCGCGGCGCTCGGCCAGCCCCTCCTCGAGGAACCGGCCGAAGAGCCACTGGTTCCACCTGTAGTATTCGGGCCTGCAGGTCGCGATCTCTCGCTCCCAGTCGTAGCCGAACCCCATCGACTCCATCTGGCCTTTCATGGTCTCGATGCAGTCGAACGTCCAGTCACGGGGGTTCGTGTCCCGCTCTTTGGCCGCGTTCTCCGCCGGGAGCCCGAAGGCGTCCCAGCCCATCGGGTGGAGCACGTCGTCGCCACGGAGCCGCCGGTAGCGGGCGTAAGCGTCCGTGATCGTGTAGTTCCGGACGTGGCCCATGTGGAGCTGTCCGGACGGGTAGGGGTACATCCCGAGGACGTACGTCGGGTCGGTGACCTCATCGGAGGTCCGGTACGCGGAGGCATCGTCCCAGGCCTCCTGCCAGCGTCGTTCGACCGCCGCGTGGTCGTATCCGTCGTCGTACATGGAAAGAGAGTTGTCTCGACGTTCCGTCGGTTCGGCCCTTAAACTTTCCATCCGCGGCTCGCCTGTCCCACGGTCCGAGAGGCGGGGCCAAGGCTCATATCCACCCGGCTCCTACCGGCAGGCATGATCGGCGGTTTCACTCCCGGGCGGCTGAAAGGCGCGATACGGTCAAACAACGACTCGACCTCCGGCTCCGACGAGCTTTCGAACCCCTGGATCGCGGCCGCGGCGGTCCTGTTGGTCCTCCTCCTCCCGCTGGTCCCGTTTCTGTTGATCGTCTGGAGCATTTCCCGGACGCTACAGGGCGTTAGAAAGCGCGTCTCCTGGGAGTAGCCGCTCTCGCGAAAAGGATCGGACGGCTCTCACCGAAGTCGTGTATCGACGAGACCGAACGCGGTGCCGTTGTCCTCCTCTCGCGCCCGCTCGTAGACGACGTGTGCGGTCGCCACGTCCTGGATCGCCAGGCCGGTCGAATCGAAGACGGTGACGCCGTCCGCAGAGGTCCGCCCCGGCCGTTTCCCGGCGACGATCTCGCCGATTTCGGCGTAGAGATCCCCGTCTGAGAGTGTCCCGTCGCTCCAGGGGACGTTGATCTCGCCGGAGTGAGTACACTGTTCGTAGTCGTCGATGACGAGCTTTGCCGACGTGACGACGTCACGTCCGAGTTCGTTCTTGTCCGGCGCGTCGGCGCCCATCGCGTTGACGTGGGTGTGCTCGCCGAGGTCGTCCGAACTCACGATCGGCGATCTGACCGGCGTGACCGTCGAGAGGACGTCACAGGCCCCGGCCTCGGCGATCGACCCCTTGCGGACGTCGAACTCGTCGCCGTACCGGTCGACGAACCGTTCGATCGCCGCCTCGCGCTTGTCGGCGACGACCACCCGCTCGATATCCCTGACGGTGCTTATCGCCTCCAGTTGGGTGTACGACTGGACGCCGGCGCCGACGATCCCGAGCGAGGTGGCGTCCTCGACGGCGAGGTGATCCGTGGCGACGGCGGCGGCGGCGCCGGTCCGGATCCGGGTGAGCGACGTCCCGTCCATGATCGAAAGCGGGAAGGCGTTCTTCGCGTCCGAGTAGATCATCGTCCCCAGCACCGTCGGGAGCTCGTACTCCTCGGGGTTGTCGGTGTGGACGTTGACCCACTTGATCCCGGCGGCGTCCCACTCGCCCGCGTCCATGTACGCCGGCATCGACCGGAAATCGCCGTTGTACTTCGGCAGTTCGATGTAGGATTTGGCCGGCATCTGGACGCGACCGGCTTCATAGGCGGCGAACGCCTCCTCGACGGCGACGATGACCTCGGCCATCTCCGCGTTCGCCTCGACGTCGTCGTAATCTAGCAAAAGCGTCTCCATACGGCAACACTTGCACGAACCGTATTTATATTCTTAGCATCGCGTCAGGGGTGCATGTCCACCGAAGGGCTTGTTTTCCAGCGAACCCCTCGATCAACAGTCGATCCTCTCGCGAACTACTCGAAAAACTCCGACACGCGACGCTGCGTTTCGGGCTCGTTGTACGCCGCGATCGCGTGGTGGATCGCCTGGCTCATCGACTCCTCGACGCTGGGCGGCCGAACCGAGTGGACCTGTCGTTTGGCGATCCCGTGAACGTAGGCCGGCTTCGAGGCGAGCGTCGCGGCGAGTTCGTCGAGGGCGCCCTCGAAAGTGTCCGGTTCGTGACATTCCTCGATCAGGCCGACCTCGTGGGCCCGTTCGGCGTCGATCGGTTCGCCGGTCATGATCAGGTACTTCGTCATCCCCTCGCCGATCATCCCCGGGAGCTTCTGTGCGCCGCCGAGATCCATCGCCAGCCCCATCGTCGACTCGGGCAGCCCGAATCGCGCGGTGGTGTCGGCGATCCGGATGTCACACGCGACGGCCAGTTCCAGTCCGCCGCCGAGGACGTGTCCCTCCAGCGCCGCGACGACCGGTGCGTCGAGTGATTCGATGGTTTTCAACCCTTCGTGGATCGGTTCGAGAAGGTCCCGGACCTCGAGGGGCTTCATCTCCGCCCACTCGGGGACGCCGGCCATGTCGACGCCGGCTGAAAAGGTCCCGCCCGCCCCCCGAAGCGTGACGACCGAGACGTCCTCCTCGGCCAGCCCCTCGAAGATCTCGCCGAGTCGGAGGAACATCTCGCCGGTCAGCGCGTTCGCTTTTGCCGGGCGGTTCAGCGTGATATCGACGCGTCCGTTCGTTCGCTCGACGACGACGTTTTCGGAGGCCATACCCACCGTTTCCGCCGATACCCACTTTGCTGTTCCGGGGGTCTGTTCACCGGGTGCTCTGTCGGGGGTTGGTTCGGCGAACGATCCATCGAGGGTCTGTTCACCGGGCGATCCGTCGCCGTCTCGCGCGATCGATTCACACAAATGTCCGCCCGCGAAAGAGCCGGGCGTGACCGACGTGAACGAGTGGTTCCTCGAGAACCACGACCATCTACGCGATCTCGGGATCGAACTCGAAGAACAGCGCGAGGGGTACGTCCGTCTCACGCTGCCCCACGACGACAGGCTCACGAACCCCGGCTCGGACGTCATCCAGGGCGGCGTCCTCGCGACGCTGATCGATCACGGCGCCGGCGCGGCGATCCGGACGACGCTCGAGGCGCCTAGAGAGCAGACCCACGCCTCGACGGAGCTCAACATCAGCTATCTGCGCCCCGCGACGGCCGACCTGACCGCCGAGGCGACCGTCGTTCGCTCCGGTCGGACCCGCGGCGTCGTCGAGGCCGAAATAACCGCCGAGACGCCGAAGGGCCGAAAGAAGATCGCCGTCGGGCGGATCTCGCTGTTTCTGGATCGCACCCGGGAGTGAGGTTTTGATCTCCCCGGAGCTGATTCGTTCTCGCTTCCCACCTGGAGGTCTGCGTGGGTTCCCTCCGACCTGTCCTCGTCTCAAAGACTATTTCGAAAACGACAAAAAATATTCACATATTGATAACTTTTAAGCCCGCAGGGATACAACTACGGGTAGAGATGAGCACCCAGAAGAGTATCAACCAGAAGGCCGGCACCGTCCACGAAAACTCGCTGCGACTCGAAACGGAGAAGGCCGAACAGATCGTCGACGCGTTGAACACGGATCTCGCCGACGCGTACGTCCTCTATCATCAGCTCCACAAACATCACTGGAACGTCGAGGGCGCGGAGTTCCTCGAGATTCACCGGTTCCTGCAGGAGGTCTACGAGGACGTCGAGGACGCCGCCGACGCGGTCGCCGAACGGCTCCAGGCGCTCGGTGGTGTCCCGCACGCGAGCATGACGGCGCTTTCCGAGCACGCGACCGTCGAACCCGAAGACGAGGACGTCTACGACATCCGCACGTCGCTCGAGAACGACCTCGAGATGATGGGTAACATCATCGAGAGCTACCGCCAGCACATCGAACTCGCCGAAGGGCTCGGCGACTACGCGACGGCCGAGATGCTTCGCGGACAGCTGGAGACGATCGAGGAGCACACCCACCACATCGAACACTACCTCGAGGACGACACGCTCGTTCTCGAATCCGCGACGAACTGATCGGCTCGAAAAAGCTTATTTCACTCGACGTCCGGCGCTTTCTCGTCGGTCCGACCCGGAAGCTCTAGTTCGATTTCCAGCTCCGGTTCGCCGACGCCGTCGAAGTCGATCTCGAGCTCGACGGGTTCGCCGAAGGCGAACGGCAGCTTCCACTCGTCGTCGACGATCGTCAGCTCGTCCCCGTCGCGGAGCTGTTCGCCCAGATCGATCAGGAACTCGCCCGCCTCGCTCGCGTCGAGTCGGTACTGCTGTTCGAAATCCCGGCCGGTCCGGATCGTCGCTCTGTCCTCGTCCGGTTCCGTATCCGGCGTTGGTTCCGTCATCGTTTCACCCTCACCGAAGAAGTTCGACGGTCACGTCGCTCGCGATCCACCCGTCTTTGTTCCCCGATTCGATGAGAACGATTCGGTCGGGAGCGCTCTCGCAGGCGATCACGTCCCGTTCGTGCGTGTGTTCTTCGATTGTCGGAGTGTCCGCGTGTGACTCCGTTTCGACGACCATGGTCTCTTTAGGTGGGCCTAAAAATATAAACCATCCGGTCGTCGCCGGATTTACCGTTGATTCCGGCCCGGCAACGCTACGCGTTCGCCTGGCAGGACGACCGCGTCCCGGATCAGTTTTATAAAATCGGTCGAACTGTCGTTCGAGCCCACGGTATGGCGCTGTGTCGCATATCCGCCAGACGTTTATTAACATTCCATCCTCACAACCGATCGGAGCGCACACCCACACGCTCCGTTCTCTCCGAAATCTCGTTTCCTCTCGGTTTTTGTCTCTCGATCCCGCTCTGTCCGAGTCGGCTCCGAGTCTCAGTTCGCACCGGCTTCCGCCCTCGCAACGACCGACACGTAGCCCACGTCGCCGTCTTCGACCGCGGTTTCCAGCGTCTCGATAGCCTCCATCGCACGCTCTCCACGTTCGCCCATCAGTCCGAACAACCCCTCGTAATCGACGCGTTCGGTGACCCGATCGCGCATCGCGAGGAGGTCGTCGTGGTGGTCGTCGATCGTACGGACCTCGAAGCCGGCTTCCGCGAGACACCGCTGTAGCCGATCCGTGCTCCGTGCCCCCGTCAGACAGAACGCTTCCGCGACCCGGTCCGGGACGTCGGGACGCTCGCCGTCGACGACCACGTCCGAAAGGGCGAGTCGTCCGCCCCCATCCAGCACGCGGCGCGCCTCCGAGAGCGCGACCGGCAGATCGGTGAGACAGAGGACGCATTCGGCGAGCACGACGTCGACGCTCCCGTCCCGGAGCGGTAAGGCAGTTGCATCGCCTCTGATTGCTCGGCTGGTCTTTGGCGCGGGATCGACCCCGACGGCGTCGGCGCCGCGGTCGCGTGCCACCGAAAGCGCCTCGCCGCTCCCACAGCCGACGTCGAGCAGCCGAGTTTCGTTTTCGACCCCGGCACGATCCAGCAGCCGCTCGGTCGCCTCGGTTCCGCCCGGATGGAGCGGGCCATCGAGGAACCGATCGAGAGTTCCCCACGGGTTCGAGAGCGCGGCGTCAAGCAGTCCGTTCACTGTCCACCTCCGCAGCCGTTTCGGGTCGAACCGCCGTCGGTCGCCGCACCGTCATCGGCCACCGAGTCGTCGTTGCCGGCCACCGAGCCGCCGTCGGCAGTCGGTTCCTCGACCGCCCGACGCCCGCCCCACCCGTTCCGGTTCCGGAGGGCGTACTCGCCGTCCTCGGTCGTCATGTTGTACCCACAGAACGGTGCCAGTCGGCCGTCCGTCGTCGGGACCGAGATACAGCAGTTGCTCAGCCGGTTGACGTCGGCCGCGTCGGCGTCGATAAACCCGGTAAACGACACGGGAACGACGTCGTCGAACAGCCCCTCGACGCCGCCCGGGACGTCGACGCCACAGCAGCCGGCCGTCTCGCAGGCCCACTCCTCGCCCGCCGCGGTGCCGGCGAGCAACTCCATGTAATCGCCCTCGTCGACCATCCCTGAAAGAGTATCCCACAGCTCGTCGTCGACGTACTTGGTGAGCGGAACGAAGGCCTCGGTGTCGGCCCCGTCCTCGGTTGCCCCGGACCCCGTCGGAACGAACGCCGTCCCGATCTGACAGTACGCCGAACAGCAGGGCGCCGGCAGCATGTCACGGGGCTCCAGCGTTTCGATCTGTTCGGCCAGCGACCGCGTCGCGTCGTCGATCGCGAACCGGCCGTCGTTCCCCTCGTACCGGCCGAAATGCGCCACCGGCTGGAAGTTGACCGATCGAACGACGTCCCTGTTTTCGGTCGCAAACCGGACGATATCGCCCATCTCGTCGTCGTTGACGCCCGGGACGACCGTCGGTACGAGAACGATCGGGAGATCGGCCGCTCGACAGGCCTCGATGGCGGCGTGTTTCTCCTCTAAGATGTCGACCTCACGGATCGCCTCGTACGTTTCGGCCGTCAGACCGTCGAACTGCAGGTATATCGCGGTGACGCCGGCCTCGGCGAGCCGTTCGGCGTACCCCGATTCGTTCGCCAGCCGGAGCCCGTTCGTGTTCACCTCGACGTGGTCGATGCCCCGGTCTCGGGCCCGCTCGACGAGTTCGGGGAGGTCGTCCCTGACGGTCGGCTCCCCGCCGGAGAACTGGATCGGGCGACCGCCCGCGTCGACGACGGTGTCAAGCAGGGCGTCGATCTCCTCGCCCGAGCGGTGGACCCCGCCGGGGCCGGAACTCGCGAAGCAGTACGAACACGAGAGGTTGCAGTCCTCGGTGACCTCGACGACCGCCAGACAGGCGTGGTCGTCCTCGATGGCCAGCCCCTCGCCGTCGTACTCCGGGTCCGGGCCGAAGTCGGCGGCCCACTCCCAGTGGTCGAACGACCCCCAGACCTGCCGCTCCGTCGCGCCGTGATCGGGACACTCGCGCGCGAGGAACACGCCGCCGTCCCGTTCCTCGTACTGGCCGGGGATCTCCTCGAGACACTCCGGACAGAGGCTGATCGTCGTCGCGAGCGCGTCGCTTTCGTCCATACCCCGTGAGAGGAACAGCACCTGATAAACGTACCGCGGATGTGTACGGATCGCAAGGCCGAGGACCGTCCGGTAGCCGGGCCGCCAGAGCGCACAACGCTTTTTCACTCAGAGCGACCATCTCTCGTATGGCACGCCCGCCGGAGCAGTCCCCACCGCCCTCGGCCGACAGATCGCCGACGGCACTCGCGGAAGAACTCCTCGTCGCCCACAGACGCGGCGATCCGACCGATCGCTACCGGACGGCGCTCGCCGACGCGACCGACGGGGCGTTCGATCGGGTTCGCAACGACCGGCGGACGGCGCTCGCGTTCTGGCTCAACTGTTATAACGCGGGCACACAGGCTCTCCTCGAGGAACGGCCGGACCTCTACGAGAGCCCGCTCCGATTCGTTCGCTTCTTTTCGGCGCCGGCGATCACCGTCGCCGACACCCCGCTACCGCTCGATCGGATCGAGAACGGCATCCTGCGCGGCGGTCGTTCGAAGTACGGGCTGGGGTATCTGCCGAAACTCTACGTCACTGCCTTCGAGCGACGCTACCGGCTCGCCGACCCGGACCCGCGGATCCACTTCGCGCTGAACTGCGGCGCCGCGAGTTGTCCGGCGATTCGAGCCTACGATCCCGACCGGATCGACGAACAGCTCGATCTCGCGACCCGGGGGTATCTCGACTCGACTGTCACCCACGACGTCGAGCGCGGGACGGTCCGTCTCCCGAGAGTGTTCCTGTGGTTCCGCGGCGATTTCGGCGGCCGGTCGGGGATCAGGGCGTTCCTCCGGCGATACGGAGCCATCCCCGAGGACGCGACGCCGAGGCTGCGGTATCTGTCCTGGGACTGGTCGAAATCGCCCGGCAAGTTCGCGGAGTGATCGATCACATTGGTTTGACCGCACTTGATCGGCCGTACTGTTTTGATCGTGGCTGACCTACGGGACCGTATGCCCCAACAGGTCACCGACTTCTCGCTACCGAACGCCGCCGTCGGCCCCGATCCGTTCTCCCTCTCGGCGCTTCCCGAGGACGTCTCCTTTGCGGTCCTGTTCTTCCAGCGCGATCACTACTGTACCAACTGCCGAAAACAGGTCCAAGAACTCGCCGAACACGTCGAGGCGTTCCACGAACGCGACGCGGAGATCGTCTCGATCGTTCCGGAGCCCGTAGAGCGCGTCGAGTCCTGGCAGGAGTCGTATCACCTCCCCTACCCGCTGTTGGCGGACCCGGACACGGAGGCGGCCGACGCCTACGACCAGCCCGTCCGGTTCGGCCTCCTCGGCCGGTTCTCGGACTTTTTCGGTCGGATGCCCGAGGTGGTGATCGTCGACCGGCGCGGTCCGGAGCCGGAGATCGCCTACGTCCACCGGGGCTCCTCGACGTTCGATCGCCCCGAGATCGACGAGATTCTGGCCGAACTCGACGATCTCAGAGCGGCGGGGTAACACCGCGCGGTTCACGCTGGCTTTGGCGTTAGTGTGGTGGTTTCCCCGACGATCCGGTCGGCGGCCCGGCGTGCGCCGTGGATGTTGCCGGCCAGCGGTCCCGCGGTACACGCCGCGAGCGCACCGGTGACGAACAGTCTCGAGTGCCGACCGTCGTGTCGTCGCCACGCCATCGTCGTGTCCTCGAGTACCGGGACGCCGCGATATCCCCGTTCGAGTCCGAGCGAATCCGCGATCGCGCCGACGAGCGGCCGGTCGTACACCGGCCGAAATCCCGTCGCGAGGACGATCCTGTCGACGCGATCGATACCGCCGTCCTCCGAAAGCACGGAGTGACGACCCTCGCCGGCGCTCGCCGTCATCACTTCGCCGCGTCGAACCCGAACGTTCGCCGCTTCTCGCACCTTCCGGGCGAGATAGGTCGGCATCGTCCCGCTGTTTCTGGCCTCCTGTACGCGCTCGTATCGAGCCTTCGATCCCGGCGGCAGCGAGTGGAGCTGTCGCTCGATATGTCGCCAGTTGATCCATCTCGGATCGGCCTCCGTGGTCGATTCCTCGATCGGTTCCCGCACGCGGAGCAGCACCTCTCCGGCGGTGTCGGCTACCGAGGTGGCGAACTGCCCGGCCGTGACGCCGCCGCCGATCACACAGACACGTTCGTCCGACTTGATCCGGCGTTCCGGGCGTTCATCCGCGTCCCAGACGTGTTCGATCCCATCGGCGTTCGACGCCCAGTCGGGTCGCCGGTACCGATCCCCCGGCCCGACCGCGAGCACGACGTTGCGGGCCCGAACGGTCCCGTCGTCCGTCCCGACTGCGTACCCCTCGGCCGCGTATTCGATCCCCGTTACCGTCCGTTCGCGGAGCAATCTCCCGAGATCGGATCGCTCGATGACGTGCTCGGCGTGATCGAGAAACAGCGCAAGCGACGGCCGGGGCGGATGGTTCGGGGTCGGGCGTAACTCGTCTCCCCGACCCCGCCCCTCCGCGAACGTCTCGAGCCCGAACGGGTCCGGGCCGACGTGCTGGACGAACGTCGACCGTAGCGCGTCCATCCCACAGGCTCTGGCCTTCCGTTTGAACGCGCCGAGGAACTCACCGCTCCGGTCCAACAGCGCGACCCGCTCCCGTTCGATCCCCGATTCGAGCAGCTCACGGGCGATATACGTCCCGTGAATCCCGGCCCCGACGACGAGCCAATCGAAGGTCACTCGTACTCGCCTGACCCGTCGGCGGCAACCGGCCTCGCCGGATCAGTCCCTCGGATGGTCGTTTCGCCCTGGTCGAAACCGAGCGAGTAGCGTGAGGCCAACCGCCTCAGTCCGGCGTAGCCTCCGACGATCACCGCGACCGCGGTCACTGCCGCGACGATCGCCCGTATCGCCGCTTCGCCGCCGATCGCCCCAGCTGTCCCGATCCCTATCAGCAGTCCGATCGGTACCACGGTGCGGCCGAACCGGAGGTAGCTCCGCCGCCGGCTCCGTTGCGGCCCGGTGGGTATCCGTTCTCGTTCCATCTGATAATAAATGATAACCTAAAATTAATATATCTTACTAATTCTATAGAAATTATAACATATCCGGAGACTCCACGTGTCAGCCTCCGCCCGTCTTTCCGTTCGAGCTACGGCTCTCCGCCCGCCCCGAACCGATGGCGTGTCGCGAGCCCGGCCAGATGCGGCGCTTCCGGCAACACGAGTTCGGACATCGCGGTCCGGACGGCCGCCTGACTCCCCGGGAGACAGAAGACCGGGACACCGGCGACGATCCCTGCGACCGCCCGGGAGGCCATCGCCCGATGGCCGATCTCGTCGTAGGAGATTGACCTGAAAAGCTCGCCGAATCCCGGAATCTCCCGCTCGAAGAACCCCTCACACGCGGCGGGGGTCACGTCGTCCATCGTCATCCCGGTCCCGCCGGTCGTGACGAGACAGTCGACGTCCTCCCGGGCGGTGAGACGATCGACCGTTCCGCGGATCGCGGCGAAATCGTCCCGAACCAGTTCTCGGGCGGTGACCCGTCCGCCCGCCGACGAGACGAGTTCGGCGGCGGCGTCACCGCCGGGGTCCTCGTCGGGATCGCGCGAGGAGGAGACGGTCACGACTGCGACGTACAGCGGATCGACGACGTCGTGGCCGTCGCTATCGACGCCGCGACGGTCGGCGGGTGCCCGGAGGTTGTCGGTCACAGCCTGACCTCCGTCCCCTCCCGGTCGGGGAAGGGATGTTCGGGGCCGTCGAAGTCGGACTCCGATCCGGGATCGGCGACGAGACACTCGTCGAGGCGTCGTTCGATCCCTTTTCGATCTACGCCCCGTCCGATGACGACGAGTTCGGTCCGTCGGTCGCCGTACTCCTCGTCCCACTCCGGCTGTCGGGAGTCGCGGTACCGCTCGCACGTCTCCGACGGGAGCGAGGCGATCCACCGGCCCGCGACCGTCACTCGCGTCTGCCGGCCGGCGAGCGATACCGTCAGGGCCTGCTCCGGTCGTCCGGCGACGTGGAGATACCCCTTCGCGCGGACGACACTTCCCGGGAGGGCCGAGAGCGTGTCAACGAGTCGTTCGGGATGCATCGGGCGGTGACGGCGATACACGAACGAGTCGATCCCGTACCGTTCCGGGGGATGGACGTGACCCGCCTCGTGGTCGTCGCTTCCTTCGGATCCGTGTTCGTGATCGTCGGCGCTGTTCGCCGCCGCGTTCTCCCTTCGCCGGTCGTGTTCGATGGTCCGCTTCCAGCTCGCGGAGCCGGGAACGCGATCGGCGTCGAACCGTCCGGTCGCGAGCACGTCGCCCGTGTTGACTTTCCCGAACGTCGTCGTCAGCAGCTCCGCCTCAGGCTGTATCGTCCGGATCGTTTCGAGGGTTTCCTCGAGCTCCGTTTCGTTCACCAGGTCGGTCTTGTTGATCACGACGGTATCGCAAAACTCGATGCCGTCCACGATGAGTTCCGAGAGCGGTCGCGCGGTGTCGCCGTCCGACCTCCGCCGTGACAACCCTTCGCCCACGAACGCGTCGTGAAACTGGCGGGCGTCGACGACCGTCGTGACGCTCTCGAGGTCGTAAAACGTCCCGACGCGTCCCGTGACGAACTGTCCGGCGACCGGGGCGGGATCGGAGATCCCCGACGGTTCGACCAGCAGGTACTCGAACGACTCGCCGAGCGCGAGATCGGTGACTGCCCGCTCGAACTCGCCCTGAATGCCACAGCAGATGCAGCCGTTCGAGAGTTCGATCACGTCCCTGTCGCTTTCGACCCGTCGTCGAACCTGTTCGGCGTCGACGTTGATCTCGCCCACGTCGTTGACGAGCACCGCCGTTTCGTACCCGTGATCGGCGGTCAGGACGTGGTTGAGCGTGGTCGTCTTACCGGCGCCGAGCGCGCCCGAAAGCACCGTCACTGGGACGCCCATCGTCAGTCGTCCGCGAGCGCGAGCTCTCGCTGGTCGTCGGTGCCGAACGGGTCGGGGTATCGATCCCAGTCGTCGTCCATCTCGGCGTCGGTCAACAGACAGTCCTCCAGCCACGTCTCGAGTTCGGCCCGGCCGAAATCGCGGCCGATGAACACTAACTCGACGCCGCGGTCGCCGTACTCCTCGTCCCACTCGTCTTCGAGTTCCGGCATCGCCTCGAAATACCGCTGTCGCTCCTGGGGCGGCAGCGTGGCGATCCACCGGCCGTTCGGCCCGGCACGGACGGACTGGCCGGCCTTGTCGAGCCCCATCGCGATGTCCTCGCGGCCGGCCGACCAGAAGAACCCCTTCGCGCGGATGACCGACGACGGGAGGCTCCCGAACAGCTCCGCGATCCGTTCGGGATGGAACGGTCGATCTGCCCGGAACACGAAGGACTCGACGCCGTGTTCTTCGGCAGCGGCGTCGTGGTGGTGTCCCTCTTCGAGCTCGTGTTTCCAGCCGGCGGAGTTCTGTGCCGCCTCGAAGTCGAAACGCCCCGTCCCGAGGATCTGCGCGGGATCCACCGCACCGAACTCCGTCCGAACGATCTCGGCGCGCGGCTGGAGCGCCTCGAGGACGGCCTCGATCTCGTCGAGCTCGTCGTCGGGCACGAGATCGCACTTGTTCAACAGCAGCACGTCACAGAACTCGATCTGGTCCATGAGTACCCCCTCGGGGATCCGGTCGGTGCCGCCGGTCGCACCCTCGTCGGCCAGCGCCGCGCCCGAATCGAAGCCGTCGTACATCGCGTGGGCGTCGACGACGGTCACGGTCGTATCGAGGTGGTAATCCTCGGTCGGATCGTAGTCGGCGTCCTCGAACCCCAGCGCGAACGTCTGGGCGACGGGGATCGGCTCGGAGATCCCCGAGGATTCGACGAGCAGGTAGTCGAACTCCCGATTCTCGACGAGCGAACCGACCGCCTCGAGCATGTCGCCGCGGAGTCGACAGCAGATACAGCCGTTGGACATCTCGATTATCTCCTCGTCGGTCTGTGAGAGTTCGGACTGCTGTTCGACGTGATCGGCGTCGACGTTGACCTCGCCCATGTCGTTGACGAGCACGGCGACCTCCCGACCGTGATCGGCGGTCAGGACGTGGTTGAGCGTGGTCGTCTTGCCGGCACCGAGCGCGCCGGACAACACCGTTACCGGTATCGAGTCTGTCATGCACGAGAACTTAAGAATTAGAAGGTTAAAATTGTTAGTTATTACGAAAATATTTAACTATCATAATAACACGTATCTATTCCGAGTCCCAAACACGTCCCATGCCGGTAGTCAGCGTTTCGATGCCCGACCCCTTGCTCGAGAACCTGGACACGTTCATCGCCGAACACGGATACAGCGGCCGGAGCGAGGCCGTTCGCGACGCAGCCCGTGAACTGCTCTACGAGTTCGACGCGTCGGACGCCGACGGCCCGGTCGGCTGTGTCGTCACGGTGACGTTCGATCACGACACCGACGCGGAGACGGAGCTCTCCTCACTTCGGCATACGCACGACGAACTCGTCACCACCAACGTCCACAGCCACGTCGGCGGTACGTGTCTGGAGGTTTTCGTCGTCGAAGGCCCGATCGGGTCGATCAACTCCTACGTCACCCGACTCCGTACCGTCGACGGGGTCACGGCCGTCGAGTACTCGGTCGTCTCGCCCGGCCAGCGGGCGCTCGCCTGACGCCTCCCCGTGATACCACGATACGACGCGCTCACCCTGCCTGTCTTTTAAATATCGGAACGGGGCCAGCCGACCCATGTCGATCCGAACCATCGCCGGCGACTGTCTCGTCCGCTTCGACGGCAGCCGCGAGCGCACCGTCCGCGGCCGAATCCTCGCGATCACCAAGCCCGACAACACCGTTCTAGTCCACGATATCGACGGCTATCAGCCGGTCGCGTGGCTGACGCGTCCGGAACGTCTCTCCGTGACGCGCGAGCCGCTCTGGCTCCTCGCGAGCGACGGCGACGAGACGCTCCGGGTCGAGGCCGTCGGCGACGTCACCGTCACCGAACACGATGCGACGGACGCGGGGACGCCGGTCGGGGAGTGTCGCTGCGGTGGCGAGCTCGTCAGAACCGGCAGCGATCTCGTCTGTCTCGGCTGCGGCGAGCGGTTCGGGCTCCCGGGGGGTGCGTCGATGGCCGACTCGATCTGCGAGTGTGGGCTCCCGCAGTTTCGGGTCGACCGCGGCGAGCGGTTCGAGCTGTGCCCCGACTACGACTGTGGGTCGCTTCTGGAGGCCGTCAGGGAGCGCTTCGACCGCGAGTGGGACTGTCCGAACTGCGACGACGAGATCCGGATCCTCAGACGTGGCGGCCTAATCGCCGGCTGTGTGCGCTATCCGGACTGTGACACCGGGTTCTCGGTCCCGGACGGGACGATCGAGGGAGCCTGTGAGTGTGGGCTCCCGACGTTCGAAACGGCAACTGGCCGACGGTGTCTCGATACCAACTGCTCCGTACACGGGACGTAGTGGGATACCGGCGACGCCGACCGCAGGGGCTATACAACTCCGACCGGGACATCGGATATGGAAGGCCACCTGAACGAGGGGCTCGTCGAGGTCGGCACCAACGCTCGCGAGCGCTACTACGACTCGCGGGGATACGGTCGTCCCCGGGGCGACGGCGTCGTCCTCTCGCGCGTCGAGGCGGCCCACCTCCTCTACCGTGGCGATCTCGGCTCGGTCGACGGACTCGGGGTCTCGGGTTTTCTCGCCGACAACGACGATATCGTCGTGCCGTTTCTCGTCTACAAGGACCTCCGGGATCGGGGGTTCTACGTCTCGCCCGCCCGCGAGGGGTGGATCGAGGCTCCCGGCGGGGCCGACCTGATCGCCCACCCCCGCGGGGACGGTCCCTGGGACGGCACCGTCGAACACCGGATCCGCGTACTCGGCGAGCGGGCCCGGGTCGACCTCGACTCGCTCGGCGACGTCGTTCTCGCGGTCGTCGACGAGGAGAGCGAACTCACCTACCTCCGGACGGATCGCCCGGAGGTTACGGGTTCCAGTTCGGCCACGTTCGAAGGACCGATCGATGGAGCGCTGCTCGACGATCGCGTCCTCTGTTGGGACCCGCCGTCGGAGCTGTACGAGCGGGGGTTTTACGGCCAGCGGATGGATCGCGACGACGACACGCTCCAGCTCTCACTGCTGGAGGCCGCGCACCTAGCCGACGAGGGGGTGCTGGCGCTTGACGGTGGCCGAGCGGCGATCGAGTCCCGAGGTCGCGACGTCGAGGGCGACCGATTCGACCGCCGTCTCACGGTTTACCGGACGCTCCGGGACCGCGGTGTCGTCCCGAAAACCGGCTTCAAATTCGGCGCCGATTTCCGGACGTACGCCGACGTCGACCGCGTCGAGGACCTCGGCCACTCCGAGCTTCTGGTCCGCGTTCTCCCGGCCGGCGCCGTCCGTTCGCCACGGGAGCTGGCCCTCGACGTGCGGCTCGCACACGGCGTCCGCAAACGGATGGTGTTTGCGCTGGTCGAAGGCGGGACGGTTCGGTGGCTTTCGGTCGGCCGGCTGACGCCGTGAGGTGACTCCTGCCGATTGATCCATCCCTGTGCCAGTCGTCGCCACACTAATATCGTTCCGTGAGGAGTACGAGTATGGGGAATCGTGCGCCGGTCCCGAACCCGGCCGGATTCGGACCGGACGGTGATCGGTTCGGTCGAAAAAACGCTCCGTCTACGGCTCTGAGGTCCGAACGCTGATGATCCCGAGCACCGAAGCCATCGTGCTCTTTTTACGGACGCTCGTGGTGCCGCTCATCCTGCTGTTGTTCTATCTCGATGGGATGGTTATCGGAAAGATAACGCCGCCTGCAGCCCTCTACGTCGTCTACGTCGTGTTGGTCGACCCGTCGACGACGGTGCTTTTCGCCGTCGCGGTGCTGTCGGTGATCGCCGCGACCCTCGGACAGTTCACGCTTTATCGGGGGTTCAACGAGCGAAGTCCCGAGTTCATCGGGATCCGACGGACGATCCCGTACGTCGATCGGATCCCGTTTCTCGTCCACGATCGCGTCGGCCAACGTCGAATGCGTTTTATTAACCGCCTCCTCGATCGGTTCGGAGGTATCGCGATCACCGTCACGAACATCGTTCCGGGAATCCGGTCGCTGATGAGCATCCCTGCGGGGCTGAGCCAGTACCCCCGTCGTCGGTTCCTGTTCTTTTCCACCCTTGGGAACGTGATTTACCTGATCCTTTTGACGGCGATCGGGCGTGGACTTCTCGATCTCGCTACCTACGCTCCCTGGTGACCGGCCCCATCGAGGACAAGCGTGTGGCTTTTCGCGTCGGGTCCTGAACGGTGCCCATGGAGGTCCGCGAGGGAGCCGTCACGATCGAGGTGCCCGAAACGCGACACGGCGCGAGCGAGGGCTCCGGCGACGGGGTGTTCTACAACCCGGTCCAGGAGCTGAACCGCGACATCACCGTCGGCGTCCTTCGGGCGGTCGACGGGACGTGTGACTCGTATCTCGACGCGATGACGGCCAGCGGGATCAGAGCCGTCAGAGCCGCCGCGGCCGGCTACTCCGTTTCGGGATGCGACGTCGACGACGCGGCCGTCGAGCTCGCCCGCTCGAACCTCGAACGGAACGAGCTCGCGGGCGAGATCCACCACCGGAACGTCAACGCGCACATGCACGAGACGACCCACGATGTCGTCGATCTCGACCCGTTCGGGACGCCGATCCCGTTCGTCGACGCGGCCTTTCAGGGCGCCCGACGGTACGTCTGTGTGACCGCGACCGACACGGCCCCGCTCTGTGGGGCGCACTTCGAGAGCGGCGTCCGAAGCTACGGGGCCGTCCCCAGAAACACGGAGTTCCACCCCGAGATGGGGCTCCGCGTCCTGCTGTCGGCGCTCGTCCGGACTGCCGCACGCTACGACATCGCGGCGACGCCGGTGTTGAGCCACGTCTCGAGTCACTACGTCCGTACCTATCTCCGACTGGACGGCGGCGCGCAGGCCGCCGACAGGCTGCTCGAAGAGCTGGGATACATCGACCACTGCCAGCGGTGTCTGTGGCGCGAACACGACCGGACGCTTATCGCCGATCCGACCGTCGAATGCCCCGAATGCGGCCAATCGACGTGGACGGCCGGCCCCGTCTGGCTCGGCCCGGCCCACGATCCGGGATTCGTCGAGGACGTCGTCGATTCCGTTCCGGACGACGCCGACACCGCCGAGAAGGCCCGAGATCTCCTCGCCTCGGTCGCCGCGGAACTCGATCGGCCCACTCACTACGACCAACACCGACTGTACAAACGGTGGGGTGAACCGAACGTCGCGATGGATGAGTTCCTCGAATCGCTGCGTACGGCCGGGTACGACGCCTCGAGGACTCATTACGGTGGAACGACGTTCAAGACCGACGCCGCCGTCTCAGGGATTTACGACGCGTTGCACTGACGGTGTTGAACGGCTGTCGATCGATTCCCCTCACCGGTGTCCCACCGATTATATGTATGCGTCACTCCATACTTCGGACCGTGAAGGCGTACGTCGACCGAACAGTGACGGTGGTTCGCGGCGTCGCCGACGGCGTCCAGTCCGACCGCATCACGTTCATCGCCGCCGGCCTCGCGTACTACGCGCTCATCTCGCTCGTGCCCCTGCTGTTGCTCGCGCTCGTCGTCACCTCGCTTTTCGGCGATACGGCACTCGTCGACGCGATCGTCGTCGAGGCGACCCGAACGCTCGGCGAAGGGGTCGGGAGCGTCCTCGCCGAGGCGCTCACGGGGGCGGCCGGCCGCGGCGGCGCGACCGTCTTCGGGCTCGGCGTTTTGCTCTGGTCCGGCCTGAAGCTCTTCCGGGGGCTCGACATCGCCTTCTCGGACGTCTACGGCAACCCGGGGCCGGAATCGATCGGCGAACAGCTCAGAAACGCCGCCATCACGCTGGGCGCCGTCGGGATCGGCGTCGCCGCGACCGTCGTCGTCGGCGTGGTGATCGCCGGGCTCGGGATCGCCTCGTTTCTTGCGGGGTATGACGCCCTCGGACTCGTCGGGACGGCGACGCTCGTCGTCACCCTCACCGTTGCGTTCCTTCCGATATACTACCTCCTGCCCGGCACGGAGATGTCCCTCCGAGAGGCGATCCCCGGCGCGGCCTTCGCCGCCGTCGGCTGGACGGCGCTACAGACCGGCTTCCGCATCTACGCCTCGGTGGCCGGCAGCTACGAGGCTTACGGGCTGCTCGGAGGCGTCCTCCTGCTCGTCACCTTCCTGTACTTCGGCGGGCTCGTCTTGCTTCTGGGAGCCGTCCTGAACGCCGTCCTTGCGGGCAGAACTGACGGGGAGATCGACGCGGGGGGACCGACTGAACCGACACCGGAACCGAAAGCCGCACTCGAACGAATCATGACACGTGACCGACCAGACGACGACGCATCGGCCGAGGAGCTCCGCGAGGAAATCGAACAGCTCTACGACGAACTGGACCGCTTCGAGGACAGAATCGAGGACCGAACCGTCCACCGCGAGGAGATCGAACGGGATCTCAAACGGTACGTCCGGGCCCGAATCAGACGCGGCAAGGCCCGCGGCTGGGGGCCGTATCTGGTGTTGCTCTACGGCACCGCGATGACGATCGGCGCGTTCTATCTGCTTCCGGGTGGATGGGCCGTGTTGGCGATGCTCGTCGTCTGGCTGTCGACGCTCGGGCTGTACGCGCTCATGCTCGTCGTCGGAACGACGGTCACCGTCGCGGGGCTTCCGGGACGGCTGAAGGACCGCTTCGAGAGCCGATGAGTCGGGGCGTCGGCGAGACCGAGTTCGTCGCCGGCTTCCCCGACGCAATCGGTGTCCTCGCGGCGCTCGTCACCGCGCTCGGTGACGTGTTTTTTGTCTTCTTCCTGCTCGGTGTGCTCTACTGGTTCGGCCCGACGCTTCCCGGTCCGGTGTCGCTTTCCCGAACCCGGGCCGCCTTCGCGATCGGGCTCGCCTTCGGCGGTCTCGCGATCACGACGGCGCTCAAAGAGCTGTTCCGACTGCCGCGACCGTCGGGAGCCGGCGACGCCGCCGGCGCGGCGCTCGTCCCCGAAACCCTTCTGCCGCTGTATGCCGAGATCGGTGCGGCTGACGGCTTCGGCTTTCCGAGCGGGCACGCCGTCGCCGCGATCGTGGTCTACGGCGGGATCGCGCTTTTGATCGACTCTCGCCGTGGCTACGGCGCTGCCGCGACGCTCTGTGCTCTGATCCCGCTGTCGCGGATCGCCCTCGGCGTCCACTACCTGGTCGATATCGTCGTCGGGGTGGCGATCGGTGCGGCGTTTCTCGCGGTCGCCTACCGGTTCTGTGGACGCGGTGAGAACCCCGGTCGGGTGCTGCTTTTGGCGCTCTTTGCGGCGCTCGTCGGAGCGGCCGTCAGTTACAACGCCGAGACGATGTTCGTCCTCGGTGGCGCACTCGGCGCCCGGATGGCGTGGGGGATCGTCGGCGGTGCGGTCGTCCACGAGGCGACGACGACGGCTGGGGGGATCGTGTCGACGGCCGTCGGCGTGACGTTCGGCGGACTGTTTCTCGCCGTTTACGTCCTCGACCCGGCCCCCTACATCGGCTTTCTCGGGATGTTCGTCGTGATCTGGGGCGTCCTCGCCGCCCCCCTCGCTGGCGAGGCGATCGCCCGACAGCTCCCGGTTGACGCGACGACGTCCCGGAACACTCAGTAGGAAGATACTTCCCGCTTGCGCGACGTATTCAAGCCATGAGCGAGTTTACGGTTCGGGGTCGATTCCCCGCCCGCTACGGCGAACAGGCGTTCGAGAAGACGATCGAGGCCGAAAACGCCGACGTGGCGGTCGAACACGTCTACGCGAACTTCGGCTCCCAGCACGGCCTGAAACGGACCCAGATCGACATCGACGGGGTGGACGCATGAGCCTCGGTGGCGGCGGCGGCGGTGCGATGCAGCAGATCCAAGAGCAGATGCAGGCCTTAGAGCAGGAAAAACAGGCGATCCAGGCCGAAATCGAAAACATCCGCGAGGAGCAAGGCGAGATCGACGAGGCGATCGAGGCGATCGAGACCCTCAAAACCGGCTCGACGGTGCAGGTACCGGTCGGCGGCGACGCCTACGTTCGCGCCGAAATCGAGGACATCGACGAGGTCGTCGTCACGCTCGGCGGCGGCTACGCGGCCGAACGCGACAGCGACGGAGCCATCGACTCCCTGGAACACAAAAAGGAGGCCCTCGACGACCGCATCGGCGAACTCGAAGACGAGATCGAGATCGTCGAGTCTGAAACCGACGATCTGGAGGCGAAAGCCCAGCAGGCCCAACAACAGCAGATGCAACAGATGCAACAGATGCAACAGCAGAACGACGAGTAGGGGCGATGTTCGACGGACTGAAGGACAAACTGGGCAAGTTCAAAAGCGACGTCGAAACGGAGGCCGAGGCGGACGCCGACGCGGCGACTGAGGACTCCTCCGACGTCGACACAGCGGAGCCGACGCCGGAGGACGGAGAGCCATCGGCGTCCGACGACGAGGACGGCCCGGGGCTGGCGAAGAAGGCGGCGCTGGCGGCGACCGGCCGGACGGTCATCACCGAGGAGGAACTCGAGAAACCGCTCGAACAGCTCGAACTCGAACTCCTCTCCGGCGACGTCGAGATGGGCGTCGCAAGCGAGATTACCGACCGGATCCGCGAACAGCTTGTCGGCGACACCCGCAAGCAGGTCGAATCGGGCGAGCAGGTCGTCGAACGGGCGATCGCCGACGCCCTTCGGGAGGTCATCGGCGTCGGCCAGTTCGACTTCGAGGCCCGGATCGACGGCGCGAAAAAGCCGGTCGTCATCGTCTTCACCGGCGTCAACGGCGTCGGCAAGACGACCTCGATCGCGAAGCTCTCGCGGTGGCTCGAAGCCCGTGGCTACTCGTCAGTGATGGCCAACGGGGACACCTACCGTGCGGGGGCGAACGAACAGATCGAAGAGCACGCCGAGGCGCTCGGCACGAAGATCATCACCCACGAGCAGGGCGGCGATCCGGCCGCGGTCATCTACGACGCCGTCGAGTACGCCGACGCCAACGGCGTCGACGTCGTGCTGGGCGATACGGCTGGCCGGCTGCACACCTCGAACGACCTGATGGCCCAGCTCGAGAAGATCGATCGCGTCGTCGATCCCGACATGACGCTTTTCGTCGACGAGGCCGTCGCCGGTCAGGACGCGACGAACCGGGCCAGGGAGTTCAACGACGCCGCCGAAATCGACGGCGCGGTGTTGACGAAGGCCGACGCGGACTCACAGGGCGGGGCGGCGATCTCGATCGCCCACGTCACGGGCAAGCCGATCCTCTTTCTCGGCACCGGACAGGGCTACGATGACCTCGAGCGGTTCGACCCCGACGAGATCGTCGATCGGCTGCTCCGCGAGGAGTAGGCCGTGCGCGATCGGATCGCGTTCGCGGTGCTTCTGTTCGCGTTGCTCGCCGTCGTCGCCGGTTTTTATATATCGACGGGTGATCTCCCGGCCGAGGACGCACCCGACGCGACGTTCGAGGTCGAAGCCGACCTCGGGGCCGGCGAACTCGCCGTCGAACACGCCGGCGGCGAATCGCTGCCCTCGGGATCGATCCGCGTGCTGGTGTACGAGGACCGGCCCCTCGTTCCCGACCGGACGGTCCACGGGACGATCTGGGAGACCGACACGGAACTGATCCAGCCGGGGAACCGAATCGAACTCGAGGATCCCCGCTTCGACGCCGGCCAGCGGGTCGTCGTCCGGTGGTTCGGCGACGACGGGCAGGCGAACCTCCACGAGACGAGCGTTTGAGACGGCGTCTCGTAGAACTGTTCGCAGGCATTCCGGGAGTAAATATCGACTTTGGTATGAGTATACAACCGCGTGCAAGACTCAGAGGATTCGTTCAGCCCCTCGCAGACGGCAGCGCCAGTATAGGGGCTCACACTTCGACGATCTCGGGTTCGATATACACCTTCTCAATGAGTGGTTCTTGTGCTCTGAGTGCTGCTTCGATCTCGGTGATGAGTTCGTCGATCGTCTCTGTATCTAGGCTGGGGCTAAACGCCACATCGGCCGTGACAACCACACTGTCGGGACCAAAATAGAGGGTCCGAAGCTCCGAGACATCCACAACCCCATCGTGGGACTCTGTAATGTCTTCGAGCGGTTTCTGATGACGTTCGGACAGTCCCTCGCCGATTAATAGCCGCTTGTTTTCGATTCCAAGCACAATAGCGAAACTCATCAACAGGAGTCCGATGAGTACCGCACCGATCGCGTCGAAGATTGGATTGCCAGTGACTTGCGAGACGAAGATTGCAACGAGTGCGATTGTCGCGCCAGCAACGGCGACTGCGTTTTCCGTGAGGACGGCAAGAACAGGGGTATCACTGGTCTTTGCGAATGCCTCTCGAAAGCTTTGCCAGCCCCGAATATCTGTCTCTTCATCGAGGGCAACTCGGGCTTTCCAGTACGAGATTCCGTCGAAAAGAATTGTGACGATCAAAACGAAGTACGCCATATACACAGCAGGGATCGTCCGTCCTCGAACCGTTAGTTCACCCCCTGCGAGTGTGGCTCCGTGGCGAAGTGATTCGACCCCATGTGTGAGGCTTTCCCATCCAGCGATCCCAAAGAGCAACACGGAGACCAGGAAGGCATAGAAAAAACTGGCTTTTCCGTAGCCGAACGGATGGAGTTGATTCGCCTCTTTTCGACTGTAAAACATCCCGACGAGAAGCAGTATCTGATTGCCTGTATCTGAGATCGAATGGTACGTTTCCGCTAACATGGATGGGCTTCCGGTGAGCAGGAATGCCGCGAATTTGAGTAAAGCGAGAGCGATATTCGCTGCCATCGCCACCAGAATCACGATGAGCCGCTCGCTTTGAGCCATTATCCTTGATACTCGTCATCTTGATAAAATTCCCCCGACAATTCCAACTACGTCTGCGCGATTGATGCCGGTCATCGTAGCCCCGAACCACTCAATAAATCTGACTACTGCATTCGCGCCCTGTATCTTGCACGCAGTTATTGATAAGATTCCGATAGTCAGTTTGTGCGAAGCTTTCAACGACTCGTTCGTACCGGATTACTGGTGAACGCCTGATGGGTCATCACTCGCCACTGAAAGACAACACCGCCCGTCTCTGTGGGGTCATCGAACCCCGTGCGCGTTTATAAATACCGGCGGAAGCTACTCCCGGACAGTTATAAGTACCCAACTTCGACCGACACGCTCGCCCCTCGCGCACACCCCACACTTTTCACCCCCCTCCGAGAAGTCGAACGGCATGCCCCCCGTCACGATCGAAGACATCGAGGCCGCCGCCGACCGGGCGAAAAACACCGAGGTGGTCCAGCGGACGCCGACCGAGCGGAGCCGTTCGCTGAGCGATCAATGTGGCGCCGAGGTGCTGCTCAAGATGGAGCATCTCCAGCGGACCGGCTCGTTCAAAACTCGGGGGGCGCACAACGCGATCTCGCGGCTCGTCGAAGCACCTGGATCGGACGTCC
>LKMJ01000066.1_pt1 | contig 60370 bp, 62 predicted proteins | sample 643391 | NCBI WGS metagenome assembly LKMJ01 (sample SAMN04112250, study PRJNA286221) | soda lake metagenome | biome: soda lake; feature: Kulunda Steppe; material: water; isolation source: sample PL-Br10 brine of Picturesque Lake | place: Russia: Kulunda steppe | collected 2010-07 | reverse complement strand
TCGATAACGACCGTTGCCCCCTCCTCGAGCGCGTGCTGGACGAGGCGGCCGGTGAGGTCGAGACGGCGGGGGTTCGAGTTGATTTCCAGTGCTGTCTCATGCTCTGCCGCGGCGCTGGCGACGCGCTCTATGTCGATTTCCATCGCCTCACGCATGTTGAGCATCCGCCCCGTCGGGTGGCCGATGATATCCACGGCGGGGTGGCTGGCCGCCTCGACGAGTCGCTCCGTTCCGTCGCTGTCCAGGCCCGAGTGAGGCGAGGCAACCACGAGGTCAAGGTCGGCCAGCACGTCGTCTCCGACGGAGATGCCGCCGTCGCTCTCGATGTTCGCCTCGATGCCAGCCAGCACGTCGATTTCTACCTCGTCGCTGATTGCACGAATTTCCGCCATCTGCTCTCGTATCTCCTCGTCGTCCAGTCCGACGCCACCCACGATTCCGGGGCCGCTCGCGTGGTCCGCGAGACAGATGTACTCGTGTCCGAACTCGATAGCACCCTCGACCATCTCCTCGATAGTGTTCGACCCGTCCGACCACGTGCTGTGTGTGTGCAGGTCACCGCGGATATCCTCGGGCTCGACGAGCGACGGCAGGTCGTCGGCTTCGGCCGCCTGCACTTCTCCGCGGTTCTCACGCAACTCGGGTGGAATCCACGCCATGTCGAGCGCGTCGTACATGTCCTCCTCGGTTTTGCCGGCAACGCGCTCCCCTGCCCGCCGACTCTCCTCGGCCTCCTCGCGATCGAGTCCCGAAACGTCGAAGACGCCGTACTCGTTCATTTTCAGGTCGCGCTCGATGGCGCGGTTGCGGACGGCGACGTTGTGGTCTTTGCTCCCCGTAAAGTACTGGAGCGCCGCGCCGAACTCCCCGGGTGCAACGACGCGCACGTCAACACGAACGTCCTCGACCCGGATGCTCGCTTTGGTCGACCCTGCCTCGATGACGTCACTCGCCTCGGGATAGTCAGTGAACAGGTCGATAACTGCGTCGGGGTCGTCACTCCCGACGAGCACGTCCACGTCGCCAATCGTCGGCTTCCACCGTCGAATTGACCCGGCCAGCTCGCACTGCACCACACTCTCCCCCTCGGAGAGATACGCCCGAATCCGCTCACCTCGGGGTCGAGCCTCGCCCAGCAGCTGTCGCTTGTGGACCTCGCGAGCGAACGGAATCCCTTCGAGGATGTTCTCCTCGGTCTTCTGGCCGAACCCCTTCAGCTCCTGAATCTCGCCGGCCTCTGCAGCGGCTTCGAGGTCATCGAGCGTCTGGATGCCAAGCTCCTCGTAGAGTTGGCCTACTGTCCGGGGACCGACGCCTTCGACGCTTGTCAGTGCGTTCAACTCGACGGGCAGTTCCGCCCGAAGCTCTTCTAGCTCGGCAATCTCGCCGGTCTCGAGATACTCGATGATTTTCGATGAAATCGCATCGCCCACGTCTTCTATTTCGGCAACAGCGTCCTCTCCATCGTCGGCGAGCGTCTCGATGTCGACCGTGAGTTCGCGGATGCTGTCGGCCGCCCGCTCGTAGGCGCGGGGTTTGTACTCGACACCCTGTGCGTCGAGCAGTTTAGCGAACTCGTCTAACAGGGTCGCTACCTCGTCGTTGCTCGTCATAGCCCTCGCCCCCGGCCGACGCCGTGACTTGTGTTGTCGCTCTCCTTGCCGAGCGCTTTCTGGAGGAACTTCATCCATCGCTTGCGGTCGGCTGCCTCCTGCGCGCTGGCTTCCCGTTCGAGGTCGACTGCTCCGAGCTGTTCGAGCGCGTTCAGCGCCCGGTCGATGCCGATAATCGCTTCGGCCAGTCGCTCACCCTCCTCGAAACCGATATCCTCGTTCTCGATTCGCTGCTTGCGCTGGAGTCGCTCTCGGCGGAGATTCTTCTTCGCTTGCTCGACTCGCTCGCGCTCGCCCGGCGGAACCGTGTCCCGCCGCCGAATCTCGAAGACGAACGACTGCAGGTCGAGCTCCTCCTCCTCCTGTACCGTGATGGAGTCGGGGATGTCGACTCCCACGGTCGCGCTCTCGCGCTCGACGCGCTCCAGTAACTGCTTGCGCTGGAACTCTTTCACACTCTTTCCTTCTCACCTGTCCTACTTCGCTTCTTCGCTGACCCTACACGTCGAGGACGACGTAGGCGAACCAGCCGCCGTCTCGCTCCGCAATCTCCATCTCGGAGTAGGTGACAGCCTTGACCTCTCTGGCGTCGATTTCGCTCAGCGGAACACCCCTGTAACTTCCCGAGAACTCCCACTCTCCACTGTCCTCGTCCGTCTCCTGGTCGGTACGGTCGACGATTCCGCAGTTGTCGACAGGGAGAACCAGCTGAACGTCGCGCTCATAGATGAGCTCATCGAGATAGTCGAACAGCAACGCCTCGCGTGACTCGGCTGAAACCGAAACCTCGCGGCGTTCTCCCGTCTCCGGGATGTCGTCACACATAGCGGCAGCCATCCCATCGGCGACGGCACCGAACGTGTCGCCGAGCGTCTCGCCGGTCGCCTCGACGGCGACGTCGGCCGTGTGCTCGCGGAGTTCGTACGGCATCTACTCTTCAGTGACGGCAGCTCCGCTGGAAAGTGTTGTTATCCCGGCCGGGGCGACAAAAAATGAGCTGAGGTCGGCCTCATCGTCCGCTCGACGCCACGAGAACGACAGGAATTATTATTCAGCCCGTCTAACTCAGTAACCAGTGAGCGTCAACATCCGCCGACTGGAGGTGGAAGCCGGAAGCGACGAGTACGTAGAGGAGGCGTGGAAGCTCAAGGAGCGAATCCGGATGCGAGAAGGAGTCCTCCGCCAGCGCAAAAACTTCTTTACGAACGCCTACACTCGCTCGCGGGTCTTCCTCTACAGGGATGAGACGAGAGGGCGACTCATTGGATTCGCGACCGTCCGACGCGACGGCTACTTGCTCTTTCTCGCCGTCGACGAAGCCTACCGCGACCAGGGATTCGGCAAGCGACTCGTCGCCTGCGTCGCCGAGGAGTTCGGGCGCGTGACCTGTCACGCCCGAACGACGAACCGGAACGCGCTCGATTTCTACCGCTCGCTCGGCTTCGAAATCGCTCGCCGTATCGAGAACTACTACGAGGACGGCGGCGACGCGTACTATCTCCAGCTCGGCGAGGACGCGAGTATCAGAGAGAAACTTGCCAACCTTCTCGGGCGGTAAGCACGGTGCGTAGTGCGCCCGGAGAGATTGCTGTTCTCTCGACCACTGCGACAACGGGTTTCTGACAGCCGGCAATGCTTGTGAGTGTCACCAGGGTAGATGGCTGTTCGGATGAGCTACCGGTCCGAAAGAAACACTCTGGCCTGGTCCTGCCCCAGCGTCACCAGCTCCTCGATAAACGCTGGGTCACGGTCAACCTTCGTCGAGGAGTGATACTCTCGGTCCATCTCGATACGGTGGATACTGGTCTTCGAGAACTCGTCGTCCGGTAGCTTTCCGGAGTCGACCCACTCGTTGACCTGCTCGATGAATCCCAGCTCTTGGTTCAGCGAGATGTTTCCCGAAAGCTCGTTCCGGCGGTCTGTAATCTCTTCCAGAGCTGTCGGTTCGCCTGCTCTCTCCTGGGGGTTTATCTGGATTATCCACAGTTCGTCGGGCTTGCGTTCGGGCGGCTGGCTCATCAGGTCACTCACGGGCGGATTCTGTGAGAAGAGACCATCCCAGTGCAAGTGGTCGTTGATTTCGACAGCTTCGAAGAGTTCCGGAACGGCAGCCGAAGCGAGGACTGCGTCGGCGGTCACGTCCTCGTTCGTGAACGTCTCGAAGATGCCAGCGTTGATGTTGACGGTTCCGACGACGAGTTCGGGCGACGTGTACCGGCAGTGGGGCGGTATCTGTTCGAAATCGATATACCGTTCGAGGACCGACCGAAGCTGCTCTTTTCCGGACTCGGTTCCCGGTAGCTGGTAGGGACTGAACCGAGGGATCGGAGCCCCCATACTCATCAGACGGTTGATTCCTGTCACCCAATCGTTTGCCATCCGGTCGACATATCCCTGGGCGCTCAGATCGTCCCACAGGTTATCGAGGAGCGTAATCGCTTTCTCACGCCCATCGGTCACGAGCCCGTACCAGGCCACAAGGGCGTTGAATGCGCCACCTGATGTCCCACTGAGTCCGACAAGCTCGCGACTCTCGTCCCACTCCGCGAGTAGCTCTTTGAGAACGCCTGCAGTGAACGCAGTGTGGCTCCCGCCGCCCTGACAGGCGATTGCGACGTTGGTCTGGCCAATGGCCATCTCACTCGTAGGTCGTGGTGAACCCACCGTCCCAGAGCAGGTCACCGCCGTTCAGGTGTTTTCCGTGCCGCGAGAACCCAAACGTAAACAGGTTGGCCACCTCCGCGGGTGTCATCAACTCCTTGGTCCGTGCCTGCCCGAGCATTACGTCCTCGACAACAGCCTGCTCGGAGATGCCACGCTGTTCGGCAGTGTCCGCTATCTGGTTGACCATCAGCGGCGTCAGGACGTACCCAGGGGAGACAGAGAAACCTCGGAGCGTTCCATCGCCCTCTGCGGCAATCGCCCGCGTGAGACCGGTAAGTGCATGTTTGGCGGTGATGTACGCCGGCTTTCGCTGGGTCGCGTAGTGACCGTGGACCGAGGACATGTTCGCGATTGCACCGACACCGTCGTCCGTCGCCTCGATATGTGGAATCGCTTCCTTAGCGGTGAGAAACGGTGCACGAACCATGATATTCTGAAGGAGGTCGTATCGCGCCATCGGGTACTCGGCGATGGAGTCGATGTGTTGCATCCCCGCGATGTTGGCAACGTATCTGAGTGTTCCCTCGCTGGCGGCGGCCTCGACGACCGCACCGACGTCTTCGTCGTCCGTCAGGTCAGTTTCGACGCCGTGGAACTTCCCAGGAGCGTCCAGGTCGTCGACGATTTCGGCGGTTTCGTCGAGTCCCTCGTCGTCGATGTCGGCACCCACGACAGTCAGGTTGTTCGTCGCCAGCGCGACAGCAGTCGCTCGACCGATGCCAGACGCTGCTCCGGTGACGAGGGCGACGTTTTCGGGATCGAACCGCGAGTCCTCGACGACAAGCAAATCGTCGCGTTTCAATTCCGGTGCTTTCAGACCGAAGGCCTGTTCCGTCATATGTGTCTTGACTGCTCCGAACCATATGGTACCCCGGGTTAATCATCTAACTTCGAGCGAGTGGGGAGATGACAAACTCTATTGTGACCCTCGAAGAATGAGGCCACGTGAACGAGCGGACGATGGCGTATCTGCGCGGGCGGTTCGGCGACTACTACCGCAGCGGGGCGGTCGAACAACCCCCAGACGCACACGCCCGGGAGTGGGGATACGTTCCCTGGACTGAGGGGCCTGGCGAGACGTACGTCCGCCACAACTCCTTGCTCGACCTGGGCGACCTCGACGACTTCCTTGCCCGCGAACGTCCGCGACACGTCTACTTCTCGGCCGGACGCTACGACGACCCGAGCGAGAAGACGATGGACGACAAGGGCTGGCAGTCTTCGGACCTCATCTTCGATCTGGACGCCGACCACCTCCCCGGAACCAGCAGCGACGACAGCTACGCCGACATGCTCGCCGCCTGCAAGGACGCACTCTACCGATTGCTCGAGTTCCTTCGCGACGATTTCGCCTTCGAGGACTTACAGATTGTTTTCTCCGGCAGCCGCGGCTATCACGTCCACGTCCGGGACGACAACGTCAAACATCTCGAAAGCGACGCCCGTCGGGAGATTGTCGATTACGTCAGGGGCATTGGCCTGGAGTTCGACGCGCTCGTCGACGAGGAAACCGTCGGCGGAACCGTCGGCCGCGAGAGCCCAGCGAACAACCGGTATCTCCCGACCGACAGCGGTTGGGGCCAACGAGTTCACGAGGAACTGCTCGACGTGATGCGCGAGGTGAGAGAGATGGATGAAGACGAGGCTCTCGACCTGCTCCAGCAGTACGAGGGGGTCGGCCAGAAGAAAGCCGAGACGGCCTACCGGTTCGCACAGAACCGCTTCGTCGAAATCGAGGAGGGGAACCTCTCGGCGCACAACGTCTTCGAGAACCTCGCGAAACAGTTCGCACCTGCCGTCGTCGCGGACCAGAACGCACAGATAGACGAACCGGTTTCGACCGATACCAACCGGTTGATTCGCCTCCCCGGGAGCTTACACGGCGGGAGCGGGCTTGCGGTCACGACGATACTGCCTGAGGAACTCGATGCCTTCGACCCGCTGGTCGACGCTGTCCCCGAGACCTTTCGGGGGCACGATATAACCGTTGAATTGACAGAAACACAGACTGTTCAGCTCGGTGGCGATAGTTTTACACTGGAGGAGGGTGTTCACTCTGTTCCAGAGTACGTCGGCGTGTTCCTCATGGCACGGGGTCGCGCCGAGAAGGGGAAAGAATGACACACGAGGACCGGATAACATGGACCTGAACGAACTCCAGTCGGTGCGCGACCGAGAGCGCCAGACCGACAAGCTCCAGCAGCTACGGGAGTCATTTTACGCCGACGCCGGGCGATTCATCCAGCAGTTGCGCGCGGAGCGCGACCGCGCGGTCGAGCGCGCGGACGACCCGTTCGACTCCGCTGAGGTTCGACAGCTGAGCGACGAAATCAAGACCGCCCAGCAGACCGTCGAGGCAATTTACGAGAAGCGAGTAGGGAAAATCGTCAAAGCGGCCTCCTTCGCGGCTGCGGACCTCCCAGCGGAGGTCGACGGAATGACCGCCGAAGAGCAGTCGTTGTTCGACAACCTCGTCGGCAATATCAAAGATAATCGCGAGCACGTCCTCACATTGCTCGACGGGGACGACCCAGGGAATCCAGGTACTGAGTCTTCGTCGACGGACGTCGAATCGTCAGAGGTGGGGACCGAACCGCCGGCTGACACAACGCCTAGCCCCTCAACCGACCGAAACCAACCGTCCAATGACAGGATACAGTCTCGACCCAATCACGGCGACAGGACGCAGTCTCAGCCCGAACCCGAGGGGTCACAGGCGAACTCCGGCGACGGGGTATCCGCTGCTGATGTGATGGGCGGCGGGACGCCCACTGAACAGTCCGGGACGACACAGCAGGAAGAACCAGTCGGGTCTCCAGACGACGGCGCGACCGACAGGCCGGTTTCGGAACCAGACGAACCAACCACTGCAGCCCCCTCGCCGGAAGCAGAGGCGGTGCCCCCATCGAGCGAACCCGTCGACCCGCCCGTCCGAAAGGACGGCGGTCAGGAGACCATACGGAACGGTGAGGAGGCCACCCAGTCACCCGAAGACCCGTCGGCCACCGAAGGCGTCGACCGTCAGCGTGTCCAGATTCTCGAAGACGTCGACACGTTCCTCGGCTTCGACGACCGGGATTACGACCTCGAATCTGACGACGTGGTCTCCCTGCCAGCGACGAACGCTGATATTCTGCTCGAACAGGGCGTCGCCCGAGAACTGTAGGGGTTTTTTGCCGGCGTGTCGCAGAGGAGTTTACTCGCGTTTTCGGCCAGTAATAACCGCTTACTCGGAGTAACGTCATCATACTCCGACCGCCCAAAAGGTTTTGACAAAGCCGTCAGTATGTAGCTACCATGGTTGACGTAATTGCAATCGGGTTGATTGCGGGCGGTGCGATACTGCTGTTCTCCGGGGCAGCACTGTCAGTGTACGGCGCAGCGCTACTCGGCGCAGTCCTCGGTGGCGGTGGGGGCTATCTTGTCGCGCCGACTGTCGCCGGTGCCGCAGGACTGGAGGGAACCGCGGGAATTGCCATCGCAGTCCTCGTCGGTGCACTTATCGGCGTCGGCATCACGTACGTGCTGCTTTCGATGGCTATTGCGGCGATGGGATTCGTCGTCGGGACCTACCTCGGCGTCGTTGCCGTCGAACCACTCGTCGGCGGTGACTCGCTTCTCATCACGGTTCTCGTCGGACTCGGAACCGGCGTGGCGCTGGCGTTCCTCGGCATGTTTATGACGCGGACAACGATGGTCATCATTACGTCGTTCATCGGTGCGGCGCTCGCCTCCCGGTCGATTACGCTCGACGGAATTACCTCCGCGGCAGACAACTTCCCGACGCTCGAGGGCATCGTTTTCGATGCGATGGCACCGATATTCCTCGGGCTGTTCGTCCTGGGAATCCTCTCGCAAGTTGGGCTGTTCAAACTTGGTTACGTGACGAAGATAGCGGGTATCTTGCCGGGTGCGAACGTCCTTCGGGACAAGAAGGGCGCACAGGGCTGAGACCGGTCGCTCTTTTCAGCTATCGTTTCGCAGTCGCGCGACTATCCCGAAGTTTAAGTCCCAAGCCGACGCCAGTATCATCGTGGACCCGTCGCGCATCTTCGACGAATTTCCAGCGCCTAGCTACCGTGGTACCCAGGAACAAGCGCTCGCGGACATCCACGACGCGATTGCCGAGGGAAACGACGTCGTGCTGGTCCGGGCACCGACCGGCAGCGGCAAGTCCCTGCTGGCCCGTGCCGTGGCTGGATGTGCGGCAACGCCCGGCGAAGCCGCTCCCGAGGAGCCAATCGGGGCGTACTACACGACGCCGCAGGTGTCACAGCTCGACGACGTAGCTGGCGACCCGCTCCTCGAAGACCTGAACATCATCCGCGGCAAGAACAACTACAGCTGTATTCTGCCCGGTGAGACATCGACGCCGGTCAATCGCGCACCCTGCGTCCGCGAGCGCGAGTTCGACTGCCAGGTCAAACACCGCTGTCCGTACTTCTCTGACCGCGCTATCGCAGCCAACCGCTCGATTGCCGCCATGACGCTGGCGTATTTCATGCAGACCGCTGGCTCGGACGTGTTCGGAATGCGCGATGTCGTCGTCATCGACGAGGCCCACGGTCTCGGCGACTGGGCGGAAATGTACGCGACAATCGACCTTGGCCCCGAGACGGTGCCGCCGTGGAACGACGTGAAACCGGACCGAATCGACGACCTCGAAGATGCCGTAGAGTACGCCCAGTATCTCGTCACCATCTGCAACCGGGGGCTGGAATCGCTGCGGGGGAACGTCGAACTGACCGGCGAGGAGGTAGCGAAACGCGACCGCCTGACGGAACTACGCTCGGAGCTCTCGTGGTTCGTCGAGGAGTACCAGAACCCTGAGAGTCCAACGACGTGGGTCGTCGACCAGCCAGACGGTGAGGGAACACAGGTGACTATCAAGCCGATGAACCCCGAGCGCTACCTCTCACACACTGTCTGGGACCGCGGCCGGACGTTCGTCTTGCTCTCGGCGACGATTCTCAGTCGCGATGCGTTCTGTGCGAGCGTCGGTCTCGACCCGGACAACGTCGCACTGGTGGAGGTGCCACACACGTTCCCGGTCGAGAACCGGCCGCTCTACGACGTAACCCAGGGGAAGATGACCTACGAGCAGCGCGAGGAGACGCTGCCGAAGATCGCCCGGACGCTCGTCCAGCTCATGCAACACCACCCAGACGAGAAGGGGCTCGTCCACTGTCACTCCTACGCGATACAGGAACAACTCGAATCGCTGCTCGACGACTTCGGCGTCTCTCCTCGCGTTCGCAGCCACGACAAGGAGGACCGCGACGGCCAGCTGGAGGCCTGGAAGCGAAGCGACGACCCGGCGGTGTTTCTCTCCGTGAAGATGGAGGAGGCCCTCGACCTCGAGGGCGACCTCTGTCGCTGGCAGCTGCTCTGTAAAGCCCCGTACCCGAACACGCGGGACTCTCGCGTCGCACACAGGTTGGAGGAGGGTCAATGGGGCTGGTACTACCGGGCGACGCTCCGAACCGTTATTCAGGCCTGTGGTCGCGTCGTCCGCTCGCCGGACGACTACGGCGCGACGTACCTCGGCGACTCGTCGTTTCTGGACCTCTTCGAGCGCGCGGGGTCGGCTATGCCTGGCTGGTTCGCCGAGCAGGTCGACAGGATGAGCGAGCCCGACCTGCCCGTGTTCTCGCCGGACAGCGCGCTCGAGGACACGAACAATCGGCGGCAGTCGTTCCAGCAGAACAGTCGGCGGTCGAGCTCGCAATCGGCGAGTGACCGTGCGCGCGACCACCCACTCTCGGACGTGTGGGGCGAGTAACCTCAGTCCCCAGGTCGATACAGCTCACCGTCGCGCTCGTCAAGTAGCCCGCGGTCGACGGCGAGGTCGATGACCTGTGCACACTCGGATGGCTCGAGGTCGTAGGCGTTCGCCGCGACGACCTCTATCTCGTTACGATCGACGGGGAACTCCCGGTTCTGTAACATCCGCATCACCCTGTTGTACTCGAGCGCCGAAATCGTCTTCTTCGACTGCTGGCTGTCCCCCTTCGTTGATCGGTCGTCGTCTGCCTGTGTCGCTTCTGCGCCTGTCTTCTCTGGGTTGGTGTCTGCGCTCCCTGGAGTCGTTCCCTCGGAACCATCGTCGCTGGCTCTTGCGACACTGGATTCCTCCGGTGAGGCAGGCGCGGATTCCGTTTTGTCGGCAGGTCCTTCTGTAGCCGAGGAACTTCTCTCTTCGTGAGGGTCGTCGTCAATCGATTCTGCCTCCCCTCCGCCGCCCAGCGGGTCGTCGTCCTCGAGTAGTTCGTTGTCGAACGGGCCGTCCGGGTCGTCGGTACCAGCCGTCACCTCCGTTTCGTCAGCTCCGTTGCTCTCGTCGACCTCGAAGTCGTCCCCGTTTTCACTGACTTCGAAGCCATCGTCTTCGACATCGACTGCTAGCTCGTCATCGAACCCGTCCGAATCGAACGCATCTGTCTGGACTGGGCCGCTGGCCTCGACCGATTTCGATTCTTCGCCCTGCTCGCTTTCGGTCTCCACAGTTTCTACTGACTCATCGAGCGTTCTATCGGACTCGTCATCAGCATCCGGGTCCGCATCGGCGGTAGATTTATCGACGTATCCTTCACTCACACTGGAGTCGGCTGGACTCGTCTGACCAGCACCGGTTTGTCTAATGGTTCCGAGGTCTGCAGCATCCAGTACGACGCTGAGCTTTTCCTTACACGACGAGCAGAGTGATACTGTCGCCTGCTTTGCTTCCTGACCGGATAGCTCGTACGTCTCCACGGGTGCCTCTAGCGCGGCCCCACAGAAGTAACACGAAGACAGGTGTGCCATATCCAGACGAGTGGTGCGGTCGGATTAAAAAGCCAGCGCCAACTCAGCCGTTGGCGTGAGCGAACACGAACGCCCGGAGTAACTTCGCCCCGAGTGTCGCGGCCTGCCCGTCGTCGCGGTCGTTGACCTCGACGACGTCGAACCCGTCACAGTGAGGAGCGACGCTCCTGACGACGTCGTGCATCGTTCGCGGCTCCAGGCCGAACGGTTCCGGTGTCCCGGTTCCCGGTGCGAACCCTGGGTCAGCAGCGTCGATATCGACGCTCAGATAGACACGCTCGTCGTCGAACGTGGGTTCCCACGACGGCACGTCCTCGGGTGGAACGACTGTCACGCGTTCGTCCGTCTCCGCTCGCTCCCACCCGCTTTCACTTCCCGAACGAGCGCCCAAAAGGACGACCCTGTCGACGACGTCGAGGGCGTGGTGCGTGACGGTTGCGTGGCTGAGAGGGTTGCCGTTGTAGGACTCGCGCAGGTCGAGATGTGCGTCCAGGCAGACGTATACGTCCGGCTTTATCCCTTGCAGTCCTCCCACAGTGACTGTGTGTTCCCCACCGACCAGTATCGGAACAATGTCCTCGTCCTGGTACTCCCACACCGTTCCGCGAAGAAAGTCGAGGTACTCGCTAGCGTCGTCGCCGGGGCGAATCGAACCGTGGTCGTGAACAGCGAGGTCGGTGAATCGCTGGCCGGTGTGCTGGTCGTAGTCGGAGAATGACTCGGCGACGTGCTCCAGTAACCGGGGGCCGAAGCGAGTTCCCGGCTGGAACGTCGTCGAGATATCGAGCGGTGCGCCAATGATGGCGTACGCTGCCTCCTCGTGATCGGCATCCGCGCCCGGAAACATCAGATAATTTTGCGCTGTTCCTCGTGTTCGAGGAACTCGATTTCGTCGTCCGGTGAGAGGTTCTCGTCACCCTCGGTGCGCATAACGAAGTTGTCGTAGGTATCCAGGTCCATCACCTGTACCTCGCCGTCACGGACGTCGAGCACCTGTCCCTGCTTTCGGTTGATGATCGGAACCCAGATTTTTGCGTCGACCGGCTGGGACAGAGAGCGTTTCTGACCGTCGTAGACCCCCTTCGCTTCGATTCGTGCCTTCGCACTCCCGTGTTTCCCGGGTTTTGCGGTGCTGTAGCTCGTGATTTTACACGGCACGTCGTCGATCATCACGTAACTTCCCTCGTCGAGGTCTCGAACTTCTGCCTGCTGCTTTGCCATGTAGCCGGGTTGACTACGTGTGAGTATAAACGGTTTGGAATAGAATTGGCCAGTAGTCGGATCGTTTTCGTTCGACCGTTACGGTCTAGTCCAGAAATTATCGCCGGTTGCTTGACTCGACGTCCTCCAGAATCCGCGAGCTGACGCGCTCGGAGTCAGTTGTTGGCACACCAACACCTGCTTCCTCACGCTCTTTCTCGCGCTGGCGCATGCGCTGGCGTGTGAACTGTGGCTTGCCTCTGAGCGTTCGTGATTTTGTGAACGAGCGGTAGAGAACTGCACCGCTGAGGACCGTTCCAGCTGCGACCGCGCCACCGATCATCAGTTCGTTGGCGACGTAGAGAATGGTGCTCGAAACGATTCCAGCCGCCAGCAGCAGACCGACGACGATCCGTCTGGCGAGCAGGTTGAAGTACTCCCTGTCGTCTTCGAGCTCTGCCGTGACGTGGACGCTATCGCGCTCGATACGGTCGAGTGCTGACTCCAGCTTTGGCGGGATACGAACCGCCGAAGCCGTGGAATCGCGAAGCTGTTCGCCTCGGTCAGCGATGTACTCCCGGACACCCTCCTCGATGTACCCCTGTTCGCCGAGATACGAGGTCGCGACACTGATGAAATCGAAGTCGGGGTCCAGCGTCACACAGACACCCTCGACGACAGTCGCAACGCGAAGAACGAGCGCGAGGTTCGCCGGGAGTCGAAGCGGGAACTCGTAGATGGTGTCTTCGAGCTGCTGGACGATTTGCTGGACCCTGTACTGCTCGATGTCTTCGCCGCTTGCGTCCTGGATTGCCAACTCGGCGACTTCGGCCATCAACTGACGGTCGGCCTCGGGCGAGAGTGTCCCCATCTCGATGAGCGCGTCCAGAATCGCATCGATATCCCGGCGGGCAATCGACCCGTAGAAGTCGACAATTCTGTCCTGGATGAACGGGTCGACGTAGCCGCTCATCCCGAAGTCGTAGAAGACAAGCGTTCCATCGTCCTGGACGGCGAGGTTTCCGGGGTGAGGGTCCGCGTGGAACACGCCGTCGTCGATTATCATCTTGAGATAGGTTCGCTGCAGGCGCTCGGCGAGTTCTGAGCGGTCGAGACCCTGATTATCGAGGCGATCAAGGTCCGTGATTTTTGTCCCACCGACGTACTCCATCGTGAGTACGCGCCCCGTCGAGTGACTCTCGACGACTGACGGGATGCGGATTCTCTTGTCGTCTGTGAAGTTCTCCTGAATCTCCGTGAGCATCGCCGCCTCGCGCTCGTAGTCCATCTCTTCGCGAATCGTCTTGGCGAACTCGTCAGCCAGCGTCTCCAGCGAGAACGACCGTGCGTCGTCGACGAACCACATCAACAGCGGTACTGACCAGCGAACGACCCGCAAGTCAGCTTCGACCAGATTTTCGACACCCGGTCGACGAACTTTGACGGCGACCGGGTCGTCATCGATGCGCGCGACGTACACCTGTCCGAGGCTCGCACCGCTAATTGAGTCGGTGTCGAAATCGTCGAATCGCTCGTCGATGGGGCCAAGTTCCTCTTCGACGACCTGTCGTGCGTTCTCCCAGTCCGCAGGCGGGACATCGTCCTGCAGCCGGGAGAACTCGGCGAGGTACTCCGGTGGCAGGATATCGGGGCGCGTGGAGAGCAACTGTCCGAGTTTGATGAACGTCGGGCCAAGCGTAATCAACGAATCGAGCAGCTTTGCTGCACGCCTCCGACGCTGTTCGGGGGTTACTTCGCGGGGCCGACCGAAGAACAGAAACCGACGACGGTCCCGTGCGTAGGCGACTAGCAGTGGGAGGAACTGCCAGCAGACGACGACAAACCGCCAGTACGCTCGAAGGTTCACCGACTGTACACCTCGCTACTCGGTCACTGGAATCGTCGTTTTCGTTCCTGCCGTGTGTTTTGGCAGCGTCAGTTCGAGAACGCCGCGCTCGATTGTCGCTTTGGCTTCTTCTCCGGACGCATCCATCGGTATCGGAATCTCAAAGGAGAGCTCGGGTTCCCGTCCCTCTACGACCGGCTGGAACTCCGATGGGAGAGCCGACTCCCGGGCTGCTTCGACGTGGAGGAGTCCGTGTTCGACCGACAACTCGACTGTGTCAGCTGTGACACCCGGCAAGTCGATTACGAGCAGATAGGCGTCGTCACTCTCCAGTACGTCGGCGAAGACGGCGTCGGGAAGCTCTCGCAACGCCTCACGAAGCGTTGACATATACGTCACTTAGGACGCTGATGCGAAAAACCCCCCGGTGTATTTTCGTCGCGTTGGCTCTTTCAGTGAGGGTTTGGTATCCGCTCGATGATTTGTTCCTCGCGGGTACCAGGAGTCGTTTACTCCTCGATACACTCGATAATCTCTCTTACGAGCGAGGTATCGTCGGCGTAGTGTGGTGTATGCCCCAGCCGCACGATAACGGTGTCCAGCGACGGAATGACCATGGTGAACTGCCCCCTCATGCCACGAGCAGCAAACGCATCCCGGGGGACTTCTTTCATCTCGCCGCTTCGATTCAGCCAGAACTGGCCTCCGTACTCGTTCTCCTCGTTCGCCGGCGCAGGTGAAGTGATGTGAGATACCCAGCCCTCCGGCAGGATTCGCTCGCCAAGCCACTCCCCGTCCCACAGATGCAAGAGCCCGAACCGTGCCCAGTCCCGGGCTGTTCCGTAGTTGAACCCGGTTGTGATGAAGTTGCCGTACAGGTCAGTCTCGTGAACCATGCTCCTCGCCCCGATTCGGTCGTATAGCTCCTGCTGTGGGAACGCCAGATAGGACCGCCCCGTAGATTCGACAGTATCCCGCACAATCTTCCCGAGTGAGAGCGTATCGCAGTTCCGATAGCGCCACGTGGTGTTGGGTTCGTACTCGAGCTCTCGCGAGGTCGCGAAATCGAACACGTCCATCGCCCGGTGGTACACGCTGTAATGGTGGTCTTCATCGGTGAACGGGAGCACCTCGGTGTCGTCAACTGAGCGCTTGAAATCCAGCCCACTGCTCATCCAGAGCAAGTGGTTGATAGTGATTTCACTTCGGGCATCGTCTTTCCAGGCATCGATAGGGGCGGGGTCGTCTACTTCGAAGTGCCCCTCTCTGACCAGAATACCGATGAGGGCCGCAGTGACGCTTTTTCCCATCGACCAGCTCACGTGGCGAGTGTTCCGGTCGAACCCCGAGGCGTATCGCTCCCCGACGATACTCCCGTCGTGGACCACGACCAGCCCCCTGGTGTTTGGCGGAAACCCGTGGGTCGGTGTCGGTGAGACTGCGCTGTTCAACACTCGTGATAGCGCATCTGTATCCACCCCGTCCGGGTCGGGGTCGATAGCGCTGACTGCACCCATCGGCCACTCCTGGTTGGCCGGCTTATCGAGGGTGGAGTCCACGTCGACCGGCTCGAATTCGACATCCGCTTGAGTGTCGGGAAGCAGCGTACAGCCCTGGTCGCCTCGATAGACTGCTGTTTTGGTCATTCCGTCGGCTGTCGTGAGAGTGACTGCCATCTCGTCGGGGTCGATGTCTACAGAACACTGATTCCAGTCGTGGTAGTGGTCGATGGTCCGGAGGTCGTTCTGAATATACTCGTAAGGATCTCGTCCGACGACGTAGATGGCTGAGGCGAGCAGCTTTGCCTGATTGGCGAGGCTGTTCTCGCGCTGGTGACGGCGCTGGTTTTCGTTTACAGTCATTGCGTTAGCGCCTCGTGCGGCAGGGATAAACGTACCGACAACTGCGGCGTACACTTCTCAGGATACACTGGATTTTTCGCCCGAGGACCGGGATAGTCGACGTTCAAAACTCCTGGAGGGAGGAGATACGCCGGTCGGCACCCATCGAGGAGAACTGGCCTTCGTCCCGGAGATCGCGGTCGAGGCGCTCGTAGACTCGTCGGCGGACGTGAACTGAATCGAGACCTGCGTTCTGTGCGGCGCCGATGTCCTGTGGGTCGTCGCCGATGAGGACGCCAGCGTGACCGTTGTGACCGACGCCGAGTTCGGCCATCGCACGCTCGACCGGTCGGGGGTCCGGCTTCCACCCGATTTCGTCGGTGCAGCAGACGACGGTGTCGAACCAGTCCTCGATGTCGAGCGCGGTGAGCACGGGGCCGGTGAGATACTCCTGACAGTGTGTTACGACACCGACTGGTTCGTCAAGCTCAGGAACGAACTCCGTGGCGTCGTCGTAGAGATAGGTCGCCTCGGCACGGCTTTCGGGCTGTTCAACCTCGTGAAAGACATCCCAGAACTCTCCCTGTTGGATGCCTTTTTCGGCGAGCAGGTCGTTTCGTGCTTCACCGATGCCGTACCACAGCAGCTCGGCTTCGCGGTCCGTAAACGGTGCGTTCAACTGTCTGCCAACGTCGTCGAAGACGTCATAGATGTACGACTGCTCGATGTCGACGAGGGTGCCGTCGAGGTCGAGCAACCAGAAATCGTACGGTGAACTGTTCATCGGATTCAATTACTAGGTCCTAAACAAAATAAGTACCTTGTGCCTGATTTGGCGGTACAATCAGCTTACTCACTGCCTACCAGACATATTCATATCGCGGTTGGGTCTACCTTCCCGGCGACATAGACGAGACTGAGAAGTAACAGCGCGATACTGACCGGGAGAAGCCACGTAAAGGCCGTCAGCAGGATACCGCTCATCTGGATGCCGAACACGATAGCGACGACTGGAGCACAGCAGGCACTCCCGGCGAGCAGGGCAGGAACCGAGGCAAACACGCCGCTGCTCGTCCCGATACCACAGGATTTCGGTTGTGTGACGGCGAGATAGGTCAGCGCGAGGTTCAGGCCGGCCAGAACCGCGATACTCAATCCGATGACCGTGTTCAGCGGGGAGAACGCCCACGAAACGACGCCGAGCTCGATGAATGCAATCCCTTCGAAGGAGAACTGTCCGGGTCCTCGCTGGAACATCTGTGACCACGGGTCAGCGACCGGGACGCTGATGCCGAACCCTGCGTTGGGGTTGATTGCGATATCCGTCATCATGTACAGAAACGCCAGCAGGTAGCCGACCGTGACGCCGAGAAACACTGCCAGTGAGTCCCGTCGACCGAGGAGGCCGACCGACATCACTCCTGTCGCTCGAAGCCGTCGTCTCGCTACTGCCGGTGCGCTCCTGATGCGCGAGTTCGACGCTGTTTCGTTTGACATGAGCTGGTGATCTAGGCGACGACTTCCGTGTCCGGGTAGAATCCGTACCACGCGAACCAGAAGGCGTCGAACGCGTTGACTGAGACGAGCGGAAGCTCGTCGGCGGCATACTCTGTGCCGTCGGGCCCCTCGTAGCCGTCAGCTGTTGCCTCGAAGGATTGTTCCTCTTCGTTCTGGTACACCCACGCCGAATCGAGCTGTTCGTGGTACGCTGCCAGGTAGGGCGTTCCGTCGAGTGTCGCTTCGAGCAACCGTTCATCGCGAAGGGTATCCTTCAAGAAGGCGACTGCGCCGTCGGCGTTTCGGGAACCGATGAACACCTCTTTTGGGTGGTAGTCGTTGTTCTCGTTTCGCGGTGAGAACATGATGTTGTTGTCGGTGTAGTAGCCGCCGTCGGGGTTGTAGCTCCCGTAGGGGTCTGACCCATAGTTCCGGGCCGCACCCGTCTCCTCGGTCAACACCTCGGTTTCGGGGTATGCTTCTTTCCACCGCTCCCAGGTCGTCCACGTGACGCGGAACTCCGAGAGCGACCAGCCCTGCAGTTCGCCGAGCGGGCTGGTCGGGTGAATCTGTGGCCACCACGAGTCCGTCTCCCGGTCGTACATGATGAGGTTGCTGTTGACCAGCATGCCCGAGACACCGAACTCGACTGAGCCGCGCTCGAAGCCGATTGCGGTTCCTGTCAGTGGACAGTACGTGACGGCAACTCCCTTGCCGTTGACCGTGTCGTTGACGATTTCGTGAAAGACCAGAATGTGCTGTGGATACGCCCGTACGACGCCGTCCATTTCGATACCGAACACCGGATCATCAGAATCCAGATTGTCGTCACCGTAGCTGGTGTCCTCGAAAACTGGGTCGTCAATCGACGGGATGCCATCTTGCGGGACGCCACCGCTGATTGCGTCCGCTTCGAGGCCAGCGAGTTCGTAACTCAGTGGCACTGTTGGCTCCCTGAGTGGCAGGTCGACGTCGACATCGTTCGGCGTCACTGTTTCCCCGTCGTCAGCGGTCTGTGTCGGCGTCTCCCTAGACTCGTCGTCGGCACCCTCTAACTCGTCGTCGGCACCCTCTAGTGCCGCATCGCGAGCGTCCGAATCACTGGTACTCAGCGCGTCGACACAGCCTGCAAGTAACGACACACCTCCGACCGCTGTTGTCAGAAACGCCCGCCGAGAGGTTCGGTCCATACCCTGTAGTTGGTTGGTACACTGATTAAATGGGACTCGGTCGTGTACCTCGTAGACACAACCGATAGCTCCGTTTTCGGGGGTTCGCCTCACTCGGTTGCTACTCGTAGATATTGTCGAACCGCTCGGCCAGGTCGATGTCGTTTTCTGTAATGCCGCCAGCGTCGTGAGTCGTCAGCCTGACTTCGACCTCCCCCCAGGAGATAGTCATCTCGGGGTGGTGCCAGGCATCCTCCGCGACGCCGCCCGCACCGGCCGCGAAGCCGATGCCGTCGAGGTAGGAATCGAACTCGTAGGCGCGGACGATTTCGTCACCCTCGCGGTCCCACTCGTCCGGAAGCTGTGCCTCGATTTCTTCGTCTGAGAGCAGGTCTGCCATGCTATCTGGTGTTCGGTTGCCACTCCCAAAACAGTTCGCCTGTCGGTTTCAACTGCGGTTTCTTGACCTATACGAACTCTGCGTGTGGACAGGGAACCAGCTCGGCGACGACCTGTGTGATTCCAATCTCGCCGTCGGAGATCCAGACTTCGAACGGGTCCATGTACGCGTCACCGATGCGGACGGTGTTCGTCTCCGTGACACCCTCATCGACCAGTTCGACCGTGAGCGTGTACGTCCCGAACTTCTGTGCTTCCGTCTCGATGTTCCGGATTCTGTCCCCGGACGGGACTGCCTTTTCAGTCTCGAGTTTCACGTCTCCCTCTCCGGATTCGAGTCGAATGCCGACGGTGTACTCCCGCTCGTCGTTGTTCTCGACGGAGACGCGATACGGTTGGGGCATCCGAACGGCGTCGACCTGCGTGAGTTCGAGCGTTTTCGTCTCGCCTTTGGACTCCACAGTCGGTTCGTAAGGGGTGCCGTCTCTGACGACGTAGGACTCTCGAGTGTCGACCGCTTTGTCGAACAGGAGTACCTCGGTCTCGTACTGTCCGTCCGCAATTGCGGCGTCTATCTCGGCCTGAATCTCCTCAGGGAAGGAGTCGTACTGCAACCTGATGAGGTTACACTCCTCTAGCTGGTCCGCGTACTCGGGAACTGAGTTGCTGTCGTCACTGTTCTGGCTTCCGTCGTCGGTTCCGTCTGCCTCTCTTCCACCATCATTCTCATCGGTACCGTTGCCGTCGTCCTCTGGCGTTCCGGAGCCGTTATCATCTCCGACACACCCTGACAACCCGGCGACGAGAGTGCCACAGCCGAGAGCGAGTAGTGCTCTGCGTTTCATACCTGAGGGTACAGGCGTACTGTGGAGTGTCTTCGGGTGGGTACAATCGTCGTTGTAGTCTCTCTCGCCGCTCAGTCGTCACCGTCTTCGGTTCCACCAGCCAGCAACTGTTCTCTGATACCGGCAGGCATCTCGTCGAAGTTGATGTGTTCGACGAATTCGGGTACTTCGCCCTCCAGGTTCGGGTCGAACAGTTGCAGGGCGGTGTGAATCGTCGACCAGTCGTCCTCCTCGGCAGCGTCTCGAAGGCTGTTGGTCGGGGCGGCGAGCAACTGGTTGACGATGGAGTCGGCCATCGCCTTGATGACTTCGCGTTCGCTCTCGTCGAACTCACCCTTCTCGAAGGCCGTCTCTAGCTCCTGGGTCTTGATTCGCTCAGCACTCTCGTACATCGACGAGATGACCGTATCTGCCCGCTTTCGCTTGTACTGGACCATCAATCGAGAGAACTCCTCCTCGACGATATCCTCGACCCGGGTGGCTGCCTCGTGTCGCATCTGACGTGTCTTGTCGGTCACTGATTCGAGCTTGTCGAGGTCGTATACGGTCAGGTGGTCCAGTTCGTCCGCACTCGGTGGGATGTCGCGTGGTCGTGTTATGTCGACGATGAACGTCTCGCCGAGCCCTCGACAGGCCTGCGGTTCGAGTATCCAGTCAGGGCTGCCGGTTGCGGAGATAACGATATCGCGTGGAGTCAGCGTTCCGGCGAGGTCGTCGAGACTGGTGGTTTCGACGGCTGTTTCCTCCGCGTCGAGCTGTTCAGCGAGACGCTCTGCACGTTCGACGGTCCGGTTCGCAAGCACCAGTTCGTCGACGCGTCCGGCGAGGCGCTTCGCGGCGAGTGTTCCCATCTCACCGACGCCGACGACGACGGCGCTGGTCTCGGCTAACCCCTTCGTCTCTTCGGCGAGTTTCACTGCTGCACTCGCAATCGAGACCACGCCGTCGTTGATTGCCGTCTCGTTTCGTGAGCGCTCGCCGACGCGGATGGCTTTCGTCACCGCGTCGTCGAGTATCGGACCGATGCCGCCAGCGTGTCTGGCCGTCTCGTAGGCGTCACGGACCTGTCCGAGAATCTGCTCCTCTCCGATGACCAGCGATTCGAGCCCGGCTGCGACACGTAGCAGATGTCGAATGCTCTCCTCGTGACCCATCTCACGGCGAACGTCGGATTCCACAGATCCCAGAAGCGAGTCGACTGCATCACGCCCGGTGGCGACGTCCGTCGTCACAGCGTACGCCTCTACGCGGTTACAGGTTTGCAGGACGAACGCCTCAGAAACGCTGTCGCTCGATAGTAGCGTTTCGACGGCCTCGCCGTCGTCTTCCAGCGACGCCGCTTCCAGTTCATCGAGCGTTGCCGTACGGTGTGAGACGCTCGATCCGACGAGGATTTGCCGGCCCGTCGTCACGCGCACTCACCCGCTTCCAGGAAACGTTCGTCCACGGTTTCGTTCCGATGATTCAATCTCCTCCTATCTAAACCCTTCCAAACGCTACGATACCGGCACGTCGTGCGATTCATTTCAGTATATATTGCATATCGGACTGGCAATCTTTTAAAAAGCTCGCAGTCTCCCAGATGGTGAAAACACCTGAGCCGTTTACTCGCATCGCCTCCTGCACTCGTCTATTCGCTTCGTTTCCTGTTCACTCCTCGGCAGACACCTCGGGACTGTCGGCATCGCCACGGACGTAGGTGACGTCGTGTCCCTCTTTTTCGAGTACTGAGAGCAGTTCGGCGGTATCGACGCTCGATTCGAAATAAAAGACGATGTCGAACGAGCCGTTACGGAACAGTTGCTGGCACTCCCAGACGAACTCCTCGCCGTCAAGCGTCAGCCCTTGATGCTGGTTCGACGCGAACTCGGGGTCGCCAGTCCCGGAGTAGACGAACGTCTCGGTCGGCTCAATTCCGACATACTCCGCGATGTACTCTCCGATTTCGATAGTTACCTGGTGCATCTCCGGCTCTTCATCGTTCGCCAGCGATGTGTCGACGATGAGGCCATCGAGTTCTATCTCGCCGGGCTGGAGGAGCTCCCACGTTCGTCGTACGAGGTTCGACTCCAGTGTTTCTTCCATACGTGGACCTACGCACCGCTGGACATAGGAGTCACGATTCGAGAAGACAGGTGGTGGGTCGCCCCCTGACGGAGCAACCGCTCGTTACACCTGCGGTGGTTCTGGAGTAACCAGAGCGATACCGCTGGTCGCGTCTACAGGCGCTCGAGGTTCTTTGCCCGCGGGCCCTTGTCAGCCTCGACGATTTCGAACTCGACCTCCTGCCCTTCTTCCAGGTCAGGACCGCCGACGTCTTCCATGTGGAAGAATACGTCTTCGTCTGCGTCTTCTGTGTCGATGAAACCGTAGCCGCCAGTGTCGTTGAAGAAATCAACCGTACCTTTCGCCATTGCACCTAACCAGATGCGACGGATGTATTAAAAGGCTGTGGTCCGTCATCTACGGTATATTCCAGTTTTGAGTCGTTTGAACACAAAACTCTTATCGAATGGCTGAGAAGCTTTGGTGAGATGAATGGTTCCCAGTATGCGTGAGTGGGCAGAGTCGCTCTACGAGCAGGCTCTGGAGAACGGAATAAATCGCACGCCCACCCACGTCGCCGTCATTCAGGACGGCAACCGTCGGTACGCAAGCCAGCACGGTGACGAACCGACGGACGGGCACCGAGAAGGAGCCGAGACGACCGAGGCGCTCTTAGAGTGGTGCGAAGGCCTCGGCATCGAGGAGGTGACGCTGTACACGTTCTCGACGGAGAACTTCGACAGACCGCCCGAGGAACGCGAAGAGCTGTTCGACCTCATCGCCGCGAAGCTCCGCGAGTTCGCCGACGCGGAGCGCGTCCACGAACAGGGCGTCCATATTCGCGCAATCGGTGAGACACACCGCCTTCCGAGCCGCGTCCAGGACGCAATCGCGTACGCTGAAGAGCAAACTGGTGAGTACGACCAGCTGTACCTGAACATTGCGCTCGCCTACGGCGGCCGTGCGGAGCTGCTGACGGCGGCCCGTAACATCGCCCGAGACGTCGCAGACGGCGAACTCGACCCCACAGAGATTGGTGTCGATACCGTCGAGGAGGCGCTTTACGATGGCCCGACACACGACGTAGACCTCATCGTACGGAGTGGCGGTGACGAGCGCACCTCGAACTTCTTGCCGTGGCAAGCAAACGGCAACGAGGCTGCAGTCTACTTCTCGACGCCCTACTGGCCGGAGTTCCGCAAGATAGACTTCCTCCGCAGCATCCGAACCTACGAACACCGCGAGCGGGCGTGGCGACAGACGCATGCACGGCGCGCACGCGAGTTGCTCCACGTCCTCGGTTCGGAGTCGTGTCCCGACGCCCGACAGACGTTCGAGCGATTCCGAAGTGCGCTGCCAGTTACCGAGCGAACTGACCCCGACGAGATACAGGATAGCGAGCGGGAAGCCGCAGATTGACGCACCTGTAACAGTCCTGTTCTGTGGCCAGCGGATCCGGCCTTACTGGCCAAACCGGCGCTGGCGGTCCTGATAGTCGCGGAGCGCACGGAGATAATCGCGCAATCGGAGGTTTCGCCAGTTCACGTCGGTGAAGTACAGCTCCGAGTAGACGGACTGCCATATCATGAAATCCGAGAGACGCTCAGCGCCGGTTTTGATGACCAGGTCAGGGTCCGTCGGAAAGATGAGTCCTCGCTCGACATCTTCCTCGGTGACCTCCTCCGGTTCGAGGAGGCCGTCTTCGACGTCTTCGGCGATTCCCTGTACGGCGGTTGCAAACTCGTGTTTGCCACCGAGGCCGATACTCACCTGTACGGCGGCGTCAGCCTGACTGTCGTCCTCAGGTGTACGAACTGCGATATCGTGTGCGGTGTCGACGTGCGTGAACTGCCGGTCGAGGGTCGGAATCACCTCCTCGTCGAGGACACTCACGTATACGACAATCTGTTTGGCCCCGTACTCGAACGCCCACTCGAAGAAGGATGCCATCGTCTCGTACGCGCCGTCCTCCAGCAGGTCGCGCTCAGTTATGACGAGGGCCACTGTTTCCGGGAGCGTCTGGTCTGCCAGTCGGATACGAGTCGCCAGATACCGGTCGTACAGTCCCACGATGTGGTCTGTGCGGTGACGGTGCAAAATACCTCTGTTTTGTCAGCCTGGTTCTCGTGAGACTGCCCAGGTCCGGAAAGTGTAAGTGCTGGTCGGGAATACCGGGTGATAGTGACTACTGCAGTCCGGCGCGCAGCCGCGTTCGCGCTGGTGGGCTGTCTCGCGCTCGTCGGCCCGTGGGTACTCGGCGTTCAGGAGCCTGCAATCGCCACTGTCGCAGCCATCGGCCCGTTCTTGCTCGTGGCCGTCTTCGCCCTCACTATCAGGCCCGAGAACGTCCTGTTCGAGCTGTTCGCACGCCCGGCAGACCGGCGTAACGGCACGCTGTATGGGTTAGCTATCTTCTCGCTCGCTGCAGCGGCACTCGCAACACTTACCGTCGGATTCGGAATGCCGACTGCTGTGTACGTCGGAACGATTCTTCTCCTCGTCTTCGGGAATCTGGCCGGACAGGTCGTTCGGGCCTACCGCTACGAACAGGTTCGAGCGACGGCGGGCTTCGTGGCTGGCGGATTCGTCGCTGCTGTTGTTGGGCAGTTCCTGACGCTCCAGATGACAGAGGCCACCGTCGACGTGCCGACACTTGCGTTCCTTGCCGCCAGTGGTGCGCTGTTCGCCGCGCTGTTACAACAGCTCCTGTATCAGCGCGATGATGCCTTCGTGATGGTTTCGGTCGCGCTGGTCCTCTGGCTGTTCTCGACGCTTCCGCTGGATATCTCTCCGACGCGCATCACTGTTGCCCTCGTCGTGACTGCCGTTCTGGGGTACGCGTCCTTCGCGCTCGAAACGGCGTCACTCCCGGGGATGCTTACCGGCGTGTTGCTCGGACTGTTGACAATCGTGCTCGGCGATTACGGCTGGTTCGTCATGCTCATCGCTTTCTTCGGAATCGGGGGGCTTTCCTCGAAGTTCCGCTTTGACCGGAAACTCGAGCGCGGTATCGCCCAGGAGAACGAAGGCGCCCGGGGCACGGGGAACGTTCTCGCCAACTCGCTGGTCGCGCTCGCAGCGGTGCTCGCGGGGGCCGTCAGTACGGAGTTTGGTGCCTCCGAGTCGGTGTTTTTCTACGCCTTCGCCGGTGCAGTCGCGGCGGCGCTAGCCGATACGCTCTCAAGCGAGATCGGTGGCCTCTACGACAGTCCACGGCTCATCACGTCGCTCGAAATCGTCGAGCCAGGAACTGACGGTGCGATTACCTGGCAGGGTGAACTTATTGGCATTGCGGGTGCAGCCATCGTCGCCGGTATCGGCTGGGCTGCCTTCGACGGCCTCACGATGCTCGGTGCGACAGCTATCGTCGTCGCCGGGTTCGTCGGGATGACCGTCGACAGTATTCTCGGCGCGACAATCGAGGGGAGACTCCTCGGGAATCAGGGAGTGAACTTCCTCGCCACCGTTGCGGCTGCGTTCGTCGGTGCTACCCTCGCCATCGTCCTCGACCTCCCATTCTAAAATGGTCCACGTAAGACAGGGTCGACCAGCCGACCATCTTCATTTGCGAGCGATTCAGGAGACGACACTGACAGAGTACTCGCCGGAGTTACTCGATACCGCGGTTCACGGTCCGCTCGGGTTGCTCGTCGCGGAAGACGGCGAACCGGTTGGGTACTCACTGTTTCTGGAGGCCGACGATGTGTCAACCCTGCTCGAACTCGCGGTCAGGCCAGAGCGACAGGGGGAGGGTATTGGTTCGACACTGCTCGAAGAGACCTGTTTGTACCTCGACAAGGCAGGGCACTCTGCGGTTCGTCTGACTGCCAGAGAATCCGACGACCGGGCCAGACAGTTTTACGAACGACACGGGTTCGAACGTGAGGATTACTTACCGGAGTACTTCGACTCTGGGGATGCTGTCTTGCTCTCTCGACGGCTCTGATTGGGCGTCAGTACGAGATTCTACGGCCTCAGCGGGAGGTCCGCGTATCCGTTCGTTCGCATAACCTCTCTGTTCCGCTCGGGCCAGTCGAACAGCCTGTGTCGGAGTAGTTCCCCGTCGTCGGTTTCCGGGTCGTACACTCCGACTGCTGCTGTGAAGGTCAACACGAGCCAGCCACCGTATCCAAGAAAGACCGTGACGGGAACCAGGACGACGATTGAGACAGACCGCTTGACCAGACGGTCGATGAACGAGCTGTCTGTCGAATCTGCCCCCTCAGCAGCGGTCATACTGCAACCTTCGATAACTGTTATAATAAAGACTGTTCCGTGTCTCACCGAGAGAAATAGTCAGGACTCGACGACGATTTGTCCTTCCATCGCCGTCCCCTGGTCGGGAACGTAGTGTGGAATACAGAAGTACTGGTAGATACCCTCGTGCTCGAACGTGTATTCGTACTCGTCGCCTTGGAAGAGGCCGCCGCCGTTGTTCCGGTTCCAGGCGTTACGGGCTTCCTCCTCGGTGTCGAACCCGCCAGACGCCCAGAACTCGGCTTCTTCGGGGTAGGCGTCCTGGAATGCAGTCACGGTGTGAGCGTGCGAACTCGTGTTGATGAACGTGACCGTCGTCCCTGGCTCGACGGTCAACTGTTCGGGCCGAAAGCTGTCGATGGTCATCCCGACCTCGTTATCTCCCATCGGGTTGCCACCTACGTCGACACAGCCAGCGAGCGCTGCTGTGACGCCGCCTCCTACAGTTGCGATGAACGTCCGGCGCTCCATGTTCGGGACTCGGGAGGGAGCTCATATAGGCACCACGATTCTTCCAGCCTCGTGAGAAAGGGAAACGCCTTTGCCCGAAACCGTCCCAGACACACCTATGAGCAACGGGGACAGCGAAGACGACACGGAGGACGCTGCCGATATCGAGCCTGCCGACCCGGCTGTGTTCGACGAACAGCTAGACGAGGCCGCCGACGCCGTCGAGGCCGCCGAAACGGAGGCAGACCTCGACGAAGCCGACGAACTGCTCGACGACATCGAGACAGCGCTCGATGAAGCAACATTCGAAGTCGAAATCGAGGACGAGGAAGCCGAGGAGGACGAGGACGAAGACGACGAAGAGGAGGAGAATCCACGCGACGAGTTCGAAGACCGAGTCTCGGACCTGCGCGACGATATCGAGGACCAGCGCGGCCCCTACGCCGAGGAGGTAATCGATACACTGGAGAGCGCAGAGTCGACCATCAACACCAGTGAGTGGGCCGAAGAAGGCGAGCCAGAAGTCGTCGAGGCCGTCGAGTCATTTCTCGATACTGCGGCAGTCGTGCTCTCGGGGTCGTACGCAATCGGCTCTGAGACGCCGGAGGAGGCTACCGAGACGCTCTCAACAGCCCGTGAGGACGTCGACGACAGTGGGTTCCATCCCGACACCGACGAGGCAGAGATTCAGGAGCTGCTCGACAGCGCCGAGTCGTTGGAGAGCGACCTCGACGACGCGACGCTCTTTACGGACCTCGAAGTACGCGAACAGCTCCACCGGAAGGGCTTTTACGACGTCCTCGAATCCGAGAACCGCAAGGACTTCCCGCCCGAGTGGACCGCCATCAAAATCTACGAGAAGCGCGGCGAAGTTGAGCCAATTCTACTGGCGTTCGACAAGCTCGGCTCCGATTTCATGGAGAACAACATTCTCGATGCGCTGGAACACATCGCGCCTGAAGAAGCCTACGAGGACGTGCAAGGGCTGGCACAGCGGCGGAACAAACAGGCCATACGCGTTCTCGGCCGCATCGGTGATGAGCGGGCGTGCTCTACGCTGCACAACTTCCTCGGTGGCGGAGACGTGGAACTCGAGAAAGTTACGCTCCGGGCACTCGGCATGATTGGCAACGAGGAGTCGGCCGAGGAAATTGTCGAGCGCCTCGGTGCAGACAACTCGGAAGTTCGCTCGTCTGCCGCCCGTTCGCTTGGACTTATCGGTGATACGCGGAGCATCGAACCGCTCGCCGATACGCTCGCCGACGACGAGGCCGACGAGGTCCGCGCAAGCGCCGCGTGGGCACTCAATCAGATTGGGACCGAGCGCGCACTGGAACAGGTTCTCAAGTACACCGACGACCGCTCCTACATCGTCCAGTCCGAAGCGGAAAAAGCAGCCTCTGGCTAGTTTTCGTCAGCTCTCCTGCCTTCTACAGCTCACCGAGCTTGCGGAGTAGCTGTCCCCTGTACTCCTCGTCGGCTCGCACACCTTTGAGCTCGAGAACCCGGCGTTCGAGCTTGTCGATAGCGACCCGGAAGGCGTTGTCCGCGCCGTAGCCTTCGCCGGAGCCGGCGACCTGTCCGCGGTTGGTCCGCAGACGGATCTGGCACTGGATGAGCGGGGTACCGCGCTTCTTTTCCTTGTGTTTGTGAAAGCGAACGTGTGCATGCTGGACCTGCATCTTCTGGTACTTGTCCGAGACCCCTTCGATGCGCTCGCGAATTGTGTCCCGCGCGAGCGTCTCGACGAGGTGGATGTTTGTAATCTGGACGTCCATGTGGTCGCGCTCGGTGTAGGTGAGCGCGCGGAGCACGTCTGTCTTGGTGATGACGCCGGAGACGAGCCTGTCGTCGTGTTCCGGTGTCACGACGAGACCGGCGTAATCGTTCTCCAGCATCTCTCTGACGGCGGTTTCAACAGTGTCATCGTTGGTCGTCGTTATCACGGGGCTGTTCATGATGTCGTAGACCGGGATGTCGAGGATGCGGTCCCGGTCGCCCGAGCGGTCGCCTTTCTGCTGGCGCTCCATATCGCGAACGGCGAAGTCCGCAATGTCGTGTGTCGTGACCATCCCCGTGATGTGACCGTCGTCGTTGAGCACTGGAAGCCGGGAGATGCCGTGCTCGCGGAGCAGGTTGATGACTCGTCCAATGTGAGTGTCCTCGGTGACGGTGATGACGTCTTCCGTGTAGATGTCCTCGACGGTGAGCGTGCTGAGGTTGTCGAGAACTGCTTCGAGAATGGCGTCTTCCGTGACGATTCCCCAGAGGTTGTCCCCCTCGAAAACCGGTGCAATTTTCGCGTTACTCTCGACCAGAACGCGAGCCACCTCGCGGACACCCTCGTTTCGCCGAACTTTCGGTGCGGACCGAACCAGTCCCCGGACTTTGGTTCCGTCTTTGACGTGTGACTGCACGAGCTGTCGCTGGTTGATGATTCCCTCGTAGTCTCCGTCTTCCGTGACGACAATCCCCTTCGGATTCTCTCGCTCGAAGATGGACCGGACCTTTCCGAGGCGTTCGTCAACATCGACTTCGACGTACTCTTTGGTCGCGATATCAGCAATATCCATTGTCTTTGCGAGAGTTCGACGCGAGAGTTAATCAAAGTTGGTTTTGTTCCCAGATGTTCGTGAAGTCTGGTTTTCGGAGTCGATACCGAGAACTCAGTCGAGGCTCTCGACGTAGGCGTACTCCTGTGGACGCGCTTTGGGGCACTCGCCGTCTAATAGTATCTGCCAGTCTGTTAGAATTTCGGGGTCGTGCTGTGCGTTCGTCAGCACTGTCCGCACGTCGAGAACGTCGACGCCGTAGAAATCCGCCGGTGTTCCGCGGAGGTACTGGAGGGCGGTACCGAACAGGGAGCGCATACCGTCCTCGTCCTCGAAGTCGAACTGCTTGTACGCACCTGCTGCGACCTGAACCATCCCGTGGAGGAACGCGCTCTCGGTTGTACCACTCCCGTAGTTGTACCACTCAATTTCGAAACAGTCGTGAGCCTCGTGGTAGTCGCCGGAGTTGTACAGTCGGACACCGTGGACAACTGCTCGCCGTAGCGTGCCGTGTTCCCATCTGCCTTCGTCGGGATTCCAGCCCGCTGGAGTTCCGTTTGCTGGCGGGTCGACGGTATCGTCGCGCGTGTGCTCGTCCACACTCACTCTATCGGTCACATCCACCTAACTCCCTCGACATTCAACTCCCGACTGTGATAGACAGTGCGCGCTGTGGCACCGAAACAACATCGAGAGCTAGTAAATCCGTGGTGTCGGACAACCGTTTCAGTCCGCGCTCTCGCGCCTGTTCCGCCCGTCAGTCTGTTCCCGCGTCGACAGCTACAGGTGACTGGCACGGGTGACTAGAGTACTGAGGCATGGAATGGCTGACTGAACGACCCATCGCCCACCGTGGCCTGCACACAGAGGACGCCCCGGAGAACTCACTCTCCGCCTTCGAAAACGCGGTTTCTGCAGGCTATCCCGCAGAGCTCGACGTCCGACTCACTGCCGATGACGTTCCAGTCGTCTTTCACGACCGAACGCTCGACAGGTTGACGAGTATGACTGGAGAACTTCGAGAGACGAGCTGGAAGACGCTGTCGAACTGTACGCTTTTGCGAACTGAGGAGACGGTTCCGCGCCTCGAAGCGGTCCTCGACACAGTCGACGGCAGGGTCCCCTTGCTCGTCGAGCTCAAACATTCCGACAGACCCGGATTACTCGAACAGGCGGTCACAGACAGCCTGGATGCGTACGACGGCCCGTTCGCCGTCCAGTCGTTCAACCCGCTCGTCGTGGGCTGGCTCCGCCGGTATCGGCCAGACTGGGCCCGCGGACAGCTAGCAGGACTCGCTCGCGACCGGAACGCCCTCTCCCGAGTTGCGGTCAATCAGCTGCTCTCGAACACCGTTACCCACCCCGATTTCGTGAGCTACAACCACGAACTTCTACCGAGGAGAGCCGTTGCCCGTAGTCGGAAACAGGGGCGGCCGGTCCTCGCCTGGACGGTCACGACTGACTCGGCACTCGAGGCCGTTCGACCGTACGTAGACAACGTAATATTCGAGTCTCTGAGACCCTGAAACTGGGGGACACACAGCAGAACTCGATTCAGTCCTTCGGGGAGACGCCATCAACCTGGATGGTAGAGTCAACTGTTTTGCTGCTCGCGTTCCAAGACCACGTATGCGCTGTCCCGACTGTGGGGTCGACCTCGTGACGTTCGTCGTCCCGTCGACGTATCGAAAGCACCTGCCGGGCTCGGAGTTGACGGCTGGACTGTGTCCCCGCTGTCTGGCGCTCGAACCCGTCAGCGAACCAGTCGACACCGAGCCCGAGTTCGACCGCGTGAGCGATGCGTTTCCGACCGAGACGGATGCAGCCCTGCCGATGGCACTGCTCGTGGGCCTCCTGTCGAACCTCGCGCTGTATCGCGCGGAGATTTCAGAGTTACTGGAAGCTGTCGAACGGGCCGGAACCGACCCACTGCTCGTACTCGACAGGCTGCATCACGACCCGTCTATCGAGACGGATATCGACCTCGCCGGTCGACGCCGTCAGCTGGAACAGTTGCTCTGACCGCAGAAAGGGTTCTTACACGCCCGTCGAGTAGCGCAAGAGTCCGGCGACGCCACCGAAGGCGTTCAGCAACTGCTCGCCTTTCTCGAAGTCGGTCGAGACGAACAGCGTCTCGGTGCCGCGCTGTTCGGCGATTCCTATCAGGTGGTCGATAGCGTCCTCGCGCTCCCATTCGGTGACGGTCTCGCCGGTGTCCGGACACTCCAGTTCGTCGGGGTGTTCTGTCGTGTCGACGAACTCCACCTGCTCGTGACCGTCGCACTCGAAGACTAGTGCGTCTTTCCGGAGGTCCTCGCTGATGAGCAGCCTGTCGACAGAGCCCATGATGAGGTTCTCACGTGTCGGACCGAACCCGTACGTCGCTCGCTCGCCGTCGTGGAGTTCCTCGAAGAACTCCTCCATTACCTGCTTGTCTTCGAGCATCTCGTGCTCGGCGAGCACTTCGTCGGCGGCGTCGACGAGGTCGTGTAGTCCCGACTCGTCGGTGTAGGCCACGTCGAACTTGCCGAGCACCATATCCCCGAGCTCGTGGTGGAGATAGTCACCGTCGAGGAACTCGTCTTTGGTCGGAGAGGGGCCACCGACGAGAATTCCGTTCATGTCGTGGCGCTTCGGAACGAACAGCTCGTCGGCCATCTCGGCGACCTCCTGGTAGAAGTTGTCGATAGCTTCGAGACGGAGCCGAGCGAACCGCTGTGCGGACTGTCCACCTTTGCGCTGCTTGCCGGGGACGAGCGAGGAGGCCGACTTGACCGCTTCGACGCGTTTGCCCTTCAGCCAGCCGACGTTCGCCTCCCGCCGGTCGAGCACGATGAGGCCGAACAGCCCCTTGTCCATCAGCATGTCCTCCAGTGGTCCGGTCAGGAAATCCGAGTCGCAGTGGTAGCGGAACGACTCGATTGGGTCGGGCGGGTTCTCCAGCACTTCGGTTACCATATCTGTCTGGCCGCCACCGCTGTTGACGGCACCTGAGAACAGCACCATTCCGTTATCTGGTGGACTCTTGTAGTACTTCAGGCGGTCCTTGATGCTCGTTAGCGCGTCCTGTACGTTTGTCCGTGTATCCTTCGACTTGATGTTCGCAGCTTCCGAGTGCTCTTGCGTGACGTGAGCAACCACGTCGCTGATCATTCGGTCCGGCGGGACGTAGATAGTGACGAGCTGGGTCCCCGACCCTTCGTACTCCTTGAGCTCCTCGATGACCTTCTGGAACTCGTATTTTTGTTTGTCCGTCTGGGCTTGCTCGGACTCGCTCATTACTCACAGTTCGTGAGTGGTCTGTAAGTAAGTGTTGACCTCGATTCGGCGGAGTGTTTTTCTTTCCAAGGCGGCAAGCTGTCGGCACAGTTGTCACAGCACGCGAGACGGATGGGTTTATATCTCGGGCGCGTCTTATTCGACACAATCGAACGATGGCAGGGTACGTTCTCACGATTGCTGGCGGGAAGGGAGGTGTCGGCAAGACCACCACGGCTATCAATATCGGTGCTGTGCTCGAGGAACACGGGTACGACACCGTCGTGGTGGACGCTGATCTCGGCATGGCGAATCTCGGTGAGATGCTCGGAGCGGAACACGAGGAAACGATTCACGACGTACTCGCTGGAAACTCGACTGTGAGTGCGGCGCTGACGAAGGCACCCGGCGGGCTGACAATCATCCCCGGCGAGCAGAGCCTCGAAGCGTTCGCAGAGGCCGACCCAGCCAAACTCCGCAAAGTCATCAAGACACTCAAGAACTCCTTCGACGTCGTCCTCGTCGATACCGGTGCGGGGCTCAGCCACGAGACGACCGTACCGCTCGGTCTCGCAGACGGCATCGTTCTCGTCACGACGCCCGACGACGTGGCGGTCAACGACACCATCAAGACGGCTGACCTCGCCGAGCGGGTCGACGGCCGGATTCTCGGCACGCTCGTCGCTCGTGTCACCCGCAACACCGACGTCCCTGCCATCGCCGAGAAGTTCGACCACCCGTTGCTCGGTGTCATCCCGGTCGACCTCGAAGCCACGCAGGACGAACCCCACGTCGTCAACTACCCCGAGAGCTACGCCTCTGACGCCTACCGACAGTTGACCACACAGCTCGAACGCGTCTTCTTCGAGGGAGCGACCGGCGAGGAACTCGACCACGTCTTCGACGAGGAGTGGTTCGTCGAGGAGAGCGAGGGAGACGACGAGGATGACGAATCCGAGGAAGACGAGGACGAAAAATCAGACGGCGTCTTCGGCGGCCTATTCGGTTGACTCCTCGAATCGCCGTTCTACCGTCGTGTGGTACCAAAAACGCTTAGTAGAGCTCCAACTCATTCACTCGGGTGTACGTCGAGAACTGCTTCCTCGGGGCGGAGGGTGTCGGACAGACCATCGAGCGGCGGCTCTGGGAGCAGGGAATCACCCACTGGGAGCGCTTCGAGCCGACCTGCGATGGCGTCGGGTCTACCCGCGCAGAGTGTATCGAGTCGTTCATCGAGTCAGGCGAGCGCGCCCTCGACAGGGGAAACGTCGAGTTCTTCGCCGAGCGGTTCCCGAGCGGCGCTCGCTGGCGGCTCTACGAGTCTTTCCGTGAGCAGGCCTGCTTTTTCGATATCGAGACGACTGGCCTCGACCACCGAAGTAGCGTCGTGACGACCGTCACGCTCCATCAGGACGACGACACCCGGACACTGGTTAGAGGAGATGACCTGACTGACGAGAACCTCCGGGCCGCCTTCGATGACGCGGGTCTGCTTGTCACGTTCAACGGCGCGCGCTTCGATATCCCATTCCTCGAGGGGAGTTTCGATCTGTCGCTCGACCACCCGCATATAGATTTGATGCCCACTGCGCGGAAGGTCGGACTCTCTGGCGGGCTGAGCGCGGTTGAAAACGAGCTTGGAATCACGCGGGAGCTGCCGGACGTGGACGGGCGGGAGGCTGTCCGGTTGTGGCACGAACACGAACGAGGCGTCGACGGCGCGCTCGACCGACTGGTCGAGTACAACCGGGAGGACACCGTTAACATGGTTTCCGTGATGGAGTCGCTCGTCGAGACACTGGACCAGCAGGTTCTTCCCTCACAACCGTAACCCAGAGCGCTACGCTTCGAGCGGCCAGCGTTCGTCCTGGCGTTCGTCCAGTTGCTCGGCAACTCCGTCTGCGAGGCTGTACAGACCTCCATCGCGTTCGATACAGCCCTCATGCTCGAGATGTTCGAGGTGAGCGTAGGACTCGCCGGGGCCGTGGAGGATGTGGATATTCTCGAGTTCACCGAAGAGGTCGTCACTTACGGTCCAGGTGTCACAGGGACCAAGCCGACGGAGCGCATCGAGGACACGGTACGAGCGCTCCTCGTGATGTTCGATGATGAACTCCGCGCGTTCGGTCGGCTCTTCGATGACGTTACGGTGACCTGGCCACGCCCGGTCGTAGTCGGCGTTGGCAATCCTCCGGAGTGTCTCGAGATACTTCTCCAGAGGGTTGTCGACTCGCACGTCCGCACCGCCGACGTTTGGTGTGTATTTCGGGAGCAACGCGTCGCTGCTGAGCACCTCATTTGAGCTGGTCCCATCGTCGAGTTCGAACAGGCAAAGCCCCTCAGTGTGGCCTGGTGCGTGGACGACATGGAGCGTGTATTCGTTGACTTCGAAGGTGTCGCCATCCTCGATTGTGGTCACCTCGGGCGGGTCCTCCTGCCAGGCGACGCTGTCGAGAACCTCGATAAGTTCGTCCTGCTTCTTCTCCGGCATCCCCCACTGGTCGAAGTACCCTATCTGTTTGTCGACCATCGCGTCCCAGGCCTCGCTATCGTCTGAGACGAGGTCCGCGTCTGCCTCGTGGACGTAGACTGTCGCGTTGCTCTCTTGCTGGATTGGGCCGGCAAGTCCACGGTGGTCGCCGTGCCAGTGACTGAGGAAGATACGGTCGATATCTTCGATAGCGACGCCATGCTCCTCGAGACGCTGTTCTAGCTGGTCGTACGTGCCCGGAAGTCGGTCACCCGTGTCGACGAGAACAGTTTCGGAACCCTCAGCGAAGAGATAGGCGTTGTTGTTCCCTTCGAACGTCTTGTTCGAGAGCGGGATACGTTCCATGCGACCGATTCGGAGGGCTGACAATAAAATAACGCGGTCTACTGCCTCCTATCTGACAACGAATCAATGGTTGTCTGACGCGCGTCAGCCGCCAGTCTGCCGTACGTTTATGACTCACACACCGGAACACTCTGTACTGATTCCCGTCAGGCCAGCAACGGCAAAGGGAACGCGTGTGACACAGTTCGAGCGGGAATCAGACGCCAATTTACTGGCCCCTCTTTCGTACCATCTATGCCGATAGCGTCCAATAGACAGCTATGGCCACGCCACCACACGTCGTCGCGCTCTGTGGAAGTCTCCGGGACGACAGCTACACCCGAATCGCGCTCCGGCACGCCCTCCGTGGAGCGACCGACCACGGCGGCTCGACGGACCTCCTCGACCTCCGAGAGTACGACCTGCCAGTGTTCGACGCCGACGACAGGGATGCGGGCGATGCGGAGCAACTACAAGCCGACATTCGCGCGGCTGACTCCGTAATTCTCGGCTCACCGATGTACCACGGCTCGTACTCTGCGCCGCTGAAGAACGCACTCGACTACTGCGGGTTCGACGAGTTCGAGGGCATGACTGTTGGCCTGCTCGGCGTCTCCGGGGGACAGTTCCCGACAGCCACGCTCGACCACTTGCGAACGGTCTGTCGCGCGCTCAACGCGTGGGTGCTTCCGCATCAGGTCGCCATCGCGTCCGCCAGGAAGCAGTTCGAGGGCGATGAGTTCCTCGACGATGGGCTGGAGGAACGGACGCTCGTTCTCGGCCAGCGAGCCGTCGAGTACGCCCGCATCGAGCCCGAACCGCCGTCGTTCGAGAGCGAACAGAACGTCGGCGGTGACTGAAGGCCAAGGCCGCCCCCGACGTCGACGAGTAGTTTCAGTCCCGCACGAACCGGTCTGCAAGTCGCTCCCGAACGATGAACAGGCAGGGGAGCACCGTGACGACGGCGACGAATGCGAAGATAATTGCAGTTCCCGTCACCGTCCCGAACCGCTGCAGGGGTGGTGACAGCGCCAGCGCGAGGACCCCGAACCCGGCGGCGGTCGTCGCGGCACTCGCCAGCAGCGCCCCGCCGGTTCCGGTCACCGTCGCTTCGAGCGCCGCTTCGATAGTCTCGCGCTGCTCCCGCTCGGCGACGAAGCGCTCTCCTGCGTGAATGCTGTAATCGACTCCGAGTCCGATTGCGAGGCTCGTAATGACCGCGGTCTCGCTGTTGAACGGGATGTCGAGAAGCGCCATTGCCCCGAGCAGCCAGGCGAGGGCCGCGACGACCGGCATGACCACGAGCACGCCCTGTGTCGGTGATCGGTACCGGACCCAGAAGAGGAGTGTGAGGAACGCGACGATGACGACGAGCGTCACCGCGAACGCTTCGACCAGGGTTTCGAGCAGTGCGTCCTGCAGGACGGCAGTGGTCACCGTCTCCCCCGTTGCTACGGCGTTCAGGCTGATACCGGAAGCGCCTGCTTCAATCGCTGTGGCGAACTCACGTGTATCGTCGGCAATTGTCTGTGCAGATTCATCGCCGCGGACGCTGACCAGAAGACGTGCGGAGTTCACCTCCCCACCGTCACGACTAAACACCCTGGACGCTGCCTCCTCGTCGGCTGCAAACAGCTCCGCGTAAACAGCTTCGACGTTTTCGTTGGGGAGTCCGTCGCCAGTCGTATCTCCCTCCTCGACAGTCGCCGCGAACGTTTCGTTATCCGCTGCGACCTCCCTGATTACGGTGTGTGGTCCTTCGACAGCGCCGGTCCCGTCGGCCTGGCGCTGGATAGAACTCCCTTCCCGGATGTCTCTGCTCGCATCGTCCACTGCCGTCAGCATGGTCTCGGAGGCGACGTCACCTCGTAACAGCACCGTCGACTGGCCGCCGTCACCCCGGAGCTGGAAGTTCTGGCTCAGGTACTCGAAGTCGTCGCTAATGGTGTAGGTTCCGGGCTGGAACGGACCTGGGAGATACTGTGTCCACGACGGAGCATCCTGGGGGAGGAAGTCGGCCTCGTTGAACTCCGTGTCGATGGTCGTTGCGCCGTAGAGGCCGCCCGCTGTCAGCAACAGTGCGACGAAGAGAACCACGACCGGGGCCCTCGTAATCACCGACGAGAGCCCGACGAGTATCCTGTTCGCGTTCCCGCCTGAGGAACCGAAGGCAGGCTTGGCACGAGAGCGACCGAACCGCCCTTCCAGAACGGAGTCGACCTCGATTTTGAGTGCGGGGAGGAACACGCCGAAGGCGACGAACGTCGCAAAGATGCCGCCAGCACTGAGCACGGCGAAGTCCTGGATGGCTGGCAGCGGGCTTACGACGTTCGAGAGGAAGCCGACGCCGGTCGAGAACGTCGCCGCGGCGAGCGCGAGGACGACGCTCCCGAACCCGAGTGCCATCGCGGCACGGACTGCATCGGGACCATGACCGCCGGGCACATTGCCCTCGTCTGGTAGCTCTCCGCCGTCGCCAGCCACCTCGACAGTGAGCGTCCCCTGTCTGGCTTCCCGGTAACGCATCACGACGTGGACTGCGTAGTCGATGGACAGCCCGATGAGCAGGAACGGGACCGCGATGAGAATGACGTTCATCGGGATTTCGAGCCAGCCCATTATTCCCTGGAGCCACGCCATCACGACGGCGATGCTCAGGATGGCGAGGAGGATATCCGTGACGTCCCGGTAGGAGATGCCAAGCACGAACAGGATGAGCACGAGCGCGAAGGGAGTGATGATAGCGAAACTGTCGCCCGTCGCGTTTGAGGAGGCCAGGTTGCTGATACCCTGACCGAAGACGAACGCGTCGTCGAAGCGCTCATCGACGAGTTCGGCGATCGCCACTTGTGCGTCGTAGGCGGCCTGTGGCTCCTCGTCTTCAGCGCTGTCGTCCACCTGTGTGATGAACGTCAGCCGAGCGTCCGCGTTCGTCTCACCCGGCTCGTAGCTCGTGGGCAGGAACTCGTAGGGGTCGACATCCGCCACCATCGGGTCCTCCTGCTCGGGGTCGAGCAACCGTTCGAGCAGTTCGTCTACTTCGGCTTCGTCAAGTGATTCGAGTGCTTCCCGCTGCTCCTCGAGTGTTGGCTGGCCTTCCTGGGGCTGTCCTTCCCCGGACTGTTCTCCCTCTCCTCCGGCGACAGCAGACACCGCCGCAGCGCCGACGAGGTTCTCGATACCCACCATCCCCTGCTCGGTGAGCGTGGACTCTATTGCCTCGTCGCTTCGTGTGTCTTCTTGTAATCGTAATCCATCAAGTAACGAGTCACGGGTCAGCACGTCACCGCCCTCGTCTCTGACGACAAGCTGTGAGTTAATCGTCGACTCACCGCCGTAGTTCTCGCGAACGAAATCAGCGGCCTCGAACTCCGGCGAGTCTACCTCGAACTCTCCGATGCCCGCATCCTCAGTTTCGCCGATGGCTGCGCCTGCCGCAACGAGAACTGTCACGAGAAGAACACCGGCAATGACGACCTTGCTGTGAGTGCTTATCCACTCTGCGTACCGCCGGGAGTACTGTCCATTCATGGATTATCAGAATATCGTCTCATCGCTACAGCTTGGTTCTCGTCCCCTAGGGCACCCCTGCACACTACCTCGAACATACTACTCCTGTGGTGGTAAGAATATAAACAGTTACGACCTCTCCTTACTGGCTGATGGCCAGCAGTCACGAACAATAGCCTTCAAAAACGATTATCAACTAGCTGTCTGTTTAGTAGCTAACTTCACTCGTTCCAGGTAATCTCGACGCCGAGGCTCTCCATCACATCGAAAAAGTCGGGAAAGGAGACGTCGACGTGTTCAGCACCGGTAATCACGGTTTCGCCCTCCGCGACCAGTGCCGCGACGGTGAGCGCCATGACAATTCTGTGGTCGCCTCGCCCGTCCAGTGTCGCCCCGTGGAGTGTGCTCTCTCCGCCCTCAACGACGAGTTCGTCCGCTTGTTCGTCGACTGTTGCACCCATCGCCGAGAGTGACTCCGCCATGGCAGTCACGCGGTCGGTCTCCTTGTAGCGAACGTGCTCGCAGTCGGTGATGGTGGTCGTCCCGTCTGCTGCTGCACCCAAAACGGCAATCGTCGGGAGCAGGTCGGGCGTGTCGGCCACGCTTACCTCGATTCCCGAGAGCGAACTTACAGACACAACAATCTTGCCGTGTTCGTGGTCCCAGTCCACGTCAGCACCCATCTCTTCGAGAATCTCGACGACGGCCTGGTCACCCTGTGCGCTCGGATACGCACCGGTTACCGTGACAGTCTCCTCGCCTGCCAGGGCCCCGACAGCGAGCAGATACGACATCGAGGAAAAATCACCGGGAACGCTATACGCACCGTCGCGGAGGCGGTAAGACTGGCGACCGCCGACGGAGAATCCTCGGCCAGTTCGACGGGCGGTGACGCCGAAGGCGTCGAGAATGTCCAGGGTGATGTCGACGTAGGGAGCCGATTTGAGCTCGGTCTGGAGCGCGATGTTGATACCGGCGTCCGTGGCAGGTCCGGCGAACAGGAGCGCCGTGACGAACTGTGAGGAGACGTCGCCGGGGAGCGGAGCAGCGCCGCCCATGAGTGGGCCGCCGACGACGAGCGGTGCCTGTCCGTTGTCGCGCGTACTCTCGGCACGGCCTCCAAGCTGATCGAGAGCCTGCAGGAGCGGCCCCTGCGGTCGACTTCGGAGCGATTCATCACCAGTCAGCACCGTCAGCCCGTCGACGAGCGCACCCGTTGCCGTGGTGAGTCGCATCGTCGTCCCGCTGTTCGCACAGTCGATTACGTCGTCGGGGACTTCGGGAGTGCCATCGAAGCCCGTAATCTCGAGCGTTCCGTCCTCGAATTGCGTGACATCGCCACCGAAGGCCTCCACTGCTCGCATCGTCGCTCGAGTGTCTGCACTCACCAGCGGGTTGTGGATAGTCGCGCTGTCGCTGTATCCGCCTGCCAGAATCGCCCGATGCGTGTAACTCTTTGACGGCGGCGCAGAAACCGCCCCCGTGATCCTCGAGGGCGTGATTGTGACGTCCATGTCAGGTGCATCGTACCCTGCGGGTATGAGCGTACCGCACTATTTGCCTGATAAACCACACTGCACTATACCAATCGACCATCGGCTTCTTTATCTTCTCGACCAAAGTGCAAACATGACCGGGCCGAGGTCGACAGCAGATGCGGTTGGTGAACGACTTCGAGAGGGGAGCGAGACGCTCGCAGTTGCCGAGTCCTGCACCGGCGGATTGCTGGCCTCTACGATAACGGACGTCCCGGGTGCGAGTGAGTACTTCGACCGCGGCGTCGTCACCTATTCGAACGACGCGAAACAGGAGCTACTGGGCGTCTCGCGGGAGACACTCGATGCATACGGTGCGGTTTCAGCCGAGGTCGCTGTCGAGATGGCGCGCGGAGTCCGTGATACTGCCGGGACCACGTGGGGCGTCTCCACCACAGGCATCGCAGGCCCCGGCGGCGGTACGGAGGAAAAGCCCGTGGGAACCGTCTACATTGGCGTCGCCTACGCGGGCCCGTGGGGAAGCGAACGCTCGACTGCGAACGCACGCCGATACGAGTTCGACGGCGATAGAGGGGCGTGCAAGAGCCAGTTCGTCCAGCAGGCGCTCGAGGATCTGCTGTGGGCGCTCGACAACAGGGCGGAGTTCCTCGAGGGCTAGTCGAGCCTGGCTATCGCCTGGATGCGCTGGATACCGTCTATCTCGTCGACCACGTCGACGACCTGGTCGGGGACGTGCGACTCCCAGCTATCGTCCTCCACCATCATCTCCCGGATTTCGCTACCTCTGAGCACGTCACGGTTGAACATCGGGGTTTGTCTGACCTCGACGCCGGATTCGGTGAACAGCTGGATGACCAGCGGGTTGTTCGAGTACGCAATGTCGAACCGTGGTGACATGCTCTCGACGTGGCTCACCCAGACTGAGTTTCGGTTCAGGTCCTCGATTGGAACGGTGTAGACTGTGGCGTCGATGTCCATCGCCTCGATTGACTTGGTCGCCATCATGATGCGCTCGCCAGCAGTGAAGGGGTTCCGGACAGTGTGGGAGTCCCCGGCGCTGCCGATACCGAAGACGAGTTCGTCCACATCGTCTACAATCTCCTCGACGAGTTGTGCGTGCCCGTTGTGGAAGGGCTGAAAGCGGCCAATTACGAGGCCACGAGTGGTCATTGTCAGAACGCAGACGGGGGAGTTTCTTAAATCCCGCTATCCTCCTGATTGCCTCCGCTTGCGCTCTCAACTGTCCCGCAGTCTGGTGGTTACTGTCCTCTCAGGTCGTACGAAAGGGGAGAAAGTATATCAGTCGACAGTGCTTCTCGAACAATGGTAGCAACGATTGCATGAGTAACGACAGAGACGCTCCAGACAACGAGCGGGAGACGGACGCCAGGGAGGAACAGAGAGAGCCGTCTCCGGACGGAGGGGGCCCTAACGTGCGACCTTCTGCTGGTGAGTCGACGTCGACGGACGAGTCCACCGATGTCGGTGAATCAGATGACTCGCCGAAAGACGACCACCAGTCGACCGGTTCGCCCGACGGTCGAGAGCACGGCCGTGATGGTTTTGAACGTCCCACCGAGGACGTGTGGGACGGCCCTCCTGGGAGACCTGACCCCGATGGAGCCGAGAGCGAACAGACGGACGAAGAGTACGATACGGAGATCGACGAAGCGCTTGGAAGTGACGTCGACGAAGATATGGAGATCGACGAGGAGATCGCCGAAGACGACCTGCTCGGCGGACTCAAAGTCGAGAGTTCGGAGGATATCGAAGTTCCCGACAGGCTGGTCGACCAGGTCATCGGACAGAGCCACGCCCGGGACATCGTCCTGAAGGCGGCCAAACAGCGCCGTCACGTGATGATGATTGGCTCGCCGGGGACGGGAAAATCGATGCTGGCGAAAGCGATGAGCCAGCTTCTGCCCCCGGAGGACCTGCAGGATATTCTGGTCTATCACAACCCCGACGACGGGAACGAGCCGAAGATTCGAACCGTTCCTTCGGGGAAAGGTGACCAGATAGTCGAGGCCCACAAGGAGGAGGCCCGCAAGCGCAACCAGATGCGCCGGTTCATCATGTGGGTGCTCATCATCCTCGTGCTGGGTTACGCGCTCATCATTATGCAGCAGATTCTGCTGGGTATCATCGCTGCGGGTATTGTCTATCTCGTCTTCCGGTACATGTCCCGCGGGAGCGACGCGATGGTGCCGAACATGATTGTGAACACGGCGAACCAGAAGACGGCACCGTTCGAAGACGCGACAGGTGCCCACGCTGGCGCGCTGCTCGGCGACGTTCGCCACGACCCGTTCCAGTCCGGTGGCATGGAGACGCCCAGCCACGACCGTGTCGAACCAGGGTCGATTCACAAGGCCAACAAGGGCGTTCTCTACGTGGACGAAATCAACACGCTGGACATCAGGTCACAGCAGAAGCTGATGACCGCCATCCAGGAAGGCGAGTTCGCCATTACCGGCCAGAGCGAGCGCTCTTCGGGTGCGATGGTCCAGACCGAACCCGTCCCGTGTGACTTCGTGATGGTCGCAGCCGGGAACATGGATGCGATGCAGAACATGCACCCGGCGCTGCGCTCGCGTATCAAAGGGTACGGATACGAGGTGTACATGGACGACACCATCGATGACACGCCCGAGATGCGCCGGAAGTACGCCCGCTTCGTCGCCCAGGAAGTCGAGAAAGACGGACGCCTTCCGCATTTCACCCGCGAAGCGATGGAGGAAATCGTCCTCGAAGCCCGCCGCCGTGCGGGCCGGAAGGGACAGCTCACGCTCGAACTGCGGAACCTCGGCGGTCTCGTCCGTGTCGCGGGCGACGTTGCCCGCGCCGAGGACAAGCCATTCACCGAGCGGGACGACGTCCTCGAGGCGAAGACGCGCTCGCGCTCTATCGAACAGCAACTCGCAGACGAGCATATCGAACACCGCAAGGAGTACGACGTGACCGTCAGCGAGGGTGAAATCGTCGGCCGCGTCAACGGGCTCGCCGTCCTCGGCGAGGACAGCGGTATCGTGATGCCCGTCATGGCCGAGGTCGCGCCGTCACACGGCCCCGGCGAGGTGTACGCGACCGGGAAGCTCCAGGAGATGGCCGAGGAATCCGTGCTGAACGTCTCGGCCATCATCAAGAAGTTCTCGGACGTGAACCTCACCGAGAAGGACGTCCACATCCAGTTCGTTCAGGCCGACGGTGTCGATGGCGACTCGGCGTCGATTACGATTGCGACAGCCATCATCTCGACGCTAGAGAACATCCCTATCCGGCAGAACGTTGCCATGACCGGGTCACTCTCGGTCCGTGGCGACGTGCTTCCGGTCGGCGGAGTGACCCACAAAATCGAGGCCGCAGCGAAGTCCGGGATGGACACGGTCATCATCCCTGCAGCGAACGAACAGGACGTGATGATAGAGGACGAGTTCAAAGACCAGGTCGAGATAATCCCGGTTACGCACATCTCGGAAGTGCTCGAGATTGCGCTCGTCGAGAACGCCGAGAAGGCGTCGCTGGTCGACCGCCTCAAATCGTTCACGAGTAGCGCGCTCGAGGGAGAGGTCAGTCCAGGCGGGAGCCCAAGCCCGCAGTAAGCGTGCCTGCCTGGGGTCCGTTTCTCGCGGTTTCGCTTCTCTTACTCGGTCTATTACTCGTTCTTGCAAGGCTCTCACAGGGTGTTATCGACGAGTATGCACCAGAAAGGGATGATGACTCGGAACAGAACACAGACGGCCAAACAGCAGAGTCGGTCGTCCGAGAAGGCAGCGACGAGTCGAGAGAGTTGGTCGAGGAATCGTCGAAATCAGTTAGTGATGAGCACCGCGAATCAATCGACCAGCAACCGGTAGAACCACCCCACGAACCGCCGTTCGAGCAGACCAACGCACACACTACAGAGTCCTCGAGAGACACACTCGGAGGAATCGATGCCTCGACAGACACACCCGGAGGAGTTGATGCCTCGACAGACACACCCGAAAGAGTAGATACGACGGGAGACTCAACAGACGAAGCGTTCGACGACCGTTCGAAACCAGACCAGCCACGCGAGGACCTGGGGGAAGAGATAGTACTCACGCCACAGGTACTGATGGCGAACGTTGCAATCACACAGGTACTCGTCGTACTCGTACTGGTGGTCGCAGCGTGGTACTTCGAGATACCGGCTGCAGCGTTCGGTATCACGGCCGACGCGATGAGTACTGGTCTGCCCGCCGTCGCTACCGGTGTCGTGTTCGGTGCCGTGCTCTGGGTGGCGAACGAGCTGTCGACGACGCTGGCCGACGCCGTCGGCGCATCCTACGACGAGCAGGTGCGCGAGATGCTGGCACCCGAGTCACCGCAGGGATGGATACTGCTGTTTGGGGGCGTCTTGCCGCTCATCGCCGTCGGTGAGGAACTCCTGTTTCGGGCAGCTCTTATCGGCGTTCCAGAGGCTGCCTACGGCATTAACGTCTGGATTCTCGCAATCGGCTCGTCGCTCGCGTTCGCGCTCGGCCACGGCGCACAGGGCCGCGTCGGCGTCGTCGTCACCGGTGCGCTCGGCTTCGTTCTCGCCGCAGGATACATCTACACGGGGAGCCTCCTCGTCGTCATCGTCGCTCACTACGTCATCAACGCGCTGGAGTTTCTCGTCCACGAGTATCTGGAATTCGAGGGCTTCTCACCCGAAGCCATTGGTCTTTGAGGAACGACAGGAGCTCACGGACGTTATACGCTTTCTACCCCATCCGCTTCTGAGAACCCGGAATATGCCACCACCGGCAATAAGGGTCTGCAGACGGATAGGTAAGCGTGCGACTCGTTCAGATTACACTTACAGCCGAATCAAGGGAACCGGTTCTCTCGGCGCTCGACGAGAAGGAGATCGATTATATCCTCGCAGACGAGACGGGCGGCGCTGATTTCGACACCATCGCGTACGTTCCGCTACCGACGAACGCTGTCGAGCCGACACTCGAGCGACTCCGTGACGCGGGGCTAGACGAGGACGCCTATACGGTCGTCATGGAGGCGACGACGGTCATCTCCCGGAGGTTCGACCAGCTACAGGCGGAGTACGCAGAAGACGAGGACCCGGACCGTATCGCCCGTGACGAACTCGTCACCTCGGCAGCTGATCTCGCTCCGTCACTTGGGACGTACGTCATTATGACAGTCGTGAGTGCCGTCGTTGCCACCGCCGGTCTGTTGCTGAACTCGGCGGCAGTCGTCGTCGGGTCGATGGTCATTGCACCGCTCGTTGGGCCAGCGCTCTCGACGAGCGTCGGCACTGTGGTAAACGACCGCGAGATGTTTCGGCGAGGTGTCCGATTACAGATACTCGGCATCCTCCTCTCTGTCCTCTCGGCGTTCCTGTTTGCCTTTCTGGTGCGCTATGCCAACCTCGTTCCGCCGCTCGCGGACGTGACGACCATCCCGGAGATACGCGAGCGCGTTGCGCCGGATTTCCTCATGCTGGCCATCGCTATTGGCGCTGGGGTCGCTGGCGCAGTCAGCCTCACCAGCGGCTTCTCAGTTGCCATCGTCGGCGTGATGATTGCCGTTGCGCTCATCCCGCCTGCCGCTACGGTAGGTATTGGACTGGCGTGGGGTCAACCGTTCGTCACGCTCGGGTCGGCCGTGTTGACACTCGTGAACTTCCTGTCAATCAATCTCGCCGCCTTGACGGTACTCTGGTATAAGGGCTATTCTCCCGAGCAGTGGTTACAACGTGATACAGCCCGGAAAGCGTTCGTCAAGCGGGCCGTGACACTCGTGATCGCCATCGTCGTTCTCTCGGCGTTTCTCGGTGGGGTGACACTCGACTCCTACCAACGCGCGACGACTGACGAGCGGATTCACGACGAGGCAGCCGTGACAATAGAGGAGTTCGAAACACAACTCGATGGAGAAACTGACCTTCACGCCATCGAAGTGACTGTCGAGTATCCGCGAGCAGTGCCGTTCCAGGACCCAACTCACGTCATCGTCACTGTGGGTGTTCCGCCGGGGGAGTCAGTGACGGGACTTGCCACTGAGATGCGCCAGGCTATCCGCGAAAGTGTCGATGCCGACCCGGACGTCGAGGTACGGTATATCCAGACGGAGGGTGACGTTGGCAGCGAGGAAATTCCGGACGAGGAAACTCAGTGAACTGGTACAGAACACTACTCGTCGATTGGTAGCTGCGGCTCGTAACCAACGGCGTCGATTGCCGCCATCAGTACTTCGTCGACGTTGTGTCCTTCTGTCACACTCATCATATAGTCCGCGTCCGAGAACGACTCCCCTTCGACACGGTCGCTCTTGTTGAACACCGACAGGACGGGAACGTCGAACTGGTCTTCGATGTCGTCCCGGAGCGAGCGCTGAACGTCGAGCGGGTAGCCACAGTCGACGCTCGGGTCGAGGATGACCAGTACGGCGTCGGCAGCGTGTTCCAGCGCGCTCACCGCCTGTGACTCGACCTCGTTTCTGTCCTCTGGTGGCCGGTCCAGCAGGCCGGGTGTGTCTATCAGTTGATACCGGATGTGCTGGTGCTCGACGTGGCCGACGTGCACCTGCGTCGTCGTGAACGGGTACGATGCCTCCTTGTTGCTCGCGCGAGTGACCGTGTTGACGAACGAAGACTTGCCGACGTTGGGGTATCCCGCGACGGCGATAGTCGGCTCGTCCGGGCGAATGTCCGGCAAGTGTCTGAGTTTCTCGCGCGCCTCGAGGAGTGCTTCGAGGTCGTCCTCGATCTCCTCGACAACGTCGGCGAGGCGTGCGAACGCCTGCTTTCGGTGTTTCCGCGCAAGTTCGAGGTCGCTGTTTCGCATCTTGGGTTCGTACTCGTGGCGGATGTCGGTCGCCTTCCGACTCGCCCACGTGACTTCGCTGAGATGTTGACGGAGCTTGTCGACGTCGACGATAGCATCGGCCAGATTGACGTAGAACGGGTGCACCCTGTTGAAGTCGGGCCAGTCTGTCACCACGTTCTCCAGGTTGTCTGAGATGATATTGGTGGCCGTCAACAGCATGGACTGCTGGGCATCGTGACCAGATTTGGCCCGTCCGGCACGTGCTGCTCGGGAGAAGGCCTTGTCGATGAGCTCGTCCGCGAGCAGTGTCGTCGGAAGGCCCTCGAATGGTTGATTCATTGGCTCTTCGTAGTTCATCACCCCGTAAAACCTGTTCGCTCTCGGACAGTGAAAGGTAGCAGCGTCCCGTTTTTTCACAGCGGCTCTCTTGTTGTCGCCATCTACCTGTCAATTACGCCTGTCGCGGAAACAGCTAACTCACGGAATGCTGGCGGTTTCAGGCCAGGAAGACGTGGCGCGGTCTATCTGATAGCATCTCGCGACCGGCGTCGAGCGTCTCGGCGAAGGCGTCCGACCGGAAGAACGCCATCGCATCGTCTTTCGAGTCCCACCTGCTGGCGATGAACATGTCGTTTTCGTCGGTGGTGTTAACCAGCAGTGATGTCTCGCGATGGCCGTCCATTCCTCCGAGTAGCTCCCCGACTGCCCCGAACGTCTCGACGAACTCCTCGCGGTGTTCCGGCTCGACCGTATAGAACATTCCCATCGTCTCGAACCCGTCGCCCTCGGCAGCCCAGCCGATGATTCCGGGAAGCTCCGCAAGGTAGCCACTGGCTGTTTCGGCCGCATCAGCGTTCTCCCAGAGACTCACGACTGCGGCGGTGTCGCTGTGTGGGTCCTCGTAGATGGTCGTCCCCTCGTGGGTATCGTAGCGCTCGAAGCCGTCGCTCAAGCTGTCGACCTCTTCGGCGAGCTCCGACAGGTCGGCCTGCGAGTACAGCACCAGCGCATAGATGTCTTCGCCGTGAGGCTGGCCACCGTAGACGTTGAGATCGTCGAGCGTCTTGCGGATATCGCCCGACTCCCTGGCGGCTCTTTTCGGACTGTCGTCCGTTCCATGCTCACTCTCTCCTGTCTCGCCCTCAGTGGCAATCTCGCCGGCATCACTCACCTCGACGGGGCCGCCGTAACTCTCCGAAACTTCGGGGAGGTCCTGCAGGAAGCCGTGGGCCGTAGTCGCGGCGCGCTCTGCGTCCCAGATGCTGACGATAGCCGAGCGACCGCTCTGTGCCCGGACCGTCGTGAGCAGGTGAGAGTCGTAGTGCTCGAAGTTGCCGCGGAGTCCGTCGACCTCCTCGGCGAGGTCTTTGGCGTCTGCACTTGAGTAAAGCACCAACGCGTATCCGTCCGTCTCGAACTCTTCGCCTGCGTGGATTCCGAGCCGACTCAATCGACTCGCTATCTCGTCTTCCTCGGTCCAGGTCGAGTCGTCGCTGACCGGTGGTTTCCCGCCCCCGGCTGACGACGACTGCTGACCTGTCGCCTGCTGGTCCGCTGTTGTGGCTCCCTCGTCAGAATTGTTTGCCGTTGCACCGTCTGGGTGGACTGTGACGGAGTCGACGCCGTGTTCGCCAGAGCCTTCTATCTCCGCTGTCGGGACTGGTTCTCCGGCGAGGAGTGCAGGGAAATCGCTCGGCTGGATACGTCGCCCCACGTAGAACGAGCCGAACTCCGCGAACTGCGAGGTGGATGGGTCAAAGCGCATCTCGTAGAGCAGGTCCTTCATGTCGACGAGGTCGTCGCCCCACAGGGTGACACCCCACTCCCAGTCGTCGATTGCAATTGCGCCGGTAATCATCTGGACGACCCGACCGCCGTAGCCCCGTCCGATGTCGCCGTGGGCGGCCATGTGTTCAGCGCGCTCCTCGAAGGACAGGTCGTACCAGTTCTGCTCGGGCTGGCGGCGCTTGTCCATGGGGTAGAAACAGACGTGCGTCGCCTCGGGAATTTTGGGGTGAAGACGCGTCCGAATGTAGTTTGCCAGCCCGGAGCTCTCGTCGAGATCGCCTTCGAAGTAGTCTCGTGCCCGTTCAGAGTATCCCGACGCTTCTGTTATCGAGACGAACGAGGTTTCACGCTCGGTGTACTCGGCAAAGTCAGTCTGTTCGAACTGCCGTTCGAGCGCGCCGATATGCGCTGTCGACGGCCGGAGGTGTAATACGAGGAAGTCGGCCTTGTGGCCGAGAATCGAGTACAATGCAGTCGCTCCTTCATCGGCGTCTTCGACGGCAACTGTAGACTCGAACTGCGTGATGAGTTCGTCAAGAACTCGCTCCCGTTCGCGTTCGGGTGTCTCCCGCCAGGCGTCCCAGTCTATCGTCCGGAAATCGTGCAGTGCGTACCACCCCTCGTCAGTCGGTGGGGGGTCACGTGGTTCTGGCATATCCGTGAGTTAGGCCGTAGTATTGGAAAGGTTTCGCTTCCTCTCAAGCGATGGGACGACACGACAGCCCGCCACAGGCGACGTGTTCAGGTCAGGAACAACGGCCCGAACACCAGCAGGGCCAGCGCTGCGACCATAGCAAGCGTTGAGGTCACGGTCACGAGCGTCACCAGCTCTCGGCCGTAGGATGTCGGTAATCTGGAGATAACCGACTCGGCCGAGGACCGGAGGATGTGGCCGCCGTCCAGTGGATACGCCGGGATACAGTTGAACAGGGCAAGGTTGAAGTTTATCCACCAGGTCCAAAAGAGCAGATTGAGCAACACGAGCGCTCCACCGCCCAGTACCGAGAGCGGGCCGCTGACGACGAAAAAGCCGGCGACGTCGGAGGTAAATCCGGCGAAGTTGTACGTGAACCCGTCCATGATGAGCGTCGCGAACGGCAGTATCAGCAACTGGAGTTGATACCAGAGGAACCCGGAGATTGCACCGAAGTCCTCGGGAATCGCGTCAGCTCCGAGCATCGACAGAAACTCCTCTGCTGGGTACGGGTCGACGCCGAAATCGTTGAACAACAGTCCGCTGTAGCCGTCTTCGACGGACACACCGAGTCGGGCGTCGTTCCCAGAGCCGCCGAGTATCACGTCGTACGTCACCTGTTCCCCGTCGACGAACGCGCCGACTACCACTTCGTCGTCGGGCTCGAGACCACCCATCTGAGCTCTGAACGCCGACGTGTTCGAGACGCGTACGTCGTCGACGTGAGTGACGATTAGCTCCTCGCCATCCGGTGCGCCAGCTGCGGCCAGCGCCCCGTCTGGGTCAACGTGAAAGACGTACGCTCCGATGGGGAGCGTCGCACTGCCGCGGTTTGTCTCGATTGTTACGACCGGGTCATCCTCAACAACGCTCGCGAACTGCCCTTCTGTGTTGACTTCTGTTCCGTTCACAGCGTGGACCCGCGGCTGCTGGTCGCCACCCAGGGAGATGCCACTGACCAGTTCGGGCACCGCTCCGGTGATGAGTAACCGCCTGTCGACAGTCACGTCTTCGGCGTCATCTCGACTTACTGCAATCTGTTCGTCGTCCGTCTCCTCGAGATAGCTCTCGAACTGCGAGGCGTTCTCTATTGGCGTCCCGTCGAGATGGGTGATTACATCGCCGCGTTCGATGCCTGCGTCGACCGCCCCGGAACCGGCGAACGTGTCACCCACGGGTGCACCCGGGACAACCGAGACGAAACTCACCAGTACCACCAGACCGACCAGCGCGATAACTGTAACAGCGAAGTTGTTCGTGATTCCAGCAGCGAACATGCGCGTCTGTGCGCCGCGGTCGGCTTCGCGCTGGTCCTCGATGTCCGGCTCGACGAACGCGCCGAGGGGGATGAACGCGAACAATGCAACGCCCATCGACTCAATTTCGATGTCTTCGACGCGACAGAGCAGCCCGTGGCCCCCTTCGTGGACGACGAGTCCGACGAGCAGACCGAAGATAATTTCGCCAGCAGCAGAGAGCGGGAGAAACTCGTTGACACCCGGGATGACGAGCACATTCTGTGGACTCTCGATAGCCGCGCTCTCGGGCTGTGAGAGGATAGCGAGCACGGAGAAGACGACGACCAACCCAGCGAGCACCATCACGACGATGGCGATACCGACGCCGAGATTCCCCCACGCTCTCCAGAACCGCTCGTACTTCGATAACCTGTCGAGAGCATCTCTGCCGCGTTTCGTCCGAATCGTCAGAACTGGACCTGTCACGTTGACGTAGTCGGGAAGGTAGCCGTAGGTTCGCAACGCCATCGCGATGACCGTATAGATGATAATTCCGACGAGGACACCGGTCAGCAGATCCACCATTATCTACCCTGTGGGGGTGTCCGGAAAAGAGGGTTTGGATACCCCGCGGCCTCCACCGCAACTGTGAATCCAGTCGGAGCATGTATCGAACAGCATTATTTTACCCGACAAAGCCTAAGATGGAGGTATGGCGAACATCAAGCGAGTGGTCCTCGACGTACTGAAACCTCACGAACCGAATTTGATTCCGTTCACCTCAAACCTGACCGAGAACGACGAGATAACGGGTGTTACGTCGAAACTGGTCGAAATCGAAGAGGATGTGAGGACTATTCGAGTGACAATCGAAGGCGAGAACCTCGACATGAACGAAATCGAGGCACGGATTACCGACCTCGGTGGCTCTATTCATTCCGTCGACGAAGTATCGGTGGGCGAGAAAATCGTCGACGACCCCTGGATTACGAACTGATGGGGGTGAGCGATCGATTGGCTGGCGTCCGGCGCGTGCTCGCAAAGGAGGACGTTCAATCGCTTGCTCGCCGGTACTTCGTCGCCAACGGCTTTGACGGCACACTGACGAGCATCGGTGTTGTTGTCGGTGCGTATCTAGGGGGTGGTGTCGATAGCGGGCTCGCAGTGATCGGTATCGGACTCGGAGCAGCTGTCGGTCTCGGGACGTCGGGCATCTGGAGCGTCTGGGAAATAGAGCGTGCCGAGACGAGTCGCGAGCAAGCACAGATCGAATCGGCGATGTTGACGAGCCTCGAAGACACGCGACTGACTCGTGATTTTCGCAACGAGCAGATAGTGCTCGCGTTCGCCGCGGCCACCGGCCCGGTCCTCGGAATCCTCATTACGCTCGTTCCGTTCCTGTTTGAGGGTGTAGTTCTCTCGATGTTTCAGGCGGTTCTGCTCTCGATAGCGCTTGGTGTGCTCCTCCTCGCCAGCGTCGGCGCGTACATGGGCGCTATCTCCAAACAGCGGTGGTACGTCGCCGCCATCCGGATGGGACTGGCCGGTATCGTCGTCGCGGGCCTCACGATACTGTTGCCGGGATAGGGTGAGTTCGTAGTTCGGACTGCTTCGGATACACCTAACTATCAGGCGTCCATTGCTTGCGTATGACCACGATTCCGGAATCCTTTCACGATCTGTTTCAGAAGCCGACGTTCGCACACGTTGTCACGATACTTCCCGATGGCCGACCACACACGACGCCCGTGTGGATAGATTACGACGCTGATGACAACTGGATACTCGTCAACACAGAACGCCACCGGCGGAAGGCCCGCAACGTCGCCCAGAACCCTGTCGTCTCAGTCAGCATGACCGACCCCGACGACCCGTACCGCTATCTCTCGGTCACCGGAACTGTCGAGGAGACGACGACGGAGGGTGCGCGAGAACACGCAGACGAGCTCGCACAGCGATACATCGACGACGATTACCCGAGCGAAATCCAGACCGAGCGACTGCTGCTTCGAATCCGCCCGGAAGAGCTGTTTCACAGCGGCTAACACCTGCCCCACGGACTGGGTGTCGACATCAACTGACGGAGATATCTTTTTAGTGAGACTGGACACGCGGAGCTTTTAATCGCCACAGTGCTAATGCCACTCGATGAGTTCCATCCGCCGGGCCGTGGTACTAGTGGTCTTCGGAACGTTCGCGTTGACGCTGGTCCTCAGGCCAGTCTCTCGCTTTCTCACGACTGGCTTCACTGGTGAGGGATTCGATACGAGCGTCCTGTTTCTCGCGCTTCCGGGGCTTATCGTCGCTCTCGTTATGCTCGCTGTTGGCCTGTCCGTTCTCACGAGGACGGACGAGAATTCGGAGACGAGCATCACTGACGCGATGACCGTCAACAAGCAACGAGAAGTCGGTGATGGACCTCCACCGAAGTCTGTCGATGTCGCGGAGACTGTAGACGAGCGTGCCGACGGGTCGCAGGACCCGCCGTCGTTCCTCAGCGGTCAGGGTGGAACTCGAAACAAGGGTTTCGAAATCGAGGAGCAGCCACCCGAGACAGCAGTCGACGACCACCTGCAGTACCTCCGCGAGCAACTCGGCGAGGAGTCGATCGACGTAGACTCAACCGAGACCGTTTCGGCTGACGATGACGCCAGCGTGGATACCTCTGGCGAACCCGCCGCTACGCCGGAGATTCCTGCCGAGTGTCCACAGCAGTACTGCGACGCAAACTGGAAGAGCGGTGGACTTCTCCGGGTCGGTAGCGAAAACTACGAAATTCTAGATGACGGGAACCAGGTGCGATGTGAGTCCTGCGGGAGTATTGCGACCCTGAAGTAGGACCTACCGCACGAAGAGCTTGCAGTCTGGCAACCAGCCAACAGGTGTGCGATGGGTTTCCAAACTGTTTTGACGGTCCCTTCACTTACGAAGGGGTATGACAGTACGAGCGGGCATTCTTGGTGCGACGGGGGCGGTCGGACAGCGACTTATCCAGTTACTTGACCCACATCCGGAGTTCGAGATATCGGTGCTCACTGCGAGCGAATCGAGCGTCGGTCGGCCGTACCGTTCGGCCGCGAAGTGGCGAATTGAATCACAGATACCGGACGACGTGGCGGAGATGACCGTCACCGAAACGACACCGGAAGCGGTCCCAGACGACGTTGACATTCTGTTCTCGTCGCTTCCGTCGTCGGTCGGTCGTGAGGTCGAACCTGCGTTCTGTGAAGCGGGCTACGTCGTCTCTTCGAACTCCTCGAACCACCGGACTGCCGAGGACGTACCGCTCACGATTCCCGAAGTGAACCACGCCCACATCGACCTCATCGAAGTACAGCGAGATGAACGAGGCTGGGACGGCGCACTGGTGAAGAATCCGAACTGTTCGACCATCACCATGGTTCCGCCGCTCGCGGCTCTCGACGATGCGTTCGGTCTCGAACGCGTCACAGTATCTACATTACAGGCGGTTTCGGGTGCAGGGTACGCTGGCGTCTCGTCCATGGAGATTATCGACAACGCCATCCCGTACATCGGTGGGGAGGAGGCGAAGATGGAAACCGAATCCCGAAAGCTTCTCGGCGAGTTTGACGGCGCCGAGGTCCAGTGGCACGACGCACAGGTCGAGGCGTCCTGCAACCGGATTCCCACGCTGGATGGCCACCTCGAAAACGTCTGGGCCGACACCGAGGACGAGACGACCCCGGACGAAGCTGTCGAAGCAATGGAAGCGTTCCCATCGCTCGACCTGTATAGTTCGCCCGAGCAGCTGATACACGTCTTCGAGGAGCCAGATAGACCGCAGCCTCGACTCGACCGCTCCCGAGAAGGTGGGATGAGTATCACGGCCGGAGGGATGCAGGAGACGGACGGCGGCGTCCAGTTCAACTGTCTCGCCCACAACACGCTCAGGGGCGCGGCAGGAGCCTCGCTTCTCAACGGCGAACTGCTGTTCGAACAAGGTTATCTGTGATAGTCGGAGAGCAGGACTGACCTCGCCGTCGATGGTAGGGAATTTAAACACCGCGTGAGAGACGTGGGGTATGGAACGTATCGACGTCGCAATCGTCGGTGGTGGTCCAGCCGGGACTTCAGCGGCGTGGACTGCTGCCGAACATGGTGCCGAAGCAGTCGTATTCGAGAAGGGGGTCCCCCGAACGGACCGAGAGGAACTCGGACCCGATTCGACGGATGCGGCTGGGTTGCTCGATTACTGGATCGACCTGATGGAGTTCGAACCGGACGAAATTCCGGATGATATCATTCTTCGCCGACTCGACGGCGCAGACTTCATCGGTCCGTCGACGAAGCTCTCCATCGACCACACCGGAATCGACTCCTCCTACCCTCACTTCGGCTGTGCCTTCCACCGCGCCCGATTTGACGACTGGCTCCGGGAGAAGGTCGAAACTGCTGGCGGGAGGTATGAAGTGGGTGTGAGCATCACGGGTGTTGAGACCAACCTTGACAGGGATTACCCTCACACGTTGACACTATCGAACGGAGAACAGTTCGAAGCCACGTACCTTGTGCTAGCGGATGGCCCACAGCGGACCGTGACGAACAACACGCTCGATCAGTTCACGTCTCCCGAGCGCTCGATAAGCGACGTGCTCAATCCTTCCAAAGCTAATCACATCGCGTACCAGGAACACCGTGAGGTGCCCCCGGAGCTGTTTGACCCGCACCGACTGAAGTTCTGGTGGGGATTGATGCCTGGACACACCGCTTACCCGTGGATTTTCCCGAACGACGGCAATGTCGCGCGCATTGGATTGACGATGCCAATCGGTCTCGATATCGAAGACTACGACCATCGGGACTGGGAGCTCCTCCGGGCGGACGACGAACAGATTCCTCGAGGGAGTGTCTACATCGAACGCCTTCTCGAACAGGAGTTTCCTGAGTACGGTATCGAGGACTTCCCGCTTGTCGAGGACAGAGGAAAGCACGACGGGACCGAGACGTACGCCATCTCCTCGACCCGACCCATCGAGTCACCGACGCGTGCCAATATTGCAGTTGTCGGTGGGGCTATGGGCGGAACCTCGGCGTTCCACGAGGGGGGAGATCACATCGCTGTTAGAACCGGGAAAATAGCAGGACGGCTCAGTGCCGAAGGCCATCTCGAACGGTATAATGAGGAGTGGAAGGACGCGCTCGGAGCAGAGATACTCCGAAACGTCGCAATGGCGGAACTCGTTCGAGAGTACGGACCAGCCGACTGGGACCGTGCGTTTTCGACCACTGACTCGATGGTAAACCGCGGGGAGTACACCCTTTGGGGCACTCTGTCAACAGGGCCTTCGGGCATCAAACTCCTTCGCTCGTACCGAAAGACGAAACGGCAGTTCGCCGACGGCAATTACGTCCAGTTCCGAGAGTCTGAGTACACGGTAGAGTGATGAACAATTGAGAGAGGGGGGCTCCGTTCGAACAAAATTAGTCGAGTAGGCGTCCGTGCTCGTCGATTTCACCGTTGCGAATACGTGTGCTACTGATTCGCGTTCCGTCTTCGGCGACGACGAACGGTGCGGTGTGGATTTCGAGACGTGGCAGTCCGCTCGCCACACGGTCCTCGTTGAGTTCATAAGCACGCCGCTGAGCCTTCGCTTCAGGAGAGACTACGAGCGCGTCGACATCCTTTCTGGTCGATGCTGGGCCGTGGGTATCCTCCAGCCGGACAATTTCGTAGCTCGCGGAATACGTGTTGTCGAGCTTTTCTAGCTCTGCGTCTAGCATGTCGTGGCGCTCGGAAAATGGGCCGAGTTGTGCTGCGTGGTCGGGATTACTCCGAGTCTGTTTCGCAACTTCGGAGTCGGTCAACCCGACGATGACGTGGCCGTCTCCCGGTCCGTGGTGGCTCGCCGTCTGGAATGCGGTGTGTAACAGCGCTCGATGCCCATTGTGAACCGGCGTGAACGTTCCCCCGAGGATTGCAATACGTTCTCTTCGAGTCACAACGCCCCCTATACACCAGAGAGAGGTATACGTACTGGTCTCGGTCCAGGAATGGCGAACAGCCGACACCAATTTTCCACGAAGCGACGTGTCGGACTCCCGCTAACCGCTTCGTGATGGCTGATCAGGTCACAGCGGCACTGGTACCGTGATAATATATAAATCTGGCCCGGGTCTGGTCGTTCGACCAACGCGACGGATTCTTGGGGCGTGAGGCCGTAATGTGTCGTGCGTGCCCCAGTCCCCGTCCGAGTAGACCCACACGGGTGCGATGACGAGCGGCGAACCCGGGCATGCGACACAAGACCAGGGACGCTATAGTCCCCTGCGCCCGCACGAGGGTTAGCCGGCTGACACGGCACGCCGCCAGGGATGATGCCGGTCGTTAGTGTTCGGGCGCATATTTCGATATAATTCAAAGATTATTTTGAAATAATATATATGACTTTACCTATACTGCTCTTTGAGATCCATTTTCAGTCGTGAGCGTGCCTTTGGTCGGACTCGTTGGGAACGGGTAGTGAAAACTGGTACCGAATGATGTCTCCCGGGAGGTGGAGTGTTATGATACCTGCACTGGCCTTTCTGGGGGTCAGATTGCCCTCTTGATATTTTCTCTGGCACTGGCATCTGGCAACTGTGTTAATCAGTATAGGCCAAGCAGTGACCGGTGAGGTGTACTTCCTACCAGATACTGGTACTCAGCCGGAGTCTCTCACTTCTAACGTGAATCCCCAATCGAACTCAGCCGGAGTCTCTCACTTCTAACGTGAATCCCCAATCGAACTGACCGATTGCTTCATCTGCGGCGGTGTCATCCAGAAGTGTGTACGTTGTACTAAAACGGTATTCTCCTGGTTCCGGGCACTCACCGCTTGCTGCCCTGTGGTTTCCAATTACACCGAATCGTTGCTGACTCGATTCGTCTGGCTCTAATTTCTGATAGTGTATAATATCGGTTCGGTCTATGTATTCGAGTGTCCAGCAAGATTCCTGATGTGCTGTCCGGACACTGCCTGATAGTATCGAGCTTCGTTCATTCTCTGTGAGTAATTTTAATCCAGCAGGGTCACTTGGACCTGGACTGAACCAGCGCACACTGCCTTCCGTCCCTTCAGAGAACACGAATTCCGAATCGCCAGCATTATGAAAGGTGATCTCCAGCTCGGGAATCTGGTCCGGACTTAACGTCGCTGACAGTTGCTCGACGCGAAATTCGAACCCCGATTCGGGATCGTCATCCTCAGTGTCCACAAGCAGTATCTGACGCCCATCAGTAGAGGAATCTTCTCTATCCCCTGAGTGAGATCTCAGGTTACTGAGACAGCCTGCGAACCCGGTAATTGCTCCTAGTCCGCAGGAAGCGAGGACCTGCCGCCGATTCATAGTTTATTTTGTCTTTTCTCAGTCAGGTAGAAGTAAATACTTTCTCCTACCTGAAATAAGCATTTGAGACAGACAACCTCGGTGAATGGACTGAAGATTACGTTCTCATCTCGGTGTTAGACCAATTGTAATCGAATGCTGACTTGCTCCTCTGTACGTTTCATACCAACTCGAATACTATTCGCAATGGGTATTTCCCTCACCGGTCAGTTCACGCCTCCCATCTTGCACAGCCCACAGAAAATATACGGAAGTTGCCAGCACTCTCAGCGGTCAGTCCAGGCCACCGACACAGCACCTCTAGCATCCGCGAGCGATGCGAGCGGTTCACCGACTGCGAGGAGCGAAGTGACGAGCAGTCGGACTTTTTCATCGACGTTTTTCAAGGAGCGGTGCGCGAGTAACGCGAGCGCACCCGACGCAGAAAAAGGTCGGTTTACACAACTATTGACCGATTCGTCCGGAACGCCTAAGCGCGCCCCGAATTGAATTCCACTGCGAAACGACGGAGAAGCTACTACATCTGTTAAACGTGAAATACGGACGAATGACCACCTCGTTCTGGTACCCTTCAGTGGGAGACGTTGTCGCTATCCACGACGACATAGTGTCGGAGTATCCCGATACGAGTCCCGGTGTTCAGAACCGTGGTGACATCGAATTTGCGCTGGACTATATCAGTGAGGGAACGTTTGGATCTGTTCCCGAGAGGATTCACGAAAAGTCGTTTCGCCTGCTTCGTCTTCTCCTTGCCAACCACCCGTTCGTAGATGGCAACAAACGTACCGCACTCAACACGGTGACAGTCTTCTACCTGTTCAACGGATACGGTTCGAGTACGATAACGAGATTCGGGAGATTGTGAAGCAGTCCGGAACAGATGAAACGACGGTAGATCAGGATTACGTGCTCGAATATCTCCGGGAGCACACGAGCGAAATAGAGTTGGCCGAAGAGATCTCGGAGTGGCGAGATGAGCTTCTTCAACATGGGCTTGAGCAGTTACTCGACGAATCATCGGACCCGAACGGCTAACGGGACCCACAGGTAATAGACGGATATGGCGACGGACGAAGGGTCAGCGGACGAGACACCTCTCGACGAGGTTATGGACGACATCCGTCGAGAGCTAGTCCTCCGGGCTGCGAAAGCCGACCGGGACAGACACCGCGAGATATACGACGCGCTGGAAGACGAGTAACTACCCAGCAGGGCCATATATCACTCGCCCCGTGGCCTATCGTAGATACAAAACCACTTCGGTTATAACGTCATCGACAAACTTCTCAGTAACTCGGCCCTGCCACGCAACGAGATCTTCGATGCGGGGAGAATGCACTGCCCATGGAGAAACGAACGATTCTTGCGGGACACCACCAGCGTCCCAGACGTCGGACGTGAGTGCTATCGAATCGTCGTACTGCTTGGTTGAAATAGCGACCGCGACGTACTGTTCGTCCGCAAAGGGATGAGATTCGTTGTTCACGATGAGCCACGGCCGTTGACTGTCCGCACCGAATTTGAACGGATCTGCACTTCGGACTACGTCACCTCGTTGAGGCTGCATTCATTCGTCTCCAGTTGTGTCTTGCTCACTTGGATGTGGTTCGTCGGGCGCGGTGGCGCCCCACTCTTCTGGGTCGATTCCACCATCCTCTTCGTCGAGTCGTTCAGTGATCGAATGAAGTTCGTACGCGTTGGAGACTCGCTCCATATCCTCTGTTATCGCCCAGTACTGTCCCTTGTGTCGGACCAGGTCCCGCTGTTTTAGCCGCGAGAGTGCGGTTCCGACTGTATTCGGGTCTTCGTCGATTCCGGTCGCAATTTCAGATCGGGTGAATGCTTTGTCTCGGTTTGTATGCAGGTACGTAATCACTTGTTCAGGGACACTGGAGCCCTGTGGAAGTTCACCACTCTCGAAATCCTCAATCCGAACGGGCATATTTCATACTTTGCGTGCTAACGTAATTAATGTACTGCTGTACTTTTCAACTCAGACACTACTAGTAGGTTCTCGCCCGGTAGTGTTCGGGCGCATATTTCGATATAATTCAAAGATTATTTTAAAATAATATGAGTAACTTCAAATCCAATACTCTTTGAGATCGGTTTTCCCTTGTGAGCGTGCATTCGGTCGGATTCGTTAGGAGGGGGTAGCCGAGACTGGTGTGGAATGTTGTCTCCCGGAGAGTGAAGGGGTATCTATACCTGGTCTGTCCTGTCTGTGGGTCAGATAGGCCCCGATGA